>Ga0082212_10000055_pt1 | contig 162953 bp, 155 predicted proteins | sample TergutNt197P3_FD_71548 | JGI IMG/M metagenome (GOLD analysis project Ga0082212, IMG submission 71548) | Neocapritermes taracua P3 segment gut microbial communities from Petit-Saut dam, French Guiana - Nt197 P3 | ecosystem: Host-associated > Arthropoda: Insects > Digestive system > Gut ... | reverse complement strand
GGCATTCCTGAAAACAGCTTCGCTGTTTTCAGGGTATGGGGGTGCAGGGGACTCAGTCCCCTGCCAGGGGAGTCTGAGGGGACAGAGTCCCCTCAGAGGATACAGATTAACAAGTATACTATGCCGCTTCGTTACGCATGCCCAGCGTGAAAAGCACAGCCATGCGCACGGCCACACCGGCAGCCACCTGATCCAGGATACGGCTTTCAGGTGCATCGGCAAGGTCGGAGGAAATTTCCAGACCCCGATTGATAGGGCCGGGGTGCAGCACGGGCGCGCCCGGCGCGGCCAGATCCAGATGCTTCTGCTGAAGACAAAAACGCGCGGCATATTCGGAAAGATCCGGCAGCAACCCGGCCTGCTGGCGTTCCAACTGCAAGCGCAGACACATGACGGCGTCGGCATCTTTCACGGCCTTGTTCATGTCGTCATACACCGTTACCGGCCAGTTGTGCACCCCCTTGGGCAACAGGGTACGTGGCCCGAACAGACGCACCTTGGCTCCAAGTTGGGTCAACAGGTGCATATTGGAGCGCGCAACGCGGCTGTGCATGATGTCGCCGATGATGACCACGGTTTTGCCCCGCATTTCTCCCTGCCAGTGCTTGCGCAGGGTATAGGCGTCCAGAAGAGCCTGGGTGGGGTGGGCGTGCCAGCCGTCTCCGGCGTTGACAATGGAACAGGCCAGGCGATCGGCGAGAAAGGCCGCCGCGCCGCTTGAGGAATGCCGTATGACGATGATGTCCGGAGCCATGGCCTCAAGTGTCAGGGCCGTGTCTTTGAGGCTTTCTCCCTTGGTCAGGCTGCTGCCCGACTTGGCCAGGGAAAAGGTATCGGCTGAAAGGCGTTTTCCCGCGATATCAAAGGAGGTTTTGGTCCGGGTGCTTGGCTCGGCGAAAAAAAGAATAACACCCTTGCCGCGTAAGGTGGGCACCTTTTTCACAGGCCGGGTGTTCACTTCTTCAAACTGCGCCGCCGTATCAAGCAGATACAGTATTTCGGACGGGGAGAGATCTTTGGTATCAAGCAGGTCTTTGTGGCGCCAGTTCGGAGTGGTCATGCGCAGGACTCGTTGAGGCAAAGGTGGTGAAAAAGCAAAACATGCTATTCTGGCACAGAAAGATATGGAAAGTCCAGAGAAGAATAGCGATAAAAAGACCGTGGCACACGCAAGCGTTGTGCCACGGTCTGACAGTTTGATCTGCAATGAGGGGTGCAGGGGAAATCATTTCCCCTGCCAGGGGAGTCTGACCCTACTTTTTCAAGTTCCGGGCCAGGAACTCGGACATGTGCTCCACTTTCAGTTTTTTGCCGCGATTTTCTTCACCGCCGCGCAGTTGCATAACGCAGCCGGGGCAACTGGTGACCAGGGTCGAGGCGCCGCTGGCTTCGAGCTTATTCAGTTTATTGGCCAGAATCTGTTCGGAGACTTCAGGGAATTTGACTGCATAGGTCCCGCCGAAACCGCAGCAAACGTCTTCTTCCTCGGCCGGTTTGTAATCGGCGGCCGCGTTCAGAAGCGCGCGTGGCTGCTCCCTGACGCCCATACCGCGGCATTCGTGGCATGGAGAGTGGTAACAAACCGCTTCGGAAGACTTCACAAAATCGTCTTCACCAAGGCCAAGCACATCACGAGCAAAAGAACTGAAGTCCATGACCCGGCCTGCGAACTGTTCCACCTCAAAGGTCATATTGGGGTGATTTTTCAGAATGTCCGGGTACTTGTGCTTCAAATGCGTGGCGCAGGAAGCGCACAGGGTGACAATGTAATCGTAACCGCCCGCGGCAAAAGCCTTGACGTTCTGCAGCGCCACACTTTCAGTAGCGTTGCGCTCGCCCATTGTCTGCACGGGCAGGCCGCAGCAGCTTTGTTCCATGGGAAATTCAACGCTGCAACCTTTGGCGGTCAATACTTGCACGGCCGCCTCAAGCTGTTCGGGATAGATGAAGTCTTGGGCGCAGCCCGCAAAGAGGCCCACACGGAACCTGCCCTTGGCCGGGTTTTTCGCCTTTACTTCGCCCCACATATCGCGGAAGGGCGTTGGCGCGATGGCGGGCAGAGGACGGAACCCCTGTCCTTTCATGAATATTTCCGGCAGATGGCGGATATAAGGAGTGCCGCCGGTCACCGGACGCTGCGCCCACTTTCCGAAGCGCAGCAGGGTATGAAAGAGCTTTCTGTTGGACAATACTTTGGCCAGCAGCGTGGATTCAATGGGCGAGCCTTCCTCTTCGTTCAGGCGGGCTCGGATTTCCTGGATGATGCCGGGCAGATCGATGCCGGCCGCGCAGATATCCTTGCAGGCTTCACAGTTGATGCAGTTTTGCACGAGCGCCTTGGCGTTTTCCCGGCCGTGGAAGAAGTAGGTCAGAATGAGGCCGATGGCGCCGATGTACACATAGCCCATTTTGTGGCCGCCGACCAGGCGGTACACGGGACACACGTTGGCGCAGGCGCCGCAACGGACGCAACACAGGGCATCGCGGCAGGTCGGATCTTTGGCCAGAGCGCTACGCCCGTTATCCAGAAAAACCACATGCATGATTTTCTTTTTGTCGGGATTGATCGTGCATTCCGTCTTTCCGGTTATCCAGGTGACATAGGACGTGAGCATCTGGCTGGTGGCATTGCGCGGCAGAATGTCGATCACGCTCAAGGCGTCATGGACGCCCGGCGTCAGTTTCTCCAGGCCGCAGATGGCCACGTGCACGCGCGGCAGGGTGCTGACGAGGCGGGCGTTGCCTTCATTGGTGCAGAAAGCTATAGCGCCGGAGTCGGCAAGGGCCATATTGGCTCCGGTAATGCCCATATCGGCCTGGGCAAAGTGTGCCCGCAGTTCGCGCCGGGCCACTTTTACCAGCTTGGAGATGTCGCTGTCCTGCTTGTGTCCGGTGACCTTGCTGAAATCATCCGCCACCTGGTGCCGGGACAGGTGGATGGCGGGCATGACCATGTGCGTCGGTCCTTCCTTGCGCAGTTGGATGATCCACTCGCCAAGATCGGTCTCCACCACTTCATACCCTTGGGCCTCAAGGGCATGGTTGGTGCGGATTTCCTCGCTGGTCATGGACTTGGACTTGATGATTTTTTTGACGCCGTTTTCTTTGGCGATACGGCAGATGATTTCGTTGGCTTCAGCGCCGGTGGCGGCGCGGTGCACAATCACGCCGCGTTTTTCCGCTTCCGCCTTGAACTGGGCGTACAGTTCATCAAGACGCCCGACGGACGCGCGCTTGGCGTCGGCAACTTCCTTAATCATCTCTTTTTTGTCGAGATCGGCAAAAATAGTTTTTTGGGCCGCCCGGTAGGCAACGGCAAATTTATCAAGCGTTTCGCGCAGGAAGTTGTCATCAAGCGCTTCCTGCAACTCAACGTGGTATTCTTTCATGGTTCTGTTTTCCTGCATGTGCTTAACCCTCCATCAGAGCAACGTGAAGTTCAAGGGGACCGTGCACGCCAAGGGCAAGCACCCGTTCAATATCGGCGGTGCGGCTGGGGCCGGTGATACAGGCGGTGTACATGGCGTCTTGTTGCAGGGTCTTGTTCAGGTATGCTTCAGTGTCATGCAGGGAATTGACAATAGCGGATTTGGGCAGGGCGATGACGTTGATTTCGCAGACCATGGTGGAAAGCCGGAGATCTTCGCTTTCAGAAGGCACGATGCAGGTGCCGGTTTCGGCGATTCCCATGTCGGCAACGGCGAAACCCACGTCAATGCCGGACAGGTAGCCGCGCATTCCTTCACGGATGACAGTAAAACCTTTCTCCTTCCCCTGTTTTTCCAGAACGGCAAAGTCTTTTTTGCCAAGTCCGGGCGCGGCGATCATCTTTGCCTCGGCCCGCTTGCACAAACCTGAAGCATTGGGGGAAAGGTTCTCCTCGCAGCCGGTAAACAGCAGTTCACAGGCTTCTTTTTGCTCGCAGATATCGAGAGCATAGGCCATGGCTTCCGCAAGGTCTTTGACCTCAACGATTTTTGCCGAGACCACAGCAGCCTTTTTCTTGAAAAGTTCCACGGTCGGCGATTCTTTTGCTGCCATATCAGGGACTCCTTCACGGTTGCGTTATAGAGGACTGTAGAGGTATTCCCGTATCATGTTGGCCGCTTCAGGTAAATCCCTTTGAGGATCTTGTTTGCTTTAACTACTCTCTGTAAGACATGCCCGATTGTGGACAAAAATTTGTCGAATAATTGCCAATCGGAGTATAAAAATGTACTATGCGCCAATCGATTATAGATTCCCTCAATCTCTATCGATTTTTATTAATGATATTAATGAGTTGGCTAACGCTATCGCAACACGTTTTGCATCGGGGATGGCCCTTCCGCCCATTCCCCGTGAGGGGGGTGGTTGAGTACTGACCTTCAGGGAGAGTTCGAGATCTCTTTTCTGGAGTCGCCGCGAATCACTTGTCATGTTGTCCCGTAACCCTGACACAGCCACATCGGCTTCAAGAGAGGATACTTATGTCACTACCCCTACTGGCTTTTGTCGCATTGATACCTATTTTGGTGGCGCTGGTTCTCATGGTGGGCCTGCGCATGGGCGCAATGAAAGCCATGCCTATTGCATGGCTTGCCTGTGCCGCGGGCGCGGTGTTCGTGTGGAACCTCCCGGTGAATTATGTAGCGGCCCTTAGTATTCAAGGGGCCATCAGCGCGATCGGCGTGTTGATTATCGTGTTTGGCGCTCTGCTTATTCTGCATACCCTGCAGTATTCCGGCGGCATGGAAACCATCCAGTACGGCATGCAGGGCGTGAGCAAAGATATGCGCGTACAGGCTATCATTATCGGCTACATGTTCGCGGCCTTCATTGAAGGGGCGGCCGGCTTCGGCACTCCCGCGGCCCTTGCCGCGCCCCTGTTGCTGTCTCTCGGCTTTCCGCCCATGGCCGCGGCGGTTCTCTGCCTGGTCTTCAACTCCTTTCCGGTTACCTTCGGCGCGGTTGGAACCCCGGTTATAGTCGGTTTCGGCGCTTCCGTCAAAAGTGTGGTTGAAGTTGCCATACAGGCGGGCCACTTCCAGTCAATGGATCATTTTTTCAAGGTCATTGGCGAAACCGTGACTTTCATGCACGGCCCCATGGCCTTTATTCTGCCGATATTCACGCTCGGATTTATCACCCGCTTCTTCGGCCCCTCGCGTTCCTGGTCTGACGGCTTCAAGGCCTGGAAGTTCTGCGTGTTTGCGGCCGTGGCCTTTGTGGTACCCTATTTCCTGCTCGCCTGGCTGGTTGGCCCGGAACTGCCCTCTCTGCTGGGCGGCCTGATTGGTCTTGGCATTATCATCGCCGGCGCCAAGCGGGGCTTCTGCGTGCCGGAGGATATATGGACCTTTGGCGACCCCGCGAAGTGGGAAAAGGACTGGACCGGCGAGATCTCTTTTGCCGGCAAGACCGAATTCAAGCCGCACATGAGCCAGTTCATGGCCTGGCTGCCCTATATTCTTATTGGCGGCATTCTTGTGGTCACCCGCGTTGACGCCATTGGCCTCAAGAGCTGGCTGAACGCGAACGGCGTTGTCGCTTTCAACGCCATTCTCGGCTATCCCAATGTCAACGACAGTCTGAAGCTGTTGTACCTGCCCGGCACAATTCCCTTTATGCTGGTGGCTGTGCTCACCATTTTCCTGCACAAGATGCCCACGGACAAGGCGGTCAGGGCCTGGAAGGAAACCACCGTCAAGATGAAGGCAGCCACCATTTCTTTGATTGCCGCGGTGGCGCTGGTGAAGATATTCCAGGGTTCCGGCTTCAACCCGGATCTGGCTGAGGCTGTCAAGGCGGGAACAGCCACATTCCTGCCCTCCATGCCTCTTGCCATGGCCACCGCCATGGCCGGTATGCTCGGTTCCATCTGGCCCATGTTCGCTTCCTACGTGGGGGGCCTCGGGGCCTTCATCACCGGCTCCAATACGGTTTCCAACATGCTCTTCGGCATGTTCCAGTGGGATATCGCCGGTCAGCTCAGCCTGCCGCGCACGGTTATCATGGCTGCCCAGGCCGCGGGCGGCGCCATGGGCAACATGGTGTGCATCCATAACATCGTGGCGGTCTGCACTGTGGTGGGCCTGGTCAACCGCGAAGGGGACATCCTCAAGCGTACCTTCTGGCCCTTCCTGCTCTATGGTGTTGTTGTCGGCATCATTGCGTATCTGCTTATCGGCTTCGGTTATGCAAGCTTTTAACCTCTGATCCAGCCGCCGCCATGCCCCTAAAAAAGGGGCATGGCGGCATTTCGCTTACCCGGTAATTTCCTCCCGGCTCCGCAAGAGGAGGAAAAAAATATAGAGAGGCATACTATGGCTATCAGTTCCGCGCTTACCAAGGAATTTATTGATATCGTCGGTAAGGAATATGTGCTGACAGATGAAACCGACCGCCAGGCCTATTCCTATGACGCCGCGGTGCTCACGCCCGTGGTTCCCGCCCTTGTCGTTGCGCCCACGCAACAGGAGGAATTGGGCAAGGTGGTCAAGCTGGCCTATGAAAACGGCTTGCCCATCACTGTGCGCGGTTCCGGCACCAATTTGTCCGGCGCAAGCATTCCGGAAGAGGGTGACGGTATTGTCATTCTCACCAACAGACTGAATAAAATACTGGAGATCAACGAAGAGGATCTCTACGCCGTGGTAGAGCCGGGCGTGATTACCGCCCAGTTTGCGGCCGCTGTCGCCCAGCGCGGCCTGTTTTATCCGCCGGATCCGGGTTCGCAGGGCGTATCCACCCTGGGCGGCAACGTGGCTCTTAACGCCGGTGGTCTGCGCGGTCTGAAATACGGTGTAACCAAAGATTACATCATGGGCATGGATATTTTCGACTATCGCGGCGAACTGGTAAAGTCCGGTTCCCGCACGGTCAAGTATGTTACCGGCTATAATATGCCCGCGCTCATGGCCGCTTCCGAAGGCACGCTCGGCGTGTTCTCCAACCTGATCATGAAGCTTGTGCCGCCGCCCAAGGCGTCCAAAGCCATGATGGCCGTTTACGATGACGTCAACAAGGCTTCGGAAACCGTGGCCAGCATCATTGCCGCCCATATCGTTCCCTGCACTCTGGAATTCCTGGACAACAACTGCATCAAGTATGTTGAGGCGCACGCCAAGATCGGCTTGCCCGTTGAAGCCGGCGCCATTCTCCTGATTGAGGTTGACGGCGGCCATGCGCAGATGGTGGAGGAAGATGCGGCCAAGGTCATGGAAATCTGCAAGAAAATCGGCAGCACGGACATTCGCATCGCCACCAACGAAGACGAGAAGAACAAAATTTGGGCCGCCCGCCGCAATGCTTTGCCCGCTCTTGCGCGCGCCAGGCCGACCACAGTACTGGAAGACGCCACCGTGCCCCGGTCCCAGATCCCGGCCATGATTGCGGCGCTTAATGACATTGCCAAAAAATACAAACTGGAAATGGGCACCTTTGGCCACGCCGGTGACGGCAACCTGCATCCCACCATTCTGTGCGACCGCCGGGATAAGGAAGAGTTTCACCGGGTGGAACAGGCTGTTGACGAAATTTTTGAAGTGGCTCTCAAGCTGCAAGGTACGCTTTCGGGCGAGCACGGCATCGGCATAGCCAAGGCCAAGTGGATGGAAAAGGAAACCAACCGGGCTACCATTGAGTTCAACAAAAATCTGCGCCGGGCTCTCGACCCCAAAATGCTCTTCAATCCCGGCAAGAAGTTTGTGTAGGAGGCTGTTATGTCTGATACCGCCCACACAATGAACAAGGCGTCCGGCGGAACTCCGCAGGATGTGCGGGAACTGGCCGCCGCGCTCCTTGAACTGGATGATCAACTCGTCGCTTGTATGCGTTGCGGCTTCTGTATGTCGGTGTGTCCGGTTTACGGGACCACCATGAAAGAAGCCGACGTGACCCGCGGAAAAATTGCCCTGCTGGAGAACCTGGCCCATGAGATGATCATGGACGGCAAAGGGGTAAGCGAAAAACTCAACCGTTGCCTGCTTTGCGGCTCCTGCCAGGCCAACTGCCCCTCCGGCGTGAAGATTATGGATATCTTTCTGCGCGCCCGTTCCATTGTAACCGGATACATGGGGCTCACCCCGGTCAAGAAATTCCTGTTCCGGGCTCTCCTGGTCAGGCCGAAACTCTTTAACGGACTGCTCGATCTGTCCGGTAAATTCCAGGGCCTGTTCCTGAAAGATGCCAGCAAAGCCATGGGCACTTCCTGCGCGCCCTTGCTCGCGTCCATTATCGGAGACCGGCATTTCCCCTCTTTGGCCAAAGAGTCCTTCCACTCCAAAGTGGCTTCTCTGAATACTCCGGCAGGCAAAAGCGGCCTGCGCGCGGCCTTTTTTCCCGGCTGTGTTTCGGACAAGATCTTCCCGAACGTGCCGCATGCCGCGCTCAAAGTATTCGAGAAGCACGGCGTGGGCGTGTACATGCCGGAAGCGCTTGCCTGCTGCGGCATTCCGGCTCTTGCCTCCGGTGATCGAAGTACCTATGACGCATTGCTCAAGCAAAACTTGAAGCTTTTTGCCGAGGGCGATTTCGACTACCTGGTTACGCCGTGCGCCACCTGCACGGCCACGATCAAGGAAATCTGGCCCAAGCTGACGGAAAAATATACGGTTGCGGAACAAGAGCAGATTGCCAAGCTGCAGGACAAGGTCATGGACATCACGCAGTTCCTCGTGGATGTGCTCAAAGTGGAACTGCCCGAGCCGGGTAAGACAGGCAAGCGCATCACCTATCATGACTCCTGCCACCTGAAGAAATCCCTGGGCGTCACCGCGCAGCCGCGCAAAATACTGGATAGCCTTCCCGGCTGCCAGGTGGTGGAGATGCCGGAAGCGGACCGCTGTTGCGGCAGCGGCGGCAGTTTCACCCTGGCTCACTACGATCTGTCCAAGGAGATCGGGCAGCGCAAACGCGACAATATCGTGTCCGTGAAGCCGGATATGGTGGCAATGGGCTGTCCCGCCTGCATGCTGCAAATAGTGGACATGCTGTCCCGTAATAACGACGCCATTCCCGTTAAACACGTCATCGAACTGTACGCTGATACGCTATAGGCGTGCATGCCTCCGGGCACTCCCGTGCCGCTACCGCAAAATCACTCTTTTGCGGTAGCGGCTTTTTAGCCTGCAACACTGGACGAAAGGCTCTAAATAAACTACACAAATAAAAAAGAACCGCTGTAAGGAGAGAGTATGCGCCGCTGTACAGTGTTTTTTACCATCCTGGCCTTTGTGTTTGTCTTGGGGACCGCCGCCGTCCATGCCGCTTCGATCAGTCCGGGGGATATTCCCACCCTTGACGGAGGCGGTTTTTTCAAGCGAATAACCGCTGACAAGGGCAAGGTTGTGGTCGTTAATGTGTTTGCCTCCTGGTGCCCGCCTTGCCGGGATGAAATTCCCGGCCTGGTCAACGTTCGCCGCTCCTTTCCTGAAGACCGGGTCGTGCTGCTGGGTGTTTCCGTGGATAGGGAACCCAAGGCCCTGGCCAATTATATGAGTGAAATGAACATGAATTATCCCGTGTTTCTGGCCACGGGCGACTTTATTCAGCGGCTCAAAGTGCGGGCCGTGCCGCAGCTCTTGATTTACAACAAGCAAGGCGAGTTGGTGTTCAACCATCAAGGGCTTATGGACGAAGCTGACATCAGGGACACGATCAACGAGATTCTTGCGCGATAAGCCTTGTATTTGCCGCGCTTTTGCAAGGGCCGGGTCATGCCGGTCCTTTGCGCTTGAGAAATATAATTTAAGGAATTCTGCTGACATACTATGGAGTATACCTTACACAAGGCCCTGGTCAGGGACATGAAGGACGTTCATGCCCTGCTGCTCGGGTCCGCTTCCACGGGCGAACTGTTGCCGCGTTCACTTTCCGATCTTTACAGCCATACCCGCGATTTTATCTTGATCAAAGGCAAAGACGGCACAGTAGCGGGATGCTGCGCCTTGTCCATTGTTTGGGAAGACCTGGCGGAGATCCGGTCCTTATTCGTGCGTGAGAATCTGCGCCGCGCGGGCTGGGGCCGTCTTCTGGCCGAGGCCTGCCTTGAAAATGCCAGAGCCTTGGGCATCCACCGGGTATTCACCTTGACCTACCGGACGGATTTTTTCTCCAACCTGGACTTTGTGGAAGTGAGCAAGGATACGCTACCGCAGAAAATATGGGCGGACTGCATCCATTGCCCCAAGTTTCCCGACTGTGATGAAATCGCCATGCAGCGGGATGTCTGAATTTTTCAGGAGTGATTTGGCATGCGGGTGAAAGGGTTACGTGAACTGTATGCGGCTCCGGTCATTGAAGAGCGCGTGCGTGCAATAGCCGGGGAGATCAACAGGCTGTACGAGGGAAAGCCTCTGATTATGATCTGCGTGCTCAAAGGCGCTTTTATGTTTTTTTCCGATCTGGTAAAGCATGTCACTGTCGGAACCGAAATAGACTTTGTGCGCCTCGCCAGCTACGGGAAGGGCGACAGTTCTTCGGGAACGGTGAGTTTTCTCAAGGATACGGAACTCTCTCTGCGGAACAAGGACGTGCTCATTGTTGAAGATGTTGTGGATTCCGGGCTGACTATGGACTTTCTGGTCCGGCAGCTTGAAGCCAGGGGCGTAAATTCATTGCGTATTGCCGCCTTGATTGATAAAGTTGAACGTCGTGAACGATCCGTGACCGTGGATTTTTCCGGATTTACGCTCTCCAGCGGATTTATTGTAGGGTATGGGCTTGATTATGCGGAACGATTTCGTGAACTTCCTGCCGTGTATACGCTTGAATTCGAGGAGTAGCGTGCAAGGCGCGAGGCCAGTATGTTAATAGTCTGTCCCAGATGCGAAACGACCTTTACTCTGCCCGATACGCTGTATAAGCCGGGAAAGAAGGCGCGCTGCTCGACTTGCGGCCTGGTTTTCCCCATGGCCGCGCCGGAGAAAACAACAGCAGCCCCCGCGCAAGAAACGCAGCCGTCCGCAGCCGTTCCCCCCGTGGCGGATAAAAAATCTTCCCTTGCCAGATACCGTAAAGCCTTGATCGGGATCGCAGCTCTGTTGCTGTTGCTTTTCCTCGGCTATGGGATCTGGCTTATTGTCGGTTCTTTTTCCGGCGGTTCCGAACAGCCGGTGGTTGAAAACAAAAAGCAGGAACAGGAAGGAACAGCAGCGCAAGCTGAAAACGAACAGTTGCTCAGCGGCATTTCCCTGGATGAAATTCGTCAGTTTCAGGTGGACAACACTGTAATCGGAAAAATCATGGTCATCCAAGGGGTTGCCGTTAATACCTCCGATATCCACAAGGATTTCATCACGGTGGAGGCACGTATCCTTGATGCTGACGGCCATACTCTGGGAGAGCCCATACAACAGCTTTGCGGTGTTGCGCTGACGCTGTTCCAACTGCAAAGCCTGAGCGCCGAAGAGTTGAAAGCGGCGCTTAACAACCGCATTACCATTTTGACCTTTAACACCAATATCCCCCCCGGCGGAAGAGTACCTTTTGTGATAGTTTTTCCCTCTCCTCCCGCCAATATGAAGAAGTTCGAAGTGCGCGTCATCAGCGTGCGCGATGCAGCAACTTCCTAGAATGGCAAAAATCCGCGAAATATATATGTGCAGCGCCTGCCAGGCGCGCTCCTCGCAGTGGAAAGGGCAGTGCCCGACTTGCGGCGAGTGGAACACCCTGGAGCTTTCCCAACTCAAAACAGCCGCCAAAAGTGCTCCTCTCACCTTGAGAGCGGAGCCGGTGCTGCGTCTCGCCGATGCGGCGGAACACGCCGGGGCGGTGTTCAGCACCGGCATGGCTGCTTGTGATCGCATTCTCGGGCAGGGAATAGTACCCGGTTCCGCCATCCTTGTGGGCGGGGAGCCCGGCATCGGCAAATCGACCTTGCTCCTGCAGGTGGCCGGTGCTGTGGCCGCTTCGGGGCACCGGGCGGTATATCTTTCCGGAGAGGAGTCCCTTTCCCAGATCAAAGCCCGTGCCGAGCGCCTGGGATTGTTGCATGACAATTTGTATGCCCTGGCCACATCCCAGGTGGAAGATATTTTTGGCTTACTGGAAGGGGATAACCCGCCTGCTTTGCTGATTCTCGACTCTGTACAGACCTTGACCTCATCACGGGCGGAAGGGCTGCCCGGCAATGTAAGCCAGGTGCGCGCCGTGGCGACCGAAGTGGTGGAACGCTGCAAAAAAAGCCATACCGCCGTGGTGCTGGTAGGGCATGTGACCAAGGACGGCAACCTTGCCGGGCCGCGTCTGCTGGAGCACATGGTGGATACGGTGATTTCCCTTGAGGGGGATCGGCAGCAGGTGTTCCGTTTATTGCGCGTTTTGAAAAACCGCTTTGGCCCTAACCAGGAAATGTTGATTTTCCAGATGGTTTCACAAGGCATGGAATTGGTGGAAGATCCCTCCACCTATTTTCTCGGCGCCAGGGATGCTACTTTATCCGGCACCGCGGTGGTGATGGCCCTTGATGGACAACGGCCTCTTGCTGTTGAAGTTCAAGCCCTGGTGACGAAAAGCTACCTGGCTATCCCCCGGCGCACGGGGCTCGGGTTTGACGTCAATCGTCTCCATCTGTTGTTGGCGGTGCTGGAAAAACGGCTGCACCTTTCCTTTGCCCAGGTGGATATTTATGCCAAAGTGGGGGGCGGCATGCGCCTGATGGAGCCGGGCATGGACGCGGCCCTGGTTGCTGCCGTGCTGTCTTCTTATTATGACGTTCCCTTGCCGGAGCGCGCCGTGTTTTGGGGAGAAGTGGACCTCAACGGTCAAATTCGGCCTGTTGCCGGTCATGCCATAAGGGAAGGACAGGCCATGCGGCTTGGCTATACCCCGATTATATGTCCTGTTCAGGGCGACAAGGGGCAAGGTACGGGCGGGTTCCGTACCCTGACTGAAATGCAGAAAGCGCTTTTTTCCCGTAAGAAGACTGGCAACTGAACTCTGCCTAGGCCCTAACAGCCTCTATTCTCTCCTGCTTTTTCCCCCACCGCATTTTCACAACTATCATATTGACAAGCTGTGCAGTTCATCTCATCTTATGGCAAGAATCGTATAGTAAATGGCCTTTGGGGGCCGAATACAGGATAGTGCCATGACCCCTTTTTTCTCAGATTCCCAGTCTGATTTTTCCGTGGATATCGACGTGCGCGAACCGCGCCGCTTTCGCGTGCTTTTACATAATGATGACTACACAACCATGGAATTCGTGATTGACACGCTGATGCAGGTGTTCCGTAAAACCTTTGATGAAGCGACAGCCGTTATGCTTGCCGTGCACGAGAACGGCCTCGGCAGTTGCGGCGTGTACACGGAAGAAATAGCGGAAACCAAAGTGGCGCAGGTTCACGACAGAGCCAGAAAAGCGGGATATCCCCTGCGTTGCAGCATGGAGGAGGAATAGGCCATGCTTGATGTCAATTTAGAGCGCGTATTTACCCTTGCCGTGCGCGAAGTGCGCAGGCGCGGCCACGAATACCTGACCTTGGAACACGTGCTGTACGGCATTACCGCCGAGGAGCACGGCCGCCATCTGCTGGCCAACATAGGGGTTAATATCACTATGTTGCGCGTCAAATTGGAGAATTTTTTCTCCGATAACATCACTCCTCTCGGGCTTGAGGAGGAGGTGGAAATCGTTCAGACCGTGGCCTTGCAGCGGGTGATGCAGCGCACGCTCAGGCATATGCAGAACTCCGGCCGCAGAAGTGTCGGCATTGGGGATGTACTGGCCAGCATCATGGAGGAAGAGAACTCCTATGCCGCTTTTTACGTGCTCTCGCAGGGCGTGACCAGACTTGATATTCTGGAGTACATTGCCGCCGAACCCAAGGAATCCACGGGCGGCGACAAGGCAACGGAACCCACGGATGAAGAGGCGGACGCTGACGCCAGATCTCTGAAAAAATACACGGTGGATTTGACGGAAAGAGCGCGGAAAGGAACCTTGGATCCGCTTATCGGGCGGGAAAAAGAACTGGACCGCGCTGTACAGATTCTGGCGCGCAGGCGCAAAAACAATCCGCTTTTTGTCGGTGATCCCGGCGTGGGTAAAACAGCCCTGGCCGAAGGCTTGGCCATGCGCATTGTGGCCGGGGAAGTGCCCGAAGATTTTTGTAACGCCACGCTGTATGCGCTGGATCTTGGCGGCATGATGGCCGGAGCAAAGTATCGCGGTGATTTCGAAGGCCGTTTAAAATCTGTTCTGGCGGCATTGGCGCGTATTCCGGGCGCCATATTGTTTGTGGACGAGATCCATACCCTGGTTGGCGCGGGCGCGGTGAGCGGCGGCTCTCTGGATGCCTCCAATATTCTCAAACCGGCCCTGGCTTCGGGTGAGCTGCGTTGCGTTGGTTCCACCACGCATGAAGAACTGCGCAACCATTTTGAAAAAGATCGGGCTTTTTCCCGGCGCTTTCAGAAAATTGATGTGGGCGAGCCCAGCAATGAGGAGTGTCTGGCTATTCTCAAAGGCCTGAAAGAACGCTACGAAAAGCATCACAACGTGCGTTATACACCCTCCGCGCTTGAAGCGGCGGTCACGCTTGCCGCGCGTTACCTCCCGGATGCCCGTTTGCCTGACAAGGCCATTGACCTTATGGACGAAGCCGGAGCGCGCCGTCGTCTGCGTGGCTTCCTGACGCCCAATGATGACAGCGGCAAGCCGGAAAAGGTATCCGCAAAAGCCGTGTCCAGGGCCAGAGCCAATGCCTGCTCCGGAAAAAATACGGCCCCGTTCTCTGTTGGCGTTGCGGATATCGAGCAGGTGGTTCAGGGCATGGCCCGAATTCCCTCGGTTAAGGCCAGCGCGGCCGATAAGGTGTCTTTGCGCCATCTGGAGCGCGATCTCAAGCGCGTGGTTTATGGGCAGGACGATGCGGTGGACAAGGTGACCAGGGCTGTGCTCCGGGCACGGGCGGGGTTCAAACGGGACAGCCGTCCGCAAGGGGCCTTTCTGTTTTACGGGCCTACCGGCGTCGGCAAGACCGAACTGGCCAAACAACTTGCCGCGACGCTGGGCGTGCCTTTCCTGCGCTACGACATGTCCGAGTATATGGAAAAGCATGCCGTGTCCCGCTTTATCGGGGCGCCTCCGGGCTATGTCGGTTTTGATCAGGGCGGGATGCTCATCGAAGCTGTGCGCAAAAACCCCCATGCGGTGCTGCTGCTGGACGAAATGGAAAAAGCGCATCCTGACGTGTTCAATGTGCTGCTGCAAGTCATGGACTACGCCACACTTACGGATTCCAGCGGCCGCAAGGCCGATTTCCGTAACGTGGTCATTATTATGACCACTAATGCCGGAGCCTTTGAAATGTCGGCCCGCAACATTGGCTTTGGCGCGCCTTCCGAAAAAGGACGCTCCGATGGGGCCGCGGGCAAGGCCAGAAAAGCCCTTGAACGACTGTTCACGCCGGAATTCCGTAACCGGCTGGACGCCATGATTTCCTTTAAGTCCCTGTCGCCCAAGGCTATGGGACGTATTGTGGAAAAGTTCGCCCAGGAACTCTCGGACAGCCTCTTGGAACGCAAGGTTACATTGCAGTTGACCGAGGCCGCACGGGAACACCTGGCCGAAGCCGGGTATGACCCGGTATTTGGCGCACGTCCGCTGGCCCGCGTGATGCGTGAGCAGGTGGAGGATGTGCTGGCTACGGAGATCCTGTTCGGCAAACTCAAGAGCGGCGGCGCGGTGACTGTTTCCGCCGGGCCCGCCCCGGAGGCAAAAACTGTGCTGACTTTCCACTATGCCGGGGCCATGAAAGCCCCAGCGAAAAAGAAGGTGGAAAAGGCCGCGCTTGATGCCTAACAAAAGCGGCTTACTTGAATAAAAAACGGCCGGGATATTTGTCCCGGCCGTTTTTTATTATGGGGGTGCAGGGGACTGAGTCCCCTGCCAGGGGAGTCTGAGGGGACAGCGTCCCCTCAGGAGGAATAATATATCAACTGGCGTTCTGTTGCGGAACAAGTGCGGCAGCTTCGGCCTGGGGCGAAACACAGACGCGGTTTTTTCCGCTTTTCTTTGCCGTGTAGAGCGCCGCATCAGCTTCGCAAATCAGGGCTTGTTTGTTTTTCATCGAACTGCCGCTCAAGCTTGAGATACCGAAGCTCGCAGTGAGGTTCAGGGGCGCGCCGCCATCCACCAGAAAGGTGTGGGCGGCCACTTTTTTGCGCATGCGCTCGGCCAGAGCCGTGGCCTTTTTATATCCGGTGTGCGGAAGCAGAATGACGAATTCCTCACCGCCGTAGCGGGCGCAGTAGTCCGTGGCCCGGATGCTTTGGGCCACTATGGAGGCCACTTCCCGCAGCACGATATCGCCGACGTGATGGCCGCGTGTGTCATTGACCTGCTTGAAGTTATCAATATCAAGCATGATCATGGAGACGGGTTCTTCATAGCGCGTAAGCCGTTCCATTTCTTCATCGAGACGGGTTTCAAAGTGGCGGCGGCTGTGTACCCTGGTCAGGGCATCGTAGTCGGCAAACATCTGCATCTGGCGGAATCGCTTGGCGTTTTTGACGCTCAACGCAAAGTGGCGGATGGCCGAATCCAGGGCCGTGGCCTGATCGCGTCCCAAATGGCGCTCCATGGAGGTCACCAGCACGAGCGCGCCCAGACGCTCGTTGCCGCAGGCCAAAGGGAGAACCAGCATATTTTTTTCGTCAGGCAGACTCTCCGCCCACTGCTTGGCTTGGCCGGGCAGGTGCAGACGGCTTATTTCGGTAACGGCAAAATCCGGACCGACCGCGTTCCGGGCATGTTCCAACAGGGCTTCGCGCCAGACTCCGTGAGCCGGGGAATGGTCCGGTGCGCAAATATGCAGGGACAGCAACGGGGAGTCGTCTCCGTCACGATCCCAAAGAACGGCGTGCATGGCGCGGACCGGCAGGAGCTTTTTCAGGCCGGAATAGGCTGTCTGCAAGAGGTAGGTCAGGTCAAGGCTTTCTGTCGCGTTTGCAAGAAAGCCTACCAAAAAACTTAAAATTTCATTTTTCCGCTCCAGGAGTTCCCTTTCCAACAGGATTTCCCTGGTCATGCACTCCATATCGTGGTGAAAAGCGTGCGCCTCAAGCGCTCTGCGCATGATATCCGCTACCCGTTCCCGGGAGAGTGAAGGACGCAAAATATCAGTGAACCCACAATCATGGGCTGACTCAAAGTCTTCAAGCGAATAATCGGAATCAAGTAAGAGGACTTTGGGGGCCGCGATAAGAGACTGAACAGCGCTGTCCGACATCTGTTCCAGTTCTTTGGCGCACGCGGAAGACATCCAGAGAACAAAGGGCGGGCTGCCGTCCTGGACAGGCATGTTCTGCAGCGTTCCTGAAGGGAGCAGAACAAGTTCATGGTCGTTTCCCAAAGCTGTCCGTAAAAAGGCCGCTTGTTCGGGGCTGAGGCCAATGCCCCAGCTTTGGGTTATTGTCTTTTTCTGTAACACGGTAGATCCCCTCACTACGAGGTTGGCATTATAAACGGACGTTGCCGGAGCCTGAGCGCCCGTCGTCGTAGTCGAAGATAAGCATGCAACAACAATGCCACTCATTGTACGATAAGCATAAAAGAGAGCTTCGTACATACCTACCGGCAAAAAGGTGTCAAAAAGGGAAAATTTTGCTGAACAGGATGTACTTATTTGGAAAGCAAAGCCTGGCAGCGCAATTCGCGCAGCCGTATTCCCGACTCCTCCCCGAGTCCCTGCCATTTTTCCGGCAGCCTGACGGAGAGCAGGCGCGCCAGATCCTGTTCCAGAAGCGCGGGCAATTCAGGCGCGCGGGCATCAGCGGCAACCATACGCGCAAAAGGTTTCAACAGGTTTGCCGCATGCAGGGGAACGAGCATATCCACCTTGCTTCCCGGACGTCGCTTGACATACTGAGCGGCCTTCATATGCTGCCTGGAGGCCAGCGCGCCCGCCTTGATGAACAGAGCGGGCAAACGCAGGCGGGTCCCCAGGGCTACGGCAAGCGCCTCTCCCCGTTTATCATGCGCATGGTGGCTGGGCAGAATATCCGCCGGGGTCGTGGTTTTGCCGAGATCATGGCAAAGAGCCATCCACACGGCCAAGGCCCGTTCCGTGCTGTCCGCGTCCGGGCTGCTCTGGGCATAGTCTCCGGCCACGCGGTCCATGACGCGGGCGGTGTGTTCAAGAACGGAACTGTCATGGTAGGCGGGCGGACCGGCCGGAATGTTTGCGGCAGCGGCAAATTCGGCGAACCAGGGAGCAAGGCAGCCTCCCTGGCACAAGGTACGCAAAAAAGCGCCGGGTTTGTTGCCGCGGCAGGCTTTCAAGGTTTCATTGCCTACCTGCTCGGCCGCGATACGCTTCAGGGATTGTTCATCCATACTCAGCATTTGCCGCACGGTCTCCTCGTGTACGGCAAACCCCTCTAACGTGGCGGCAAAGCGCGCGGCCCTGAAGGTCCGGACCGGAACATCGGCCAGGGATGTTGCTGATGCGGGGCGGATCAGCCGGTCTTGGAGATCCGGCAGCGCCCGCTCATGGAGATGCAAATGGCCCGCTTGGGAAAGCAGCATGGCATTGATGGTAAAGTCGCGGCGCAGCAGATCCAGGCGGATAGCTTCTTCGCGGGGCATATGTTCCGGCAGGGGAGAGAACTCCTGCCCATGCAGCAAAAAAATCGGATGCGAACCGCTTTGGATCTTGCGGGCTGACGGATTGATCTGTATGAATACGGTTTCTGCCGCGTCGAAAATATAATCCGCATCCCTGGGTAAGCGCCCCAGAAGCAGATCCCGCACGGCTCCACCCGCGACAAAATAGTTCATGGCGTACCTTAGCGCGCCCAACGTTTTGCTGTCCACCGGAATTTTCACCCCAAGCACGGTGAGTTGTCATGACGCCAGCCAGTCCTGGAAAAGTCGTTCTCGTGGCTTTAAACTGTGGTCTTTCTCCCCATGCCGAGCCCTTGGTATGCGATGATTTGCGCGGCTCGCGGTCCATATTCGGTGAATCCTCATGCCTGCCCCGGCCCATCAAAAACTGGCAGCCGAGCGTGCATTGCGATCTGCACGCCTGTGTGCGCACAACGCTGTATGAGGAAAGTTTTGTCCTTTGGGAGAATAAGGGGGTTGCCTCCATGCTCGGACGCGCGACGCGCATTGCTTCGGGAGAGCAGCCCGAAGCCCTTGATATGCCCGCGTCCACGTTCATCGCCGGCAAGTCCACATCGTCCTTTGCCCTGGCCTGGGATTTGTTTGAAGACGGCATACTGACGGAATGGGGCGGCGTAATCTGCGCCTGCCAAAGTGAGGGCAGGGGGCAGCTGCGCCGCCATTGGCATTCACCCAGAGGCAACCTTTATGTGACTTTTCTTTTGCCGCAAGAGCCGCTACTAACAGGAGACGCCGCCGCTCTGGTGACAGGCTATATTTTACTCACGGCTTTGCGGGCTTTGGGCTTTCCTCTTTCTCTCAAGTGGCCCAACGATCTGCTTTTGAATGAATCGGACAAGGTTGGCGGCATTTTGCTTGAGGAGAGAAACGGCGTACTCATGGCGGGCCTTGGAATAAACCTGGCTGAAGCGCCCACACCGGCTGAACTGCGCGAACTGGGAGCCTCGCGGGCGGCCGTGCTGCTCCCGGAACACGCCGTACCGCCTTTTCACGGTACGGGGCAACTGCATAAGGATGAAGATCAGGAGCCTGTAGCGCCCTTTGTCTTATGGCGCAGGCTTGTGAGTGAGGCCATCCTTACCTATATTCGCAGCGTTCAAGGGCGCTCCCTGCCGGAACTGCTGGACGAAATAAACGGCGTTCTGGCCTGGAAAAACAGGACTGTCCTGCTTTTGGAAGGCAGTGAGCCCGCGCTCTGCGGCAGCTTTCTCGGGCTCGGGCCCGGCGGCGGGCTGCTCTTGCAACTGCCGCATGGGGAGCGGCGTGAGGTTTTTTCCGGTAGTCTGTCCCTGGCTTGAAATTAATGGTTATTTTTTCACACACCGTGCCGTACCACGGCGCAACCGGCCCGCTTCGCGAGCATTTTCAGGAGAGCATACGCAATGGGTATCGAGAGTTTTGAGAAGGTCGTCAGCAGTCTGAAGGGTAAACGTATACTCGTGGCTAACCGCGGCATCCCGGCCCGGCGCATCTGCCGTTCCATACGGGAGCGCTTTGACGCTGTGGCTGTTATGACTGCCACGGATGTGGATAAAACCGCGCCGTCAGCCGCTTCGGCTCAGGAATTGCTTTTGCTCGGATCGGATCCGAGGGGCTATCTCGATGTCAGTCGTATCGTACAGTTGGCCAAACAGCGCGGTATCATCGCCATTCATCCCGGTTGGGGCTTTGCTTCGGAAGACGACAGTTTTCCGCGTATCTGCACGGAAGCGGGCCTGGTGTTCATAGGCTCCACGGCCGAATCCATGAACCTGCTCGGCAACAAGGTGCAGGTACGCGCTTTGGCTCAGAAGCTGAATATTCCGGTGGTGCCCGGATCCGAGGGCGCCGTGGATGTGCCCAAAGCGCGCGAGGTGGCCAGGGAAATCGGCTTTCCGATCATGCTGAAGGCCGAAGGCGGCGGCGGCGGCCGGGGTATTTTTGAGGTGCATAATGAAAAAGACCTGGAGGACGCTTTTTTCAAAGCATCCACCATGGCTCAGGCGTCCTTCGGCAACCCGCGCGTGTATGTGGAAAAATTCCTGACCAAGGTCCGGCATATCGAAATTCAGGTTATCGCGGATCAGCACGGCAACGTGTTCGCCTTTGATGAGCGGGATTGCAGCGTCCAGCGCAACAATCAGAAACTCATTGAGATTACGCCTTCTCCCTGGATCATGCTCACCGAGGAACTGCGTGAACGGCTCAAGGAATATTCGCGTATCCTGGTCCAGTCCGTGGGCTATCATTCTCTGTGCACCGTGGAATTCCTGGTCACGGAAGAGGGCGTCCCTTATCTTATTGAAGTGAACACCCGTTTGCAGGTGGAGCACGGCATCACGGAATCACGCTATGGCATCGATCTTGTTGAAGAGCAGATAGCCATTGCCTTTGGCAGCAAACTGCGCTTTACCGAAAAGAATATGCGCCCCGCCTATGTGGCCATGCAGGTGCGCATCAACTGCGAAGATCCGCAAAAGGGTTTCTCTCCCAACGCCGGTTTGATTACCCGCTACGTTTCTCCGGGTGGTCCGGGCGTGCGTCTTGATTCCAACATGAGCGCCGGTTACGAGTTCCCCTCAAACTATGATTCGGCCGGTTCGCTGCTAATCACCTACGGCCAGGACTGGAGCAAGGTGCTCGGCATCATGGAGCGGGCGCTCAGCGAATACATCGTGGGCGGACTGAAAACGACCATTCCTTTCTTCCGCCAGGTGATCAAGCATCCCGCCTTCAGGCGCGGGGATTGCGATACCCGGTTCATAGCGGCCAACCCGGAGTTGATGGACTACACCGACAGCGCGCCTGAAGCCGAACGAACCGCGCGTCTTATCGCGGAGATTTCCGCCCGTGGCTTCAATCCCTTTGTACAACTCGGCGAATACCGCTCCAAGGATACGCCGCGTCTGCCGCGCTATGAAACCGTTATGCCGGAGATTCCTCCCACGGTGCAGCGTCTGCCGTCGCCGTATCCGCGCAACGACAAAAAGGCGCTCCTCGCCTATGTGCGGGAATCAGGATACATCCATTTTTGCGACACCACGTGTCGGGACAACACCCAGTCCAACAGCGGCAACCGTTTCAGGCTGGCTGAAGATCTGATGATCGCGCCGTACCTTGACAACTGCGGCTTCTTTTCTTTGGAAACCGGCGGAGGCGCGCATTTCCACGTCAATATGATGGCGAACATGACCTCGCCTTTTTTTGAAGCCAAAGAGTTGAACAGGGTTGCTCCAAAAACCATGAAGCAGATCCTGATCCGCTCCACCAACGTGCTGGGCTACAAGCCGCAGCCCAAAAATCTCATGCGCCTCATGGCGGAAAAGATATGCGAGGACTACCATGTCATTCGCTGCTTTGACTTCCTCAATCATGTGGAGAACATGCGGCCCTTTGCCGAAGTGGCGTTGAACACCGAAGGCGTGGTATTCCAGCCCGCGCTGTCCCTGACTTACGGACGGGGCTTTGATGTGCCGCATTATCTGGATGTTACCGAAGTCATTGTCAAACAAACAGCGAAAATTCTCGGGATCAGCGCCAAAGAGGCCGCAAAGCAGATTATCCTCGGCCTCAAGGATATGGCCGGTAACTGCCCGCCGCACTTCATGACCGAGTTGGTCACGGCCCTGCGCAAAAAATGGCCGGAACTGGCGCTGCATTACCACCGGCACTACACGGACGGTCTTTTTGTTCCTGCTGTTGGCGCGGCGGCAAAAGCCGGAGCGCATATCGTGGATACTTCTCTTGGAGCGGGCATGCGCTGGTACGGGCAGGGTGAAGTGTTGTCCACCGCCGCCTACCTGGAAAATGAACTGGGGCTGAAAACCAGCTTGAACAAACGCATGATCCGGGACGGCAACTTCGTGCTCAAGCAGATCATGCCCCACTATGATCGCTACACCGCGCCATACTTCCAGGGCATTGATTATGAGGTCATGGAACACGGTATGCCGGGCGGCGCGACAAGCTCTTCCCAGGAAGGGGCGCTCAAGCAGGGGTATATTCACCTGCTGCCCTATATGCTGCGCTTTCTGGCCGGAACGCGGCAGATCGTGCTGTACCACGATGTGACTCCAGGTTCCCAGATTACCTGGAATACGGCCTTTCTGGCCGTTACCAGCGCCTACAAGCGCGGCGGAGAGCATGAAGTGCAGTATCTTCTGGAAGTGCTGGACAATATCACCCGCCACGCTGAAAACGAACTTTCGCCGGAAATGAAAGAGGCCCGCCTAGCCCTGTATCAGGATTGCAACGATGCTTTCCGGGATCTGCTGCTCGGCAAGTTCGGCAAGCTTCCGCTGGGATTTCCGCCGGATTGGGTCTATAAGAGCGCGTTTGGCGACGACTGGAAACGGGCCATTGCGGGCCGCACGGAAAAATCTCCTCTGGAGGCCTTGCCGGACGCGGATCTCGATGCCGAGTACGCTTCTCTGAAAACAGTCCTGCACCGTGAACCCAGGGAAGAGGAATTTCTCATGTTCCTCAACCATCCCGCGGATGCGATCAAGACCATCGAGTTCAGGCAAAAGTTCGGCAATCCGAATAATCTTCCTCTGTCCGTATGGTTTGAAGGCATGCAGGTGGGCGAGGAACTGAACTTTACGGACTCCAACGGCAAGCCGCATCACCTGAGCCTTATTCGTATGCAAAATCCCGGTCCCAATGGGGTTTCCGTAGTGCGTTATGTGCTGGATTCCGATATATTGAGTTCGGAAGTGCAGGTGTCAAAGCCGGAAACCGCGGCTGCCAAGTCCGGGGCTCTGGCTGATCCGGGCAATGAATATCACGTGGGCGCGCCCAGCAGCGGCGATCTTTGGGTTATGTATGTGCATCCTGGAGATATTGTCAAAAAGGGCGAAGAACTATTTAATATTTCCATTATGAAGCAGGAAAAAGCCGTGGTCGCCCCCCTGGACGCTATGGTAAAACGAGTGCTGAAAACCGCGGACTACCGTGAAAGCAAGCAGATGGTGCCGGTACGGGAAGGCGAACTGATTGTCGAACTTGCTCCCATACCGAATTCGTGTTCCAATCCCAAGTGCGCCAAGCCGCTGCCGACCGATAGTTTCGCTTTCTGTCCGTATTGCGGGAAAAAACAATAGTTGGCAGGAGACATACAACAATGAAACTTTGCGTGGTTGGAACCGGCTATGTCGGCCTGGTCAGCGCTGCCTGCTTTGCTGAAATGGGCAATGACGTGCATTGCGTTGACGTCAATGAACAGATCGTGGCTTCCCTGAATCAAGGAATAATTCATATCTTTGAACCCGGACTTGATGAACTGGTTGAGCGCAACCATAAAGAAGGGCGGCTTTTTTTCAGCACGAACATCACGGAAGGGATCAAGGACGCCGTGGCTGCCTTTATATGTGTGGGAACACCTTCATGCGAAGACGGCTCCTGCGATCTCAGCTACATCATGCAGGCGGCCAAGGATATAGGAAGCGTAATGCAAAAACCGCTGGTCGTGGTGGATAAATCCACCGTGCCTGTGGGAACGGCGGATGCCGTGCACGCGGTTATCGTCGAAGAGCAGGACAAGCGGGAGGTGAGCATCCCCTTTGCCGTGGTCTCCAATCCGGAATTTTTGAAGGAAGGGGACGCGGTCAACGACTTCATGAAGCCGGACCGGGTTGTGGTCGGAACGGAAAATGAAGAGGCCGCCGCCTTGTTGCGCGAACTGTATGCTCCTTTTGCCCGCAGCCGGGAAAAGATGATTGTGACCGGTGTGCGCAGCGCCGAAATGATCAAATACGCCGCCAATTGCATGCTGGCGACAAAAATTTCCTTTATCAATGAAATCGCCAATATCTGTGAACGGGTGGGGGCTGATGTACGCGACGTGCGCACGGGCATAGGCGCGGATCACCGCATCGGTTATCATTTTATCTATCCCGGTATGGGCTATGGCGGGTCCTGTTTCCCCAAGGACGTGCGGGCCATGATCCATACGGCCAAAGATGCCGGTCTGCACCCGGAACTCCTTCTGGCGGTTGATGCGGTGAACAATCGCCAGAAAATGCGCATGGCCTCGCGCATCAAGGAGTATTTTGCCGCGCAGGATGGCGTGAAAGGAAAAACCCTGGCCATATGGGGCCTGGCCTTCAAAGCCAACACGGATGACATGCGCGAATCCCCGGTTCTTACCATCATTGAAGCATTGACCGGACAAGGCATGCGTATTCGGGCCTATGATCCCGTGGCCGGTAATAATGCCCAAAAGATGTTGCAAGACAATCCTCTGGTATCCATAGTGGATTCCCAGTACGGGGCTCTTGAGGGCGCGGACGCCCTCCTGGTGGCCACGGAGTGGAATCAGTTCCGCACTCCGGATTTCGACCGTGTAAAATCCTTGCTTTCCGCTCCGCTCATTTTTGACGGGCGTAATCTGTACTCGGGGCAGACGCTGGCCCGCCACGGATTTGCCTATTTTTGCATCGGTAAAGAGTAGAGGAACACCCATCCTAAAATAACTCGTGACAAAAACGCGGGTATGATCTATGGTATCGTATTCATATTGTTACGTACTTGTGAGTAATAGTGGAATGCAACCGCACTGTGCCATGCCGGTGCCGCAAGAATTGAGGTGAATGTATGGATCACGCGAAGAAAGATGATGAACTGCTTCAGCTTGTGACGTTTAGTATAGGCGAAGAGGAGTTTGGGGTCGATATTCTCAAGGTGCAGGAAATTATTCGGACCATGGAAATAACCAAGGTTCCCCGCGCGCAGGAGTTTGTGGAGGGGGTTATCAACTTGCGGGGCAAGGTGATTCCCATTATTGATCTGCGCCGGCGCTTTGGGCTTGATTCCAAGGCCCATGATAAGCATACAAGAATTATCGTTATTGAAATCAACAACATGATAGTCGGCTTTGTGGTCGACTCGGTTTCCGAAGTGCTGCGCATTCCCGCCAGCACGGTGGAGCCGCCGCCACCTGTTGTCGCAGGGCTTGAGTCCGACTATATCAGCGGTGTCGGCAAGTTGCATGATCGTCTGCTGATTTTGCTGGATCTTGATAAGCTGCTTTCCGGCGAAGATATGGAAGCGCTGAGCCAGTTGTAGTTTTCATCAGCCCTTGGTATTCTTTCGCCACCGGTATCCAACCGGTGGCGAAACTTTTTGGGGGAGTATTTTTTGGCTTTCCATTCCTTGATCGCGGCTTTGGCTGCTTCTTCCCCTCGTCTTTTTTCCGTCACGCGCGCCGGTTCCGGAACATTGGCGCGTCTGGCCATCTCTCTCCTTGATAAAGGCCACAATGTTGTTGTGGTGGCGAAAGATCAGGCCGGTCTGGCTGAATACAGGGCCATGCTTACCCTGTTCAATCCTGAGCGTTCCCTCGAAGATCCTTCTCCCGCAAGAGTGCAATGGGATCGGCGTTTTGTCGATATGCCCCAGCACCCGGCCGGTCTTGGCGGCAGGCACGGCTGGGCGGAACGCATGGCCGCCCTTTATGCCCTGAAACAGCGCCACGGCGCCGTGGGCGCACTGGTCACGCTGGATAATTTTATCCTCCGTCTGCCGCCGTCAGATATTTTTAATGCCCATGAACTGGTACTGCAAAAAGGCATGGACATGGCCCCGGAACTGCTGCTCGATCAGGCCGTGGACTGGGGCTATACGCGTGTTCCCATGGTCAGTGTGCCCGGTGAAATATCAGTGCGCGGGGACATTCTGGATATTTACTGTTCCGGCTATGCAAAGCCGTTGCGCCTGGAGTTTTTCGGCGACACGCTGGAGGATATCCGGCACTTTGATCCTGTTTCCCAGCGCTCCATAGCCGATATCACGGAACTGCGCATGCTGCCGGTATCTCCGGTGATTGCCAGCCGGGCCTTACGCCGGGAAGCCGAAGCTTTTTGGGAAAAGGAAGTCCGGGCAGGCCGCCTCGGGCCTGCCGATGTGGCGGCCTTGATGCGGACCGCTGATACCGGCGGGCAAGGACTTTTTTCCGGCATGTTTTACGAAAAAGCCTCCTGCCTCGAAAACTGGCTGGCTCCGGACAGTATCTATCTGTTGCCGGGAGAACGCGAAATTCCCCTTGCTCTTGAAGAGGCGGAGCGCCGCTGGACCGACTTTCTGGCCGATGAAGCTGAACTGAAAGGCCTGCGCCAGCCGCGTTCTCTGGTGCTTCGTCCTTCCTCGGAAGTCAATGCGCTTTTCGCACGCTCACGCCGGGTATACTTTGAAGAGCTGCGCATTGGCGTTCCCGAAGCCGGAGACAGCATTGCTCTGCCGGAAAAGTCATTTTCCTCCTTCCAGGAGCTCTTTCCTCGTCCGGAAGAACAGGAGCGTCCGTGGCAACAACTGGTGACGCTGATGCGGTCCTGGTCTGTCGGCACTACGCGCCGGAAAAAAGAGACGGACGCCGCCCCGGAGACGGCCGGTCACAGGGAAAGTGAAGATATTTTACGGCCGAGGCCGGGCGGACAGCTTATTTTGAGCTTTTCCTCCGGCCGGGCCCGGGCTCGTTTTTTAAAGCTGGCCGCGCAAGACGGCGTAATGCCCCATCAGCGTTTTGACGCAGCAAGCAACGGTGTTTTCGCCCTTGTATCGCCGTTCCGCAGAGGAGCGTATCTGGCCTGGGACAACATGCTGGTCCTGGGCGAAGATGTGCTGCAGCCACAAGTCGATCGCTCGAAAAAAATTCCCAAAGGAGCATTTCAGGGGCTTGATCGCTACGATACCTTGCGCGAGGGCGACTTCCTGGTACATCGGGATTACGGAGTAGGGCTTTTTCAAGGCCTGCACCGGATGAACCTTGGGGGCACGGAAAACGACTATCTGCTGTTGCACTATGCGGGCAATGACAAACTCTATCTGCCGGTCGACCGCTTGTCGCTCATCCAGCGTTTCAAGTCGGCCGAAGGAACACAGCCGGCTCCGGATCGGCTTGGCGGTACTCAATGGGCCTCCAGCAAGGATAAAGCGCGCAAGGCCATTGAAAAAATAGCCGCCGATCTGGTGGAGATGTACGCCCTGAGAAAGGTGGTCAAAGGGTTCCGCTACGGCCCGGTGAACGAAATGTACCGGGAGTTTGAAGCCTCCTTTGGTTTTGAGGAGACCCCGGATCAGTCCAGGACAATTGAAGAAGTACTGGCGGACATGGAAAAGCCGGAACCCATGGATCGTCTGGTCTGTGGCGATGTCGGTTTCGGCAAAACCGAAGTGGCCTTGCGCGCCGCGTTCCGGGCGGCTCTGGAAGGACGCCAGGTAGCCATGCTGTGTCCAACTACCGTACTTGCGGAACAGCATTACCAGACTTTTCGCAGCCGTCTGGCAGGCTTTCCCGTCAATATCGGCATGCTTTCGCGCTTCGTGTCCAAGGCAAAACAAAAGGAAGTATTGGAAGCCACGGCCAAGGCGCAGATCGATATCCTGATCGGCACGCACCGGCTGCTCTCCAAGGATGTAAACATACCGAAGCTGGGACTGCTGATCCTTGACGAGGAGCAACGTTTCGGGGTCAGGCACAAAGAACGCCTCAAAGAGATGCGCAAAAATGTGGATGCCCTCACCCTGACCGCGACACCGATCCCGCGGACCCTGCAACTTTCTTTGTCCGGCATTCGTGAGTTGTCCGTGATTGAAACGCCGCCGCCCGAACGTAAGCCCGTGGCAACGGCGCTTATTGACAGAGACGACGCCACGCTGAAGGGCATTGTGGAACGCGAACTGGCGCGGCAGGGGCAGGTTTTCTGGGTATACAACCGGGTGCAGGGGCTGGAGCGGGTTACGGAATACGTGCGAAAGCTGGTTCCGCAGGCCCGTATCGGCATGGCGCACGGGCAAATGAATGAAACAGCCCTTGAAGACACCATGCATAAATTCTGGCACGGCGAACTGGATGTGCTGGTGTGTACATCCATTATTGAATCCGGGCTTGACTTCCCCCAGGCCAACACGCTGATCGTGGATCAGGCGCAACTGTTCGGCCTGGGCCAGTTGTATCAACTGCGCGGACGGGTGGGGCGGTCGGATAAACAGGCCTTTGCCGTTTTCATCACGCCCGATCCGGATCGCCTTCCGGAGCATGCCCGCCAGCGTATGCGTATCATTCTGGACATGGATTACCTCGGGGCCGGTTTCCAGGTGGCTATGGAAGACCTGCGTCTACGCGGGGCGGGAAATATTCTCGGTGAATCCCAGACAGGACATATGAACCGTTTGGGCCTGGAGCTCTTTCTGGAAATGCTGGAAGAGGCCGTGGCCAAACTGAAGGGCGAACCCGTACAGGTCGTGCAGGAAACCGAGCTTTCCCTCGGCATTCCGGCCTTTATACCGGAAGAGTATATGGAAGACAGCCGGGAGCGTTTGCGCTACTATAAACTGCTGTCTTCAGCCTCGGACGGGCCGTCCCAGCAGGATATCGTGTTTGAAATGCGCGATCGCTTCGGTCCCCTGCCGCAGGAACTGGCAAATTTTGTAGCCGTTTTGACCTTCAAGCGTTACTTGAGCAAACACGGGGTGCAAAAAGCGGATATTTTCCCGGACCGCCTGCGTCTTGCCTTTGCTGAAGGCAGCAGCGTCAACCCGGCTTCGCTTGTCCATTTTGTTCTGGATTTGCAAAGCAAAGGGCAGCACGTCCGCTTGCAGCCTCCGGCGGTTCTGGATATTCCTCTTACAGGCAAGAGCGTGGAAGAAGCCCTTGAAAATGCACGTATGGTATTACAGCCGGTGCTGGAACCGGATATGTCTGACGCGCCTTTGGCAAAATAGTACTATGAAGAAGACAATTACACAGCGAACGTTTTGTATTGCTCTGATTATACTGGGGCTTTTTCTGCCCGCTTGCCGGGAGCAGAATAACGCGACCGGCACGGCAGCCACGGTAAACGGAGAACCCATTACCTTCAGGAGCCTGGAGGCGCGCCGGTCTGTTCTCTTTTCCGGGCGTTCGCCCCGGGCCGCCGGATTTGACGACGTGACGCTGCAACGCCAGTACAGGTATGTGCTGGGGCAAATGATCGAAGAACTGGTCATATCTCAGTATATGAAAAAAAATGGCCTGACACTTGAAGCGGGTCAGGTTGAAGCCGAGGAAAAGCGCATTCGCGACGATTATCCGCCGGGCGCGTTTGAAGCCATGCTGCTTGAACGGGCCATTGATGAGGAGCGTTGGCGGGAAGGCATTTACAGGCGAATGATGGTGGAGCAATTCATTGCTCAGGTTCTGCGGCCGGAGATTAGCATCACGGCGGACGAGGTGCAGCAGTATTACCGCGAGCATAGCGCGGATTTTGTCATTCCCGAGCAATGGCATTTTATGCAAATCGTGGGAACGGACAAAAGAGAGGTGGAAAAAGCGGGGAATAATCTGGTTTTGGGGAAAAACGCCACGGCAGCCCAGCAGGAATATCCGGTTACCATCCACGATATCAATATGGGAGCGGACATGTTGCCCAAGGAATTGTTGGATGATTTATCCCTATTGCGGCCCTGGCAGGCTTCACAGGCGCGGACAGTGGATGATGCCTTCAGACTTTTTGTGCTGGTGGAAAAAACGCCGTCATCCATGCTCGATGCCGCGGAAATGTCCAAACGGGTGGAACAGGCGCTTGCGGATGAAAAGGTGGGCGCGGTATACGCCCAATGGATGCAGAACCGTCTGCGTAAAGCCGACATACGCATAGCGCCCGCTCTCAAGACCCCGTTGCCTCTGGAACAGGAAAGTGCGTCCGGGCGGTAGTGAGCCGGCATTGCATAATAGCGGGAAAGGGTTTACAAGGAATGCGTCAACCTTTGAACAACCTGCGGAGATTTATCTTGTCCATGCGCTCTAGATTGGCAGCGGTACTGCTGGTACTTCTCTTTACCGGACTGAGTGCTCAAGCTGCTGAAGTTACTGTAAATAAAATTGCCGCTGTGGTAAACGGCGAAATGATCACCCTGCACGAACTGCGTATGCACATGGCCTCTGAAATGGCCCGCCGCAGAATGGATCCCAAAGACCCGAAGATCGAGGAACTCCAGAAGGAAGTGCTGGACTCCCTGATCAACGACATTTTGATCCGGCAGGAAGCCAAGCGCTATAAAGTGTCCGTGTCCGACGCCGAACTCAAGGAAGAGGTGAACAAAAGCATTGCCAGAACAGGTAAAACCCTCGGCCAGTTTGAATCTGAACTGAAAGCCCAGGGCATCAGTATGGAAATGTACAGCGAACGGATGCGCAACAACTTGCTGCGCATGCGCATGGGCAATTTCATGGTGGACCGCAAGGTGTTTGTGACGCCCGAGGAAATCTCCGAGTATTACGCCAAGAACAGGGATGCCTTCCAGGGTGAACGAACAGCGGATTTTTCCGTTATCCTGCTGCCCGAAACAATGGATGTACAAGGCATATACAAGCAGATAAAAGCCGGAAGCCTCTCTTTTGAGGATGCGGCGCGCAAATACTCGGCAGAGGGTAACGCTCAGGACGGCGGGCTGGTCCGCGGGGTGCCGTATGACCGGCTGCCCCCTGAAATGCAAAAGCTCCTGTCCTCTCTTTCCGACGGAGGAATGTCGCAGCTTTTGAAGACCAAGGGCGGGTTTTATGTGTTCCGGCGTGATGCCATGCATGAGGCCAAGCCCCTTTCGCTTCAGGAGGCCCGGCCGTATATTGAGGAAATACTGCTTGCGCCGCTCCGCGAGGAACGCGCTAAAGAATATATACGGCAGCTTCGCAGCAAAGCCGTTATTGATATTCGAATGTAACTTGCTCCAATACCTGCAAAGTGTTCGGGGAATGCCATGACATTAGAAGAATTGGGCCGGTCCATCAAGGAAAAGCGCGAAGCGGCCGGAATGTCCATTGATGACGTTGCCTCACGCATCAAAATATCCGCACGTATTTTGAGGACAATCGAAGAGGGCTCTCTCGTCGGTCTGCCTCATGCTGTTTATACGAAAAGCTTTATCCGTTCCTTTGGGCAACTTGTGGGCTATGATCCGCAGGAGCTTAATGCCGCTCTTGAGGAACTTTTCCCACCTGATGCTTTTGATGAGAGCAAAGCGGAGTCCGTATTGCAGGCCAATCCGGCCATGACTTATCCGGATGCCGGAAAGCGTTTCGCGGTCATGCTTTTTCTGCTGCTGTTGACCGCCGGACTGATCGGCGGCGGCTGGTATGTGGCCGTAAAGTATGGCGATCAGATCATGGAAGCGGTCAAAGCGCCGTTTTCCGCCATTACCGCTCCGTCTGAAGAACCGCGGGAGCAGCCCGCTCCGCCTGCGGGCTCTTCTCCGGGAAACAGTTCCAGTCTTTCCAGCACCCTTTCGGTGCTTGCGGCGCATTCTTCCCCTGCGAACGATCAAGTCATACCGCCCCGGGTGGCGCCGCCTCCCGGTACGTTGTCTACTATTCCAGCGCCCAGTGTTGCAAACGATTCCCCCGCTTCTGCGGGGGTTGATGCTTCCAGCGCCGGAAACAGCGTGGAGAGCTCCGCGCCACAAATACCAACCCCGGCCCCTGAAGCGGAAGAGCGAACTTCAGCACAGACGACGGATGACGGCCTCGTTGCTGTAAATGCGGAAGCTTCCACGCCCGGCGGAAAAAACCGGCTTGTTGTTCGGGCGCACGCGGAATGCTGGATAAGCTCGCGTGCGGATAGTGGAAGAACCCGCGAATATATGTTGCGTCCGGGGATGGATTTTGCCGTTGCCTACAATGATCGTTTGGAGATCACCTTTGGCAATGCCGGGGGCGTCAGAGTGTCGCATAATGAAAAGGAACTGGGAGTGCCGGGCGCTGACAGACAGGTTGTGGTCATGCGCTTCCCCGAATAACGGGTAGTGGCTCCTTTTGCCGTGATACTTCGTCAGGCTTGCTTTGTAGCTCCGGGGCAGGACCAAAAGAGTCCAGCCCCATCGCCCAAAGCTGCGCCTTCCTCGCCTGACGACAAAATGAGCCACTACCCCTGGTCCGCTTTTTGTCGTTAAAATACCATAATGGCCTGAAAATGGAATTTTCTGAAAGAGTGCTTGTGCTGCAGGTCGGCAAATTTAAAGAGGCGGATCTGTGGGTCCGTTTTCTTTCGCCGACGCGCGGCTTGCTTTCCGCTTTTGCTTTTGGCGGCAGCCGCAGCCGCAGGCGTTTTGTCGGGTGTCTTGATATTTTTAACGAGGTCAGCGTGCGGGTCAGCGCTTCAAGCCGCACCCCGTATCTTGCCTTGCAGGAAGGGGTACTGATCAAAGGGGTCAGCAGGCTGCGCCATGATTGGCCTCGCTTCGGGCTGGCTGTCAACTGCGTTCGTTTTTTGCAAAGTTTCGGCGTCAATTCCGAGGGAGCGGAGGAGACGCTCTTCCTCATGCGCGAGGTGCTGCAACTGTTGGAAGATCAAGCGTCGGTTCCCCGCTTGCTGCCGCTTTTTTTTCGTTTGCGTTTGGCCTTTGACCAGGGGTACGCTCTGGAGTCTTCCCGCTGTTCCTTGTGCGGCGCGGCGTTGTCATCTTCTTATGAAGCAGCCTATCTCCTCCTGCGTGAAGGGCGCATTGCCTGCCGCGCCTGCGCCGGGAACCAGTCGGATTACCGCCTCCCGTTGGGGTTGGAGGCGCTTTCCGTTTTGGCTCAGGTCAGGGATCTGCCCCCGTCAGAATGGAGCGCGATAGAGCCTTCGCCGCTCTGCGCCAGGGAATTTGCTCGGGCCGTGGATGGTTTTATCGAATACCATGTGGGAATTGCCTGGGACAGAGGCAGATTTATGCGCGCATAAATGATATTCAAGGAGTTTTCTCATAATGAGCTCATCTACTCACGCACAGCGGCAAAGAGCATGTCCCCAACTGCCCACGATATACGGCTATGAGGACGCCTGCGCGCTGGCCGAGGCCTTTGCCGCGGGCAGGGCAGACCCGAGAGAGTGTGTCGAACGCTGCCTCAAGGCCGCCTCCGGCCATGAAGGCGTCTATATCACGTATACGGAAGCACGGGCCGCCTTTGAGGCGGAACTGTCCTTCATGCGCCATGCCCGTCGTATGCCCGTGAGCCCGCTGGATGGAGTTCCTGTCGGCTGGAAAGATCTGTTTGATGTGGCCGGAACAGTAACGACTGCCGGGGCGGCGCTCAACAGGAACAATCCTCCGGCCTTCTCGGACGGGCCGCTGCCCGCCCTGGCCGCAAGAGCGGGCCTGCCGTGTCTTGGCAAGCTCAACACAACGGAATTCGCCTATTCCAGTATCGGCGCCAACCCGCACTTCGGCAATCCGGTCAATCCGCACTCAAAAGCGGGAGCGCCGCGCATTCCGGGCGGTTCGTCTTCCGGTTCCGCCGTGGCCGTGGCCGCGGGCATACTGCCTCTTGCCGTGGGCTCGGATACCGGCGGTTCCATCCGTATTCCGGCGGCATTTAACGGTATTTGCGGATTCAAGCCCACGGTGGGGCATTATGATCGCAGGGGCATGATCTTTCTTGCGCCAAGTTTCGATACTCCAGGCACCTATGCCCGTTCCGTGCGGGATTTAGTGGTCTTCGATCATCTGTTGCGGGGCAGGCCCTGCCTGAACGGCATCCCTGAACCGGGCACGCTGTCGGAACGTATCTTTGTCATTGATGCGGGCATGCTTGATGATACGATCATCGAACCCGCCGTGCGGGGCATGCTCGAAGCTATACTGCACCGCCTAGAGAAAGCCGGGGCGCGCGTATCCATACGGCGGATAAAGGCCTTTCATGACGCTATGGACGCGACCGGCCAGGGCTGGATATCCGGCGCTGAAACCTTTGCTTTGCTTGAACATATCGTGAACGATCCGCACAAGGCAGCCCTGATGGACCAGCGCGTCCGCAAAAGGGTGGAATTGAACGGAGCGCTGAATCCCGCCCTTATTGCCCGCACCAACATGGCCAGGGAACGTCTGGATAAAGAACTACGCCGGGAACTGGGCGGAGATGTGCTCATTGTACCGACCGTGGGCCACGGCGCGCCGCTGCTCAATGATATTCTGAACAGCGACGACCTGTTTTTCAAGTATATTCGTCTCAACGTCCGCCTGACCATGCCCGGCAACCTGCTTAATATGCCGGGGGTCTCTTTGCCGTCTGGAGTGGATGAGGAATACATGCCGCTTGGCATAACCCTGTACCGCCCGGCCGGATGCGATGAAGAGGTGCTCAAGGCTGCTCTGGCCGCGGAAGAGGCCGTTGTTTATACCTGAAATATTACGGGGCTCCGCCCCGGACCCCGCTGGGGGAAATGATTTCCCCCAGACCCCCTCATACCCTGAAAACAGCTCCGCTGTTTTCAGGAATGCCCGGTCCGGATAATGTGCATCACAAAAGCTCACGTAGTTCACATCTCAGGGCCTAGCATAGTGGCACAACCGGTGCGCCACTATGCCAGGCCCTGGCGGGGTGGAGGGGCAGAGCCCCTCCAAAAAATTATCTATTCATCACTCGCCTGCTTCTTGCGTGTCTCGTTTTCATCCTTGTACAGTTTGTACGTCACGGAGTCGATGAGCGCCTGCCAACTGGCCTCAATGATATTGAAGGAAACGCCGACAGTAACCCACTTGGCGTTCTGATCAGCGGATTCAATCAACACGCGCACTTGTGAGCCGGTTCCTTTATGTTCACTGGTGGCGGCAAGCACGCGCACCTTGAAGTCCACCAGGCGCATTTCCTTGAGGCGCGGATAAAAGCCGGACAAGGCTTTGCGCAGGGCGCTGTCCAGGGCGTTGACAGGGCCTTCGCCAAATGCGGCCGTGTGTTCAATGGCTCCCTCAACTTCAAGCGTCACCGTGGCTTCGGACAGTGGAACGCCGTCGTTGTCCTGCTTGGATTCCAAAACCCGGAACTGGATCAGTTTGAAGAAATCCCGCACGCCGCGGCGGCCCAGTTTGCGCAGCAGCAGAAGCTCCACCGAGGCCTCGGCCGCCGCGTAATCATAGCCGTAGCTGGCCTTTTGCTTAAGCTCGGCCAGGAGCCCTTTGACCACGGGTTCGTCCTTGTCCAGATGAAACCCGAAGCGGCGGGCCATGGACACGATATTGCTGCGTCCGGCCAGTTCCGTGAGCAGAACGCGCTGTTCATTGCCCACTTCCAGGGGGTTGATGTGCTCGTACAGGACCGAATTGCGGTTGACCGCGCTTACATGCACGCCGCCCTTGTGCGCAAAAGCGGAACGGCCCACAAAGGGCTGGCGGCTGAACGGGGCCATATTGGCTACTTCCGCCACGTAGGTGGAAACCGCCCGCAACATGGATAACCTACCCTCGGGCAGGCACCGGTAGGCCCCGTCATACTTGAGCTCAAGGATCGGGATCAGGGAACACAGGTTCGTATTGCCGCAGCGCTCGCCGATACCGTTGATCGTGCCTTGAACCATACCGGCCCCAGCCTCCACCGCGACCAATGAGGTGGCGACCGCCAACTCGCAGTCGTTGTGCGTATGGATGCCGATAAAAGCTTTGGGCAGTTCCTTGCGAATTCTCTTGGTGGCGGCGGCAACAAAATCAGGCAGGCTGCCGCCGTTGGTATCGCAGAGCACCAGTGTGTCCGCGCCGCTTTCATGGGCTTTTTTCAGAGCGGCTATGGCATAGTCCGGATTGTGTTTGAACCCGTCAAAAAAATGCTCGGCATCAAAAATAACTTCCGGCACGTTTTTCTTCAGCAGAGCCACGGAATCGGCAATGACTTCCAGGTATCGTTCGTTAGTAACCCGTAGTGCTTCATGCACGTGCAGATCCCAGGTCTTGCCGACAATGGTCACCACAGGCGCCTTGGCAGCGATGAGAGCGGCCAGGTTTTTATCATGGGCCGCCGTGTTGCCAGGATGATGGGTGGAACCGAAAGCCGCAATGCGCGCGCTTTTCAGGTTGTACGTGGCGATTTCCCTGAAAAACGCCGTGTCCACGGGACTGGCTCCGGGCCATCCGCCTTCAATGTAATGCACACCGAGTTCATCCAGCTTCAGGGCGATTTTTATCTTGTCTTCAAGAGACAGATTGACGTCTTCCGCCTGATTGCCGTCACGCAGAGTGGTATCGTAAATGATGATGTTTTTCATGGACTAGCCTTCAAGGTAAGAACCTTTGTCGAGCTCAAAAGCGTCGTGCAGCGTGCGCACGGCGAGTTCAGTATATTTTTCCTCTATGATGCAACTGATTTTAATCTCGGAAGTGCTGATCATGATAATGTTGATATTTTCCTGTTTGAGCGCGGCAAAGGCTTTTGCGGCAACACCGGAATGGCTTCTCATGCCCACGCCGATAGCGGAAATCTTGGCTACGTTGTCGTCATGCAACACTTCAAGGCCGCCCACGCTTTTGCTTACCTCTTCCATGATTTCCAGTGCGCGCTTCAAGTCCTTGCGGCTCACGGTAAAGTTCATGTCGGTCACGCCGTCCCGGCTGGGTGTTTGCACAATCATATCCACCGAGAGCCTGGCCTTGGCCAGAGGGCCGAAAATCGAGGCGGCAACGCCGGGCGTGTCGTGCACGGAGCGCAGGGTAATGCGGGCTTGATCCTTGTCATAGGCGATACCGGAAACCATGATGTGTTCCATAGTCTGATCCTCTTGGGTTACCAGGGTGCCGGGGGCGTCGGAAAAGGTGCTGCGCACCAGAACCGGAACCTTGAATTTTTTTGCGAACTCCACGGAACGAATTTCCAGAACCTTTGCTCCCATACTGGCCATTTCGAGCATCTCGTCATAAGACACCAGTTCCAATTTGCGGGCCTTGGCGCAAAGGTTGGGATCCGTCGTAAAAACCCCTTCAACATCCGTATATATTTCGCAAAGCTCCGCTTTTGCGGCAGCGGCAAGAGCCACGGCGGACGTATCGGAACCCCCGCGGCCCAAGGTGGTAATGCGGCCGTCTTCGGTCACGCCCTGGAACCCGGCGACAACCAGCACATCGTGGTCATGGAACAGGGCTTCAATGGTCTGAGTATCTATTTTTTTGATTCGGGCCTTGCCAAAGGTATCATTGCTGACAACCCCAATCTGGCCGCCGGTGCAGGAGCGGGCCTTGATTCCGGCATCCTTGATCAGCATGGTGAACAGAGCCACGGAAACCTGCTCGCCGGTGGAAATCAGCACATCGCATTCCGCGGGATCAGGACTGTCCGACCACTCGTTGGCCAGGGTCAGCAGACTGTTCGTCTCTCCCGCCCTTGCGGAGAGCACGACCAATACCTTGCAGCCGCTGCGCAGACCGGTGCGGACTTTTTCCAGCACCTGCAGCATGCGCTCCTTGGTTGCCACCGAAGTGCCGCCGAATTTTTGAACCATAATGCGCATAGAGAATCATCCTCGCTGTTGAGGGTACACGGGAGCAATAATAGCAAGGCAACGTTCCCCACGGGGACCGAGGGGAGTGAACGTTGCTCTCCGAAGGCCAGTGGCGGCGCAGGACACCAGTCCACAAGCAAGGCCGTCTTGAGGCAGCGCTTGTGTTGACAGGCGTTCCGGCCATTCCACCACGGTAAGCACAGCGGCGTCATCCAGTGATTCTTCCAAGGTCTGGTCAAAGCATCCGGAGTCCAGACGATATAAATCAAAGTGATGCACCTGCGGTGCAGTACAATATATATTGCAGATGGTAAAGCTGGGACTGGCTACTTCCGCCTCAAGGCCACCGGGTAGAGTCCGCACCAGCATGCGTACAAGCGTGGTTTTTCCCGCTCCGAGATCACCGTACAGCAACAATGCGCCGGGATTGTGCCCGGCCAGAGCTTCAGCCAGGCCCCGGCCGAGCCGATCCGTATCCTCAAGCGAGGTCAGATCTATACTGATGGCTTGCACAGTTCATTCCAGGCCAGAGGCACAGTAGCGGCGATATCCCGGGCCAGATGGCCCAAGGGGGACTTTTGCGCGAGCAGCTCTCCGGCCCGGGCGTGCAGGTAGACCGCGAGTTTCGCGGCATCAAAAGAGGCCATGCCCGAGGCTGCCAAAGCTCCACACATGCCGGCAAGCACATCGCCGGAACCGCCTACGGCCAAAGTCGGCACGGCCGTGGGGCAGAGTGTGGTTGCCGCGCCTTTTTTGCCGATCAAGGTTCCAGGGCCTTTCAGTATCACTACGGCTTCGCAGGCCTCAGTAACAGCGGCCAGAGCGCCAGGCCGGTCATGTTGCACCAAGGCTGCTGTGGTAGGAACAGGCATAAGCCTGGCCATTTCACCCGGATGCGGCGTAAGGATATCGGCGCTGCCCAACAAAGACAGGGGAAGCGCCGCCTGCTCCAGCCGGGAAGAGCGAAAACAGTATAGAGCGTCAGCATCAATGACAACAGGCACGCGCGAGCTTCTTTCAAGTAAATCTTTAACTAAATACTGCACGGCGGAAGTTCTGCCCATGCCCGGACCAATGATCACAGCGTCCGGGGCAATGGTATCCGTGAGACGCTCCAGTTCGGCGCTGTTCTTTTGTTCCCAGTGCGTCCCCGTACCCACAGGGTGTTCCATGATTTCCGGAAAAAATCCCGTACAGGGCAAAGCGCCGGGGCGAGCCACATGGACCAGTCCGGCGCCGGCGTGCAAACTCCCCAGCGCGGCAAGAAAGGGAGCGCCGGACATGCCTTCCGAACCGCCAATGATCAGCACCTTTCCGGCCGTTCCTTTATGGCGGAAAGAAGAGGGCCGGGGCCAGGTGTTCTTTTTCGGGGCCAGCAGTTCCCATGAAGGAGCAATCATGGTGCGCACGGCCAAAGGGATGCCTACCCGGCATACGGCAACATGGCCGGTATATTCTGCGGCTTCGGGGAAGAACAGACCGGGTTTGCCTGCTTCAAAGCAGACAGTGGCATGCGCTTTCACTGCCTCGGGACGAGCTTTGCCAGTCAACCCGCACAAGCCCGAAGGGATATCCAGCGAAAAAACAAACGCGCGTTCACGCCACTGGTTGATGAGCGAAACATAGGCCAGTTCTTTGGGACGCAAGTTGTCCTGAAGACCCGTACCGACAATGGCATCTATAATGATATGCGGGCTATGCCATTCCAAAGGCAATTCCGGCGCATTGTCATGGCTTGCATCCAGAAAATTCACACCGGCTTTGCAAGCCATAACAGTATGCTGCGCCGCCGCCTCTTGTATAGGCGAGGGTGCGGCAAGAGCGCACACCAGCACAATGCAGCCTTGATCATGGAGCAGCCGGGCCAGGGCCGCGCCGTCGCCGCCGTTATTACCCTTGCCCGCGAAAATCAGGACTTTCGTTTCCGGGCCTAAGGCAACATGGCGTTTCAGTTCTTGCAACGCCGCTTGAGCGGCATTTTCCATCAAGAGAAGCGGAGGGATGCCGAACTGCTCCGAGGCTGCTTCATCCCATTGGCGCATTTCCTCCGGAGTGGGTAAAGGAACGGTGAGCGATGGAAGTTGTTTCATAACGTCCCGCTTATGCTTTGTACTGATTCCAGCACCACAACGGCTCCCGCGCTATCTCTGGCATGGGTCAGAGACAGGTGGGCATGGGTGACGCCAAGCTCTCTCGCGCGCGCCAGCGCGTTGCCGTGAAAAAACACCTCCGGTTTGCCCGAAGCAAGGGACAGGATACGGATATCCCTGAACCAAATGCCATTGGTAAAACCGGTTCCCAACGCTTTTGCCCCGGCCTCCTTGGCCGCGAAGCGCGCCGCAAGGCGGGCCACGCTGTGCGCGGAAAGAATATCATGTCTGGAGGAAAAGTTCGCGTCAGCCTCTGATGCATGCAGCACCTTGTCCACAAAACGCGGGCCAAAACGCTCCAAAGCCTGCCGGATGCGTTTGATTTCCACAAGGTCTATGCCAAGGCCGACGATCATACTGCTGATTCCTGCTCAATTACCAAAAAAAAGATTTATCGCCGCTTGTCAGGTGGATTGTCAAGAAGCACTGCGACACTACCGGCTTTGTTCAAGACTTGCCAGAACGGGCAGGGTATGACAAAAACCTTTTGGGCCATTCTAGAGGCGCCACTGTTTACATTCCGCTTTACGGCAGACGGTTGTTACATTTGGAGAATATATGTATTTTCAAGATGTTATTATGACTCTTCAGCGTTTTTGGGCTTCGCGCGGCTGCGTGATTGAACAGTCGTTTGATGTGGAGTGCGGCGCGGGCACGTTCAATCCGGCCACCTTTCTGCGCGTTATAGGACCGGAGCCCTGGAATACCGCCTATGTGGAAGCCTCCCGCCGTCCCACTGACGGGCGGTACGGTGAAAACCCGAACAGACTGCAACACTATTTTCAATTTCAAGTGATTCTGAAGCCGTCGCCGGACGATGTGCTGGAGCTCTATCTGGAAAGCCTTCGCGCCCTTGGCATTGATACCGCGAAGCATGACATCCGCTTTGTGGAAGATGACTGGGAGTCTCCGACCCTGGGTGCCTGGGGGCTGGGCTGGGAAGTGTGGCTCAACGGTATGGAAGTAACCCAGTTCACCTATTTTCAACAGGTGGGCGGCATTGATCTTGCGCCGGTCAGCGCGGAAATTACCTATGGTCTCGAACGGTTGTGCATGTACCTTCAGGAAAAGGAATCCGTATACGATCTGGCCTGGAACGAGCATGTCGCCTATGGCGATATTTACCACCGCAATGAAGTGGAGCAGTCGCGCTTTAATTTCGAAGCCAGCAACGCTGAGATGCTGCTGCGCCATTTTGCCGATTTTGAACGCGAGGCCCTTGCGCTGGTGGAAAAAGGACTGCTGTGGCCGGCTTACGATTACACCCTGAAGTCCTCCCACACCTTTAACCTGCTCGATGCCCGTGGGGCCATCTCCATTACTGAACGCACGGGATACATAGGCCGGGTGCGCAACCTTGCTTCTTCCGTGGCCCGGCTCTACGCCGAACAACGTAAGGAAATGGGCTATCCCATGTTGCGCAAATAGGGCCGCTGCCCCGGCATATATTCCACAAGACCAGTAATTCCAAGGAACTGTCATGCTATCTTTTGTTCTTGAAATAGGTACTGAAGAACTTCCGGCCCGATTTCTTGCCAATGCCGAAAAAGAACTGGCGGAGCGTTTCAGCGCTGCGCTCGGCGAGTTGGGGTTGACCTTTTCCGGCCTGACCTTGTGCGCCACGCCGCGTCGTCTGATTCTGCATGTCAGCCAGATGAGCGAAGCGGCGATCACGCGTGAAGAAGTATTTACCGGCCCGCCTTTAAAAGCCGCCTTTGACATGGGCGGACGGCCCACGCGCGCGGCAGAGGGCTTTGCCAAGACGCAGGGCGTCGAACTTGAGGATACCTTTACCCTGGAGACGGAAAAAGGCGCCTATCTCGCCGTGCGCAAAACCGTGGGCGGAGGCGATGCGCTGGGCATTCTGGCTGCCGCCTGTCCCACAGTCATTTCCGGTCTGCCTTTTCCCAAACGCATGCGCTGGGGAAGCGGCGACACGACCTTTGCCCGCCCCATACGCTGGATCATGGCCTTGCTGGGCGACACCGTGGTGCCTTTCAGCGTGGGTCTGGTGACCTCGGGCCGGGAAACCCACGGTCACCGGGTACACGGCCCCGGCCCCTTTAGTTTGCAAAACGCGGCCGACTATTTTTCTCTTATGGAACAGCAATGCGGCATTACAGTACGGAACACCGAGCGCCGCCGCATAATCAGAGAGCAGGGCGATGCATTGGCCGCCGGAAAGAAAGGGACTATCCTGTGGAAGGAATCCCTGCTTGAAGAGGTGCAGGGCTTGTGCGAACACCCGGTTCCCATTCTGGGAAGCTTTGATCCCGGCTTTCTCGAAGTGCCGCGCGAGGTGCTGCTCACCAGCATGGAAAGCCACCAGAAAAGTTTTGGCCTTGCAGGGGAGAACGGCAAGCTGCTGCCGTATTTTCTCACGGTATTGAATGTCACTCCCAAAGATCCCGCTTTGGTGCAAAAAGGCTGGGAACGGGTACTGCGGGCGCGGCTTGAAGACGCCCGCTTTTTCTGGAAGTCGGATCTTGCCGAGGCAAGCATGGATGCCTGGCTTGCCGCTTTGGATTCGGTTATTTTTCTTGCCCCGCTGGGCAGCATGGGCGACAAAACCCGCCGTATAGAATCCCTGTGCGGATGGCTCGCGGACAATGTACGGTGCAATGCGCCGGAGACAAGCCTGACCAAAGCGGAGGCCATGCGGGCGGGTCGACTCTCCAAGGCGGATCTTGTTTCGGAAATGGTCAAGGAGTTTGACACCTTACAGGGCATCATGGGTGGTATTTACGCGTACCGCTTTGGGGAAACGCAAAATGTCGCGGACGGCATCGCGCAGCACTATCTGCCTGCCGGGCCGGACAGCCCGGCGCCTTCAAGTGTATACGGGGCTTTTGTCTCCATTGCGGATAAAGCGGATACCCTGGCAGGATGCTTCGGCCTGGGCATGATTCCCACCGGCACGGCAGACCCGTATGCCCTGCGCCGGGCGGCTCTCGGCATCGCCCGTATTGCGCAGGAAAAAGGCCTGCGTTTTGATGTTGCCGCCCTGTTCGCCAAGGCCATGCAAGGATATGGGCAAAAAGACTGGAAAATCCTGCCTGAACAGGCCTTGCCGCGCCTGCATGAGTTTTTCTCCTTGCGTCTGAAAAACCATCTTATTGCCGGAGGGGCGGAAACGCTTCTCGCCGAGGCAACACTACAGGCAGGAGCGAATGATGTATGGGCCGCGGCGGCCCGCCTTGAGGCCCTTACAGCCTTCAGCCATACCTCTGATTTTGCCGAAAGCGTGCTCACGTTCAAGCGGGCCGCCAATATCATCCGTAAGCAGGGCGAAGAGAGCGTAGAGCTCACGGGCCTTTATAATTCGGGCCTGTTCACGGATCCGGCGGAGCGGGAACTGGGCAGGGAACTGGAGCGTATAGCGCCTTTATTCGATGATTTGTGGAACGCGGACCGCTATACGGAACTGTTTGTGTTGCTGCGGGATTTACGCCCCTTTGTGGATGCTTTTTTTAACGAAGTTATGGTAATGTGCGAAGAGGAAGACATACGCGTCAACCGCCTTAACCTGCTGCAAGCTTTGGTTAATCGGCTTGGCAGGTTGGCGGATTTTGCCGCCTTGCAAATGTAGGTAGCGCCTCAGTTTGCCGTGATACTTCGTCAGGCATCGTTTTTTGCTCCGGTCGAGTACCATAAGAGTACACTCCCGTCGCAAAAAACTTGCCTTCCTCGTCTGACACCAAACTGAGACGCTACCCAAAAGAAGGGGGGGAAATACCCATGCCGACCATTATGCCACAATCGGAATTGTTGCGCAGGGCTTTTGCTTACGTGAATGACGCGCGTAAAGACCACCCGGAAACATCGCTGCATCAACATATTGATGACGCGGCCATGCGCTTTAATCTCTCTCCGGTTGACGCTGAATCTTTGTGCCGGCTTTTTGAGAAAGCATCTGGCACAGCGGGAAACTCAACAGACGGCTGACACTTTTTGAAGGCAAGGCACGGCCCTGAACGCTCCAACTTTCCCTTTACTGCATCGCTGCATTTTGCGTGAACTGACCTTAACGTTCAGTATCTGTGTTTTCGCCCTGTTATCGCTTATCCTGATCGGCAGGGGCCTGCAACTGCGCGATATCTTTCTCGGCCTGGAATTCTCTTTTGCCGATATTGCTCTGCTGTTTTTCTACATGACCCCGATGTTTCTGATCATGGTGCTGCCCATATCCTGTATGCTCAGCGTCTTCCTGACCTTTTTACGTATGAGCACGGACAGGGAACTGATCGCCCTGAAGGCGGGCGGTGTGAGCATATATCAGATGCTGCGCTCACCGGCGCTTTTTTCCTTTTTGTGCATGTGTTTTGCCATTTTTATCTCCCTGCACGCCATTTCCTGGGGCATGAACAGTTTTCGCACCACTATTCTTCAGATAGCCAATACAAGAGCAAAAGTTGTTATTCAGCCTGGTGTTTTCAACAGGGATATCTTCGGGCTGACGCTTTTTGCGCGTAAGGTTGATCCGATAACCGGAAGACTCTCCCAGGTCATCTTTGAAGACAGCACGCAGGATGAAAAAAGCAGTATCACGGTGCTGGCGCCTGAAGGAGATATTGTTACCGATCATGAACAGGGAGCTTTGATTTTCCATTTGCGCAACGGCAGAATTTACCGCGTGATTGATGACAATGTCAGTATCCTGGAGTTTGAGGAATACAAAGTCGGCCTGGACCTGGGATCTTTGTTTTCCACCTTTGACCTGGGGGATGTCAGGCCCAAGGAGATGTCCTGGCATGAACTGCGCAGAATGGACCGAAAGCAGAGCGCCCCGGATCCGCGCTATCAGCGCAGGGTGAGCGTTGAAATGCACAAACGCTGGTCCCTGCCCGTGGCCTGTCTCGTTCTGGGGGTATTTTCCCTGCCGTTGGCCTGTGCTTTTGAAGGCGTGAAAAGACAACTCGGCATCATACTGGCTCTGGTGATGTTTCTGCTGTATTACAGCATCTATTCCATAGGAATGAACATGGGCGAGTCAGGGGTGCTGCCCCCGACCATGGGTCTGTGGTTTGCCAACGCACTCTTCGCACTTGCCGCGAGCGTCGGACTGCACCTTACCTATAAAGAACGCGTACCGTCCGTCACACAATTCATCCAACACTTTAAAGATCGCTTCGGGCGCAGACGCCGTAACGGCGGGGCGGCCGCATGAGCCTTCTTACTCGCTACCTGGTGCGCCAGAACCTCTTTCTCATCATAGTCATCCTGCTTATCAGCATCAGCCTGTATGTGCTGACAGACATGTTCGAACGCCTCGACAGTTTTCTGGAAAGCGGGGTGGGCGTCAGGGTGATGCTTTTGTATTTTCTCATGAAAATACCTGCAATTATATCCATGACACTGCCGGCGGTATTCATGATAGCCATGGTGGTGCAGATGAACATGCTCGAGCGCAGCCGCGAACTGATCGCCCTGGCGGCTGGAGGAGTATCGCCCTCGGCTCTGGTCCGTTTTGTGATCTTCTATGGTCTTGTGTGGGCTATTGCCCAATTTACCTTTGCTCAGGTTGCCGGCGTCATGGGGGAACGCGCCTCAGTACGTATCTGGCAGGAGGAGGTCCGGGGTAGAATACAGGAAGAGTCCAAACTTTCTGGCTTATGGTTCACCGAGAAGAATAATATCGTGCACATCGGGATCTGCTGGCCGTTGCAGGATAGGGGGGAGAACCTGCAAGTATACGCTCTGGACGAGACCGGCATCGGCATACGTGAAATCATCAGAGCCAAACGATTCAGCGTGGGGAAGAACGGCTGGATTCTTGAAGACGGAAAAGTTATCACGCCCGCAACCTACACGGCGACAGCATTTGAGCGCATGGATCTGGACATCCGTCAAGACTTGCGCACCTTTCAGATCAGCGCAAGCTCCGGCTTCAAACCAAAGCAGCTCTCACTGCTGGAACTGGCGGATGCCATTTCCAGACTGGAACATGCCGGTTCCAATGTGGAGAGCTTGCGTACCGCATGGCATGAAAAGCTGGCCTATGCCTGCTCAATCGTGATTATGGGCATGCTGGCCCTTCTCGTATCGCGTTTCACCACCAATATATACAGAGCCGTTGTTATCTCCATGATCATCGTATTTTTCTACAATGGAGTAAACACACTGTATGTAAGCATGGGGGAAAAGGGTATAGTAAAACCCTTTGTCGGAGCGTGGTTTGCTGATGCCTTTTTCTTCTGCGTGAGCCTCTTGCTGCTTTCATGGCCGTTCATACGCGGCCGCCTGCAAAAGACGGTCTAACCCACCAGACGCAAAACCGCTTCCCACACCTTGTCCATTCCTGTTTTATCTTTGGCGGACGTGCTCAACAGTGTTGTCCGGTCAAGGTGTGCGCCCCAGGCATGCATACAGGCGGCCAGTTCTTTTTTATTGCATTTGTCCGTTTTTGTAAGCACCGGCAAGAGAGTCAGGGCACAGGAGTCGGCAAAAGCCAGAAGCTCCAGGTCCGCCTTTTGCGGCAAAAGGCGGGCATCAAGGAGCAGAATCAGGCCGCATAAGCCCTGGGTATTGCTTAAGTACCAGGTCATAAGCCGGGCCCACGCATTGCGTTCTTCCTGGCTGCACTGGGCATAGCCGTAGCCGGGCAGATCGACAATATAGGCGTTGCTTTCTCCGATATGGTAATAGTTTATGCTGCGGGTCTTGCCCGGAGTGGCGCTGACCTTGGCCAAAGCTTTTCTCCCGGCCAGGGCGTTGACCAGAGAAGACTTGCCCACGTTGGAGCGTCCGGCCAGAGCCACCTGCGGCGCATCCGGATGAATGAGTTGTGCTTTATTGAAAGCCGTAGCTTCAAGCACAAGTGACGGAAAAACCTTGCGGCTGTTATTTTTTTCAGATATTGTCATTGCGTTTCGTTTTTCTGGAAAAAGTCAAGAATTGACAAAGGGCACGCCTTGAGGAAAGTAACAGCTTGTTTCTTTCCTATCAACCCGCCGTGCAATCAGGCAGTGCCTCAGTTTGCCGTGATACTTTGTCAGGCTTGCTTTGTCCTCCGGGGCAGGACCGAAGAGCTGACTCGCCACCTCCTGTGGCTCGCCCTTCGGGCGGGGTCGCATTCGCTCCCCCGTCCAATTCCGCTATCCTGCGGAATTGTCAGCCCCATCGGCCAAAGCTGCGCCTTCCTCGTCTGACGACAAACTGAGGCACTGCTATAACACCGTGCGCCTGCCCGCGAGGACTTTTCATGCCCACGAACACGAAGCCCAAATCATGCCATAGCGCCAGGGGGCCATATCCCATCCTGGTGCTTAACGGTCCGAATCTTGCCAATACCGGACTGCGCCAGCCGGAAATTTACGGGAGCAGAGGGCTTGAAAGCATTCCGGCCCTGGTCGGACAGCTTTTGGGAGAACGCGCCGGGGAAATTGAGCTCTCTTTTTACGCCAGCAACAGCGAAGGCGCGCTCATTGACCGTTTGGAGCAGGCCCGTACCGAGGGCGTGCGCGGTGTGGCGTTTAACGCGGGGGCATATACACACACCAGTCTGGCTCTGGCGGACTGTATAGCCTGGATCGACATTCCTGTTGTTGAGGTGCACATCAGCAATGTTTTTGCCCGAGAAGAACCGATACGCCGCCAAAGCTTCATGGGCGCGCATGTCATGGGCATGATCGCCGGGTTCGGGCTGTGGAGTTACGCCCTGGCTGTGCAGGCGCTTCATGCCCATATAATGGAACAGGATAAAAACTGATTTCTTACCATAACGACGCATACCTTGGAGGTTGCATGTATTCCACCACGGATTTCAGGAGAGGCCTGAAGATTGAAGTTGAAGGAATCCCTTATGAAATCGTTGAATTTCAGCATTTCAAACCCGGCAAAGGCGGAGCTATGGTGCGTACCAAGCTGCGCAATTTTCTTACCGGGCGCATGCAGGATATAACCTTCCGTTCCGGTGAAAAGGTTGGAAAACCGGATCTGGAAATGCGTGAAATGCAGTATCTTTACCGTGAAGATCAGGACTTGGTTTTCATGGATATGACCAGTTACGAGCAACTGCACGTGAAAGAAGATGCGACCGACGGCAAAGCCGGGTATTTGAAGGAAAGCCAACTCGTACAAGTACTTCTGTACAAGGGCGAACCGCTGGATATCGAACTGCCCCCGTCGCTTGTGTTTGAGGTTAAAGATACCGACCCCGGTGCCAAGGGAGATACGGTTTCCAACGTGACCAAACCTGCCACCCTGGAGACCGGCATCGTGATCCAGGTGCCCATTTTCATCAACATCGGCGACAGGGTAAAAGTCGATACCCGTTCCGCGAGCTATCTCGGCCGCGAATAATCCCTCATGACCCCCCAAGGCGATACACACAGACAGGCCGGAGACGGCGGCAAGCTGGGACGAGAGCTTCTCGGCTTGTTTGCCATTTTTTGCGGACTGCTGGTGGCCTTGAGTCTGGCGACCTTTGACAGCCGGGATCCGTGGCTGAACCATGTTGTCAGCGGGGTGACCCGCGTGCATAACAAGGCCGGGCTGTTCGGCTCCTATCTTTCCGGTTTTTTGTATGACATCCTGGGCTTTGCCTCCTGGGTAATCCCGGCTTTTCTGTGCCTGGCCGGGGCGCGCCGTATTCTTGGCGCCAAGGAGTGGGCGTGGTGGCGCTGGACAGGGTTTGTCCTGCTCACCCTGTGCATCTGCCTGGCCGGAGCCGCGAGCGATCTGGGAGATGTGGAAGTTTTTGCCAGAGGCGTTCTACCGCAAGGCTCCGGCAATGTGTCCACGCACGGCGGCGGCATTATCGGCCACATGCTCTATGTGGGCATGGTCGGGTGGCTGAGCTCCACCGGCACTTTCCTTATCTGGCTGTTCAGCCTGCTCCTGGCCATGCAGATGCTGACGGGAATGTCCTGGTTATCTCTGCTGGCAGCGGGAAGCCGCGCCTTGTGGCAGTCCTTTGCCGCTAAAACGTATACCTGGATGGAGCAACGCGCCGAGCATAAACAGGCTCGCCTTGCTTTGGCTGAAGCCGACGCATCCGCGCCTCCGGCCTATACGGTTCAAGCGCCCCTTGAAGTTACGGCATATCCGCTTTTGTCCGCCCAAGAACCCCTTGAAGCGGTCGACACCGGGCCACCGGCGCGGGAAGCAGGAGCATTAGTGCTTGCAGGCCCCGCTGCCGCGACCGGCGACGCCTATGTCCACCCCCTGGTGCCCAGGCCGCGGCAAGCAGAGCCCGCACCGCATGAGAAAAAAGAGGATGCCTACAGCCTGCCGTCTCTTTTCCAGGCAATGCCTGCCGCAAAGGATGAGGAAGAAGACCTTCCCCCCTGGGTGCGCGATTTTGAGCAGGACAGGGTTGGGGTACAACCGCCGCAAGCGGCAGGTTCCCCGGAAGGCAATGATATCCCCTCGATTTGCGAGTTAGCTATCACCCGGGAAGAGCAGGACACTTCCTTTGCGGTCGAAGAACCGGCTGGTGAAGCGGTTTTCCCTGATGATGCCCCCGAACCGGAAGACCCCGACTTTTGCCTTGAGCGTTTCCTGGAGGCTGAGGCTTTTGGGTACACTCCACAGTATGAGCCAGAACCTACAGTGGTACCTGAAGATACTCCCCAGGCCCGGTCCGGCTATGACGGCGCTGTGCCTGTTTTTGAAGCGCCGCCGGTTGAAGCCGCGCAGGCTCCGGGCATCATGGCCGCCTTGGTTGAACGGGTGATAAAGCCGTCCCGGACGCCGTTGCCGTCTCTCGAGCTTTTGCAGGCGGCGGCATCTTCCGGTGGCGGCACGCCTCGAGAACTGCTTGAAGCCAAGGGCCGCAGTCTCATGACCTGTCTCGGCGATTTCGGCATCCAGGGCGAGTTGGTGGGCATTACTCCCGGCCCTGTGGTGACCATGTTCGAGATCCGGCCCGCGCCCGGCGTGCGCGTATCGCGTATCGCCAACCTCAGTGATGATCTGGCGCTGGCGCTCAAGGCTGTGGCCGTGCGCATCCAGGCCCCGGTTCCGGGTACGGATACCGTGGGCATCGAGATCCCCAATGAGGTGCGGGAAACCGTGTGCCTTAAGGAACTTTTGGGCTCGCAGGTGTTTCAGCAATCCAAATCCTTGCTGACCCTGGCCCTGGGCAAGGATATCGCCGGCATTCCGGCTGTTGCGGATCTGGCCACCATGCCCCATCTGCTTGTGGCCGGAGCCACCGGCGCGGGCAAAAGCGTGGGCATCAACTCCATTATTCTGTCCTTTCTTTACAAGGCCCGCCCGGAAGAAGTGAAACTTCTGCTGGTGGATCCCAAGCGCGTGGAAATGGCCATATATGCGGATCTGCCGCATCTCGTGCATCCTGTGGTCACGGAAATGCAACTGGCGAAAAATGCCCTTGAATGGGCCGTGGCCGAGATGGAGCAGCGGTATAATGCCATTGCCAAGGCAGGCGTGCGCAATATTACGGATTACAACGTAAAAGTGCGCTCCTGGGGCGACAATCCGCCTTCGGGCATGGAAGAACTGGAGGTCATGCCGTACCTGGTGATTGTTATTGATGAACTCGCGGACCTCATGCTGGTGGCGGCCAAAGAGGTGGAAACCAGTATTGTCCGCCTGGCTCAGCTTGCGCGGGCGGCGGGCATCCATCTTATTCTGGCCACGCAGCGGCCAAGCGTTGATGTGGTCACCGGACTCATCAAGGCTAACTTTCCCTGCCGCATTTCCTTCCAGGTGACCTCAAAGCATGACTCGCGCACTATTCTTGACACTGTCGGCGCGGAACATCTGCTCGGCAGAGGGGACATGCTCTTCAAGCCGGGCGGCGGCAAATTCCAGCGTATGCACGGCGCTTTTGTCAGCGACCAGAATGTGAATGCGGTAGTGGACTACTGGAAGTCGCGGCAGCGGCCGGATTACCAGATCGATTTCGCGGACTGGGCTCCGGAAGGCTCCGGCGGCGTTTTTTCCAATGGCGGAGGGAACGGCGGTGGTGATATTGCCGGAGATCCCATGTATAACGAAGCTGTGGAATTTGTGCGCCAACAGGGCAAAGCCTCGATCTCGCTTATTCAGAGAAAGTTCCGGATCGGCTTTAACAAGGCGGCCCGTTTTGTTGAGCAGATGGAAGTGGACGGGATCATCGGACCTGCTGATGGCAGCAAGCCTCGCATAGTAATCCGTTAGGGGACAAAAGGGCCGTAGCGTTAATAGGCCCTGATACGGAATAGTTATAAGGAGAATCTTCACATGCATGTTACTTTAAAGCGCCTTGTTCTCTCTGCCGCGCTGCTGCTCCTGGCGGGCGCGGCAACAGCATCTGCGCAGTCTCTGGCGGAGCGGGTGCAGGCTCGGTATAAGACTATTACCACCATGCGTGCGGAATATACGCAGACTCTGGTACATAAAGAAAGCGGCTCGCGTGAACAACGCAACGGGGTCTTGAGCTTTGCCAAGCCGCTCCTGGTGCGTATGGAAACCAAAGCGCCGTCTCCCGAATTGCTGCTGGTGGCCAAGGATGCCATTTGGAACGTATTTCCCGAGGAAGAGATGGCCTACAAATATTCATTGTCTCTGGCCCAGGACTCACGCAGTATCGTGCAGGTCATGACCGGACAGGCCAGTCTGGACAAAGATTTCCACGTTGAGAACCAGAAAGAGGAGAACGGCCTGCTGGTTCTCGATCTGTACCCCAAAGAACCCACCCAGGCCATGGTCGAGGTCAGGCTCTGGATTGACCCCAAGACTGACCTGATAAAAAAACTCCGGGTTTTTGATTTTTATGGTAATGAAAATGAAATGGCCTTTTCCAAGCAGGAAGTGAACATCGATATTCCGGCTTCACTGTTCACTTATACGCCGCCCAAGGGCTTTACAGTCGAGGATCGGACCAAGGATACAGCGGCGACTCCCGGCAACGTGTAAGTAAAAAAGGATAGTATATGGCTACCTTGAATGAACGCAAAGACCAACTCACTGAATTAGAAACATATCTTACTTCTGGTCAGTTTATGGTGGAATTTCAATACTTGGGAGAAGAGCGCCGCCTGGAAATGCTCGGTCTTCTTGAAAAACTGATGGAGCTCGGCGAGTTGGCGGATGGAATCGCCACCAAAATTATCTTCCACCAGCGCGGGGAGGAAGGGTAGGGCTTTGACCCTAGAGTCCCACGGCCTTTTTCAATGCCGTCACCTCGCTTTGGAGCAGGGGGCGGCATTGGCCTTTGGGAAGATCGCCAAGCTGTAACGGACCAAGGCTGACGCGCCGTAATGTCAGGATGGTCAAACCGAGATCCCGGCACATACGGCGGATCTGACGGTTCACACCCTGGCGCAGGGTGAGCAGCAGGGTGTTATTCTCCCGCATTTCAGCATCGACCGGGGCCAGACGCTCACCTTCCCGCAGTGTCATGCCTTTTTGCATGCATTCCAGCATGTGCCTTTCAGGCCGTTCCCGCAGCCTGACCTGATACCGCCTGGGGAGATGATAGCGGGGATGGGTAAGACGGTTGGTCAGTTCCCCGTCGTCCGTGAGCAGGAGCAGGCCCTCGGAAAAATAGTCCAGCCTGCCCACGGGATACAGACGGGGGCCTTTACGCAGTTTCTCCGGTAAAAGGTCAAGCACGGTGGGGCGGCCTTGCGGATCCCTGACCGTGCTGACTACCTGTATCGGCTTGTGCAGCATGACATAGGTGTGGGCTTGGCTTTCCATTCCAGGAGGCGGAAAATCCACCGGCTTCCCATGCACCGTGATCCTGTCTGTCGCGGGATCGATGCGCAGGCCAAGTTCGTCAGCCACAATGCCGTTAACGCACACCGCGCCCGCGGCTATGAGTTCATCAGCCTTGCGGCGGGAGCACACGCCCGCGGAAGCCAGGGCTTTATTGAGGCGGACGGCGCTGTTCATATACGGATGACTTTATCCGCAACCTGCATGCTGGTGACCACATCCAGCATATTGGTGATCTCTCCGACAGCCTTTTGGGAAACGTGGCTGAAATGCTCGAGACAGGCGCCGCAGACAAAAACATCCACTCCAGCGGCCTCTAGCTCCCGCAGTTCGGTAAGGACATGGCTGTCAGTCAAGGCGAGGGTTACGCCGCCGTTAAGCAGCACTATACGCCATAGGGATTTGCCTATTTCCGGCAGGGTGGCGAGAAACTTTTTCATCAGCAGCTTGCCGAGTTCGTCGTCACCGGAACCAAAAACCGGAGAAATGATCATGAGCAGGGTTTTCATCGTCTCAGGGTCACGGGCAAGCGGCGCGGCGACTTCTTCAGGCTGTGCGGTCGCGGCCGCAGCGCCTTTTTTCAGGGCGGCAATGAGCCACATGCCCGGCTCCAGGGAACTGGAAACACTGTACCCCTGTGCGGTCAGAAAACGGGTTACGTTCTCCAGTGCCGCTTCATTATCAACAATAACAATCAGTTCCTCCGGATCCTGCGCTTCCAGCAGCCGTTTGGTCCGGATAACCGGGTCAGGGCATTGAAGGCTCTGGCAGTCCAGAACGATTTCTGGCATAAGTATCTCCTTTGAGAGCGATAAGCGGCGCGAATACGCGCCCTGACCGTGTGTATATCTCTGAAAACCAGCACTGTCACCTGAACATATTACTATAGCGGTTTACGTTTGAGATTGTCGCTTAACGGCGGGCAAAGCCCGCCTACGCCAATCTCACAGCAAGGATTTGCTAGCAAATCCTTGCAGAGCAGTTTAACATTTTTCAAAGTTAATCCGCTCTAGGGCGGATACCTGACAGGATCTCTATGTCCACTGCAACCACTACGGCGGAAGCAACGCCCAAGCGAACCAGCCTGGCCTTGTTCAAGCGTTGCTTAAAATATTTTTTGCCTTACAAGGTGCATATCTTTTTTGCCGTTATCTGCATGATCCTGGCCGGGCTGTGTAGTGCCGGGATTGCCTGGTTGGTCAAGCCTGCCCTGGATGAAATCTTCATTAATAAAAACGCCAAGGCCCTCATGCTGGTCCCTCTGGCATTCATGGCCATTACCGCGCTCGATGCGGCCACGCGCCTTTTGCAGAATTATCTGATGCAGTACTCCGGCCTCAAGGTGCTGGAGGTGCTGCGTGACGAAATGTACAGCAAGATCATTATGCTGCCTCTGCGTTTCTATGAGGGAACACGGACCGGCATGCTCATGTCGCATATTATCAATGACGTTTCCCTGATCCGCTCCAGCATGCCTGCCCTGGTCATGCTCATCAGGCAGGTAATTACCCTGATCAGCCTGATGGGCGTGGTTATTTACCAGAACGCCGAACTGGCTTTTTGGGCGCTGGTGGTGCTGCCGCTGGCCTTTTTCCCGTTCATTTATTTCGGCCGCCGCATGCGTAAGCTCAGCAGCAAAGGGCAGGAAAAAATGGGCGATATTTCGGCCCTGTTGCAGGAAATGCTCAGCGGCATCCGCGTGGTCAAGGCCTTTGGCACGGAGCGGCAGGAGCGGGTGCGTTTTGACAAGGAAAACAAACGGTTGTTGCGCCTGACCCTGAAATCGGTGCTGGCCGGGGAGTTTTCTTCCTCGATCATGGAAATTGTCGGGGCTGTCGGCATCGGGCTGGTTCTCTGGATTGGAGGCATGCAGGTCATTGAAGATAAAATCACGCCCGGCACTTTTTTCTCCTTTGTGGCCGCGCTGGTCATGATGTATGACCCGGTGAAAAAACTCAGTAACGCCAACCTGAACCTTCAGAGCGCCCTTGCCGGAGCCGAGCGTGTGTTCGGCATACTCGATGATCCGGCCCTTGTCGTGGAAAAGGGCGGTATCCATCCTGTGGAACGGCCGTTCCGGGAACTGCGCTTTGAGCATGTGCAATTCGTCTATGACGATGGTACTGTGGCTCTGGACGACGTGTCGTTTTCGGTCAGGGCCGGAGAGCGCATCGCCATTGTGGGGCCATCAGGCGCGGGCAAAACCACCTTTGTAAACTTGATTCCCCGTTTTTACGAGCCACGGGAAGGCCGCATCCTGCTCAATGATATTCCCTTGGCGGAATATGACCTCGCTTCCTTGCGCGGCGCCATTTCCATGGTGTCTCAAGACAGCTTTTTGTTCAATATTTCCATGCTCGACAACATCACCTACGGCATTGCCGGAGCGGGAGAAAAGGAAGCTCTGGAAGCGGCGGGCGCGGCCTTTGCCCATGACTTCATCATGGCAACGCCGGAAGGATATCAGACCGTTATCGGCGAACGCGGGGTGAAACTCTCCGGCGGCCAAAAGCAACGTCTGACCATTGCCAGAGCCCTGGTCAAGGATGCGCCGCTGCTGATTCTTGACGAAGCCACCAGCGCCCTTGATTCCGAATCCGAGCGCGTTGTTCAGCAGGCCCTGGAAAACCTGATGAAGAACCGGACCAGCATTGTCATTGCCCACCGTCTGTCCACGATTATCGGCGCTGACCGTATTCTGGTCATGGAGAAGGGGAAGCTGGTCGCCCAAGGGCGGCATGAAGAGCTTCTGCTCAAGAGTCCCTTGTATGCCAAGCTCTATGAAATGCAATTCAGCGTGAAGCAGGAAGAAGACAGCCAATAATATGCGCGTACCCCCCTGGCTCATTGCCCCCCTTGTCAATGGCCTGTACCGGCTCTGGTGCTCGACGCTCCGCATCCGGGAAACCGGCCGGGAAGCGCTTGACGCGCTGGAAGCCGCAGGCAAGCCAACCATGCTTTCCCTGTGGCATGACGAGCTTTTCGCGCTCATGCATGTGCGCCGGAGCTTGCGCATTGTGACCATCGTCAGCCAGAGCAATGACGGCGAGTACCTGGCCCGCTTGCTACAGGCTCTGGGGCTTAAAACCGCCCGCGGCTCCAGTTCCAGAGGCGGGCTCAAGGCCTTGCTGCATGCGGCCCGGCTGATGCGGGAAGAAAACTACAATGGCTGTATTACTGTGGACGGCCCGCGCGGCCCGAGGCATACTGTCAAACCCGGAGCAATCATCCTTGCCTTCCGTACCCCGGCCCATGTGATTCCCATTCGCCTTTTTCTCCATCGGGCCAAGAAATTCCGCTCCTGGGACCGTTTTCAACTGCCGTTGCCGTTCAGCAAAGTGGATATTGTGTTCGGCGCCCCGTATCTTTTGTCCGCCACGGAACTTACGGATGAAGAACTGGAGCGGGAGCGCCTGGAGTTAGAAGGGCGTCTGCATGCTTTGCGCCCCCCGGCGGATTCCGGCTATGTTCCTCCACCTGCTGGAGAAGAGTAATGCAGTATGCTCTCATGCGCTTTTTGGCCTCCATCCTGTATCGTCTGCCCTGGAAGGTGCTGCGCGCGCTTGCCGGGTTTATGGGAGGCGTGTTCTGGTATGCCGCGCCATCTCGCCGCGCTGAAGCCATACAGGCGATCGAAAAACATCTTAAAGTATCGCATGAAGAAGCAGCGCACATAGCGCGCCAAAGCTTTGCGGAAAACTTTCTGTCCTTTCTGGAAATTTTTCATGCCGGAAAATTTTTTACGAACCAGTCGGTCCAGGTTGTGCACACTCCGGAAAACAAGGCGGTTCTGCTGGCGGATACAGCTCCGATAGTTATTGCTACCGCGCATATCGGCTCCTGGGAAATGATGCCGGGGCTTGCCGCGGATATTTTACCGGCCCGCGAAAGCATGGTGGTGGTGCGCGGTCAAAAGAACAGAAGCCTCAACCGTCTGATGGCTGAACTGCGCGGCGCGCGCGGCATGCTGATGGTCGACCACCGCAAGGCTTCGGACATTGTCTTGCCCAAGCTGCGCGCGGGCGGTGTGGCCGCTTTTCTGGTGGATCACAATACCAAACGCAAGGAGGCGGTGTTTCTTCCCTTTCTTGAAGATATCGCTGCCGTGAACATGGGGCCCGCCAGTTTGGCGCTACGCGCCAAGGCGGCCGTATATCCGGTTTTTCTAATCCGGGACGGCAAGGGAGGGCATATCCTGTATCTCTTTCCACCGCTGCACACGGCGACTCTGGAAGGCTCTATCAAGGAACGAGTGCAAGCCATAGCCGCTTTTTATACCGATGCTGTCGCCGAAATAGTACGACGCCACCCGGAACAGTGGTTCTGGATGCACAGGCGCTGGAAAACCCGGGAGAAGAAAGAATAGTTTGCAGGTCAAGGCTTTTCATTGCGGATTCTGGTATCTGGCTTGGGTATGTTTTTGCGAACACCCACACCGCACAGAACCAAAAAATAGAGCACCGGAAAAATCGCCACGAAAATGGTCAGAATCCAGGGCATCCCGGCCCCGGATTCCGAGAGAAAGCATAGTACGAAAAAGACGGCGCAGGTTAAGGGAAAATAAAAGGCATTATACCGGGTTTGCCATTCCGGTCTGGCAAAAAAGAGTATCCTGGGCTGCATCAGCCCGAAAAGCCCCCAGAACAGAAGAAAAAAGGCTATGCTCAAATAAGTTCCGGAAGACATGCCGACCTCTCCACGTTGTCATTTGTCCTGGGGCGTGGTTATGGCCGGCGTTGCGGCAGGGATTGCTTTTTCCGTGGCCAACTCTTCCGGAATAGAGGGGCGCAGAGAATATTCGCGCACATGCTGCATGGGAATAAACGTGTGCTCACCGTCCGGATGATCGATACGTAGCGTCCCTTGCGCCGTGGGCGTGCAGGCCGTGCAGAGAAATGACAACATCCCTCCGGCCGTGAAGCGCACGCATGCCGTCTGTAAAATCGGGTTGACCCTGTACCTGGCCACGGCGAGTTGTCCGGCGATGTCGCGCCGGATCATTTCCTCCCAGGCATCAGTGACGGCCAATCGGTTCACCGTGTTGTCATGCTCCGGACACAACGCCAGTTTCTGGCTGTCAGGAGAGGGGACGAATCCTTCAATCCAGCCGGTGGAAGCGTCTTTGCCGCAAATAAAGCAGGGGAGCGTGCTCAGGCTTGTCCTCGCAGGTACGTAACAGCGTTTTCAAACAGACGAATACCCAGCGGCGCGCCTTCGCCTCGCGTCCAGCCGGGATGATTGGTCAGGTGATTATAGGCTTCCGGGTGCGGCATAAGGCCGAAAATACGGCCGCTGGGGTCGCACAGCCCGGCAATGCCCAAAGGAGAACCATTGGGGTTGTAGGGATACTCTTCCGTGGGCCGGCCGGTTTCCGGATCGGCGTACTGTACGGGAATCAGGTGTTCTTTCTGTAAACGGGCCAGTGTTTCCGCATCTTTCGCCACCAGGCGTCCTTCCCCGTGCCGTACCGGGATATACAACAAGTCCAGCCCCTTGGTGAAAATACAGGGACTTTCCGGCAGCACACGCAGATGGCACCACCGATCTTCGTAACGGGCAGAGGCATTGTGCGCCAGGGAAACTTGACGCTCCAGATAAGCGCCATCAAGCGCCGGAAGCAGGCCGAGTTTGACCAGAAGCTGAAAGCCGTTGCAGATGCCGAGAATCAGCCCGCCGTTATTGATAAAGGCCAGCAGTTGTTCGACCAGCGGAGCGCCGGATTTCGGGGCGGCGTGTTTCCAGCGTTGAGCCGCGGCCTGGGCCGCGCCGAGGTCGTCGCCGTCCAAAAAGCCGCCGGGAAAAATAAGAAAGTTATAGGCGCCGATTACCACGCGACCTTCAATAATATCGGCAAAATGCGCTATGTCGGCGTGGTCAACCCCGGCCAGGCGCGCGGCATGCGCGCATTCGACTTCGCAATTGGTGCCGTACCCGGTAATCACGAGCGCGCGTACAATAACAGACATGAAATCTCCCACCTGCGCGTAAGGCGCGGCAAGCCGCATACGCGTGTTTTTTTGTTGCATTTCCGGCATGGTGTTGTAAAAAATTTGCAGGCCGGACAGGCAAAATCTGCCTGCAAGTACCCCAAGCGTAAATACTCTAAAGAAGGGCAATAATAATACTCTTTTGAGCCTGGAATCGTCAACAGGTGACCAAAGATGGAAAAACAAGTATTATGCGCGAGCAAATGAACAGATTCACGCCATGCGCAAAGGATACGTGAGAATGAGAGAGACAAAGTTTATTTTTATCACCGGAGGGGTGCTGTCATCCCTGGGCAAGGGCATGGCCGCGGCATCCATTGGCGCATTGCTGAAAGCCAGGGGCCTCAGCGTCACCATCCAAAAGCTGGACCCGTATATCAATGTCGACCCCGGCACCATGAACCCGACCCAGCACGGCGAGGTTTTTGTCACGGACGACGGCGCCGAGACTGACCTGGATCTCGGCCATTATGAACGCTACCTCGGAACGCCTCTGTCTCAGAAGAATAACTATACTTCCGGCACTATTTATTACAACGTCATTACCAAGGAACGGCGGGGCGATTACCTTGGCGGCACTGTGCAGGTTATTCCGCACATTACCGACGAGATTAAGCTGGCTATCCACGGGTTGGCGGAGAACAAAACAGATGTTGCCATCGTTGAAATAGGCGGTACGGTGGGGGATATAGAAAGCCAGCCTTTTCTTGAGTCCATACGCCAATTGCGCGGTGAACTCGGCAAAGACCGTTGCCTCTTCATACACCTGACGCTCGTCCCCTATATGGCCGCTGCGGGAGAACACAAAACAAAACCCACCCAGCACAGCGTCAAGGAGTTGCGCGGCATAGGCATTCATCCGGACATCATTCTCTGCCGCTGCGAAATTCCGGTAACGCTCGAACTGAAACGGAAAATCGCCTTGTTCTGCGACGTGGATGAAGACGCGGTATTCTCCTCGGTTGATGTTGACCACGTCTACAAACTTCCGCTCGAATTTTACGATGAGGGCCTTGACCAGAAAGTGGCCATCATGCTGCGTCTCCCGGCCCGGAACGCGGACCTGACCAATTGGCAGAAGCTGGTGTATGATCTGACCCATCCTGAAGGAAACGTCACCATCGGCATTGTGGGCAAGTATGTACAACTGAAGGAAGCCTACAAGAGCCTGCATGAAGCTCTGGTGCACGGCGGCGTGGCCAACAGAGTGAGCGTGACCTTGAAATATGTGAACTCGGAAGACGTTACCGAGGATACGGTGCGGGACATACTGTCCGGACTGGACGGCATACTGGTGCCCGGAGGCTTTGGCGAACGCGGCGTCGAAGGCAAGATTCTTACCGTCAAACACGCACGGGAGAACAAGATTCCGTTTTTCGGCATCTGCCTTGGTCTGCAGTGCGCGGTGATCGAATACGCCCGTCATGTCGCCGGGCTGGAGACGGCCCATTCCGAAGAGTTCGCGCCCAATTCCAAGCACAAGGTCATTTATCTGATGACCGAGTGGTTTGATCCGCACAAAAACGCCAAAGCCATCCGTACTCTGGCCTCGGACAAAGGCGGCACCATGCGTCTGGGCGCATATCCGTGCATTGTCAAGGAAGAGACCCTGGCCTTTGCCGCATACGGGAAAAAGTTGATCAGTGAACGCCACAGGCACCGCTTTGAGGTCAACAATGAATATAAACCGAACCTGGAAGAAGCCGGACTCATCTTCAGCGGTCTTTCGCCTGACGGCGATCTGGTTGAAATGGTTGAATTGAAAGATCATCCCTGGTTTTTGGGCTGCCAGTTCCATCCGGAGTTCAAGTCCAACCCGATGAATCCGCATCCCTTGTTCCGGGAATTCATCAAAGCGGCGAAAAAACAAAGCGGGCAGGGCTGACGGCATATGCTCCAGCATGATCCCGCAACAGACGCCGCGCTTTACGCATCCTTGTGCGCCGGACGTTTTGTCATTGCCGGCCCCTGTGTGCTGGAAAGCTACGAACTGGCGCTTGATATCGCCCACGCCGTAAAAGAGGCCGCGGCCAATGCCGGACTTACGGCTATTTTTAAATCCTCCTTTGACAAGGCCAACCGGACATCGCTGCAAAGCTTTCGCGGGCCCGGCATGTCACGGGGACTGGAGTGGCTGGCCAGAATCCGGGAGGAAACCGGCCTGCCTGTTATCACGGATATTCATGAGCCGCATGAAGCCTCCATTGTTGCCGAAGCTGTGAATATTCTCCAGATCCCCGCTTTTTTGAGCCGCCAAACCGCCTTGTTGACCGCTGCCGGAGAAACGGGGCGCATTGTGAATGTCAAAAAAGGGCAGTTTCTTGCCCCTTGGGATATGCGCCATGTTCATGATAAAGTGGCGGCGACCGGCAACCGGAAAATTCTGCTCACGGAACGCGGCGCTTCTTTCGGCTATAACAATCTTGTGGTGGATATGCGCGCTTTTCCTCTCATGAAGGAAATAGGCGTGCCCGTGATCATGGATGCCACGCATTCCGTGCAAATGCCCGGAGGGCAGGGCGCTTCATCCGGCGGCGACCGCCGCATGGTGCCTTGTCTGGCCAGGGCGGCCGTTGCGGCGGGAGCTGACGGCGTTTTTATCGAATGCCATCCCGAGCCGGACAAAGCCCTGTGCGATGGCCCCAACAGTTTGCGCCTGTCTGATCTGCCCGGTCTTTTGCAGCACCTTTCAGCTATCTGGAGTCTGGTTCATGCATAATGATTTTTCCAGCCTTTTTTTCCCCATTCAGGCCGCTGCCGATATCCGTCTGCTGGTTCTGGATGTTGACGGCGTGCTCACGGACGGGGGACTCTATTATGATCTCCAGAACCAGGTCATGAAACGCTTTGATGTGCAGGACGGCCTGGGGATCAGAATCGCCCAGAAAGCGGGAATACAGGTGGCTGTCATTACCGGACTGGACTCCCAGGCCGTGGCCTGCCGGGTAAGGGACCTGGGTATTGCGGATTATTATCCCGGTTTCCTGGACAAACGGACCTGCCTGGAAGAGTTGAAGGAAAAGTATGGCCTGCAGTGGGAACAGATGGCCTATCTTGGCGATGACTGGGTGGATCTTTCAGTCATGGATATGGTTGGCCTGCCTTTGGCGGTCGCCAATGCCCAACCCGAAGTAAAGAGTATCGCCAGCTATGTGACCACAGCCAAAGGCGGCCAGGGGGCTGTGCGTGAAGTGATACGCCATCTGCTCATAGCGCAGGGAAAATATGAAGCGGTACTTGCGGCCTGGAGCCATCCGTGCTGAACAGGCCGTACCCGCTTTTTTTCTTCCTGGCTTTACTTTTATTATTATACGCCACTGTGGCAGCGGCGGCAGAGCAAGACGACACCGGTAATCAAAGCGCCCTTGATCTCGCTCTCAAAACCATAACTCTGAGCCAGGGGGAGGGCGGCTTTGAACGCTGGCGGCTCAAGGCTGAATGGGCCAATATACAAAAGCGGGACGATATAATTTTTCTGATCAAACCCCGGCTCACCTATTTCATGGAAGACGGCAAAGTCATATATGTACAGTCTGACAGCGGTGATGTGGAACAGAAAAAACAACTGCTCCGCTTTATTGATAATGTCCGGGCTACGCAGGATGACAAAGTACTTACCGGAAAAATCCTTGTATATAATGGAACGGCGAAAACCATGACCATGCCGGAAGGCGCTGAACTGACCGCTACCGGAGTGGAGGGAAGCGGCAATCACCTGGTCTGGTTTATTGACGCCCAACGCATTGAGACCACGGGCGACGTGACTATGCACCTGGAAAGCGCCGCTCCCATTCTTGACAGCGGGCCTGAATCCGGGCAGTAAGAAAACCCTCGGCAGACAATGGCGGACAATATTATGAGGAATATGCGCATGGCTATACGAACAGCCGGAATTTCCCTTTCCCTCGCTGTGGCTGCGCTCCTGCTGCTCCTGGTCTGCGGCCGCCAGGCCACGGCCGCGGAACAGGGCGGCATCCCCCGCAACGTCCCCACAACCATTACCTCGGATCGCATGGATTATGACGCCAATGCCCAAACCCTGGTGTTTCTGGGCAATGTGCATGTCAAAAGACCGGATTTCGAACTCTGGTCCGAAAAAATGACCGTATATCTCGATAAATCCGGCAAAACCACCGATAGTGCTGCGCCAAGCAGTACCGCAGGCATGGAAGCGGGGAATATTGAACGGATTGTCGCGGAAAAGAATGTGCGCCTTAAAAGCGAAAATAATACCGGCACCTCTGACAAGGCTACCTATTACGCCAAAGAAGACAAGTTTGTCATGGAAGGCAATCCTATTCTGAAGGATAACAAACAAAACACCGTCACCGGCACGCGCATTGTCCATTTCCTCTCCAGCAACCGCAGTCAGGTCATCGGCGGCGGCACGGCCACCTTTTATTCCGAAGATCGCACGCAAGGGGACGGCTCGCCCGCACCAGCCCCTGCTATGCCTGGAACGGGTGTGAAAAAGAATGGAAACCGCAAACCATGAGCATTGACGCGCAAAGCCGCCTGCAGGCCACAAATTTGCGCAAGCGATACGGGGACAGGGAAGTCGTGCGCGATGTTTCCCTGGACGTGTTCCAGAACGAAATTGTTGGACTGCTTGGGCCGAACGGTGCGGGCAAGACAACAACCTTCTATATGATTATCGGCATACAAAAGCCCACGGCCGGATCCGTGTTTCTTAATAATGCCGATATTGCCGGATGGCCTTTGCATGAACGCGCCAGGCACGGACTATCGTATCTGCCGCAAGAGAGTTCCGTGTTCCGCCGCTTGTCCGTGTTTGACAATCTCCGCATCATTCTTGAATATACACCCTTAAGTAAAACGCAGCAGCGGCAAAAAGCTGAACAACTACTTGAAGAATTCCGCATCGCTCATTTACGCGATTCTCTGGCTTCTCATTTATCCGGAGGTGAGCGCCGCCGTTTGGAAATAGCCCGTTCCCTGATTCGTGAACCACAGTTCATCCTTCTTGATGAACCCTTCGCAGGTATTGATCCGCTTGCTGTGGATGATATCCAAACCTTAATTATGGATCTGAAAAACCGGGGAATCGGCGTCCTCATATCCGATCATAACGTGCGGGAAACACTGCGCATCTGTGACCGGGCCTACCTGATGCACGAAGGCACGGTCATTGTGCAGGGAACACCGGAAGAACTTGTCCGTGACCCCAAAGCGCGCCGGGTCTACCTGGGTGAAGGCTTCAGCATGTGATCCGATACTCCGCGTCCGAAACTCTGTTTGTTTTTGACCTTGACGGCACAGTTACCGAACAGGAAATACTGCCGGTACTCGGAGCAGTAGCAGGGCTTGAACAGGAACTTGCCTGGCTCACAGCGCGGACTCTCACGGGTGAAATCGATTTTGTTCAATCATTCCGCCAACGTTTTCAAATGTTGCGCCATGTTCCTCTGGAACGCGTACAAGCCGTCATAGCAGCCATTCCGCTGAATCCCCACATTGAAGCTTTTATTCTTTCCCACCAGGAGCAATGCGCCCTGGTAACAGGAAACCTTGACCGTTGGATTCATCCTTTGGCGCAACGCCTCGGGTGCGCCTGTTATTGTTCAACATCCAGGCTTGAACCAGGGGGCAAACTGGAACTCCTGTCTGTTCTTGATAAAGGGGAAGCGGTTCTCGAACTCCTGGCCTCACGATCGAATATCAAGCGCGTAATTGCCGTGGGCGAAAGCGTTAATGACCTGCCCATGTTTCAGCACAGCGATATCGGCATAGCATTTGGCGGTGTACATGCACCGGTGCCGGAAATTATGTGTATAGCTGATCACGTGGTCCATGACGGCCAAGAGTTGTGCCGTCTACTCAATACATTTTTGCTTTGCAGCCCGATTAAGGAATAGGGCAGGAATATGCGAAAATAATCTTGAATTATCAAAGTTAACATAATTTACATTATGGGCTATATTTTATTTTTATAATATGCCGCCGAACATAGGCCAAGCAACAAATTCTTAACGAAATAAAAGCAAGGCTGCCATGCACAGAATAAAGACAAAATATGCCCTTTTGATGCGCAGAGATAATAAGGCGCCAATGGCGGCTATGGCATAGAGGATGGACCAATCGACATCCAGAGGGATAAATCCGTTGTCATGGTCAAGAGAAAAAATACAATAGACTGAAAGATACACCACCAGAAAGACCAGCAACCCTCCTCCTGCCTGTTGTAAGAAAGAGCGTGCGATCAGGCGGTTCGGAAAACTGCTGAGCGGTCCAAGACCCTCCGCCAGGGTAATAAGTTTTGAGGAAGCGTTTTTTTGCAGGTTGCGCTGCCGGTGTTCCAAAAACGGGATCACATAGGCCAGGGGCATTGTGACTGCTAACGGAAAAGCAAGAACTGTCGGCTCTTTCCAACCCATAATACTGGAAAGAGCCAACAAGATTAGGTAAGGAAAGCTCGGCATGGGGGGGATATAGCTGCCGATGGGAATGAAATCGAGCCAGAAAAGCTCAAAAAAAAGCGCCAATGGCAATGCGGGCGCAAAGTCGCCCGTGCATAGCCACCAGGCAAGGCCTATAAAAATAGGCCGTTCGACAAAACCGAGGTTGCAAGCTCCTCTCGCAACCAGCGCAAGAACAAAAAAAAACTTGGCAGGGCTAATTCCTGCAATGCTCCGTGGTGCATTACCATTCCTCCACCACCGGCATATCCGTCGGCACGGAACGAAAATCCAATTGCGTGCCCTGCTCTCGTAAAGCGCGTAAGCAGGTCAGATCGTCGTCGGAAACCGCCACATGCGTGCACAAATGCCGCTTCCCATGACCATAATGCATATTGCCCACATTAAGTACAGGCACGGTGACCCCTTCCGCAGCCAAGCGAGATACATCCTGACAGGTCGCCAGCAAATACAGGGCCGTATTTCCTCTTGATTCTATATCATCATACAATGTCTTGATCTCTTTGAACGGGACAAAATGCGTTTGTATCCGGCCGGGAATGGCCAATTGCATGATTTGCTGCTGCAACTCGTCCACGGCCAGCTTATCATTAATAACAACAAGTTTCGTAGCATCCAAATACGGGAGCCAACCTTCTATTACCTGGCCGTGCACCAGCCTGTTGTCTACCCGGAACCAGGACATTATTGTTCTTTTTTATTTTCAGTCTTGTTGCGCAACACCTTACCAGCGGCAATAATTCCTTCGCAACCGGCTTTCAATGCCAGGTCCGCCATTTCCGTAAGAGACAGCGTTCTATTAGAAAGCACACGCAGCAGCATGGGCAGGTTCACCCCGGTGAGCACCTCCACATCAGCACGTGAGCCAAGCAAGGAAAGACTGAGATTGGTCGGGGTGCCCCCGAACATATCCGTAAGCACCAGTACGCCCTTTCCGTTGTTTAAGCGATCAACGGCTTCCTTGAGTCTGGACACGGTTTCTTCCACTTCAAGGGAAGAATCAACCTGTATGCAGGTGCAGTCCTGAATCGGACCGGTGATGAATTCCGCCGCACGCAACAGAGCACTGCCATAGTCCACGTGGGTGACAATGATAATGCCTGTCTGTTCGTCCGCAGCCTGTCCTGTTGTCGTCATGATGATCATATTCTCCTTAATTCGCGCGCTCTACTCTACCTATACTCCCTTTGACGCGCATCAGCCAAGCAAAAGATGACGATGTTCCAAGGTCAGGGTATACCCGTTCTTCCGCAGCAGGTCGGCCAAGGCTTCGGCCGCAGCCACGGAGCGGTGCCTGCCGCCAGTGCAGCCAATGGCCACAGTGAGACGAAAACGCCCTTCGGATTCAAACTGCGTCAAAATATAACAAAGAAAATCCGAGAGACGGACAAAAAACTCTTTGCCAGGCTCCTGTTCCAGAACATAATCCGCGACCGGTTTATCCAGACCGGAAAGTTCCTTTAATTCCGGAATAAAATAGGGATTCGGCAAAAACCGCAAATCAAACATCATATCGGCTTCGGCAGGCGTCCCATACTTAAAGCCAAAGGTGAGCAAATGGATACGCAATGCCCGAGTCTGAGCACGCAGATTTTTCCATTTATCTTGAATGACCCTGCGCAGATCATGCACAGAATGGCTTGAGGTATCGAGCACAAGATCGGCTGTTTTGCGTAAATGGCGCAGCCTGTTACGCTCCATCTCCAACGCCTGCTCAAGGCCAAGCCCTTCTTTTTCCAACGGATGCGGTCGCCGGGTGGTCGCGTATCTTTTGAACAGCACATCCGGCCTGGCCTCCAGAAACAACACCCTGGGAACAAACCCCAGCTTATGCAACTCCTCCATGGCTTGGTCATACTCACGGTTGAAGTCGCTTTGCCGTAAATCCATACCCAGTGCGATTCCCTGGTAGCCAAAACCTTCTTTGCGTATCATTCCGGCGATTTGTGGGGCAAATACAGCGGGCAGGCCGTCCACGGTAAAAAAGCCCATATCTTCGAACACAGCCAAAGCAGTGCTCTTACCTGAACCGGAAAGACCTGTAATGATGACGACCGAAGAGTCCTCTCCGGACTGGGGCTGTGTGGGAAGTATTGTTTCGGTCATTACATTTCCGTGCCTAAGGAGCGATAACCGCTTGCCTGATTTGTTCCCGGCTCTCGGCCAGAAGTATTTCTGAACGGAACACCGGTTCTTTGGCGCGGCGCACTATTTGGGCCAAAAGCCGCAAGTGCTGTCCCGCTCCATGTTCAGGCGTCAGAATAAGGAAAAAAATATGGCACGGCGTATTGTCCGGCGCATGAAACGGTATGCCGTCACGGCTGCGTCCCACAACAAGAAGTGTTGCTTCAAGGCCAGCGACCTTACCGTGGGGGATGGCTATCCCCTCCCCCACGGCTGTTGAACCCATACGTTCCCTCTCACACAAGGTGTGCATAAGATCATGCCGGTTCAGTTCCGGGTGCAGGGCTATAAGCGGCGCAATAAGTTCCGCCAGTACGGCCTCCTGCGTGTCCGCCTGCAGATCCGGCAACACTGCCTCGAGTGGAAGAATTTCGGCTATATTCATACACAATAAGGCCGGAAACCATCACATATTCGGATCAATAAGGCCGAAACCGCCTTGTTTGCCGCGATACATGACGTTAACCCGCTCCGTTTCCGCGTTAAGAAAAATAAGCACTACCTCATCGCGCTGTTCAAGTTGCAGAGCGGCTTCCTCCGCAAACATGGGCTTAGGCTCGACATTCTCTTCAATAATAACCGGGGCGGGAATATCCTTACGTTCGAAGAACGCGCCGCCTTCCCCACCATCAGCCACGACTTTGCCGGTCCGCCGCTTTTCCTTCATGCGCTCGGCGTGCTTTTTCAATTGCACTTCCAATTTATCAAGAACCATATCCACAGTGGCATACATATCAGATGACTGCTCCATGGCGGCAATGGAAACCCCGTCACCGGAAAGCTGTACATCAGCTTTGTGGCGGAATTTATCCACGGTAAGCACTGCGGTCATTTCAACATTTTCAGCCTTGTGCACGAAACGCCCCAGTTTTGCGAAGCGGCGCTCCGCATAGCGGCGGAGGTGGTCGGACGGCTCAAAGTTTTTGAAGGTTAAAGCAATGTTCATGCGATCCTCCCGGGATGAGAAGCTGACAGAGGTTTCTGTGGAGAGGAAAACCATATACCGCCCAGATTAGTTTAACATTTTTAATGTTAAACTAATCTGCAAGGATTTGTCCGCAAATCCTTGCCACGAGATTGGCCTAGGCGAGCTTTGCTCGCCGTATAGCGACAATCTCAAAGTGAAAACACCCTAAAAGAAAGCCCGACGCTTGGAAGAAGAGGGAATATCCAGAGCCGTGCGATACTTGGCCACAGTGCGGCGGGCAATATTGACCTTCAGGTCTTCTTTCAAGAGTTCGCCGATACGCTCGTCACTGAGCGGCTCCTTGGAATCTTCCGCGGCAATATATTTTTTTATCAAGGCCTTTACGCTTTCTGAACCGACTTCACTCCCGTCATCCAAAGAAAGAGCGCTGTTAAAGAAAAACTTTAACTCAAAAATACCGTAGGGCGTTGCCGCGTATTTATTCGAGGTTATGCGGCTCACCGTTGATTCATGCATGCCAATGTCATCAGCAATATCCTTGAGGATAAGCGGTTTAAGCCCCGAGACGCCGTGGAGAAAAAAATCTCTCTGAAAACGGACGATACTTTCCATTACTTTATACAAGGTTCTCTGCCTTTGGTACAGACTTTTAATCAGCCAGGCGGCGGAACGCATTTTATCCTGAAAATATTCCTTGTCCGTATCCTTGGCCGCCTGAAGGCTATCTTCATAAAATGAAGTCAGGTGCAACTGCGGCAAGCCGTCATCGTTCAGAGCGATGATAAAATCGTCATCCATCCGGTAAACAAAAACATCCGGGGAAACATAGGCGGGCTCCCCGCCGCCGAAACTGGCGCCCGGAAGCGGATCGAGACTTTGTATGATATCGAGATATTCTTTAAGATCTTCAGGAGAAAGCTTGAACTTACGCAGAATCGGCTTGTAGCGCTTGGCTTCCAGGTCTTCGAGGTGTTCGGTCACCAAAGAGACCAAAATAGGATCGCGGTCATAATTCAGCATTTCCAATTGCACCATAAGGCATTCCTGAGCGGTGCGCGCGGCAACTCCCACAGGATCAAAGCGCTGGACAACCTTAAGGACCGCTTCAACCTCTTCGACACTCGCACAGGCCAGCGCCGCAACATCCTCATTCGTAGCCTGGAGATATCCCGAGGAACTGAGGTTGCCGATAATGGCCTCCCCTATCTCTTTCTGCTTTTCCGTGAGCTTTGAAAGCCTGAGTTGCCAGTTGAGATGCCCTTCCAGCGTAGGGCGCACGGAATAGCGCGCCTCGGCACTGAGTCCCTCTTCCGAAGCGATTTCAACCTCACGGCCGGAAGACTGCCGCGAGGTGCTGGAAAAATCGCCAAGATAGTCTTCCCAGTCCGCATTACGGGCAACTTCCTGGGTATAGGCATCGGCATCTTCGTCGCTTGCGGGCCGCTTTTCTTCAACCAGTGCCGGTATTTCTTCTATGCTTTCCTCAAGAAAAGGATTTTCCATCAACTCTTGTTGCACTGTTTCCAACAACTCCACGCGAGAGAGCTGCAACAGCTTAATAGCCTGCTGTAGTTGCGGAGTCATCACCAGTTGCTGTGAAAGCTTGAGTTGTTGCCTAAGCTCAAGAGCCATTTACTATCCCTACTTGAATATTTTTTTGCAAGCAAAGCGGCACAAGGAAAAATCAGCTTGCCGTGTCTGATTTACATGTCTCGAATTCCAGACATCTGAGTTCATACTGCCATAGCAATCAATTTTATGCAAGCTCTGTGCCTACTTTGAAACTGTCTATAGTTTAAGCATGAAAAGCTTACCTGGGAAGGGAAGTGTCAGAAAAAATCCCCTGGAGTATGTAACTTTCCCATGCTTCGAACTCGTGAAATAAAGTACAATATAAAAAACGGCGCCGATATGGCGCCGTTTTTACATTTCAAAGAGGAGATGAGAGCCGATAAACAACTACCCTTTGGCTGCGGTAGCGATTGCCCCTTGCAGTCTTTGCAATATATAGTGTTCTATATTGTTTTCCGGTGAATCAAGGTCAAAGCAGCGGGCGTCATCCCCCATCAGTCCGCCGGGCACAACATCCCCCCGCTCTTCCGGGTCGGTCACCAGATCAGCGTAAAAACATACGGAAAGCCAGCGCGCTTCGGGCTCATCATCGATAATGTCCACAAGCACAAACAATTCGCGCTTGCTTTGCGCCGTATGACGCGCCCGCAAAGAATGACTGACTCCGGGGCGGCCTTTGTATTCCAGGCTGACCCCGTCACAGGTGCGCAAGTATTCATACATGGCTGTGAACACCGGTTTTATGCCGTTAGGGTCCATAGTCCAACTCTCAAGAAAGGCGGACAGATCGGAACTCATATCTACTCCTTTTCAGCACGGTTCCAGTACAACAAGATTCTCTACATGCGGAGTGTTGGGGAACATATCCACGGGAAAACTTTTGAGCGGCTTCCACTGCCGGGCCAAAGCGGCAAGATCCCTCGCTTGCGTGCCCACATCGCAGGAAACGTAGAGCACACGCCTGGCCGGGCTATGGCGCAGAACTTCCACTGCCGGACTTTCAAGGCCACTCCGGGGCGGATCCAGTATAATGAGGTCAGGTTGAGGCAGGTTTTTGACGCGTTCAAGGGTGAGCGCTCCCTGATGGAAACTGCAATGAGTCAAGCCCAGGGCTTCGCTGTTGTATTGCGCCGCTATAACGGCATCAGCCTGAACTTCCAGGCCATACACTTTCCGAGCGTGTGGCGCGAGATAAAGAGCGATACTGCCGACTCCCGAATACACGTCCCAAACCGTCTGCGTTCCGTCAAGCTGCGCCTCACGCGCGATCAGTTCGTACAACAGGGTCGCCGCTCCGGTATTTGTCTGTAAAAAAGCGTTGTGCGGCACAGTGAGGGTGAGCGCCCCAAAGCGTTCCTGATAGCTTGCGGCTCCAATCTGACCCACCAGGCACTCTCCTTGGGCCACATCGCTGATCTGTCTGCGCTCGGAATGCACAAACCCGATCAGGCGGAATTGCTCCATCAGTTCTTCGCCAAGCAGGCGAAGCGCTTCGGCATTGGTCAGGGAAGAAGCCTTTTCCCCATGATTGGCGCCGGTGATGCATTCGACAAGGACCTGCATCTCCCCCGCAGGCCGATACTCTGGTGTATGAATAACCAGAAAGCGTAAATATCCTTTGGAATGCCCTTCGGAAGTGCGCAGCAGAGCGCTGAGGCCAAGCCGCTTTGCCGCTCTTCTGACATGGTCCACAATAGCCATTGCCGGCGCCGGTTGTATGCCGCATTCCGTCACTTCAACAATGCTATGTTCCTTGCGCTGACGCAGGCCGAGCAGCAAAGATGCATCCGGACCATTGGCAAAGGCATAGGCCATTTTATTCCGATATTCCCTGATCTTGGGTGAGGGTTGAACAGGCGCGATGTCAATATCCGTGATCTTTCCGATACGGGAAAAGGTTTCACGGATATGCCTACGCTTCCATTCCAGTGCGGAATCAGGGGAAAAATGCTGCCAGAGGCAGGCTCCGCATGCTTCGGCATGTGGACACCAAAGGGGGATGGCGTGCGGAGAAGGCGCGATAACTTCGCTAACGGCAGCTTCAATAACACGTTTTTTTACGGCTGTTATGCGTGCGGAAACCCTGGCTCCCGGCAAGCCTTGGTCCAGGAACACGACCATTCCCTCATGCCGCGCCACCCCCCTGCCCTCCACGGTCAGGTCTGTTACCAGCAGATTCTCAAGAAAATCACCGGGATGATAGGCAACGATTTGCGCTTGCGGCGGGATATTCATATACAGGGGCTCCTATGAGGGGCGACCGTGGCTTGAGCCCCAAATAAAAGGGCCGACCGCAACCGCAGCCGGCCCCGTGGGTCATATTGTATTCTTTTCTTACAGCCAGTTAAACCAGTCTTTCCAGGAACCTTCCCGCTTCAGTCGTATGGCTTCCGCGCGCTGTTCCCTGTCTCTGATAAAAGCGGCCTTTGATTTGACCTGAGCGTGCTCATACACTCTCGGCACATCGGAGAATTCCCGCAAAATGACATTGTACCGGGAAAGAGCCGAAGCATAGCGCTCCATGCGGAAATAAAAATCCGCATAAAACAGTTCATGCTCGGCAAGAAGTTCGCGCGCTTCCGCCATCTTTTCAGCGGCCACAGCGGCGTATTCCGTATCCGGATAGCTCTCGCGCAAGCGTTGGAAATACGAATAGGCCTCTTCGATCTGCATTGCCGGACGGTCAATGGAGGGATAGCCATTCATATTTGCCATGCCGATATTGAAGAGAACATAAGGCATGGCCTGATGGCGAGGATGCAGCGCCTCAAACTCCTTGTAGGCGTCAACCGCCATTCCCCATTCCTCATCCAGAAAATAGCTGTCAGCCAGGGAAAGCTCGGCTTCAACCGCATAAGGACTGAACGGGAAATTGTCCTTCAATTTGGCAAAATATTTGCTGGCGGCAATATAATCTTTATCGCGCATGGCATCGTTACCGGCCTCAAATAGCTCCTGCGCCGTGTCCTCGGGCGGCGGCAGATAAAAATAGTCAATGATGCCACAGCCCGAAAGCATGCCTGTCAAAAGCAAAAGCCCCATAAAACGCAACACTGTTTTAGCCATGCTAATGTTCCAAATAGGTATACGCAGAGTTAGCTGCAGTGGCGCCATCGCCGACGGCCGTGACAACCTGGCGGCACAGCTTGGAGCGAATATCTCCCGCTGCAAAAACGCCGGGCAGGTTCGTCCGCATTTCCGTATCGGTTTCGATAAATCCGCTTTGGTCCAGCTTGAGTTCCGGCGGGAGAAATCCGGCAGCCGGTTCAAATCCTATAAAGACAAACAGGCCGTTCACGGGAAGAAATTCTTCCCTGCCTTCACGGAGTCTTTTGATGGTGACACCTTCAAGCTGATGCTCTCCATGCAGCTTGGTAATGACGGAACTATATTCCAGCGTCATATTGGGCTGAGCTTTCAACCGCGAGAGATACACCGGGGCGGCGCGGAACTCGTCACGCCGGTGAATAAGGTGCACATGCGATACGATTTTCGCCAGATGCAGCGATTCTTCTATTGCGGAATTCCCTCCGCCCACAACGGCAATGGGCTGGCCTCTGAAAAAATTGCCGTCGCACAAAGCGCAATGCGAGATTCCCTTGCCCAGCAACTTGTCCTCATTGGGCAAGCCCAACTTGCGATAGCGCACGCCGGAAGCAATGATCACCGTGCTGGCGGAAATCCATTCCCCGCCTACAAGAAAGAGTTTTTTGTCCCCTTCCAGTTTAAAGGCGATAATTTCATCGTAGATACGAGTAATGTTGTCGTAGGGGTCAAGATGCGCGGCCAAAGCGTCCGCCAGTTCATACCCCTTCACTCCCTTGGGGAATCCCGGGTAGTTTTCTATCTCAAAGGTCTGCAGGAGCAGACCTCCCGGAGCCAACTTTTCCACCAAAGCAACCTGCACGCCAAAACGCGCAAGATAGAGCGCGGCAGTGGCTCCTGCCGGACCCGCTCCCAGAACCAGCGCATCATACTGTTTCATCAGCCGAGAGCCTTTTTGTCTAAAAGATCCTTGAGACTGCTTTTTGACACCGCTCCGGTCACCTGCTCGACCACTTGCCCGTTCTTGAACAAGATCATTGTCGGTATGGCGCGTATGCCGTACTTTCCCGGAGTGGAAGGGTTTTCGTCAACATTCATTTTCAGTATGGAAACCTTGCCTTGATACTCACCGTTGAGCTCATCGATAACCGGTCCGAGGGCACGGCACGGGCCGCACCAGGGAGCCCAGAAATCCACAAGAACCGGAAGCGGAGATTGCAAGACATCGGAATCAAAGGTACCGTCTGTTACTGCACTGGCCATAAAAGTCTCCTTTATACGGCGCGCGGGAAGCGCGGCCGGATTATTTTTTCGTAAAAATAGTGTGAGCCTCTCGTACTGTCAAGCTCCTTTACCGCTATCATTTGGTAGTGCCTCAGGTCCTGCCCCGGAGGACAAAGCAAGCCTGACGAAGTATCACGGCAAACTGAGGCACTACCTAAGCATGTCGTCAGGCACACGCACGCCCCGTGGCACTGCCTCCATAGCCAAAGTATGGCTGTATCCTTTTGAAGCCAGAAGCCAGCCCAAGTAACTTATCATGGCTCCATTATCTGTACAAAGTTGTATGGATGGAGTCGCAAAGGCAAGACCGGCCGCTTCCGCTATTTCACGCATCGTGCTACGTAACAGCGAGTTTGCGGCAACGCCTCCGGCAAGAATTAAGGTCCGCAGGGGCGTGTTTTTCTCCCGGAGCAGCGCCTTGCGCACCTTAAAGGCCAAGGTTTCCACAACCGCCAGCCTGTATGAAGCGCACAGGTCGGCCAAAACAGCGCGTTCCGGCCCATGCGGCGGTAAAACCGGCTGTCCGCTACAGACATCCCATGTACCCGTCAGTTCACGCCGGGAAGCTATATACGAAGCCATAGCCGTTTTCAATCCACTGAAGCTGAAATCCAGCGTCTCATTGTCAAGATAGGGCCGAGGAAAGAGCTTTGCGCACGCGCTTCCCTCATTGGCTAGTTCATCAATATGCCTTCCTGCCGGATACGGAAGGCCAAGCATCTTTCCGGCCTTATCAAAGGCTTCTCCGGCAGCGTCATCCAAAGTCTTGCCAAGGGGATGCAGAGTGTCGGGACCCTCTACCCGGTACAGGTGCGTATGTCCGCCGGACACCAGGAGGGCCAGGGCGGGGAAGGCAAGTTTTTGCTCCAGTCCGGCGGCAAAAATATGGGCGTGCAGATGGTTTATCCCTAAAAAGCGAGCTCGCGCGCCCAAGGCAAAGGCTTTTCCAAAGGCCACGCCTACCAGGAGACTTCCCAGCAGCCCCGGTCCCCGAGCCACAGCCACAATATCAATATCCGCAGGCGCCAGTCCTGTCCGTTTAAGCAGCACGTCACACAAGGGGCCGATAAAACGGCCGTGCTCACGCGACGCCATTTCAGGCACAACCCCGCCGAAAAGCGCATGCAGGTCGGCCTGGCTCGCGGTGGTTTGCTCAAGAAGCTTTCCGTCCTGAACCAGCGCGAGAGATGTATCATCGCATGACGTTTCAATACCGAGGCAGATCATGGAACAGGAAGAAAGCAGTACTGAACGCCGCTACTGCTGCTTCAGACATTGCATGACGTGTTCAACCTCTTTGGGCGAACCGATAAACAAGGGAACACGCACATGCAGACTTTCCGGCACAATTTCCATGATGCGCTGCCTGCCGTCCGTGGCCAGGCCTCCGGCCTGCTCCACCAGAAAAGCCATGGGCGCGGCCTCACACATCAGACGCAGTTTGCCCCTGGGATGTTCCGGGTTTTTATAGTCAAGCGGATACATGAAGATGCCGCCATAGAAAAGCGTGCGGTGGAAGTCCGCTACCAGTGACCCCACATAGCGGTGCGAGTACGGCTTGCCCCTGGGGTTGTCATTGGTTTTGAACCCGGCCACAGCCTTGGCCGTGCTCTCATCCCAAAAGGTCGTATTGCCCTCGTTCACGGAATATACTTTCCCTTGCTCGGGAATGCGCAGGTCAGCGTGAGACAGAAGAAATTCGCCGACACTGGGATCAAGCGTAAAGGCATGCACCCCCTGCCCTGTCGTATAGACAAGCATGGTTGACGGGCCGTACAGCACATAGCCCGCAGCGACCTGTTTGTAGCCGGGCTGGAGCACGTCGTCCTGCGTCACGTCCTGTTCCGCAGGCGAAATACGGCGGAGGATGGAAAAAATGGTGCCGACGTTGATATTAACGTCAATATTGGACGAGCCGTCCAGCGGATCGAAAATCAGAATATAGTCGCCTTTTGTGAAGCGGTCCGGAATGGGAATAATATCGGCAATTTCTTCCGAGGCCATGCAGCACAGCGCTCCACTGCGCTGCATGCGATGAATGAGAATACGGTTGGAGTATTCATCAAGCTTTTGCACATTTTCGCCCTGCACGTTCACTTCGCCGGTACCGCCGAGCACATCCAGCAACCCGGCTTTATTCACACTTCTGGAAATAAGTTTGGCCGCCAGGATAAGGTCGTATAAAAGGCGGGTGAATATGCCCGTGGCCGCCGGAGATTGCTTTTGATGCAACAGCAGGTGCTCTGTAACCGTGATTTGCCGCCCTTGATAAGCCGGCGCTACGGATGCTGACGACATGACGACCTCTTTTTTCCGGAAACTCCGGTGTTATTTATATATTTTAATCCGTATTGGGGCTCCGCCCCTCCAAAGTTACCGCGGTTCCGTCTGAGGCGGCGCGTCCGGAGCGGGAGTTTCGGGTGCGGGCACAAAATCCGCTTCCGGTATCGCTTGCGCTGCTGCCGGACTGCCCTCAACGAGTTCCTGTACCGGAGCGTGTTTTTTAGCGGGCGAAGGCGCGGTGTTCTCACTAGCGGAAGGCGAGCCTTCAATCGAAAACGTGGGACTGGCGCTCACGGGCATGGCATAGACGATGGGAAGATTGCCCACATAGCGCGTTGTCCAGAAAAATCCGTTTTTATCCCCGCCAATAATACCACAGGATTTTTTACGCAGAATCTCCGCCCAATCCTGCGTCGCGGCAATGCTCCCCGAACCGAACTGTCCCGGCCAGAGCACACCGGCCGGAGAGGCCAGAATAAAACTGTTCGGATCAGGGGTCATGGTGGCCAGAACCCGAGGATCAAAATAACAGACAATAAGCCCGCGTAAAGATTCCGCTCCGGCTCCATAGACAGGGTTGGCAATATAGATCTCGGGACCGGCCTCGGAAATCTGGGCATAGGCGCGCAAATCACCGGGGCGCTGCTTGGGATCGTGCTCAAGCAACGGAGTTGCGTCAAACGGCTTGGAAAAATATTCGGGGTACTGCGCTATCAGGGCTCCGCTGCTATCCACAAGAGCCACTCCGGAAAGCCAGGGGAAGCGCCCCATCATGTTCATCACCCAACCCTGGTCAGGGTTGTGGTCACTGTTTTCCATGGCCCTGATCAGGCGCTGCAATTCGTTATCTATATTGACCACGGCTTCGCCGAGAGCGAGCTCATAGACCTCACAGCTTCCCTTGTCTTCCATATCAAGGGTAGCGGGTGTATTCAGATAACTTGTATACTGGCGCTTGGTAAACTTCCAGGAATCCTTGACTACCTGATGCTGGCCGCAGGCCGTGACAGACAGAACGACAAAAGCAAGTACTATCACAAAAGAACGATGCACAAAAATGCTCCTGCTAGTAGTTTACGCTAGAGATTGTCGCTTAACGGTGGGCAAAGCCCACCTACGACAATCTCGCGGCAAGGATTTGCCCGCAAATCCTTGCCGAGCACTTTAATATTTTCAAAGTTAAAGTGCTCTAGGGAAGTTTGATATGATCTCAGCGAGCTCTGTCTTCCAGGCGTTGCGCCAACGATTCAAGCAGACTCACGAGGCGCTTGCTTTCCTCACCCGGACCGGCCGCCCTTTCTTCAGTTTTGTTTTCAGCGGGCGCCTGCGTATTCATACGGGTTGCAAGTTCCTCAATCCTGGCCTCAAGAGAATTCTTTTCTTCAGCGGAAACGTTCTGCACCAACTCATGGTAAATATCGAGCGCTCCGGCTATATCGCCCTGTTCCGCCAATACTTCCGCCATGGAACGGGTACGTATGGAAAAAGCTTCCTCCGTATCTTCATCGTCCACGGCATCGCGATAGATGGCCGCGTCTTCATCCGTAAAAACGCCAAGTTCGTCTGTGTTTGTGGGGTGCTGGACGGAAAAGTCTTCCTGCCTTTTTGCAACAACAGGTTCTTTGGGAGCCGGAAAGTGCGGGGCAAAGCCGGTTGAAGAGATAACGGGCAGAGCCTCACCGAGCATGGTCTGAAGTCCCTGCTCAATGATTCCGGCCCAACTGACGCTTTTGCCCTGCAAAGCAGCCGAAAAAAAACGCATGGCCAAGGCTGCGTCATGAAATGCGGGAGTATCGGCGAGCACTTCACTCCAGGCCTTCCAGAAGCCGGGATAAAGAGAAAAGATGCTCCCGAGGTTTTCTATTTCACGGTGCAGCCTCTCTTCATCGTTTTGCAGATGCAGGAGCTCCGCCAGCAAAAGCCGGGCTTCAACATGATCAGGATGCCTGAGCAGGCCTTGGTTCAGGGTGTTCACAGCCTCGGTCGTCTGACCGTCCGCCGCCAGAAGTTTTGCCAGCGGGAAAAAGACCCTGGAGCCTGGTTCCAGGTCCAGAACCTCTCTGTACCACTCAATTTTTTGCTTCATTTGGCAAGGCTCCTGCAGAGTCGCCGTTTGTTTCTCCGGGGAAAATATAGAGAATCTCGTTGTTCCGGACAAAGTTCAGGCGGTTACGGATGGTCTTTTCAATATACTTCTCGTCAGACTGCAGCAGTCGTATTTCTTTGCTTAACTCCAGATTGCTCTCCCCGGCCTGGCGGATGCGTTCTTCCAGGGCGTCACAACGCAGGCGCAGCTCTTTGTAGGCAATGATACCGCGTTCACCCCAGATCAGGTTGTACACCAATACCATATTGAGAAGCAGGGATACAGCAAGCACAAGGCGGCGCGCAAACATGAGTTATTGCAATATCCTTGAATCCACTCCTGCGGAGGACTGTTCTCCCAGGGTTTCTTTAAGCTCCGCCAGAAAGCGGCTGGTGGCGACTTCGATGCGGTATACGTCATGCTCATCAACAGCAACATTTTCAAGACGCTGCATCACATCTTTGAGCACAGTAAATTCCTTTTGCAGCACGGCGGCAAGTTGCGTTTGCTCCAGTGATCCTTCCAGTTCAAGAATGGTCGCCAGGCAATTACGCAAACGGCAATTAAGCGAGTCAACGTTCATATTCCGCTACCCTCATTGTTGCCCTTGGTCCATATCCTTCCTTTTCCAATCGCGGTAGAAATTGAAAAAGTAATTACAGCCTGAAAATACCGTGAGAACAAGAGCAATGTAAAGAAGAAACATTCCGATGGGATGCACCGGAATGCCAAGCAAAGGATAGTGCAGGATCAGCGGCGCGATGGCCACAAGCTGCAGCACCGTTTTCAGTTTACCGTACTTGTCCGCCGCGATCACCACCCCTTCATCCGCCGCAATCGCGCGCAGGCCCGTGACCATAATATCCCGGCAAATGATGACAATGGCTATCCATCCCGGCACCCAACCGTTCTGGACCAGCATCACCAGCATGGAACTGACCAGGACTTTATCCGCCAGCGGGTCGAGGAACTTGCCCAAGCTGGTAATCTGGTTTTCTTTACGAGCCAGGTAGCCGTCAATCAGGTCCGTGAAGGCGGCTATGGCAAAAAACAGGGCTGCGAAAAAACAGGTCCACTTGCCCGGAAACATCAGCAGTACCACCATGACCGGTACAAGTACGATGCGGCTGATCGTAAGCTGATTAGGCAAATTTAATACTTTCATGAACGTCCATTCCTGGAAAAACCGTACACCGGGGTTCAATTATCACAGTATCTCTTCCCATGATACGATACTCGCGTCGCTTGCGCAATGACGAAAAACCCGGGTAGCGCCTCAGCTTGGTGTCAGACGAGGAAGGCGCAGCCTTTTCCTCCGGGGCTGGACTTCTTCGGTCCTGCCCCGGAGGAAAAGGCAAGCCTGACGAAGTATCACGCCAAAATGAGGCGCTACCCGCTCACTCTTCCGGCTGCGGCAGGACAACGCCGGCGCCTTTTTGCGCGGCCTCGGCAACCGCACCGGCCAAGGCGAGGAAATCCTGTTTGGCAACCGAGTTTTCCTCCAGCAACACCACGGGCTTACCGGCATCAGCGGCAACCACGGTGATCGGATCAAGAGCAACCGCGCCAAGGAAGGGGATGCCGTACTGCCCGGCCAGGGCTTTGCCGCCCCCTTTTTTGAACAGCGGAATGTCATGCCCGCAATTGGGGCAGGAAAGACCGCTCATATTCTCTACCAGGCCAAGAATTTTACCGTGCGCATGCTGTAAAAAGTTGATGGCCTTGCGCACGTCGGCAAGCGAAATCTCCTGCGGCGTTGTAACCATGATGCTCAGCGCTTCAGGGATAGTTTTAAGGATGGTCAGGTGCTCGTCTCCGGTACCTGGAGGCGAATCAATAACCAGAAAATCAAGATCTCCCCAAAGGACATCAGACAAAAACTGCCGGATGGCCGCTGTCTTTTTGGGGCCCCGCCACAAAATGGCCGTGTCTTTGTCCTGCAGCAGCGAGTCCATGGAAATCACGTGCAGGTTCGGCAGGTACTCCGCGGGAATGAGCTTTTCCTCCGCTTCATCCATGTCCAGGCCGTGGCCGAGGCCAAGCAGATTCGGTATGCTCGGGCCATGAATATCCACGTCAAGAATGCCCACTTTGAATCCTTTCAGGGCAAGCCCCACGGCCACATTGACCGTAACCGAGCTTTTGCCTACCCCGCCTTTGCCGCTCATGACAAAAAGCGTGTGCTTGATATGCCCGAGCGTTTGGGTAATCTGCGCGTCCTGTTCCGCAAAGGGAGGCCTTGCCCCGGAACGTGAGGCGCAGGAAGCGCAGCCCGAACCGTCGGGTCCGGCGCTCTTGCAGGATGAGGCGGAACTGCAATTGTCAGCCGCGCCTTGGGGCGCTTGTTCAAAAGGACTGTGGGACATTATATGCTCTACTCCTTAAAGTATTACTTGAAACTTATAATGCGATACGCTTACCAGCCGTGACTGCCGATTAAATCGACAAAAGCCACGCGTTCGTGATCTTTTTGGGATATGACTCCGTTTTCCTTGCGCACAATCACAAGACGCTGCTCCCGGCGCTCTCCGCCGACAGGAATGACCATGAGACCGGGGTCCGCCAGTTGATCAAGCAGCGGCTGCGGCACTCCGGGGCCTCCCGCGGTGACAATGATTCTATCAAACGGAGCCGCCTCGGACCAGCCTTCGGTGCCGTCCGAGAGCTTCAAACGAATTTTTCTGTAACGCAGACGCATGAGCAGGTTACTGGTACGCGAATACAGTTCGCGCAAACGTTCAACCGAGTAAACCTCCAACCCCATCTCGGCAAGCACTGCCGCCTGGTAGCCGGAGCCGGTGCCGATTTCCAGCACCCGCATGCCCGGCGTGGCCTCAAGAAGCTGGGACATCAAAGCTACGACGTAGGGCTGTGAAATGGTCTGCCCAAAACCTATGGGCAGGGGGTAATCTTCATAAGCCTTGCCATACAAGGCTTCTTCCACAAAAAGATGGCGCGGCGCCTTACGCATGGCGGCAAGCACACGGGTATCCGTAATCCCCCTGCTGGCAAGCTGTTCGCGCACCATGCGGTCCCGGCTGATTTGAAAGGTGTCCATATTTTTTCCTGTGTACACCGGATACGATCAAAGCGTTGGCGTACTGGTGGGATATGCTGTTCCCTCTTGCGGCGGGTGAGCTAATTGGGTTCTGGCATATACCGGCGGGCCTGTCAAATGCCCTGCTCCGTTCCCCTTTTGCGCTTGTAAAACGGAAAAAGCTGTGTCATGATTTCTTCTAGACTTCTGTATGCTTTTGTAAGCACCCTGAGGAGACGCCATGCTTCTTGTCCGTGATGTGATGACGGAAAAACTGATTACGCTGCGCCCGTCAGACTCCCTGAAAACCGCGCGGGAAATTATGCAGAAGGCGCGTATACGCCACCTGCCCATACTGTCCGCGCACGGGACTTTTGTGGGGCTGCTTTCCCAGCGCGATCTGCTCAAGGCCACAGTGTCGTATTTTGCGGATGTCCAGGCGGATGTCCGGGAGCAGATTGAAGCCGGAATACCTGTGTCGGAAGTTATGTCCGCGGACCTCTTGACTATCCCGCCGGACATGCCGTTGGGCCAAGCCGGAGAACTCCTGCTTGCGCATAAGATCGGCTGTCTGCCGGTGCTGGAACACGGCCAGTTGCGCGGTATTTTGACGGAATCGGACTTTGTGAAAATCTGTCTCAGTTTTTTGGAAAAACTTCAGGAAGAGCCGGAAAAAAAGCCCCTTCGGTAACGCTTTCTCATCCGGCCCTGTCATCTAAGGATTTGCAATGGCCAAACGTTCATCAAAGCTTTCCCTGTTTGTCATCGGTATCCTTGTGCTTCTACTTTTAGGCGGATGTTTTTTGCTGTTCCAGGATATGGACGCCCCAGTAATCGCGCTCTCCCACACCGCTGAAAACGTTTCGCCGGATCTGCCCATAACCGCAACCATTACTGATGCCACCTCGCCCGTCAAACGTGTGGCCGTGGTGGTGCGCTACCATGAAAACGAAGTGCCTGTCGTCTCGCAAGTATTCACTGACGGCAGCCGGGAACAAAAAGTCACCTTTACGCTTGCGGGCGTGGGACTCAAAAACGGCGACACCTTTGATCTGGAAATCACGGCAGTGGACGCCTCGTTCGGCGGTTTCGGCTTTGGCAATAAAAACAAAATTATAACCCCCATGCGCCTGGACACCACTCCGGCGCGCATATCGATCAAGTCTTCCACACCCTATGTGCGCAGGGGCGGCAGCGCCTGCGTGGTATACTCGCTCTCCAAGGACGTGCAGCAAACCGGTGTAAAGGTGAATGACTCTTTCTTCCCCGGCTTCCGCCAGGAAAATGGAGATTACCTTTGCTTTTTCGCTTTTCCCTATAATATGGACGGCAAAGACTTCAATCCGCAGTTGGTCGCTCTGGACAGAGCCGGTAATCTCAGAATATCGGATCTGCCGGTAACCCGCATGAACCGTCAGTTCAAACAGGATACCATTGTCATTTCACAGGGCTTTCTGGATGAAAAGGCCGCGGAGTTTGAAGCCATGGCCCCAGGCCACATGAGCGACATAGAGCGCTTTTTGAAGATCAACGGGCAGATCCGCCGGGAAAATGCTTTGGCGCTGCTGGAGATAGGAAAAAACACCGTGCCGGAAATTCTCTGGAAAGGCGCGTTTCTGCGCCTGCCCAGGGCCGCTCCCAGGGCCGGTTTTGCCGACCACAGAACCTATCTGTGGGAAAATCAGAAGGTGGACGAGCAAACCCATCTCGGCTTTGATCTTGCTTCCCTGAAGCAGTCTCCGGTGCCCGCGGCAAACTCCGGCAACGTGGCTTACGCCGGTTATCTCGGCATTTACGGCAATCTGGTGGTCATTGATCACGGCCTTGGTCTGCAAAGCCTGTATTCACACCTGAGTGAAATCAATGTGGAAGCGGGCCAACAGGTGAACAAGGGCGACATCATCGGCAAGACCGGAGCCTCGGGCATGGCCGGAGGCGACCATCTGCACTTCGGCATTCTGCTTTCCGGTCTTGAGGTTACTCCGTTGGAATGGCTGGATGATCACTGGATTAAGGATAACGTGGTGGACCGGATTCAGGCCACCGGCATTTCCCTGTCTGAGTTCAAGGTCTCGGCTCCGGAAGAACCGCCGGCGAACAACAAAAAGCCCGCGGCAGTCAGGAAGCCGCCAACGCAAGACGCCAGAAAACGGTAAGCCGGTTTACCGTAAACGCCACCAAACCTCGATTTCCTGCGCAATCCTGGCAAACTCATCCGCTATGTTGCGGAAAACAGCCACCAGAACAGGGTCAAAGTGCGTTCCCGCGCCTTCCTCGATAATTTTTCTCGCTTCTTCGTGGGTAAATGCTTTCTTGTACGGACGATCGGAAATCAGCGCGTCATATACGTCAACAATGGCCATCAAACGCCCCTCCAAGGGGATATTCCTGCCCTTGAGTCCCATGGGGTAGCCGGTGCCATCCCATTTCTCGTGATGCGTTCCCGCTATGAGCAGAGCATGACGTAAAAAAGCATGTTCATCCGCGTGGTGCATTATTTTTTCTATGGCGTCCACTCCCACCGCCACATGCGTTTTCATAATTTCAAATTCTTCCGGGGTGAGTTTGCCCGGCTTGTTCAAAATAAGGTCGCTTATGGCGATTTTGCCCACATCATGAAGCTGGGCCGAGGGCAGAAAAAACCCCAAGTCCCAGGCCAAGACTTCATCCGCATACGTTCCTTCCTGGATAAGCTCGGCCAGCAAAACTTCCAGGTACCGCTGCGTGCGAAAAATGTGGCCGCCGGTATGGCTGTCACGGCATTCCACCAGGTCGGCCACGGTGGTGAGCACGACGTTTTGCAGCTTGAGCACCTCTTTCGTCTTATTGTCCACCATTATTTCCAGGTTATCCGCATAATGTTTGAGCGCGGCCCGGCTGTCCAGCACCTCCTGCTTCTGCTGAACAATTAACAGTTGGTTTGCGATACGCTTGAGCAGCAACGGCCCGGAAAAGGGTTTGGATATGTAATCCACCGCACCCAGATCAAAGCCTTCCAGTTCACTGTTTTCATCGCTTTTTGCCGTGAGGAATATAACCGGAATATCCGCGAAGCGCGGATCAGCCTTCAGCTTTTTTATGGTTTCATAACCGTCCATTTCCGGCATTTCGATATCCAAAAGGATCAGTTCGGGAATAACATTCTCAAGAATCTCAAAAAGCTTGGCTGCCGACGGTGCGGGATAGACCTCATAAAATGTTTTGAGCATATTCCTGCCCATGGTCAGGTTCGCCATATTGTCGTCAACAAGAATGATTTTATATCGGGCGGCGTCCATTTTCCTCACCCCACAGTATTTTTTGCAGCTAAAAGTCTTTCTTTGATTTGCGTGAAGTTCATCTGGTCCACATTTTCTCTCAGCCAGGACAGGAGTTCATTGTCGGATTCGTACTCGAAGCCCTCAAGTTCCAGCATGGCCGCGTCTACTCCATCCATATCATAGTTTTCGCAAGCGGTGAGAAGTTTTGCCAACACCATTGCATCCGGCTTGTCTTTTTGAGGTTTTGGATTCTCCGCAAACATTTTGTCGAGCAAGTCTTCAATGTCCGCCACGAGCTTTTGGACGGCGTCAAGGAAGGCCGGGGTATTGGCGCTTACAAAATCGAAATCCCCGGCCTTGGCGGTTTTTTCCAGAGCTTCCGCCTTGGCCGCGATCAGGTCCGCGCAAATGCCGCGGCTTGAGCCCTTTATTCCGTGAACAGTAACAGCGTAATCGTCCAAGTTGTTTTCATTTACCCCTTCAAGCATTTCAAGAAGAGGTTCGGTATTGAGCGCGAAAGAGCGCAGGACTTGCAGGTAGGCTTCCTCGTCGCCGCCAAAGCGCGCTATCCCCTTGTTCATGTCCAACCCGGCGATTTTCTTGCCGAACGTCCGCCGGTCGATTCCGCTCCGGCGATTCGAAACAGTGCGCCTGTCCCGCCCACTGCGAGTATTCGAGGACATTGGCTCATCCGGGTGATTTTGCCGGTCCGCAAGCGACTTTTCCAATTCCTTATCCCGCACCCACTGCCGGATGACGGCATCAAGGCGGGCCATGTCAATAGGCTTGGATATAAAAGCCTGGAACCCCTTGCTTAAAAACATTTCCTCGTTCCCCACAATGGCGTTGGCCGTGAGAGCGATTATGGGAACGGTCCGGGCGTATTCGGTTCCAATTTCCTCCCGGATAATCCTGGTGGCTTCGATCCCGTCCATTCCCGGCATCATGTGATCCATGAACACCGCGTTGTATCTGACCTTTTCCTCGCGGATAGCGTCTATGGCCGCCTGCCCGCTGGTCACGCAGTCGATGTGCATTCCATAGGGCTTCATCATGCCCCTGGCCACATCCAGGTTGGTAAGAATGTCGTCCACCACAAGTACCCTGGCGTAAGGCAAACTGATGCGCGTCAGCCGCAGGTTCCGGTCGCGCTTACTGTCCGAATAGTGAAACCTTTTTAAGTTGTTCAGTATTTCCGGACCGATTACGTCATCAGTAACAAAGCCCTGCCGGAGCGTTACCGTGAAAACGCTGCCTTTCCCATATTCACTTTCCACAGTGACTGAACCGCCCATCATCTCGGTTAACTTTTTAACAATGGGCAGTCCAAGGCCGGTCCCTTCTATTTTGCGGTTGGAACGTATGTCCAGCTTGGCATAGTCGTCGAAAAGACTGCTGAAATCTTCGGGCCGAATGCCAATGCCGGTATCCCGGATCTGGGCTGTCAGCCACACCGTGTCGCCTTCCCGGACACAGCGTATACTCAACACCACTGTTCCTTCCCTGGTATATTTGAAAGCGTTGGACAGGAGGTTATTAAAAATCTGTTTGATCCGGAGATCGTCGCCATAAAGATGCGCGGGCAGATCCTCGTTAATGTCCAGGATAAACTCGACCGGTTTGCTTCCTATGCGCAAGATGTTTTGCGTGACGGTATCATTAATCAGGCTGGGGATGTCGTACTCAACCAGCGCAAGCATAAACATGCCCGCCTCTATTTTGGAAATGTCCAAAATATCGTTGACCATATTCAAAAGGAGCACTCCGGCATCGTATACCTTTTCAAGGTTCGCGCGGGCTTCCCCGCTTAATCCGTCAGCCTCAAGATTCAATCCGGACAAGCCGATTATGGCATTGAGGGGAGTGCGCATCTCATGGCTCATGCTGGCCAGGAAATTGCTTTTGGCGCGGCTGGCTTTCCGGGCTTCCTGGAGTGCTGTCTCGAGCTCCTTCCGAAGCCGGGTCCTTTCCGTGATATCGTCGATGGTGCCCACCACACCGGTTACAGCGCCGGAATCGCCATAAACGGGCATGGTACGCGAGCGGTATACGTTGCCGTCGATCTCGGAAGTCCAATCCTGAGGTCCCAGGGTAAAGCTTTCCGGCGTGTTGGCAAGAGTGTCCAAATGCTGATTCTCACGCAAGGCAACAACAAACTCCTTGCCCACAAGCAGTTCGGATGAGAGCCCAAGTGTCTGGAGCAGCAGACCATCGAACAAGGTAATCACGTTGTGGTTGTCCAGGCTCCAGATCGCTCCGGGGTAGTTGGCGATCACGGTCTCAAGTTTGGCGGTGGCGGCACGGATACTCAGCGTCATGTCGTTGCGCAGCAGGGCGCCGAGCATCATCGAGCCTGCGGCGCGCAGAATGGCGATTTCTTCCTCCGAAAAGGTGCGCTCCTGATGGCAATCGTCAAGGCTGAGAAAGCCCCAAAACTGCCCCTTTAAGAATAAGGGGATTATCACAATGGATTGTATTTCATAGGCCTGCAAAAGCTCTTGATCGCTTTGCGGCAATTGGGAGAACGGACCGTTTATATACTCACCGCGCAAGAATTTGCTTTCCCATTCGGGTTTGGCGCTGTACGGAAACTTCAGACCAATGGGAACAGGCGCCTTCTGGTGGCCAATGTCACTGAGCCATTCATATTTGTGAACAAAATAAAGGGCGCCGTCGAACACCTCATTCCGCCAAATCTGCACGCGATCAACATCCACGCAACGGCCCATGAGCTCCATGCTTTTCAAAATCGAAACCGCAAACCCCTCCTCGTCAGTCATGGCAAGCAATACGGCTGCGGCGCGGTTCCCCGTATCCAGCAGATTATCCCGCTGCTCAATCGCCCTCATCATCTGTTTATGCTCACGCAGATCGCGCGAGAAGGCCGCGATGACCGGCTCACCTTCCAAAACAACAGGGACCAGGGTAATTTCCACCGGCAGCGGTGTGCCGTCCAACAATTGGTGCATCCACTCAAAGACACATTTCTCGCCGGCAAATGCTTTTTTCAGTATCGCAATGATCTTGTCGCGCGAAAGCTGCCCATCGGGCTGATATTTTGGATGGAGTTCCTGATAGCGATCGATATATTCCTGATAGCTCTTCAGTTTGAAAAGCTTAAGGGTTTCATTATTACATTCAAAAATATTAAAATCCTTGTTCCATAGACGACAGGAAAGCGGCGTCACATCCAACAACACTCTTGCGCGCTCATGCGCTTCATAAATTTCAGCCACCTGCGCCCGAACAGTTGCGCTAAGCTCCACCAGGCTCTGGTTTTGCGCTTGTATTTTTTTATAGGGCCGCACGACAAATCCGGAGATGAAAAAGGCGGCTATTGTCCCCAGGCCCAAAAAAAGCAGAAAGGATAACAACAAAGCCTGTTGTACATTGGATTTAGGACTTTCGCTCAGTGGGGCCGCAACAGCAATGGTCCAACCCGCTATTGACCCGGAAATACGCTTATACATGGCCAGGCGCTCCACTCCGTCAAAATGGTAGGTGGTAATGCCTCGCTCTGTGGAAAGCGCTTTTTGTAAAAAATCGCTCGTTGACTGTAACTCTGGATTTGTTTTGGCTTCCTCAATGTAGTTATGCCGTCCCAAAACCAGATTTTCGCGGAAATGGGCGATAACTATGCCTTTCTCGTCAAGCATGAAAATATTGCCGGTTTGCCAAAGCCTGTAACCCGAAAGAAGGTCGGCAAAAGTCAAGCCCGATATGGTCGCGACCAAAACCTTGCCGGGTTCCACCGGCACGAACACATGCATGATAAAATCATTGCTATCAGTGTCATAGAGCGTGCTGGAAAGAATTCTTTCGCCGCTGTAGGCGAGATCTATGTACCGGTTTTCATTAAGCACTTCAGCGGAAGTTATGGGCGTGCCGTAGTTGGCGATTATACCTTCCCGGTCAAAGACCGTCAGCGCCAAAAATTCCGGGAATGCATCCAACTGCATTCGCAGAACTTCCCTCATTTCCTCTTGTGAGTCGGCCCTGAGAAAACGCTCCGCCGCAGTGGAAGCATTTGATTTTAAAAGGCGTATTTTTGTGGAAACCAAACTGTCCGCTACGTCCAAAACGAGAGACAAATTCCCTTCCATCGTGTCGTGCAGGGCTTGTCTGGTAAAGGACAGATTCGATACAAGGTTGGCTGTTGTGACGATGAAAACAATCGACATGATCACCAGGATAGCCTTCAATCGCATCGACATAATGTATCCCCCGACGTATCCTTGCTGCATGTCGCGTTTTTGGCTGTGCGGGCAACCGCAATGCACATCTTACATATTCTTTAAGATATAGATCATTTTTCATGGTAATTCAAGCGGTTTCACAGCCTCATCCGCTGCAGGGAAATTGCTCTGTAAAGTCTTATTGCTTTCTTTTGCTTTTATAGCGTCTGTTCTTACTTCCTCCAGCGTCAGGAGCCATCTTGACCAAACGTGGTTCAAAACGCGCCAGGATGTCCACCAGGTCACTCTGTGCAGCCATGACCGCATGAATATCCTTGTAAGCCATGGGAGCTTCGTCCAGGCCGCCGGATACCAGGTGCACACCCGCATTTTTTAGAAAGCGGCGCACCGCATCGCGGTCAATATTTTTTAAGGCGGCACTACGGCTCATCAACCGCCCCGCCCCGTGCGAACAGGAGTTGAGCGCATCCGCATTGCCTTTGCCGCGAATCACAAAGCCGGGGCTGCCCATGGATCCGGGCACAATGCCCAGCACGCCTTGGCCTGCCGGAGTCGCGCCTTTGCGGTGAACAATGACGGTTTCGCCATCATGTTCTTCCTCCCAGGCGAAATTGTGGTGATTTTCCACATGCGTCAGCGCCTCCACGCCCAAATGCGACAGTATATGGTGATGAATCAGCTCATGGTTGGCGGCGGCGTATTTTCCCATGAGCTGCATGGCAGCCCAGTATTCCCGCCCTTCCGCGCTCTCAAGCTCCAGCCAGGCCAGATGTTTCAGTTCTTGCGGCAGGCAAGGCCGCACGTTCATGGCCAGCCTGCTGTAGTGGTCGGCCACCTTTTCACCGGCTCCCCTGCTGCCGGAATGACTGAGCAGAGCCAACCAGCTTCCCTTCTCCAGCCCAAAGGCCGGAGCCTCCAGAACCAGTTCGCCGAACTCGACAAAATGATTGCCGCCGCCGCTGCTGCCAAGCTGTTTCCAGGCCTTGTCCTTCAAGTGCGCGGTGACGGCGCACAGATTCCAGCCTTCCTCCATGACAGCATGGTCGCGCCGTTGTTCCTTGTCAAAAGCCGCGCCCATGCCAAAGCGGGTTTCCTCTTCCAGTGCCCGGATCAACATCTCACGCTTTTGTTGCAGGGCGGAAACAGGCATGTCGAGCACGGTGAGCCGCATGCGGCAGGCAATATCCACCCCCACCGCATAGGGAATGACCGCATCCTTCACCGCCAGCACGCCGCCAATAGGCAAACCATATCCCGTGTGGGCGTCGGGCATGAGCGCACCCCGCACCGCCACGGGCAGCAAGGAAGCATTGCGCATTTGCATGAGCGCCGAATCCTCAAGGGCGATATCACCCCATTGTTTCCAGGGCGCGGGCTCGCTACGCGGCACGAACATTTCTTGAGCGCTGATCATGGCCGTATCCTTAGAGCGGAGAGTTCACAGACTGTCAAAATTATCAATATATTTTGCAATATACTCTTGCATCCGCTTTGATTTATACTGAATGATGTAACGCGGATGCTCAAGCGCGATTACCCTGTCAAAGAAGCCATGTTCCTTGTTCAACGCGGTGATGAATTTTTCATTCTTCCCCGTGCCGAGGCAGAAGCAGACTTCCCGCCTGATGCCGAAGGCAAGCTGTTTTGTGAGGCACTCGACCATGAAATCGCGGGCGCTGTCGGTCAACTCTTTGCTGTCGTAATAGTTGAAGTTGACTTCTTTGCCGTTTTTACCCCTGGCGGTGAATCCCAAGGGGCAGATGGAGGTGATAAAGAATTTGGCATAAAATTTCGTGGCCCCGCCGTACTGTTCGATCATGGCGTAAACGAACGCGCTCGACGGTTCGTGGGCGTCGGGGCCTTCATACGAAGTAATGCCACAGTATTCCCGCAGCCGCTTGGGATCGGTGAAGGGAACCCCGGTAAGCCCCGCGCCGAACCGGCCGGGGTTGATGCCAAGGATCAGATAGCGTGGTTCATTGTCGCTGTAGTATTTTCTGTAGAATGCCGAGGACGCCGCTACAGCCCCTTTGTTTTCGTGAAAGGGGTTCATCACGCCGATACCTTGAGGCAGAGGGCGCGTAAACTCCAGGGCCGCGTTGAAAGCGATGATGTTGTCAGCCATTGTCCGCATTATGATGCCTCCTGCCGCGAATATAGGGCAGAGCACGGGAAACGGCAATGTGACGGGATCTAGGGATCTAGTTAGAAGTAATCAGAAAAATAAGGCTGGCGGCTGGGGATGATATTTTCCAAAAGCATCACTGTTTCCCGGTCCGCGTGCAGATGCTCGAGGTCCGCGAAATAGGATGGCCTGCGGTAGTTCATGAGCATGGAAGTCAGGGTCTGGACGTTGCACACCACGGACGGGCCCACAGGGTCACGGGAGAGGGTATTTCCGCCCTCTTTCCTGCCTGTCACGCTGAAAATGCCGTTGTTCCAATCCGCTATGGGGTCGGTGATCACAAAATGGAACGCCTCGCCAAAGTCCACAAAGGGGAACCTTTTGAGAAATTCCCGCACGTCCACAATGCGGGCCATGAAATAGGGCTCAATGGTTTCCACAATCTGGCTGTCTTCAAGATAAAAGGCCAGGGGTTCGTTTTTATAGATGTACCCGCGTACCTCGTCAATCATCGAATAGTGGGCGTAGACGAAGTTCCAGAGGCCGCGCCGCGCTTCCTGGCTCAGGTATACCATCTCCTTGATATGCAGGATGTCGTCCTCGATCCAGTAGAACATCAGTCCGGCCGGGGTGTGGCTTTCGGTGTAATACACCGCGGCCGTGCGCTCATCTTCGTTCTCCCAGCGCCAGTACTCCTCCCAGTCCTGAGCGGTGCGGATGAGCGCGCCGTGAGCCTGGCGCGCAAAACGGTCGTACACGGTGATCACGTCCGCATGGTCCACGGCCACGCGCTCCACGAAGCCGGGCACGTTCACCTGCTTGGGCAATTGCTGATCCTTGATGACAAAGGCTATGCGATCGGACATGATCTCCCAGCCCTGGCGACGGTAAAAGGGGATCGTGTACGGGTACAGATAGGACACCAACTGGCCCTTTTCCCGCATTTTGTGCAAACCAAGACGGATAAGCTCGTTCATCAGCCCCATGCCCGCATATTCCGGGTATGTGCCCACTCCAGTCAACCCGCCCATGGCAAACATGCGGCCGTGAATGTTCACATTGCACGGATAGATGCACACCTGGGATACGATACTTTCCCCATCAAACCAGCCGAACACGTCCGCACGCTCAAGCATGGGCCGCTTGGAGCGAACCAGCTCTCCATCCTCGTACCCGCTTTTGAAAAGCTCTTCGTTGGTCACCTGAAAGACGTAACGCAACAACCGGTTGAACTGGTCAAGGTGCTCAAGGCCGACTTCTTTCAGTTCCAGGCGTTCACGGACTTTTTGTTTTAGCATGATGCCGGTTCCATTAGAAAATACGAAAATTTTAAAAATAATTTTTTGCTCAACCACATAATAACAAAAACGTGCGGCAAAGCAAATTTGGCGTAATGAGTGGTATGCCTCATTGTGGCCGCCCCACAAATGACCGCTTCTCCTTCCACAATTTGCGCCGTATGGCAGAAACAGAAGAGAAGATCAATTGACCGTAACTCGTCAGTAATTTATACTTATGAACACAGCAGAGACCCATGAAAACAAAAAATATGTACCAACCGCCCTTTACCATCACTTCTTTAATACTGCGCCGTATCGCGGATATTAGTGAAGCCGTTGGCCGCATCAGCGCACAGACTGACGACACTCTTGATTTGCGTTTACGCCGCCTGAACCGCATTCGCACAATCCAAGGCTCGCTTGCAATTGAAGGCAATACACTGAGTGAAGAACAAATTACCGCTATTCTGGAGGGCAAACATGTTATTGCCCCACCACGCGAAATTCAAGAAGCCAGAAATGCGATAGTTGCGTATGACCACCTTGAAACGTGGATCCCTGAAAATGAAAAAGACCTGCTTAAAGCGCACGGTATTTTAATGGCCGGATTACTCGACAATGCCGGTCGCTACCGTCAAAGCGGCGTCGGCGTTATGGGAGGTGACAACGCTGTCGTGCATATGGCCCCTCCTCCCGGACGAGTACCGCATCTCATGGGTGATCTGTTTCATTGGCTACAGAACACCGACTACCACCCCCTCATCACCAGCTCTGTTTTTCATTATGAATTTGAGTTCATCCACCCCTTTGCGGATGGTAATGGACGTATGGGCAGATTGTGGCAAACGCTCATCCTTTCATGCTGGAATCCACTCTTTTTGCGCATCCCTGTTGAAAGCCTTGTGTACGCACACCAGCAGGACTACTACACGGCCCTGCAACATAGCACACAGCAAGGCGTTGTGACGCCCTTTTTGGAATTCATGCTGACCATGATACGAGATGCCGTGCTTGCTGCGACCCCCCAAGTCACCCTTCAAGTCACCCCCCAAGTCGAACAGCTTTTGCGCGTCCTTTCCGGCGCTAATCAAAAAGGATTGTCACGCAAAGAACTCCAGGAAGCCTCCGGCCTTCGGGACCGTAAGTCTTTTGCTGAACGCTGGCTTGCTCCCGCATTTGAAGCCGGCCTTATTGAAATGACCATACCGGATAAGCCTAACAGTCGAATGCAGCGGTACAGGATAACGGACAAAGGTAGAACTATAAACCAGCAAATGCAAAATGCAGAGTATGGATGAAAAGTAATCTACCTTTTTTCAGAGCAAGTGGAGCAAATTGGAGCAAATCGTCAGGGTTTTGGGGACAGGAATGGTACAATGGAGCCCATAGGTTTGGGAAGTTCTGTTTTTGCAGTATCCCAAACCCATTCCCAGTCTACACCATCATAGTCATGAACAAGAAAGTTCCTCATTCCTCTTGCTTGGCGTAGAGGAATTCACCATGCTTTTCACAGAACTCCGGGTATTTCCTTAAAAGAGCGGCCGAAGCCTCGCCAATTATGGTAAACCGTCGGGCAACAGCATCCTGGACTGTCATGGATGAAGGGCTCCGAAAGGACTCAAGCGATTCCGCCTCCAGCATGACGAGGACTCGCTCAGCAGAGGTGTGAATATCAGAAAGAAGCTTGATGATGTAAAAATTTACGTCAAGCATACGGCTGAGCATCTCTCTCTATGGTCATTCGCATATATTCATGCATACGACCTTTGGATGAAATAATATCCACAGGCACACCCAGCAAATCCACTAAATCCTCGTGTAAGCCGCCTATATCAAATAATGTCGTCCCAGGGGAGGTATCGACCAGAAAATCTATGTCACTGCTCTCGGTATCCTCGCCACGGGCAACGGAACCAACAAGGCGCACATTGGAAATCATGGGATAACGAGCCAAGATTTCCAAAATTTCTTTCCGATGGATATGTAAAAGTTCCGAGGGCAACATAATTATTTCCTTATTGCCTAGTATCTCTGGAGAACACGGCCCCTGTCAAGGTGGTTTTCACTTAAAGGAAGATGGAGCAAAATTGTCCCAAAAAGTCAAACTCCCGGATTCATCACTTTGATGAATCCGGGAGTTTCGTTGTTACTCTTGGTGCCCAGGGCCGGACTTGAACCGGCACAGCATTACTGCCGAGGGATTTTAAGTCCCTTGTGTCTACCAATTCCACCACCCGGGCAGGGGGCTCTTGGCCGCGCGTCTGCTAGAGCAATTTCGCTTTCAAATGGTTGTTTAACGGTCGGCAAAGCCAACCTACAACCATTTGGCGGCGAGGATTTGCTCTATAGTCCAGCGGCCGCTTTTAGGCAATATCCACGGGCCGGGATCAGCAACAGCCCTAACTGACCTTGCTGCCCGGAGGCACGTCTCCGGTTGGCGTCATGAGTTCCAGACCGCAGTCTTTGCGCACAGCCAGAATCATGCCGTGGGATTCCAGGCCGCGCATTTTGCGCGGGGCAAGGTTGGCCACTACCGTGACCTGGCGTCCGATCATGTCTTCCGGTTTATAGAACTCGGCCATCCCGGCCAGAATTTGTCTGGGCGCGTCTTCGCCAAGGTCCACCATGACGCGCAGCAGTTTGTCGGCATTGGGGTGCGGTTCGCAGGCAACCACCCGGCCGATGCGCAGGTCCAGTTTCTGAAAGTCCGTAAATTCTATCTGAGCAAGCTGAGAAGCATCGTCAACAGCCGATTTTTCCGCCTGCGGAACAGTTTTGGCCGCTTCGCCCTTGGCCTTGCCTTCTTTTTCTCCCCCCTCTTCCGCTTCAATGCGCGGGAAAAGGTTGGAAGCGGCGGCCACGGCGATTCCGGGAGGCAGCAAACCGAAAGAATCAATTTCCGGGGCCAGCAAGCCCGTTTCCGGGATACGTTCAGGCTCAAAGGTCACGCCAAGTTGGAGCAGCATCTGTTCCGCCTTGTCAGGCATGACCGGCCACAAATGAAGGGCAATTTTGCGCATACATTCCAGCAGGGTGTACAACACATTGCCGAGGCGCTCCTTGTCTCCCGCCTTGGCCAGAGCCCACGGGGCCGCGGTATCCACATACTTGTTCAGAGCGCGCACCAACTCCCACAACGATTCCAGGGCATTGGAAAAGCGCACTTGCCGGAACAGGTTTTGGAAATTGGCCAGGGTTTCCGAAGCCAAGATCTTGATATCCCGCTCAAGGCTGGTGTCCGCTCCCGGTTGCGGCGCCTTGCCTGCACAGAATTTGGCGGTCATGGACAGCACCCGGGAAAAGAGGTTGCCCAGATCATTCGCCAGATCAGCGTTAATCCGTCCCACAAGCGCTTCTTCCGAGAAGCTGCCGTCGCTGCCGAAGTGCATGTCGCGCAGGAGGAAATAGCGGAACGCGTCAATGCCGTAGCGCTCTGCCATGTCAAGCGGAGCCACCACGTTGCCCAGGGATTTGGACATCTTGGTATCGCGCGCCAGCCAGTAGCCGTGCACGTTCAAATGCCTGTACGCGGGCAGTCCGGCGGCCTTGAGCATGGTCGGCCAAAAAAGGGCGTGCGGCTTGAGAATATCCTTGGCCACCAGATGTTCCGCCTCGGGCCAGTACCTGTTGAATTCAGGACTGTCCGGTCCGCCAAGGGCCGTGGCATAGGCCAGCAGCGCGTCAAACCAGACATAGCACACATATTCCGGGTCAAAAGGCAACTCGATGCCCCAGGTAAGCCGCGTTTTGGGGCGTGAGATGCACAGGTCATCCAGGGCTCCGCTGTCAAGCAGGGCAAGCACTTCGGTCCTGTAGCGCTCGGGCCTGATGAAATCCGGGTTTTCCAGAATATGGTTTTTCAACCAGTCCTGGTAGCGGGACATGCGGAAAAAGTAATTTTTCTCGCTGACATACTCCGGCTTGACCAGGTGTTGCGGGCAAAGGCCGTTTTCCAGTTCTTTTTCCGTGTAGAAGCGCTCGCAGCCGTAGCAGTAATGCCCGCCGTATTCGCCGAAATAGATGTCTCCGGCATCATAAACCTTTTGCAGGAAAGCGCGCACCACGGCCTTGTGCTCCTCGCTGGTGGTACGCACAAAACGGGCCGGAGCGGCTTCCAAACGCGGCCACAGCTTTCTGAACTCGGCGCTGACAGAATCAGTGAGCGCCTGCACGCTTTGCCCGGTTTTTTCCGCTGCCTGGACAATTTTCTCCCCATGTTCGTCCGTGCCGGTGATGAACATGGCATCCCGCCCCATGAGCCGTTCGAAGCGGGTCAGGCAATCGGCCACTATCGTGGTATAGGCATGGCCCAGGTGCGGCAGGGCATTGACGTAGTAAATGGGCGTGGTCAGGTAGTACGGTTTCACCTTATGGTCTCCGGGAAGGAAAACGGTTTGGCCGCTGAGGGGACTCTGTCCCCTCAGGCTCCCCTGGCAGGGGAAATGATTTCCCCTGCACCCCTCATTACCTGAAAACAGCAAAGCTGTTTTCAGGCTATGGGGTTTCCAAAGGGGGTCACCCCCTTTGGCTCGGGGTGGAGGGGCAGAGCCCCTCCAAAAAAATCTAAGAGTGTTCCGGCGGTCTGCGACGTTTACGAGAGCGCTGGTGGCTTTCCTGGCCTGGCCTCTGTTCATGCCGCGGACTTTCGTCATTCGGGTCGTCAAGCACCGTATCGTTGTCTTCCTCAAAAGCGGGCTTGCGCAGGGCTGCGGCACGCTGCTGGTCCGGCGCGGGAGGATCGGCGCGCCGGGCGTGCATGGCTTCCCATTCTTCCAGCGTCAATTCGTTCTCCTCGCCCGCCTCGGACAAAACCACGATGCTCTGACTGAACATATTGGCCCGCAATACTTTTACCGTGCCGGAGTCAGTCGTATACTTCTTGCCGAGTTTTGGACAGCGCCGGTTGAACTCCTCATAATTGCCCTGCTCAAAGGACAGGCAGCACAAAAGCCTTCCGCACATGCCCGAGAGCTTGGCCGGATTCAGGAACAGGTTCTGCTCCTTGGCCATTTTGATGGTCACCGGGGCGAATTTGCGTAAATATTTGTGGCAGCAGCAGACCATGCCGCAATTGCCTATGCCGCCGATCATCTGGGTTTCGTGCCGGACCCCGATCTGGCGCAGTTCAATGCGGGTGCGATAATTACGCACCAGATCCTTTACCAACTCGCGAAAGTCTATGCGGGCCGGGGCAGTGAAGTAAAAAATGATTTTACTGCGGTCGTGCAGAACTTCCACGTCAACCAGCTTCATGTCCAGCTTGCGCTGGCGGATGCAGCTTTTGCAGAACGCGGACGCCTCGGCGCACAGAATACTGTTTTCCGTGTGCAGGGCAATATCTTGCGCCGTGGCCAGTCCCAACACTTTACCGATGATCTGCGTCCCGTCTTCCCCGATCACCGAGGGAACAATGCCGTGGGCAATGGAATCAACCTCACCCAGGGCCGGGCCATGCTCCAACTCAACAATAACTTTGCTGCCGATGCGCACGGTGTGTTCTTCGTCCGGGAAAAAAAACACCTGACCGGCTTTACGCAGACGGATGCCAAGAGAACGCGGCCCGCCCATAACGGTCACGGGCTGAATTTCCGTCAGTGTCGTGTTCACAATCGGGGCGCTCCGCGCCTCTTCATCCGATGGAAACACATCGTCTTCTTCCGCCTCGTTGCGGAAAAAGGTATCCTCATATGTCACGCTATAGCTCCGGGCGTTGCCCTGCAAACCGCCGAAGGCCTGAAGAGCAACGATGAATATGATTAGGAGTGAGAAACAGAATAGTTACGCCTTTTCCGGGCCTGCTGTCAATGCGCGACAGCAATCCGAACGGGATAGAACCACAGGGGGACGGAACAGCCACAACGACTGCCCCGTCCCCCGATACCACAAATATGTAACGAAGTTGAAACGCGCTACACCTGATTATTTCAGTTCAGCCATAACCGAGTTCAGTTCCTGGGCCATCTGCGCAAGTTCATGCACGGCGGCCGAGGCTTGTTGCATGCCGTCGGCGGTTTCTCCGACAATTCTGCTGATATCCTCAATAGAGTGGTTAATCTCTTCGGAGGTGGCGCTCTGTTGTTCGGCTGCCGCGGCTATGGAAGTGACCACCGAGGAGTTGACCGCAGCCAGTTCGACGATTTCGGTCAGAGCCCGGCCGGAACTGTTGGCCAGTTCCGTGGCTTCGGTCACGGCTTTGGCGGCCGAACCGACTTCATCAATATTCGTGCGGGCTGAGTTTTGGATGGCGCCGATGCTGGAGCCTACTTCCTGCGTCGCGGACATGGTTTTTTCCGCCAGCTTGCGCACTTCGTCGGCCACCACGGCAAAGCCGCGCCCGGCTTCCCCGGCGCGCGCCGCCTCAATGGCCGCGTTCAAGGCCAGCAGGTTGGTCTGATCCGCAATGTCGGAGATGACATTCATCACTCCGCCAATGCTCTCGGCCTGCTTGCCCAGTTCCTGCATGTTCGTCTGCAACGTGGCGGCTACCTTGTTCACCCGATTGATGGACTGTACCACCTTGTCCACCAGCACGGCCCCGTCACTGGCCTTGTTCTTGGTCGTCTCGGACTGCTCCGAAGCCTGACCGGCGTTGCGGGCGACCTCCAGCACGGTGGAATTCATTTCGGTCATGGCTGTGGCCGTGGATTCCACGCGGCTGCGTTGCTGGTTCGCCCCGCGTGAGACCTGTTCCACCTGGGCCGAGAGTTCTTCGGAGGCGGCGGCGACGCGATTGGAGATGGATGATGCCTGTTCGGCCACCGACTGGATGGTGCGTTGTGTTTGTTTGATGGCCGTGAGGTCGGTGATCAACTGGAGAATGGCGGCAAGTCTGCCATCCTGGGAGAGCATGGGGATGGCCGTATAGCTGATGTCCATGTTTTTGCCCTGCGGATGGGCCTTTGTTTCAGCAGTGGCGGGCCGCAGGCTATCCACGGCTTTTCTCAGAGCATCGGCAGGGGTGTCGGAATCTTCGCGCGCCATGATCTGCCGGCAGGTTTTGCCCTTGTAGTCCGCGCCGCCGACTTCCCGCCCGATGGCGTTTATGTAAACAGCCTTGCACTCCTTGGTCAGCATGACTACAGGAGTGGGGATATTTTCCACAAGCAGGAGAAAGCGGTTCAAGATAGCGTTGGTGCCGTTGATCAGCGTGGCAAAGCCGCCTTTGTATGCGGCCGGATCGGCTTTGGCGTCGAGTTCGCCGCCTTCAATGCGTTTTTCCAGGGTCTGGTAGTCGCCCAGGATAGACTGCAAGACTTCGGGAATGCGGCGCATGGCAGTGATCATTGTTCCGATTTCACCTTTTTCGCGGCTGGCCACCTGGGCCTGGAAGTCGCCGTCAGCGATGGAGATAGCGAAAGAGCTCATATCTTTCAAAACCTTTATGAGCCCCATGACGATGAAAAGCGCGGCCAGCAGTCCGATAATGATGCCCACGGCACCGGTCATCAGAATGATTGTTTGCGCCTGGTCGTTGCCCGTCTATACGGCGGGGCCAATGGTGTCCATGCGTGTTTCCGCCCGTCCCGTGTAGCCGTCGAACTCCCTGTTCAATTCGACGCCCAGAGCGTCTATCTGCTGCGCCGCCTTGAGCCCGCCTTCAATAAGCGTCCTGATGGTTTTGAAGCTCGCGGCATACTCGCCCAGGCGCTGCTGGAGTTTGGCCAGATGCTGCTTGTTTTCCGGCGCGACAACCACCGATTCCATCTTTTTCAGCGCTGCGGCTGCCGCGGCAATCTCTTCTTCCGCCTTGTTCGCGGCGGAATCTATAAACATATCCACATAATAGCGCACATAGACACGCGCGTTGGAATACCGGGCAAACGCCTCTTCGATAAGCTCAAGCAAGCTATCATTGTCTATCTTGCGCGCGATTGCCGACATTTCCCGCATCTCGGCGGTCGTTTCCCGCGAGGCGACGGTCAGTTGCTCGTCAAGCATCTTGGTTGCCGCGGTCAGCTTTTGCGCCATCTCATCCACAAACTGCCCGGACTGCGTGATGCGTTCCACCTGCTTGTCCAGCACCGCCTGTTCCGTGGGGTCGGTCTCCAGCTTTCTCGCCTTGTCCAGGTAATATGTAACGGCGCGCTCCGCCATGGCGTGCGCCTCTTTGATATGCTTTTCATCAAGATCAAGCTGGAAACGGCTGAGCCTGTCCCATGCGCCGCGCATGAGCGCGTCGGCCCCGTTGGCGGCAACCGAGGTGCGGGCCTCAACCCGATACGCGGCAAAGCCCATGGATGCTTCGTGCAGTTTCATGTATCCCAAGGCCGCCACGGCAACCAGCAGGCACATCATCACAAGGAATCCGCCAATAACTTTCCATTTTGTCGTCATAAGAGCCTCCTTGAATACACATGAATACGGGGTTTACATTCTTACGGAAGAAAAAACGCCAAAAGCCACGCGGCGTTTGGCTGTGAGCGTGCCTGCTTGCGCTCATCTTCTCTGGTTCTCATTATGTATACTGTTAAGTTTATATATTACTTCGCAAAATTGCAAGCGTTTCCCGTTGTGATGTTGTGATCAAATGATATGAGCGCATGAGTCAACACATGCATTGACTGTTGAAATATTCTTAACAGTGATATTTATTTGCGAGTGAAGGTTGAATTTTATGTTGTACTGAAGGCGCTGTTTTTAGTGTGAGCCGAATATTCATCACAGAAGAATGTAATTGCGACATGGCAGTAGATATCCCGGCATTCTTCATCCGGCAGTTGGCAACATGCCCCTATCCACCGCAACAGTTCATGTTTTATAGGCAGTTGTCATTGCCGGGCGCAAATGGTATGCTTTTTGAGTAAGAATGAACTGCAACCGCGGAGCCGATATGAAAGTCGAACAACTCTCTATTTTTCTTGAAAATAAGGTGGGACGTCTGGCTGAGGTCACCACTATCCTGGCTCAGGCGGGCATCAACATCAAAGCCCTTTCCCTGGCCGACACTTCCGAGTTCGGTATTCTCCGTCTGATTGTGGACAAGTCCGAGGAGGCACAGGCGGCCCTCAAGGCAAAAAACATAACCGTGGGGCGCACCGGCGTTGTGGCCGTGGAGGTTCCGCACACGCCCGGCGGCCTGAACCAGATTCTACATATTCTGGAAAAACGCGGCGTCAATGTGGAATATATGTATGGCTTTCCCTATCAGAGCGCCGAAGCCATCATCATTTTCCGTTTTGACCGTACCGAGCTTGCGGTGGAGATCCTGCAACAAAACGGCGTGCGTATTTTCACCAGCGATGAAATCTGCATGGTATAACGCCCTGGCGCGGCTTGCACTGAAACATGACCTTCTATCCTCTTTTTGTTGACCTGCGCGGCAAAGACATTCTTGTCGCCGGCGCGGGTTCGGTCGGACAAAGAAAAATTGCCGGACTCGGGCCGGTTGGTCCGCGTTGTATTACGGTGGTTGATCCCGGCCTGGACGCGGAGCGCATTGCCGAACTCAAAACACTCGGCCCTGTGGAGTGTTATGCCCGTGGTTTTGCGCCCCAGGATGTGCAGGGGAAATTCCTGGTGTTTGCCGCGACCAACGTTCGCGCCGTGAACGCCGAAATAGCCGCTTTATGCCTGGAAAAGGGCATCTTGTGCAACAGCGTCGACGCCCCGGATGAAGGCAGTTTTATTGTGCCCGCTCATTTTACCTGTGACGGCATCACGGTTGCCCTGAGTACCGGGGGGCACAGCCCCGCTCTTGCCCGTTTACTGCGGGAAGACCTTGAGTCTTTTGTGGAAAAACGCTATACCCACCTCCTCCAGGTATTGAGCCGCCTGCGGCCCCTTTTGCTCAACCTCGGACTGCCTGCACAGGAAAACACTGTTTTGTTCCGTGCTCTGGTGCGTTCTCCTTTGGCCGGACAACTGGAATGCGGAGATCACGCGGCGGCCGAGGCCACCCTTTCCCGCCTGCTGCCGGAGCCTCTGTTGGACCGTGTGGGAGAAATATTGCATGGAAATTGAAAAACTCCTCTCCATTATTGTCATTTTCGTTTATTCCCTCGGCGCCTTTGGCATCATTCTGGGCACCCTGTCCATGCGCCACGCCCTGAAAACGGCGGCCAACCGGCTTACCCTGGCGGGCTTCGCCCTGCACACGATCTTGCTGATGACTGTTTTTTTCCAGCGGGAAGACGTGATGAGTCTTTCCGCCGGGTACTTCATGCAATTGCTGGCCTGGTGCCTGATTCTTTTGTACCTCGCGGCCTGGCGGTGGTTGCGCTTTCCTTTTCTTGGCCTGACCGCGGCTCCGCTTGCCCTGCTCCTGACCATTCTGTCCATGCGTCTTTCCAAGGTGCGCAATCTCCTGCCCGAGCATCTTTCCGCCCTGTTTTTCGGCCTGCACATCTGGGCGCTGTACCTGAGCATCGGCCTTTTGGCCATGGCCTTCGGGGCCGGGCTGTTGTTCATCTACACCGAAGGCAAACTCAAGAAAAAAGCGCCGCTGGCAGGCTTTACCAAGGACATGCCGTCCCTTTCCACCTACGATAAAGTCAATAATGCGGCCGTCATCGCCGGTTTTCCCCTGTACACGCTGGGGCTGATGTCCGGATTTATCTGGGTGCCAATGGCCAAAGAGGTTGTGGAAAACCCTAAAGTGTTGCTTTCGCTTTTTATCTGGATACTCTACGCCATCCTTTTCTACCAGCGCACGGCCATGCGCTATCGCGGGCGCAAAACCGCTGTCATGGCCATAGTCATTTTTCTCATTTCCGTCCTGTCCTTTGGAATCGACTACACCGTGTCTCATCACAGCAGCCGACTTTTGCCCTGAAATGAACACTGAACTCCATCTTGTCGGGCTGAATTACAAAACCGCCCCTGTTGAAGTGCGAGAGCGTTTTGCCCTGACCGATCCCCTTGTCCTGGAAAAAGGCGTGGTGGATCTGGCCGGGAATATCCGCGAGTGCATGATTCTTTCCACCTGCAACCGGGTGGAATTGCTCGCCGTGGGACACGGCAATGTACTGGAATCTCTGCTTGACTCCTGGGCGCGGGCGCGGGGCGAAAGCACGGATGCGTTGCAGCCCTATACCTATGCCCATAGCGGCGACGCAGCCGTGCGCCACCTGTTCACAGTCGCCTCCAGCCTTGACTCCATGGTCCTGGGCGAACCGCAGATTCTCGGCCAACTCAAGGACGCCTATCGCTATGCTTTGGAAAAGCATCAGGCCAAAGGAATTCTCAATCGTCTGCTGCACAAGGCTTTTTCCGTTGCCAAGCGGGTCCGTACCGAAACAGCCATTGCTTCGAGCGCGGTGTCCATAAGCTATGCGGCTGTCGAATTGGCCAAGCGCATTTTTGACGACATGGGCAAAACACACGCCATGCTCATCGGAGCGGGCGAAATGGCCGAGCTTGCCGCAACCCATCTGGTCAACGCGGGCATAGCCTCGGTGCGCGTCTCCAACCGCACCTACGAGCGCGCGGTCCAGCTTGCCCGCCAGTATGGCGGCGAAGCCGTGCCTTTTGCCGACTTGTTGGAGCATCTGGCCGAGGTTGATATCATCATCAGCTCCACAGGCGCGCACGAGCCGGTTATCCGGGCCAAAGACATGCGTGAGGTTCTGCGCAAACGCAAAAACAAGCCCATGTTTTTCATTGATATTGCCGTGCCGCGCGATATTGATCCGGACGTTAACGAGCTTGATAACATTTACCTCTATGATATTGACGACTTAAAAGAAGTTGTGGAAGAAAATCTGGCCGGCCGCCGTGAAGAAGCCTTGCGTGGGCACGGCATTGTGGCCGAAGAAACGGAAATCTTCTCTAACTGGATGAAGTCGCTGGAATTGCAGCCTACAATTGTTGAACTTATTCAGCGGGGAGAAAACATCGCCCAGGTTGAACTGGAACGGGCCATGAAAAAGCTCGGCCCGCTGCCGGACAGCACGCAAAAAATACTCTCGGCCATGCTCTCTTCCGTGGTAAAAAAGCTCAACCATGAGCCGATAACGTTTCTTAAACGCCGTTTTAGCGAAGAGGAAGACCTCGGCGTACAACACATTGCCATGGTCCGCCGCATGTTCAACCTGGACAGCGACTTTGTGCCTGAAGATTCGCACCTCGGCCGCGGCTATCCGGGCGGATCACGACGCAAACCATAGAGCAGTTTACCTTTGAAAATGGTAAACTGCTCGGCAAGGATTTGTGAGCAAATCCTTGCCGTGAGATTGGCGTAGGTGGGCTTTGCCCACCGTTAAGCGACAATCTCAAACGTAACCCACTATAGACAAACCGGCTTTGAAGCTGTAAATATGGCCCATACATGAGAACCTATACTATTGATCAACTGGAAGAAGACGATATTGCCGCCATCAACTCCCGGCTGCTGGATCTGGAGCTTCAGGCCGGTCTTGAGGGAGTGTACTGGCTGCCTGTGCCCAAAGACATGCTCACGGCCATGCAGTCGGAACATTGTGAACATTGCGGCCCCTACTGTCTGGCGCTTGAAGTGGAAGTAAACTCCGTGCATATGGAACTGCTGGTGCGCGGCATTGGCCGCATCACTTGCGAGTGCCTGGCTTTTGCCTCGGAAACGCTGCGTAACCACATGATCGCCTATCTGGAAGGGATGTTGCAGGAATTGAACATCAAGTTCTAGGGCCTGTTGAGGCTACGGCCCTTTTGCCCCCTGCCTGCGTCAGAAAAGCTTTTTATTCCGGTCGAGTACCATAAGAGTACACTCCCTCCATAAAAAGCTTTTCTTCCTTGGCAGGAGCCCAAATTGCCTGTAGCCTCAACAGGCCCTAAACATACAGTATGGCCTATGCTTCGATTTTCCTCCCTCCCGCCACCCAGGCTCCAGGATCTGCCGCCTCCGCAAGTCAGGTTTTGCCTTGAAGTATTGCATTTTTTAGACAACGAACTGCACCTTTCTCTTTCCGGCACACATGTTCTGGCCGGATTTTCCGGCGGAGCGGACTCCACCGCCCTTTTGCTCTGTCTGCGCTACCTTTCCCCCAAGCTTGGCTTCTCTCTTTCCGCCGCCCATCTTGACCATCAATTGCGCCCGTCTTCCGGCAACGAGGCCGCGCAATGCGGCGCGTTCTGCGATGCCCTGGGGATTCCCTTCTTCTGTCGGCGCTGTGACACGGCCGAACTCAGCGCTCAGGGCAAACAAGGCATTGAAGAAGCGGCGCGCGAGGCCCGCTACGCCTTTTACGAGCAAACAGCCGCACGCGAAAACTGTGACTGGATCGCCACAGGACATAACGCCAATGACTTGGCGGAAGATATCATCATGCGTCTGGTACGGGGCGCGGGCTGGCCCGGACTGGCAGGCATGGAGGCAGTGGATGCCGGGCGCAGGCTTTTCCGTCCCCTGCTCCTCACAGCGCGTATCCATATTGAAGCTTTTTTGTCAGCCCTCGGGGTAGGCTGGATCGAAGATGAAAGTAATGCGGATATGGCTTATTTCCGCAATCGGGTGCGCGGCCGGATACTTCCTTTGCTGTTGCAAGAAAATCCCGCCTTTCTCGAAAGGACATCGGGGCTCTGGAAACTCGGACGCCTTGATGCCGAATGGATTGCTTCCCTGCTGCCGCAGCCTCTTTCCATAGCGTCCGACTCTCCGGAAAAAAACGCAACCCTGTTTTTACCGCGCGACCAGCTTGAACACATGCCCAAAGCCCTGCGCCTGCGCAGTTATAAACAGGCGCTTGACGCTCTCGGGCCGGGGCAGGCGCGTCTGGATGCCTTGCTGGCCCTGGACGCGGCTTTTGCAGCCAACGGAGAAAAAACAGAGCACCAGTTCCCAGGGGGAAAGCTGGCGTTTGTCAGCAAGCAGGGAATTCACTGGCAAGCGGGACCACAATAGTTCGCAACACGGCATCCACTTTTACCGTGCCGGGAGCCGCTCCCTTGACAGCATGCACGTGCCGCAGCAGAGCCACCATAATCCGGGCCCTGGCGTCGTGACGTTGCCAGCTTTTTTCCCCCACCAGAATTGCGGCTTCACGCAGGGTCTGTTCCGGGATTTCCTCCGCGGCGTGGGAACGGCGGATTATCAGATGCGCGCTCGGCCCGTCTTCGGCATGCAGCCAGAGATCATGGGATTTGCCGATTTTCAGCAAGCTCTGATTCCCCTTGGCGTTCTTGCCGCGCAGCAGCGTAAATCCGTCCGAAGAACGGAAGCGGGCCACATTTTTGTTCTCGGAGCTTTCATTGCTTTCCGGCAGAGCACGGGCAACGGCGTCCTCCGATACTGTTTCCGGTGCGGGTAGTCCGGCCTCTGAAGCCAAAACCTGCGCCCGGCGGACCTCGAGCATGGCCAATCCCCGTGCGCCGCGCGCGGATTCCTTAAACATGCGGGCCATGTTTTCGCGCACTGTCAGCAGAGGATTCAAGGCGATACAGCGCGAAGGGCCGCCGCTTTCTCCGCCCACGGGCACGGAATCCAGCCGGACTTCAGCCGGATAGCGCCACAGAACCTCCTGCAAGGCCCGCGCGTCTTCTCGTTGCGTCAGCATAACGGTCAAGCGCTTCTTTTCCTGCTCCAACTTGGCCAGCAGCCGGGATTGCTTTTTTACGGACCGGCGCAGGGGAACAGAGACTTCTTTTTGCACGGCCTTTCCCAAATCCGCAAAAAACTTCGGCTCATCCGTAAAAGCAACCACGGTCAGGGCCGGATACGCTTCATGCGCCAGAGAGTGCAGCTTCTCTTCTGGATACGGCGCAATGGAGCGCCTTTCGCACAACGCCTGGGGCAAAGGCCATGCCGTGTACAAAACCGGACGGCCTTCAGTGTCGGCATATAAAAAAAGCTCTCCCCCGCCCGCCTCCAGATCCACCAGCAAGGCCTGGCCGTCGAGCGGTTCCAGGGCGGCCAGGGTTTCGCGCAAAAGCGGCGTCAGCACTGTATACTCCTGCCATGCACCTTCGAGGCTGCTTTTTTCGTCCACAACCGCCCTCTCCGGCCAGCGCGGCGCCGCTCCAAATTCTTCGGGGAGATTGTTCACGACAAAGGCCCCGTTCACCATGTCCAAAAGCAGCCAACACGGTTCTTCTTCAGGCGCAACCAGAACAGGGAAGGCCAGGGCGCGCGCGGCATAGTCAATCACAGCCCTGCCAAGACGCCTGTTGCCGCAATACTTACGCAAACGCATGACCGCGGCGGGTGGATGTGACGGGTTATCAAGACGTTGCCCGGAAAGAAACAGCAGCGGGTTTTGCCGTTCATAACGGAAAATCACATGACGCTTCCGGCCCTTGGCAAAAACAGTAAAGGCCAGCACACCCGGACGTGGACCATGAATCTTTTCCAGGCGCGCCCCGTCAAGCAATTCGGCGAATTCTCCGCTGATGATACGAAAGCTGTGTGAATCCATGCCTGTAAGCACCTCAAGCGTAAAGTGCCATAAAAAAGGCGGCCCGCAAGAGAGCCGCCCGAATGCTTAGGGTTGTCCATAAAAAATAGACTACTCGCCGCGCAAGTGCTCGTCTTCTTCCTGTTTGCTCTTGCAGTTGATGCACAGCTTGGTGACAGGACGGGCCTTCAGGCGGGGAACCCCGACTTCTTCACCGCATTCATCGCAGACGCCGAAGGTACCGTCGTCCAGGCGTTGCAGCGCCGCGCGGATTTTTTTGATCAGTTTGCGCTCGCGATCCCGGATACGCAGGGTAAAGGCGCGATCGGACTCCATTGTGGCGCGATCCGCAGGATCAGCGAAGATCTCGTTATTGTCCGTCATATCTTCAAGCGTCATTTCACCATGCTTGAGGGCTTCCTCAAGCATGTCCGCAAGAAGGGTACGAAAATACTCCAGGTCTTTTTGTTCCATTCTACACTTCCTCCCACGAGGCTTTTCCCGTCAAGATGTGTTCCAAGGCAGTTCTGATAAATCAACCCGGCCCTAAATGTAAAGGGAAAAAACAAAACGCGGGCCTTTGGATAAAAACGCCGGTAACCTCGTAGTAATACCAGCACCTTCCATACTCAACTTTTGGGCGCCGCTTTTTCAACCGCCACCCGGAATCCCCGGATCTGGCTGCCGTTCATAACGGTTATGACATCATCAGCCAGATGTCCCGGCACTTCCACAAAACAAAAGCGCTCATGTATCTCTATGGCTCCGATACTGCGTCCGGGAATGCCCGATTCCCCGGCAATAGCGCCCACAAGGTCACGCGGGGCAACATGCATTTTACTCCCCACATTGAAAAAGAGACGCACCATCGACGTTCGTCCGGCCTTGACGCCTTGAGCGCGCTTGCCGGGAGCCTTGCTCTGACGGCCGTAAACACGTTCCGCCACTTTATCGCTGTGCCTCTCCCGCCAACCCTGCTCTTGAACCAGGGTATCCTGCTGCTGCTCCTGCATGCCGAACTCGCGCTGCATTAACAGTTTGAGCAGAGCCGCGGCCATGTCCATACTGGTGTTTTCGTCATCCAAAAACTGTTCCACCAGGGCTGTATAACGCTCCAGCGATCCGGCCTCAATGGCGGCCCGCACTTCGTCCAGCAGACGCGTAGTGCGGATGTTGGTAACGTCGCGCAGGGTCGGAAGCTGGTTCTGGACAATCCGCGCCTTGGTATAGCGGATAATGTCCCGCAGCTTGTAATGCTCGCGGGCGGAAACAAAGGTAAACGCGTTTCCGGCCCGCCCGGCCCGGCCTGTGCGGCCGACGCGGTGCACATAGTTTTCAACATCGTTGGGAATATCATAGTTAATCACGGCATCCACATCGTCAACATCAATGCCGCGCGCCGCTACATCCGTCGCCACCAGAATCTCGATGCCTCCGGTGCGGAAACGTCCCATAACCCGGTCACGCTGCGTCTGGGCCAGGTTGCCGTGCAGGCCGTCCGACTGGTATCCGCGCGTCTGCAGATGCGCCGTAACTTCGTCCACGCCGCGTTTGGTGGAGCAGAATACCAACGCTTTGCGGAATCCTTGCGAATCAAGCACACGGCACAGAGCATCCATCTTCTGGTGCGGCCGTACTTCATAATATACCTGCTCAATAGTCGGGACCGTGAGCAGTTTCTGGGTAATTTTCAATATTTCAGGTTCGGTAAGGAAACGCTTTGCCAGTTCCATAATGGCCTGGGGCATGGTGGCGGAAAAGAAAATCCTCTGGCAGCCCTGCGGCGTTTTTTCAAGAATAGCCTCAATATCATCGCGGAAGCCCATGTCCAGCATTTCGTCCGCCTCGTCCAGCACGGCCATGAAAACAGCATCCAGGCGCAAGGTGCCCCGCTCCATGTGGTCCATGATCCTGCCCGGAGTGCCCACAATGATTTGCGCGCCCTTGGCCAAAGCTCTGAACTGCCGCTCTATGGGTTGGCCGCCGTAAACCGGCAGGGCAAAAATACCCCGCTTGCGGGCAGCCAGTTTGCCCACTTCCTCCGCCACCTGAATCGCCAGTTCTCTGGTCGGGCACAGGACAAGAGCCTGCGGAAACTTGTTGCGCGGGTCCACCCGCTCAAGAATGGGAATGGCGAAAGCCGCGGTTTTGCCTGTCCCTGTCTGGGCCTGTCCCACAACATCCCGCCCTGAAAGCAGCGGAGGAATGGCCAGTACCTGAATAGGCGACGGTTCTTCAAACCCCATGTCTTCCACGGACTTCAAAAGCTCCTTGGAAAGCCCCAGATCTTCAAAAGAAATACTCATAGGAAAATATGATCCTTATTTTATAGCAATTTCGCTCTTAAATATAAAACGCGGTCCTTCCTGTTCAGGACCGCGCCGAAACAAGTGGCGGGCAAGATCCCGCGAAGGCGGCATTAGTGCACGCGAAACGTGGAAAGGTCAAGCTCCTGGCCCGGCAAGATGCGCACAAAGCGGCAGGAAGGCGCGCGCCTGTCCAGTTCCCGTTCAAATTCCACAGTGTCCTGAGCCAGCACCGGAAATGTCCCCCAATGCATGGGAATCACCGCTTTGGCTTTGAGCATCTGCGCGGCATATGCAGCCTGCCGTCCATCCATTGTAAACACTCCCCCGGCAGGGAGCAAGGCAAGATCGATGGAATACAACTCGCCCCAGACCGCCATGTTGGCGAAAATGCCGGTATCTCCCGCATGATAGATGGTAAATCCGTCCGCAAGCGTGATGATATAGCCGACCGGCGCCCCGGAATCGCTGGTATGAAAGGCCTCGGTCATGGTAAAAGAAATGCCCTTTTCAGAGACGGTGCCCCCGATGTTGAACCCGATGCCGTTCAAAAATTGCGCCTGCGGAACTCCCAATTCCTGCAAAGGCCCGGCCACACCGACCACGGCGCCGATCTTTGCCCCGGTCTTTTTGCAAATGGCAACGGCGTCTCCAGCGTGATCCCCGTGCAGGTGCGTCACCAGGACCACATCAGGCGCATCGACGTCGTTCCACCCGATCTTGGCCACGGGATTGCCGGTAAAAAAAGGATCTATGAGAATTCTGCAACCGGGACTGTTGATTTGAAAATTGGAATGGCCATGCCAGAGTATTGAAGCGCTCATGTCCTATCCTCCTTTGTATCTGTGCGGCAAATATTTTCAAAACCGCACTCTTTTATTTGGTAGTGCCTCAGTTTGCCGTCAGACGAGGAAGGCGAGTTTTTTGTGACGGGAGTGTACTCTTATGGTACTCGACCAGAGCAAAAAACGACGCCTGACGAAGTATCACGCCAAACTGGGGCACTACCTTCCTTTTTCTATCTCTTGACAGGCATACTAGGCAAGAGATAAGAACGCTGGTTCACGCGCAGTTAGCTCAGTTGGATAGAGCGTTGGCCTCCGGAGCCAAAGGCCGCAGGTTCGATTCCTGCACTGCGCGCCATAAAAATCAAGGGGCTTATCGAAAGCGATAAGCCCCTATTTTCTTTCGTGAGGTTGGCGTAGGCGGGCTTTGCCGAAATAGTCAACTCGCCGGTATTCTATGGCTGGACTAGCGTGGTATTCAACTGGAGGCCTACCGCGTTACATAATCTGCTTAACCTGCTGGATGTTCAGGCTTTCCAGTTTTTTGGCTTCCACGAACTGGATAAGCTTTTTGAAGTGCGGGGTGGCGTTGTGTTCTTCAATGGCTTTGGCTGAGTTCCAGAGTTCGAGTACGGTGAAGGACAGAGGGTTCTTCAGGTCTTCATAGAGGTCGTAGTAGGAGTTGCCTGCTTCGGCACGGCTGGCCGGGACTAATTCTTCACAAATCTTGAGTAATTCTTCCCGGTGTTCCTTTTTAACTAAAAGCTGCGCCACAATGGTGATCTTGCTCATATTGAGCTCCTTGTCCTCTGCAGTTGAGGCTGAAATGAAGTTAAAAATTTATATTGCCACAAGAAAACCCTGTCTGCAATGTGATAAATGATGCAGCTTAACAACTCCTGTGACGCTTCAAGCCTGACAACTTGCTAAAGCGTTTCACACTTCTTGCGCTTGCGTTCCAGGGAATACACCTGGGGAAAACGCTGAACGGCTTTCACCTTATTCAGCGAACTCCAGCAGATCATGTTTCAAGGCCCAGAGCAACAGGAAGTCAGGATCGCCTGAAGCCTTGCCCTCTTCCTGCAGTCGTGCCGCAACTGCCCGCGCATCCGCTAGAGGCAGTGGTTTTCTTGCCGCCAGCAGCAGTTTTTTCAACCCCTCACGGGGTATTCCGTTTTCAATAACTTCATAAAATACGGGAAAATCTTTGCCCCTGTATACGGCTTCTCCCCGTCTGCTCCATTGCACCAGGCGCGTCTGTTGGCCGGGATCGCCCAAGGTAGCGGAATAATAGCCTGAAAACAGGTCGGCGTAGTCTATTTGGCAAGGATACGCTGAACGGCGCAAACGCTGTTCTTCTTCCCGGCTTAGTGGTACAGCGTTCAACTCACCCCAGAGCGCCATATAGCGCGTAACAATCCTTTCCCAGGAATACCCCAGGGCGTACTTTCGTCCTTCTTCTCCCATAACGCGGCGCAAAACGCTGTCCGTTCCCAAACGGGCCAGGGCGCGGCCCAGGGCTTTAACATCCACAACGCATTGCTGCGCAAGACGCAGATGATACTCACTGGCTGACACGGCCACGGAGCGAACATTCGTGTCCGAGGTATCCACGGGCCCCAATGTGGGAACCAGAATACCGGTTTCGTTGTGCCGAACCAGGTCTTTGTATCCGTCAAAATCCGAGGCGATGATGGGAAGAGAAGACGCGGCCGCCTCCAGCATGGTCAGGCCAAAGGTTTCCTGCACGTTGTCCACGGGCGAGACAAAAACATCGGCAGCCGCATAGAGCGCTTTGCGTTGCTCGTCATCCGGGCGTCGTACAATGGTGCAGGATATACCGAGGTTACGACAAAACTGTTCAATATCACTGCCGAAATGATCTTCTTCATGCTCCCAGCCGGCCAGGAGAAAATGGTAGCTCCGGGGAGCCAGCCCCTCGGCTTCAGCCCTTTTAAAGGCTTGCAAAAGAGGCAACAGATCCATTTTCGACTGATAGGAAATGCGCGCCAATGTCAAAAAAACTACTTCGTCTTCCCTGAAACCCTGGGCGGTCCTGGCCTCAGCGCGCAGACTGCCTGCCCGGTCTTCCGGTCCGGGGAAATCATCCAAGGCTACGCCCAGAGGAATGACCGGAACGGCAGGCGCGGGAAACGCTTCCGCGGCAAGTCCGTAATTATGGCGCAGCATCCTGTAAAAACCGGCCACAACGCTTTGCCCGCGGGTTGACGTGGCCACAAGGGCGTCGCGCCCGCTTATCCCTGCCCACATATGGCGCAGAAAAGACTCCCCGTACTCTCTATAGCTTAATGAGTGGGTGGGTGCGGTTACCGGGAATATCACCCTGCTGTAGCGGTTGCGCAGACGGATAAGATCGGCATGGGAAACAAAGGGATCGGAAAGGTGAAAACAGTAATACTCTGTCTGAGCTAAGGCTTCAGGCAGGGCGCGCCGCAGGCGGACAAGAAATCGTCCCTGAGCATGCAGGATCGGATGTTCTTTTTTAAGCTGGGCCTCGAGGCCGTGCACGTCTTCCGGGGTCGGCAGAAAAAAATGAAAGGCTGAAAAAAAATCTGTTGCCCCGGCCATGCGCAAAAAAGCGCGGATAAAATCGCGATTGGCCATGGTGCGGCCCAAAACGGAACCGCCTTCATAAAACGGATGGAGCGAGGCCCAGATTTTCGCTGTGTTCATGCTAATACAAAGACCATATAGTGCCCGATATTGTCAATTCTCCGCAGGTAGGCCCCAGTTTGGCGTGATACTTCGTCAGGCGTCGTTTTTACTCGGAGGGCAGGACCGAAGAGTCCAGCCCGCCCTCGCAAAAACTCGCCTTCCTTGTCTGACACCAAACTGAGGCACTACCTTTTGCTCAAACCGGGGCACTATTTCTCCGCAGATCCCCTTGCATAAATACCGGGTTACGGTTACCAAAAAAGACCATGCACTGCATGTAATGTATATAAAGTGAGAGCATTCATGAAAAAATACAGCCTATATATCACCCTGCTCCTTTGCCTCAGCGCATCCGCAGCGTTCGCGGCAGCAACGGCGGACAGCCTGCTTTCAAGCATGAACGGCAAATGGCAAGTCGATGACCAAAATCTGGCGCAACCGCTGTTTATGACTATTGACGTGAACAGCAAAACCGTTACCGTATCCAACGCAGCCGCCTCCAAATCGGACAAATTCACTGTGGGATTTGAGGAAGGCGACAGTATTGTGCTGATAGCCCGCGACCATCGGGAAGCCATGTATTTTGAGATCAAGGACAAAAATACCATGATCTCCAAAACTGACGAAAATACCGTTTCCAGAGTGTTGAAGCGCGTACCTGATCACTCTTTTGCATCACCGGAGCCTGTGGCGCAAAAGCGCAAACCTGCCAAAAGCAACATCAGACCATGAAAACTGTCCGTACCATTGCAGAACTGCGCCATAGTGTCGGCTTATGGAAGGAAAAAAACACCTCGATCGGGCTTGTCCCCACCATGGGCTTTCTGCATGAAGGTCATGAAAGCCTGATGCGGCGTGCTGCCGAGGACAATGACCGTGTTGTGGTCAGCATTTTTGTCAATCCCGCCCAATTTGGCCCGTCCGAAGATTTGGACCGCTACCCACGGGATCTGGAACATGATCTTGAGCGCTGCGAGACGCTCGGCGTTGATCTGGTGTTCTGCCCCGCGGTGGAGGAAATGTACCCGGCCGGTTTTCAAACCAAGGTCAGCGTGGACAGCCTCTCTCTGGGGCTGTGCGGCAAAAGCCGTCCCACGCATTTCCAGGGCGTGTGCACGGTGGTCAGCAAACTCTTTAATATTGTCAGCGCGGATCGGGCCTACTTTGGTCAAAAAGACGCCCAGCAACTGGCTGTCATACGCCGCATGGCCCGTGACCTGAACTTCATGATTGAAATTGTGGGCTGTCCGACCGTGCGCGAACCGGACGGACTGGCCAAAAGCTCACGCAACAAGCTTCTGACCCCGGAGGAGCGTAAGGCCTCTCCGGCCTTGAACCAGGCTCTGCAACTGGCGGAAGACGCGGTAGCGGCAGGCACGCGCGACAGCGCGGCGCTGCTTCGGCTCATGGAACATCATCTGTCCGCCGAACCCCTGCTCCGTGTTGATTATCTTGAAATTGTGGATGCGCTTTCCCTGCAACCCGTGCAGAAGCTCAGCGGCAGCACGCTTATTGCCGCTGCGATTTTTCTAGAAAAAACACGCATCATCGACAACCGCCTGCTCGAACTTGTGGAGCGGAAAAAGTAACGGGAAAGCGCCAAGTGGCAAAAAACACCCGGCGCTGGTTGAAATTTATTTCAGGCGCCTATGCCTCATTTACTCTTCGCGCAACACATACAAGAAAACGGGCACAACAAGAAGCAACGCCCCACCCACCAAACCAAAGGCAGCGGCATAGCCGAGGCTGGCTATAAGAATTCCTCCCAGAATAGGACCGGCAGCGTGCCCTACATCGAATATGGTGCCGAAAACGCCCATTGCCGTACCGTACTGTTTGGCCTTGCAAAAATCCGCTACCAACGCCGCTGCTGAAGAAGTGACAAAAGCCTCTCCAAGTCCGAAAATCAGGCAGGCAACCAAAAGATACGAAAAGGAAGTCAGCCAAGGTATGCAGATGATAGGCAGGGAGCAGCATATCAAACCGACGGCAATAAAATACTTTCGTCCATAACGGTCGGAATAACGCCCCATAACCGGCTTTGCGACCACTGCCGCAATAATTTGCACGGCATAAAGCAGACCGGCGTGAAAAGGCGACAGGCCGACCACGGCGACGGCATATATGGGAAGGAAAGCTTCCAGCACCCCCAATGCCAGATGCCGCGCGCTTTCCATAGAGGATGTGACAAGTACGCGCTTGTCGCTCCCCACTTCACAAATGCCGGAAAGAAAGCCGGCAAACTTTGAGCCCTCGGGAGGACTTACCACTTGTTCTTCTTTGGGCAGGATTATTGCGCCCAACACAAAGGCCATCACGCCGGTGACGGCCACAATGGCGAAAATGACCATGAACGTCGTCGAAGTTTGTTCTCCCCCACCAACAAATGAAAGCAGAAAACCGCCCACAGGAGCGCCGAGCAAAGTTCCGACAATACCCACGGTAGAAAACCAGGAGAGCATTTCGCCCTTTTGGTTTCCGGCGACATCGGCGACCACCGCCATTGCCACAGGGCCATATATGGCAGTGGCAAAGCCGTGCAGAAAACGCACCACCACCAACGTGTGGTAGTTGTCGATGAAAAAATAGGCAAAGGGAATCACGGCGAAAAAGCCAAGACCGATCAGCAAGGTTTTTCGCCGTCCGATTATGTCGGATAAAGCGCCTGCCGGGAGTTTGAAAAAAATTCCGGTCACTGTTGATATGCCAACTGCCAGTCCGATAGCCTCCGGTCCCGCGCCAAGAAAAAGGGCGAACAGGGGCAACACGGGGTTGCGGGGCAGAGCGTAGGAAAACTTGGCCAAAAAGCCCACGGAACAAAGAGAAACTATAAGTGATCGTTTCATGATACATCCTTTTTTTGGGCAAAACACAAAACCTTACCGTCAATATTGCTTCAACTGAGATAATTTATTTTTTGTAAAAATGTCAATTGACATTTTTACAACGTAATAATATATGTCAATTGCAAGATTAGTTTTAAGGGATTCCCCCGCTCGGTAAAGGTATCTTTGCCAATAAACACAAAAAGGAGTATATTATGCCCGAAATACCTGAACACGTCGCTGCCAGTAAGGCCCGTACCGGAAAGGAATACCGTGAGGTGCACGAGTGGATTGACCACCCGGACTTCAAGACGGAACGCCATGACATCACCAAGGTGTTGGAAAACGCGGCAATGATCACAGAAAAATACGGAGCGGAAGCTGCCCAGGAGCTTGTGCATCATATCGTGGATGACATAAAACGTCGCTTCGGCAAGCAGCTTGCCGCACACCACGAAGGCATTACTGACAGCATACTGTATTTTACCAGCAACCAGAGTAAATGCCCAAAGCTACCGTAAAAACCAGAAACCCTGGCGGGCCAAGACCCGCCAGGGAAAGAGCGGAACAACTGAACAGAGGCTAGAGGCCCGCCTTGTCTGATTCGCAAACCCCCTGGCTGCTCTGCATCCACAACATTCCCCCAAAACCTGCGTATCTGCGGGCAAAGGTGGCGCGCCGTCTTGCGTCTCTCGGCGCTGTTGCCCTGAAAAATGCCGTGTACGTACTGCCATATCAAGAAAAGCAGTTGGAAGGCTTGGCGTGGCTGGCCCGTGAAATTGAAGAAGGCGGAGGTCGGGTCTACATTTGCCGGGCATCTTTTGACGCCGCTGAGAGTGTTTTTGATAACGCACAGGTCAAACAGCTTTTTATGGCTGCCCGCGCAAATGACTACCGGGAACTACTGGCTGAGTATCAGCCTCTTTTTAAAGAATTGCCGACGCCTGACCTGGCTGACGCGGTAGCCGTACAAGCCGCGCATGAATGGGCGGCACAGTTACGCTCCCGTTTTGAAGCCGTGCTGGCCGTGGATTTTTTCGGAGCGCAAGGCCGGGAAAGTGTGGAAGGCCTGCTTGCGGGAGTCGGGCGATGGCTACGCCTTATCAAACTGAAAAACGAAACGGAAACCGCGCAATTTTCCCCAGAGGATTTTCAGGGAAAAACCTGGGTCACAAGACCGGGCCTGCATGTTGACCGCATTGCCTCCGCGTGGTTCATCCGCCGTTTCATTGATCCGGCTGCCGTCTTGCGCTTTGACGGGCAAGTAAAAAAAGCGACGGATGTGCGCTTCGACATGACGGAGGCCGAGTTCACGCACGTAGGCAACCAATGTACCTTTGAAGTGCTGATGCGCCGCTTTTCTCTGGAATTTGACCCTGCCCTACTTGCTTTGAGCGCAGTCGTGCATGACATTGACCTCTATGAAGAACAGTCGGCCAGAAAGGAATCAGCGGGGTTTGCCGCATTGCTCAATGGGTTGTGTTTGCGAACCGACTCCGACAATGAACGCTTTGAGCAAGGCAGCAGCCTGCTGGACAGCTTGTACGAGCATTTCAAGCATACAAGCTGAGTGTGTATCAGGGGTTTATCATCAGCCTGACCACTGAATAGAAGAAACACCTGGCGCTTCACCGCGCTATAGGTATTGCCCGTTATATGCCCACCGGCACGCCGATATGCGGCAATACCGCTTCCAGGGCTGCCCCGATGCCGATAATCCCGGCTTCGTCAAAAGCCCGGCCGAAAACCTGCAAGCCCACCGGCAATTGTGAATCAACACCAAGCCCCACAGGCAAGGAAAGTCCGGGCAGTCCCGCAAGATTAAGGCTTAAGGTCAGGATATCCATCTTATAGGCAGCCAAAGGATCTTGGAGAAAAGCGCCAAACTTCCAGGCCGTGACCGGGCTGGCCGGGGCCAGAAGCGCGTCACATTGTTCAAGTGCCGCTTGAAAGTCTTGCAAAATCAAACGCCGTACCCGTGCCGCCTTGGTATAGTAGGCATCGTAGTATCCGGATGAAAGCGTATAGGTGCCGAGCAGGATCCGTCTCTTTACTTCTTCTCCGAAACCACGGGAACGCGAGGCCGTATAGGTTGCAACCAGGTCCTGCCCTTCTTCGCGCAGGCCGTAACGCATGCCGTCAAAGCGGGCCAGGTTCGTGCTGGCTTCCGCTGAAGTCAGAATATAGTAAGCGGCAACGCCATAGGACAAGTGCGGCAGGGAAACGTCCACAATTTTCGCGCCAAGGGCTTTGGCCCGCTCGACCGCCGCACGGCAGGCCGAAGCCACTTCAGGGGCCAGACCCTCCGACCAGTACTCTCCGGGCAGCCCGAGGGTGATGCCCTTTAAATCCCGCTGCCGCGCCGCCGCGACATAATCATGCACAGGGCAGTCCGCGCTTGTGGCATCCCGAGGATCATGCCCCGCGATGACCGAGAGCATCTGCGCGCAATCCGCGACGTTGCGGGCCAGAGGACCGACTTGATCAAAAGAACTGCCGTAGGCAATGCCCCCGTACCGCGAAACGCGTCCATACGTGGGCTTGATGCCCACGCACCCGCACAGCCCGGGGGGCTGGCGGATGGAGCCGCCACTATCGGAACCGAGAGCGCCATAAGCCTGCATCGCGGCAACGGATGCCGCGGCCCCGCCGCTGGACCCGCCGGGCACGCAGGACGTATCCCAAGGGTTGGCGGTTGCGGCAAAGGCGGAAAACTCCGTGCTCGATCCCATGGCAAACTCATCCAGGTTGGTTTTTGCCACGATGATCGCTCCGGCCTCTTTCAAGCGCTGCACCACAAAAGCATCATACGGAGGAACAAAGTTCTCCAGCATGCGCGAGGCCGCGGTGGTACGCACTCCTTTGGTGCACAGCATGTCCTTGACCGTTACCGGCACGCCCCACAACGGCTTTGACCGGTCAGGCCCCTCGGACTCAAGGCAGGCAGCCTCGGCTCCGGCCTCTTTTTCACACACCGTCAGGCAGGCCCGGATTTTGGGTTCGGTCTTTGCAATGCGGGCGAGCGAGGCTTCAACCGCCTGGGTGGGGCTCACCTCACCTGTGGCAAGTTTGTCACGTATATCAATAAGACTGAGCGTATGCAGGGCTGTCATGGAATTATCCTATAGCAGTTTTTTGCGCTTGAGATTGTCGCTTAACGGCGGGCAAAACCCGCCTACGCCAATCTCGCGGGCCTTGTTCCACTTCGTTTCACAAGGCCAGAGCATTTTAATTTCAAGGTTAAAATGCTCTAAAAAGATGTCAGATTACGGGAGGCACGACAAAGAAGGTCTGCTGACGTTGCGGCGCATTAGCCAGAATTTCATCAGCCGTGAGGTGTTTTTCCGCCACATCCTTACGCAAAGGGGCAATATGCTCCAAAGGAGAGTATAGCGGTTCCACGCCTTCCGTATCCACCTGGTTCAATATGTCCATGTAGCCGACAACAGCGTCAAGCTGAGAGGCTATACGGGCCACGCGCTCCTCGGCCGACTCAGAGCCGGCATTTTCCGCTGCAACGGAAAGATCAATCCTGCACAGCGCGGCCGTGGCCAACACCTGTTCCTTGGTAACGGGCATGTTTGCTCCTTGGTCAATCGGATCAACAAATACAAGGGCTGTGTATACCAATCTTTCGATACCGGTCAATGCGCCGTTCCAGAGTTCCGCCGTTGCCAGAAATAACGCGGCACAAAGACCGGAGCTTCCTCGTCCTGGTTAAAAAACTCCTCCAGAAAACGATTTATCCCTTTTTTATCGCCAGCCCCGGCCAGATCGGACAAAACCTTTGTCTCAACATAGGTAATCCGCACCTCGCGTTTCGGCACGAACACAATACCGTTAGCCAGCACGGCAAGAAGGCCGCGTCCCAGGCCACCCATCATACTCGGCGTTTTCCCGCCGGCGTGGCTGAAGCTGCTCCCCCACAGTCCGCTAGTCCGCACCAGCAGCACTCGCGCCTCTGGCGCCTCTTTAAGAATACGGAATACCCCGGCATTATTGCCTATGCATTCCCTGCCCGAACGGTAGACTCGTCCGGAGGGGTAAAAAAGCACATTTTCCCCTTGCCGCAGCGCCTCCGTGACCGCCCGCAAGCTCTCAAGCACTCTTCCCATATCCCCGCGTCCGGCCTGGGCCGAGTCAGGAATGGTCACCACCCCGGCAATCCGCCCGACAGCTTTTTGCACCAGGCCGTTCATCTGCCGCTCGTCGGCCAGCGGACGCGGGGCAAGACCGGCCAGGCGGGAATACACGATCACCGGATCAATCAAGGCCGGGTGATTGGGCAGGATAAGCATGCCCGGTTTGCCGTCGTTGCGTTTTTTGGGGGCCGGGGGCAAGGATTCCAGGCCTGTTTCCGATACGGAGTAACGAAGCGCAAGCAAAAAGCGCAACCACATTCCCAGCGTACTGGACGCGGATTCTTCCAGGTTTGCCGCTTCCAGATCGCGCAGCCTTTTCCGGGCAAACACAAAGATAAAACAAAAGGTGGCCGTGCCGTAAACCACAAACGTCAGGGCCGGAGGAAGGCGGCTGATGATGCTGAACGCGGCTCCGAACAAGGCCATGGCCACAAAGCTCAAGAAATTGGAAACCGCAATCACCCGGCCTTTTTTGTCCGCATCCGGGCGCACCTGGATAAAGCTTTCCAGGGGAATCAAATAAATGCCGCCGCAAATGCCGACAAAAAGAAGCGTTGTTCCGAACCACAGCAGTTGGGGGTTTAGGCCGCCGCTTCCTTCAGGCAAAAGAGGCGTGACACCGACCAGGCACAGCATGCCCGCCATGCCGCAAGCGGCGGGAATGAGCAGGAAACGCCAGGATGACGCGGAAAAACGGCCCGCAATCAGCGAACCAACGGCAACACCGCTCATCAGCAGGGCCGTCATGATCCCGGCCAAGCTTTTACTGTAGCCGAGCTCTGCGGCCATATTGGCAATGCTGATGACGGCAATGGCCGCTATGCCGAAAAACCAGGCGTCAGCCAGCAGCACAAACATCAGGGACCTGTCCCTGCGCAGGTTCCAGGCCAGTTTAAACGAGGCAATCGGGCCGGACCAGGGGAAAGCGCCAGCGCCTTCCTGGGAAAAAGACACTGGCTTATAGCGCAGTATCAGGGCCGTGAGCAGGCCTGCCAGGGCCACCACGGCAACAACCAAGGCTGCCGCGACCCGTCCGAACTCCTGTCCCTCCAATCCCAGCCGGACAAGAAATCCGCTGGAATCACGCCAGTCAAGGACAAACCCGGCCGCTGCCATGCCTGCCAGAATGGCCGCTGTGGAAGCCAGCTTGATCAGAGCATTGGCTCGCGGCACCAACTGGGGAGGGAAGTTTTCCGGTATGGATCCGTTGATGGCCGGACTGAAAAAAGTGGATTGCGCGCCCATGCAGAACATTACGGTAAGTATGCCAATCCAGTTCCCGGTCACCAGCATATAGCCGCCAATCAAGAGCGCGCTGAATTCCAGGGTTTTTACCGCAACAACCACGGTCTTTTTGGCAACGCGGTCCGACACGGCCCCGGCCCAAGCTGAAAAAAGGATAAAAGGCAGGGAAAACAGAACCGTGGCAATGCTCTGCATGTCCGTCATCTGCGTGCTCGCGGCAATAAGGATGGCAGCCTGCTTGTAAAAGTTGTCCGTAAAGGTGCCCAACGCATAGCAACTGCCCATGATGACAAGCGTTCCGCCCCCTGCACGATCCACTGCTTTACTCCCGCCTTCAGCGCGCATGGCCTCTCTCCTCTACCGTACCGGGAATGACTGTCATAATTGTTACAACAAGATAGCTATTTTAGTTGGATATATCACGTCAAGCGCTTTCTTGTTTTCCTTGCCCCGTTACTATGCTATTTCTGTGTATGTATAGAGGAAAAATATGAGCACTGTCGGACGCATCCTACTGATTTTTATTATCGTGGCGGGCATCCTTTTTTTGTTGTCCTTTACAGGTGTGGTGCCGCCGGACACAAGCTCCAAACTGATATCAGCGTCCATGCTGTTTACATGGCTGGTGGTACTCAGCCGGGGATTCCTGTTTCGCTCAACAGGCGCAGGATCTCCCGCGGCTTCCGCTGTTTTTCAGGGGAGTTCCGATGGAGAGTGGCTGTCTGTGGTGGATGGCGGGTCTGACGGCATCTGGATCCGGTGGATGTCTGATAAAGAAAAACGGGATTTTCTCCTGCATCTGCAGCAAAGTGACGATGAAGAGCGCGCCCGGGCTTGGGCGAACCTCACTATCGGCTGGAAAGGACATTGCATAACCGGCGTGAACGGCTGGAAAGGCAGCCGCTGTGACAGTCACGAACTGCTGCCGTATTCTCAAGACGCCGTCTATTCCTGCTGCCTGCGCAACCCGGAGCTGTTCGCGTATTATGCCGGACGGCTGCAAAAGGCCCTCTAGGAAGACGCGCGCCCCTGCCGCCGAAGGTAGTTACCGTTTTTTCAAAAGTGAGCGCAGCATATCGCGGGCGATGGGGATGACAACGGATTTGCCGATGTTCGTCCAGAAGCTTTTTTGCGCCTTGGACTCGCGGTCGGCTTCTTTTTGCTGAGCCGCGCGGTTTTTTTCCTCTTCCTTGCGGAGCCGTTCCTCTTCCTTCCGGCGCACGGCTTCTTCCTTGGCATCAGCCGCGTTTTGCTGGCGTTCCGAAAGCACTTCGTAGGCCGAGACGCGATCCTTGGCTTCGCTATAATGGCGGTAAAGCAGGGACGAGGTGACCATAGCCGCTCGAACCGCCGGTTCCAGCGGACCTATCTGGCCTTCCGGCGGCAGAATAAAAGCGCGCTGCACGGGATTTGGCGCACCTTTTTCATCCAGGAACGATACCAGAGCCTCTCCAATGCCAAGTTGCGAGATGGCCGTTTCCGTATCAAAGGCAGGATTGGCGCGAAAGGTCTGGGCAGCGGCTTTCAGGGCTTTCTGATCCTTGGGGGTATAAGCGCGCAAGGCGTGTTGTATGCGGTTGCCAAGCTGGCCGAGAACGGAGTCGGGCATGTCCGAAGGGGTTTGGGAAATGAAATAGATCCCCACTCCCTTGGAACGGATCAGGCGCACCACCTGTTCCACTTTTTCTACCAGCACTTTTGGGGCGTCAGTGAAGAGCAGGTGCGCTTCATCAAAGAAAAAGACCAGCTTGGGCTTTTCCAGGTCACCGACTTCAGGGAGCACATCAAAGAGCTTGGTCATCAGCCAGAGCAAAAAGGTGGTGTAAATCTTGGGAGAATTTATGAGCTTGTCCGAGGCCAGAATATTGATAACGCCTCTGCCGCCCTCGGTTTGCAGGATATCATCGATGTTCAGGGCCGGTTCGCCGAAAAAAGCGGCGAGGCCTTCATGCTCCAGGGCCACAAGGCCGCGCTGGATGGCGCCCACACTGGCGGCGGAGATATTGCCATAGCCGGCGGCATAGGCGTCCGTGTTGCTACCGACATACTCCAGGATTTTCCGCATGTCCTTGAGGTCGATAAGGGACAGGGATTCGTCCTTGGCGATTTTGAAAACGACCGTGAGCACGGCTGTTTGCGTCTCGTTGAGCGAGAGCAGGCGGGAAAGAAGCAGGGGCCCCATGTCGCTGATAACAGCCCGTACCGGCGCTCCGGTTTCGCCGAACACATCCCAGAACTGCACGGGAAAGGCTTGAAAAGCAAAGCCCTTGTCCACAAGGCCGCCGCTTTCCACGCGCTCGACAACGCTCTGCTTGTTGCCGCCCTTGGCGGCTACGCCGGAGAGATCCCCTTTGACATCCGCCGCGAACACCGAAACGCCCATCTGGCTGAAGGTTTCGGCCATAACTTGCAGGGTCACGGTTTTACCCGTGCCGGTAGCGCCGGTGATCAGGCCGTGGCGGTTGGCCATCTTCGGCGTAAGACAGATATCGCTTTGGCCTGAAATAGCCAGAAAAGCCCGATGTTCGTTGTCGTACATACCATCACCGCCTGTGGAAGGAATTTTCGAACGCCGCCTCGCAGTGACTATGACGCGATTGTGGCTTCCCGATTTCCGAAATGTGGTGATTTATTTATACCTTATATTTCCTTAGAGGTAAATAACGTTGACGTGAACGCAAGGGAAAGCACACCATCAGAAAAGCGCCCGCCAAGGGCGCGGGCGCTGGTAGAGCTGTTTCGGGACCCGTGGAATCCCTCAGACTTTCCGGCCCACAAGTTGAATGATATTGAAATACTTCCCGGCCCCCGCTTCCATCATGGGAATATCCCCCTGAGCATGCGGGTTGGGAGATTGCAGCCACTCATCCCAGGCCTGTTTACATGAGTCCATTTCACGGACTCCGGTGAGCTCGATACCGGGCTCTTTTTCCCATAACGTCCGCCACCAGCCGGGGGAATAAAAGTACCACTCCGGTGTCCAATAGGGGCTGACTTCCTCCGGCAACTCCCCTTCGGGGAAATCTTTTATAAATCCGGGCACAGCAACCGCCATAAAGCCGCCTTTTTTCACAAAAGGCAGGAGTTTGGGCAGCATGGCAGCGTTGTTGCCAAAGTACTGATACGAATCCACACTTATGATCATGTCAAAATACGCATGAGCAAACGGAAGCTCTTTTGTTGCGTCAACCAGGAGGGGAATTATCTTCACATCAAGCCCCAGTTTTGCGAACCGTTCCGCATTCTCGGTGGGTGGAATCCACAAATCAGCCGCAAAAACAGTCACATCGTATTTTTCCGCAAGCAGTATGGATGAAATCCCCATTCCGCAGCCCAGGTCGAGAATGCGCATGCCCGGAGAAAGAGGGAGAAAGCTCGCCAGTTCTTCCGTAATGCGCATGGCATTTGGTCCCATCATGGTGCTCAGAAGAAAATTCATGTCGTAGTTGTCAGTAAAGGGAGTTTCCATATTGTTTATTCCTTGTAAGTGGTTTGCTGTAGACAGAGTAGGCGATGGGCAATCTTTTCGCATCCTATTTTTCATTTCAGAAAAGAAAAAGCGCCCTGAATCAATTCCAGGGCGCTGATTGTCAGCCGATTCCGGCTGTGTTGATAATTTTGTATATAGCTTTGTCGGACAAGAAGTATTCTTCCGCCAGAGCGGCAACGGAACTGCCCGCCTGGCGTTTTGCGATTATCTCCCTGTTTCTGTCCAGGAGCCTTTGCCTGGTCCCGGTATTTGTACCCCACGCCTGTTTTTGAACCTCTTTGCGTGGAATATAAACATATTCGCCGTCTATATACTGCTGGACCGCACAGAGTAAACCATGCGGCAATATGCCGTTCGCATTCTTGTAGCCCATTATGCTCCTCCTCATTGTGATGTCAGGACGAGCAAGGGCTATTGCCTAAAACCTCATGCTGTTATGCAATAGCCCCTGCTATGCATAACGAACCGAATCCAATTGGCTGAACATACATTTTCCTTGTGATTAATGTTAGCTGTTTATTGGTGAATCATATGAGCGCAAGCTTTTCTTGTCAATCACCAGAACGGCGGGGTGAGACGTTGAACGCCTCAGTAAGCTCTTCCTGGGTGATGTCTTCCTTGACGCGCCGGGCGTTTTCGGCGGGAGGGGTTTACTCCCATGACAAAATGAGCGAAACGGAGTGTAGAGAGGCTTTAGCGTGGGAGGTACGCGGATGCGCCCCCTGAATGAAGAACACAGGCACGGTGTCTATCATGAACCGCAAACAGCTTGATATCGTTTGCTTTCACGAAGCAGGGCATGCCGTGATGGCGTTTCTGTGCGGTGCGATGGTTGAATCTGTTACAGTGAGCCCGGAGCCCTTTGTCCAATACCGATATTCGTCTAAATTTCCACCGCAAATAAGGGCATTAATTTCTTTAGCGGGAATGGCGGCGGATTATATTCATTGGCAAAATGACACTGAAAAACAAAGCGATGAAAATATTACCGGCGATAAAAGCGATCAGCGGCGTGCACTGGACACACTACAAGAAATAAATCATTCAGAATATATTGGACAATACATCGCATTTTCTTCAAGAATACTAAATTCATTCCCCTATATTGGGTATTTAAAAGAAATTGCACAGTTATTGATTTTAAAAAGTGAACTATCTTCTGAAGAAATAGTACACTACTTTAACAACATCCCAAAATACGACCACTCTGAACTCGTTGAAAGTATCGAGCGTATTATTTTAATGGAGAAAAAATTTGGGCATTTGCTACCCTCAAATTAAATAAGGCAAGCTATGCTGAAGTTGTCTTGCGAATATGTCAAAGGGAATGTGTGATTCTTCAAGAGCCGACTCAAGAGCTTGTTTCTCGCTATATAAATGAATTTAATACCGATGAAAGGTATTATCCTGCCGATGTCGCCATAGGCAACCTGATCGCAAAATTCCCCAAGAACAAGCATGTTCATGATGTCATGCTAAAGGTTGCGGCGATCAATGCTCTGTATGGTACGCGGATAATGAACGTTTCCGGCATGGCATACCATATAGCTGGCCTGGACATAGATTCGAGGCTGGATGCCGGTGATCTGGGACTCGTGGACGCTATCGCCACGGGGCACAATATAGGTCGCGGCGTGGGCGGGTCACGCTTCTTTTCGTTCGCCACGAAATATTGCAACTGGCATCGGAAGGAAATTTATCCCATATATGACAGTTTCGTGGAGAAAATCCTCATTGCCTTCAGAGATGAATATGGCTTCTCTTCGTTCAGGAACGGCGATTTGAAGGACTGCACGGACCTTAAGCGGGTAATCCTTGACCTGATGAATGTTTATTCGCTGGGACAATATGACCTCAAGGCCATTGACAAATTTCTTTGGAAATACGGACAGGATGTATTTCCGCCAACATATTGAATCTCAATTAAGATACGGAGATGTTATGGACCTGAACGAAAAATGCGCTACCATCGCTTGGCAAGACATCGACAATATTGTTGTGGAATTTCCAAGTACAGGTATTCCTCTTTATGAAGGGCCTGCAAAGTTTGGCGTACTGGGAAATGCCAAGTATGTTCTTATCAGCTCTGAGCTTCACGCGAGTGAATGCAGTAAAATATTTGGGAACAATATCCCTTCGGTTCCAATAATCAAAGCAGGAATCACATTTCCAGGAAATAGGATTGCCTTGGGAGATGTCGAGGGGTCGAACGTCCCTATGTATATTGGAACACCAGAGAATAAACCGGTACCTCTGACGCTTATCAGATTAAGCTGAGAAAAAAGGGGGACCCATGAGGGTACGCAAGAAACCCCGGAAGGCCACAGAGAGTGGCCTTCCGGGGTTTCTTGCCGTCCTTTTCGGGACTGAAAAATGGTAGCAAGGGAGGGATTTGAACCCCCGACAACGCGGGTATGAACCGCGCGCTCTGACCAACTGAGCTACCTTGCCGTATACGCTTCGCCTTACCATGCGTCGCGGTTGATTTGTTTACCTAAGACGGGCTGACATTGCAAGTCTTTTCTTCTGTTACGGAAAAGGCCGCCTTGGCTTTTATCTGCTCTCAAATTGTCGCTTTACCCTTCCCTTTCCTTCTGTTTCCCCCTATAGTCACTTGCATGCTAAGCTCCCTGTCCGCTGCTCTACGTGGGTATCCCTGGGGCCATCAGGCCATCTGTTTCGCGCCTCTGGCGGCAATGCCCGCCGCCCTTGCCCTCGGCATAGGCAGCGGTGATGATCTGACCCGCTACTTTACCGCTCTGCGTGCTGACATGCCGGGCCTGACCAGGGGCATGGAATTTCTCACCAACTGGCTGATTTATGCCCTGTACGCGGTGTATGCCTTTTTTATCCTGAATGCCCTTGTTGCCGGGAATCGGTCCGAGCTCCGCCGGGGGCTGATATTTATCCTGGCGCAGTTGTTATGTACGGTTCTTCTGGTGCAATTCCTGAAAATCGCCATCGGAAGGCCGCGCCCTCTTGTGGCCTTGGGCGGAGCCGAGTTCGCCCCCTGGGTGCTGAACAAAGACTACCATTCTTTCCCTTCCGGACATACCGCCGAGTCGGCCGGAGCGGCATCAGTACTGGCCGTCAGGTTCCGGCGTCCGGCACTGTCGCTTTTTCTCGGCCTTATCATCGCCCTGGTCGCTTTTTCCCGTCTTTATCTGTCCAGGCACCACTTATCCGATATTGTCGGAGGCGCGTGCGCCGGTTTGGCGGCAAGCCTCCTGAACTTCCACCTTTGTAGCGAGATTCGCCATGACTAATCCTTCCGACACATCTCCGGACGGCTCCTCGGGCCTTGCACAGGAACACGCGCAAACCGGCACGCCTGCTGAAGCAGCCTCAAACAACGCGGACACGGCAGCCCACTCCGCCCTGCCGCCATATATGGTATCACCGGGCACCCTGCCTGTCAGTGTCACGCCGTCCGAGCAGGAACAGGTCGAGGAAGCGCGGGAAGGAACGACAAGTACTTTTACCTCGCTCGGCGAAGCTTTGGCCGCCCAGCCGGACGAGGAGCCCGGCCCGGCTATTTCGGTTGCCCCGGATGGAACTGCCGTGCTGCAAAACGTCGAGGAAACGCCTTTGAGCAATGCCGCGCCGTCCGATGCGCCCGCCGCGCGGGAAGCCTCGAAGTCGCCGGAGCCGCCCAAGTCAAAGGATAAACCAGCCCCTCGTTCAAAGGGACCCGCTCCCTACTATCCCTCCTTTGCGCAAACGCATCCGATACTGAACGTGGAGCAGGCCATGCCGGCGAGCGTATTATCCCGCATCTACGCCGTTCCTGCCGCTGTTCCCTTTGTTTTCCTTACCCTGATGCTCCTTTTGCAGGTCTTTCTCAGCCTCTCGGCACGTGAACTGTGGATTGGCGGTGAAGTACAGATCGCGAATCTCTTGCAAGGGGTTCTCAACAGAGACGGCGTATTGCTTAAACTGAACGGAGAGACCTACGCCGGTCTTCCGCCGCTATATTTCTGGTTCCTTTATGGCCTGCACCGGCTCATAGGCAGTCAAGGCCCGGTCCTCTTTTTCCTGGCTTCCGGCATATCCGCGCTGCTCTATCTTTGGACCGCCCTCGGCCTTGGCAGGCTCGTCGGCCGCGTGGACGGACGCACCAATCTGGCTGCCGGAATTCTTCTGCTCAGCACGGCCTGCATTCTGGGAGTGACCCATTCCGCGGGCCTGGGGCTGATGTTCGCCTCCCTGATTCTCGCCAGTTGCATCGTGCTGTACCGGGCCTTTGTCAGCCCCAAAAGCGAGCCGGTCTCCATGCTACTGGCTTTTGCTATGGCTGCCGCCGCAACGCTGGTCAACGGTCCGCTAGGCATGCTCATGCCAGTATGCGCCATTACTCTTTTCGCGCTCTGGCGCAGCGACAAGAATCAGTTGCAAGCCATTGTCATGACGCTCGCGGCTCTGGTCTTCGGACTTCTGCCCGCCCTGGCCGGTCTGCCCCTGCTGCGACTTTTCGGCCTGCTGCCGGAAGCTCAATCCCTGCCGTTGGCATGGGCTTTGGCGCTGCTCGCCCTGCCGGCGCTCCTGCTGTTGATTGTTTTCGCGCTCGCGCCACGCTTGCGTATTGCCGCGGGAGCGGCGCTTATCCTGATGGCCGGAGCTTTTGTTCTTGCTGGCGGAACCCCCTATTTCCACTGGCCCCTCGGGTATGTGTTTCCCTTGGGTCTGCTGGCAATACCCGTGCTTTTGCAGGCCACGCCGCAACGCTTGTTCCGCCTCGACTTTTTCATCGGGCTCGGCGCCGGGCTCATCCTTGTCGGAATGTGGCTCGCTGCCGTTTACTGGGTGCACGGCGATCTTGACTTCATTGTCCATACGCTGCTCAAAGAACAACTGCTTGAACGCGGCCTTGGCAGCAACGCGGATTCCGCTTCCTGGTCCTTTTATCTGCTTCGTCTACCCCTGATCGTGCTGCCCTGGACCATACTGTTCATCTTCCTGCCCTGGGGCAAGCTGTTCGGTAAAGCCATGCGTGACGGGATCGCGGCCTCGCGCACTGCAACAGGGGAAGGTCTGGCCTTCCTGTGGAGTCTGATCATCTCGGCCCTGCTGCTGCTCTCCCTGCTCAACGATAAACACCCGCACCATCTGCTGCCTGTCCTGCCCGCCCTGGCCATACTTGCCGCGCGCGCGCTGATGGCTATTGAAGGCAAACGGGCCGTATTTTTCCGCTATGCTCTGGCGGTCCTGCTGTTTATCGGCGGTCTTCTGGCCCTGTTCGGCACCCTTATGCTGTTCGGAGCTCTGCCCAAGCCGGATTTTGTGGGCATTCCCTGGACCCTGCCCACCAGTGGCGGCTTCTTTGCCGTCAGTATCATTCTCATGCTGTCCGGGATTATCTTGTGGCTGGCTCTGGGCAGTTCCCGCCCCGAGGGAGTGCTTCTGGTCATGGCCCTGGCCGCCACGCTTGTGGGCTACAGCATCGGCGGCCTGTCCGCCCCTGCCCTTGATCCTGTGCTCAGTCCCAAACAACAGGCTCTGATGCTGCGCGCATACCTGGACAAAGACTATGCTGTGGCTTCCTATAATGTGGAACCGGGAATCTATGCGTATTATGCCGGGCGCGCCGTCCCTGTTCTCAAAGATCTGGAGGCGGCGCAGGCTCTTGCCGAAAAAGGCCATGCCGCCTTGGCTATGCCGCTTGCCGATGCCGAAGGCTGGTCCGGCAAGCCCGAATGCCTGAGGGAAGTGCACCGGCAATGGCTGGGCACACGGGTTCATGTCGTGCTGGCTTGCCCGGCCATAGAGGGCCTGGTTCCGGCCCAAGACCTGTTTGGAAAACCTTTTGACATTGTGGAAGAGGCAAAAGACCTGCTGCGCGGTTTCGGCATACTTGGCCCCAAAGCACCGCAACCCGCACAGCCCGCTGAAGAAAAAAGCCCTGAACCCGAACCCACCCTGCCGGTTCCGCAACCTGCAAAGGATGAACCTGCCGTACAGGAACCGGGCGCACCGGAAATGGTTCCCGCGCCGGAGAAAGACCAGGAGCAGCCTGCTGCCCCCGAACAGCCCCAAACACCCGTGCCTTCTGAACAGGAGGAGCAGAGCCCGGCTCCCGAAACAACGCCGGATGCCGGACAAGACGTTCCTTCCCCGGCAAAACCCGACGCCACTCCAGAAGAACCCGTTCCACCCGCTCCCGACGCTCCGGCGCCGGAACCGGCAGATACCTTGCCGCCGACCGCTGATGCGGAAAAGGCGCAAACTCCGTAGCCGGACAGGTAGCGGCCTTCGGCCCTCCGGCTGCGTAGGATGGGCCTGCTATAGCAGGCCCATCCTACTTTTTGCGTACCCTGGTATGCAGAATCTCGTGGTATTCCTCGGCATAGATATCAATCATCACTGCCACAAGGCCAAGAATCAACGGCCCGTAAAGCAGCCCCAGCATGCCGAACACTTTCAGGCCGCCAAGAATGGCCATGAACAAAAAGAGAACCGGCACTTTGCCTCCGCCGCGCAACAGGAGCGGCCGCAGCACGCTGTCTATGCTGGTCACCAGCACGCCACACCAGAGGGTCAGAAAAATCGCGCTCTTCCAGTCATTCATGATAAGGAGAAAGATAACGGCAGGCACCCATACCAGGCCTGTGCCCACCACAGGGACCAGAGCGGCAAAGGCCATCACCACGCCCCAGAACAAGGCCGGTATGCCCACAATGGCCAGTCCCACGCCGCCGACAATACCCTGTAATATAGCCACGGCCAGGCCACCGAGCAGCACGGCCCTGCTCATGCGGCGCAGGCTCTCCATGACCACTTCGGTTTGTTCGGGCTTCATTGGGAAGAGATAGGACAACCGTCCCACCAAAGCGCTTCCATCTATCAACATGAAGAACATGATCAGCAGAACAAGCAGCAGGTTGGCGAAAAACACCAGTATATTGCCGACAAACAGCGTTGCTTTGCTGATCAGGTATTGTCCGCTCCTGCTTGTGAGCGCGACCAGGTTATTCCGAATTTCATCAGTGGAAATAGAGAGTTCGGGAAGATATTCCTCAACCCATTGCAAAACAGGTTGTATATGCAGATTGAGGGTATCTCCCAGGTGCGCGCCGCTCAGCCAGTAAGTTACGGCATATATGCTTGTTTTTGCCTGGGGAATAAACCCCACGATAAGCACGGTGATCAAGGCCGTGATGAGCAGCGAGACCCCCAGGAGAATGATAAGCGCCGCGAGTATCTGCCGCCCCTTGGTCAGGATGAGGCATCTTTGGTACAGCGGATAGCTTATCGCGGTGAAAACACAGGCCACGATAATGCTGTGCAGGAACGGCTGCATCAGATAATACAGCAGATAGAAAGCAAACAGCAGCATAGCCAGAAAAAACCACAAGAAAAGCTTGCTCCCTTCCGGCTGTCCTCCGGCCATACCGTTGGTCCGGTGCGGAGGCTCTTTGGCGCTGTTTTGGCTCATGCTCTATTCCTTGCGATCTTCACCGTTGTCGTCCGCCTTGGCGCTGTCCCACAATGCATTTTTTTCCTCCATGCTCAATGAAGAAAAATCGCTGCCCTTTTTACGTGCGGCTGCTTCCATAAAAGCGAAGCGGGAAAGAAAGCGGTGCGCGGCGCCGTCAACTGCCGCGCTGGCTTTGATACCTTTACGCCTGCCGAGTTCCACCAGGGTAAAAATAAGATCACCCAATTCGTGCTCTTGGGCTGTTTTATTGTCCGTCTGCATGGCATCGACGAGTTCAAGCCATTCGGCTTCAACCTGCTGCTCCACATCCTGATCGCTGTCCCAGGTAAACCCCGCCCGTGCGGCCTTGGAGTGGATACGGTAAGCCTTGAGCAACGGCGGCAGGCCTTTGGGAAGGCTGGCAAAAACACCAGCGGGCAAGCCCTCGGCATCAGTTTTTTCCGAACGCTTGATGCGTTCCCAGTCGGAAAGCTGTTCTTCCCGGGACGCGAATATTGTTCCGGAAAACACGTGTGGATGCCGCCGGATCATTTTCTCGGCACTGATGGACAATACCTGATCCAGGGTAAAAGAGTCTTTGGCGGCATAGAGCGTACTGATGAAGACCAGCAAAAACATCACGTCGCCCAGTTCTTCCGCCACATCATCGGTCTTGCCGTGCCGAATGGCCTCTACCAGTTCATGTGCTTCTTCCAGTACATACTCGCACAGGGTAAGCGGCGTTTGCTCCCGATCCCAGGGGCAACCGTCAGGCGCTATCAGGGCGGAAATCACATCCTGAAGCTTCTGCAGAGGGGTGGCGCCAAAATTCATATATCGTCCTCAGATAACAGTGCTTATATGGGAACAGAAGAGGCCGCTTCCAGAAAAGCCGGAAGCAGAGAGCGCGCAAAGGCCACCAGGACATCAATATATCCTGGCAGGACAGCGTTTTTCAAAAAAGGAGAATCCGGGACAAAGCGCTGCATCAGGGCCAGAAGGAGAGCGCAGACGAAAACGCCTTTCAACAGTCCCACCAGCGCTCCAAGCAAATTATCCAGCCAGGCGGTGAAGGTCATGGCCATAAACCGCTTGATCAGGGCCGTGCACACCGCCACAATGATAAGCGTGAGCGCGAAAATTGCGCCGTATGACAAGCCTGCGGTCCAGCGTGAACTTTCAATAACCCCTGCGAACTGAGGCATCAACTGTGGATAAAACCGGCCTGCAAGAACGAGGCCCAAAAAAATAGCCACCAGACCGGCAACTTCGCGAACCAGGCCCCGCAGCAAGCCGCGGACCAGAAAAAGCACGACCAATACGCCAAGCCCGAGATCCAAGATATTGATAGATGTCACTTTTCCTCCCTTTCAAGCGCACGCATGTGAGGTGGTAATCCTCAGCAATCTCCGGTTGTTTGTCAATATTGCCCGGCAAGAAAATTCCTTCCCGAGTCCACACAAATACGTTGTAAAACCTGACCACACTCCATTACAAATGTCATAAAAATACTCTATACTCCGTGCCGGAAAGGGGCAGGCTGTCTGGCACATTTAATTAACATATTAAATTAATTGGGAAAACAAGCTACAGACTTTTTTGTAATAACCATATATAATACTTGACGATAAAAACAGTCTGGCTGTCAAACGGCCCACGGCCTTCCAAGCTCAAGATTTTTATGCTGAGATATGACTGAGATATGGAACTATTGGATATCAATGCAGTTCACGCCGGAAGGGTATTGGCCCGCCCTGTTGTTTCAGACAAGGGCACTGTCATTTTTGACGCCGGTGAAGAACTCACGCCAGGGCATATTGCTACCCTGAAACAGTGGGGCATCAAAGCGGTTGCCGTGATTTCCGCCCAGTCCGCCGATCCCAAATCCGCCGTACCGCCACCTGAGCCGCATCCAGAAACAGCACGCTTGGCAGTCCCTTTCTCCCGCAGTGGTGATCCGGCTTCCGCCACTCCGGCGGGCAATTTTATGCAGGCCGTTCGCGAATCCGTGGCTGAGCGTTTTCAACTGCTGGATACCAGTGATGAGATCATCAAAACTATTTTTGAACTCGCGGTTGAACGCCAGAACCGCATTGCCCTCAGTAGACCGGGTATGGTCCTCTCTCGCGGCGCGGCCGCTCCCGCCTTTCAAACCCCGCGTCCACCCAAGCCTCAACTCAAATCCCTGCTTGAGGCGGGCCACCGCATGGGCACCTTGCCTACACTGTTTCATCGCCTTGTGGAGATAGTGAACGCTCCTGACATCAGCGCTGACGACATAGCCGCAATCATCTCCGTTGATCCGGCCCTTACCGCGCGTCTGCTCAGGTTGGTCAACAGCCCCTTTTACGGCTTTACGGCCAAGATAGACACCATATCAAGGGCTGTCGTCCTGGTAGGCACACGGCAATTGGTCATGCTGTCCATAGGGGCCACCATGGTCGCGGCATTCAAGGATCTGCCGGTGTCGCTGGTCAATATGGAAGCCTTTTGGTCGCACTCCATCAGTTGCGGCGCGTCTGCCAGGCTGTTTGCCAAGCAGATGAAACTGCCGCAACCGGAAAGCTTCTTTGTGGCTGGTTTGCTCCACGATATTGCCCGCCTGCTGATCTACACCCAACTGCCCACCCATGCCCTTTACCTGCTCACTGAAGCCAGGCGACAGCAGCGACGTGTGCACGATCTGGAAGAGGATACCCTGGGCTTTACTCATGAGCAGCTCGGCAGCGAGCTGATGCGCGTCTGGAATTGTCCTCAGGATCTGGCGCAACGCATTCTGCGGCATCACCATGCTGTTACTGAATCCTCCAACGTGGAACACGCTGTTCTGCCTGCCGCCAATATGCTGGCTCAGGCCTTGGGCTACGGCTCCAGCGGGGAGATCTGCATCTGCCCCGTATCTCCGATCACGTGGAAAAAACTGGGAAGCACTCCGGAAAGCATTCTCACCCATTGCCAAAATCTGGATGAGGATGTGCGCGGTTTACGGGCTATGCTCGCAGTCGCAGTAAAGTGAGCATTGTATTACTTCTCAAACCCCGGCAAGGTAACACTGCCCCCCCGATCGCCTCCCGCTTTGGGACATTCCTTTTGCAAGGCGCAGATTTCACAACCGCCACGAAACGGATACGGCGTCACCACGGCAAAACGCCGGGCCAGACCCGGTTCACCCATCACGGCATAAGGCACATTTTCAGCCTCAAGCGCGTCTGCCAGTGTATCCGTCGGTCTGGGGGCAGGAGCGCACCCTACCTCTTCCACTTCCGGCATAAGCGCATGCACTATGCCCATGCACATAACCTGAGCCAGGGCATTATACATGAAAGCCTCGGACGGGGACTCCTCCCATTTTTCGTCAACATCCTCTTCCACGGCCTCTTCAAGCCAGGCCAGAAGAAAGTTGCCCTTTTCCGTTTCAATGAGGCGCGCCTGGACATGAGGCAGCCAACAGTCCCAGGCATCGGAAAGAGCATCCATCATATCTCCGCCGATCCTGGTTTCCTGACTGGTGGCCATGAGCAGTTCCAGATCAAAAGCAGGTTCAACCGGAAGATTTTTTACCGTATAGTCCGCCATATGTTCTCCTTGCCTGCCGGTCACCGGCAGAACGGTCAGTGTTATCGGCATGTCGAAACCGCAAAAGATTGGCCCATAGTCGGATTTTCGTCAAGAAGTATGCTCGGGCGAAAAAACAGAGCCCCCCGAATTGATTCGAGGGGCTCCGATCGCGGAAGCCGGCACGTTTTTAGGCGCCGGCAATCGAACTCATACCGGTGAGCCGTTCGCTTTCTTCCACCAAGCCGTCAATGACTCCGGAATCAGCCAGAGTGGTCAGATCACCCAGGTCGTCCACTTGGCCCGCAACGATTTTACGCAGTACGCGACGCATGATCTTGCCGGAACGGGTCTTGGGCAAACCTTCGGTGAACTGGATGAACTCCGGCGTGGCAATGGGGCCGATTTCACGGCGTACCCACTTGCGCAGATCAGCGCGCAGTTGTTCCGTGGGTTTTTCATCCACATTCAGGCGCACAAAGGCATAGATGGCCTCGCCTTTGAGTTGGTGCGGCATGCCCACAACCGAGGATTCCGCAACCGCCGGATGGGCGTTGAATGCGGCTTCCATTTCCGCCGTACTGAAGCGGTGGCCGGACACGTTGATCACATCGTCCAGGCGGCCGGTCAGCCAGAAGTAGCCGTCCGCATCCACCCGCGCGCCGTCGCCGGAAAGGTAACAACCGGGGAAGCGTTCAAAGTAATTTTCCTTGAACTTTTTCTGATCCCGGAATACGCCCCGGATCATGCCCGGCCAAGGTTTGGTGATGACCAGATGCCCTTCTTCATCCGGTCCCGCGGGCTTGCCGTCTTCCTTAAGCACTGCGGCCTCGATGCCGGGCAGAGGCAATGTGGCGGAACCCGGCTTGAGGGGCGTGGCAAAAGGCAACGGACTGATCATGATGCCCCCGGTTTCCGTCTGCCACCAGGTATCGACTAACGGGAGTCTGTTGCCGCCAACCTTGTCATGATACCAGTGCCAGGTATCCGGGCCGATCGGTTCCCCTACGCTGCCGAGCACACGCAGGGAGGAAAGGTCGTACTTTTCCAGCCATTCGTCCCCTTCGCGGATCAGGGTTCGGATGGCCGTGGGCGCCGTATAAAAGGTATTGACGCGATACTTTTCAACGATCTGCCAAAAGCGGTCCGGGTCAGGCCAGCGCGGGCCGCCTTCGAACATGACCGTGGTGCCTCCAAGCAACAGCGGACCATAAACGCCATAGGTATGGCCGGTGATCCAGCCCACGTCAGCCGTACACCAATGCACATCATCTTCTTTATGGTCAAATACCAACTGCGTGGTGTGGGCCGCATAGGTCAGGTAGCCGCCCGTGGTGTGCATGACTCCTTTGGGCTTGCCCGTGCTGCCGCTGGTATAAAGAATGAAGAGCAAATCTTCGGCGTCCATTTGCACGGCCGGAAAGCAGGCGTTCAGGGAGCGGTCGGCCATAAGGTCACGCCACCAGATATCCCTGCGCTCACGCATGGTGGTGGACATGTTGGTCCGGTTAACCACAATCACACGGCGAACCGAGGGACAATCTTTGAGCGCTTCATCCATGTTGGCTTTAAGCGGAATGACACGTCCGGCGCGGAACAGGCCATCCGCCGTAATAACCACCTTGGCTTCGCAGTCCTGGATGCGGCTTTGCACGCTGGCCGCGGAAAATCCCGCGAAGACCTGAACATGTACCGCGCCGATGCGCGTACAGGCCAACATGGCCACAACCATTTCCGGAATCATGGGCAGGTACAGGACCACACGATCGCCCTTGCGCACGCCCACGTTCTTCAAGGCGTTGGCGCAGCGGCAAACTCGGTCATAGAGCATCTGATAGGTCCAGATACGCACGTCATCTTCAGGATCACCCTGCCAAATCAGGGCTACCTTGTTGCGGCGCGCACCGGCAATGTGCCTGTCCAGGCAGTTGTACGAAGCATTGAGCTTGCCGCCCACGAACCATTCGATTCTGGGCTCGTCAAAGTCGTAATCCAAAGTGGTCTGCCAGGGCTTGAACCAGTGCAGCAAATGCTTTGCCCGTTCGCCCCAAAATTTTTCAGGCGTGTCATGCGCTTTGGCGTTCATGGCCTCGTATTCGACCATGCCCTTAACGTGATGCTTCACCCCTTTTTGAAGAAGCGGCTCGATCATGCATTCTCGAACCTCTCTGACCTTTTTGCTGTTCGTCTTGCTCTTTGGCATACAGCCTCCTGCCGGTTGAATGCTACGTTTTTCCACACCATTGCGGATAGTTTTTCGCCTCTTGTCTGAAGGTTCAAAACCTTCATTCCCACGAGTGAAACCCCAAAGTACGCCGCCCACTCTCGCTTGCGCTGCCGAAAAACTCCCGGCCAACGCTTTCCCAGGCGTACTGTCGCGTAAACCACGCAGCACCGGCACCCAGACGGCCGCATGGGTCCTCAATCCATGCCCGGCCAAAATACACTTTTTGCCAACACATGCACGCGAAAAGCCTGCTTGCTTCCCGCATGCGTTCACCTTTTGCAAGTAGACCTTTGTTGTCTACTGTAATGAACACTCGATATTGTCAAGAGGGATAGAAAAATGTATTCGATTACATACGCATAAAAACTTTTTCACAAGCGCAAAAAAGAGCCTCTCCCCCGCTCCATGCAGGGGAAAGGCCATGCATAAAATGAGCCCCCCTTTCGGGGGGCTTTTTTCTACCAGGTAAACGTTGTGAGCGGCCTGTTCCAGCCAACAGAATCAAACCAGCCTATACCCGAAGGGGTATAGCCAAGCAAATTACCGTAAGCATCATACACCGGGGCCATCGCATGGAACATTTCTTCCATCAAAATCGCAGTGGCCCTTTGCCAGTCGTATGGGCCGTGGCTAAAGTCAGCCAACCACAGATCACCTACCAGCGGGTGTATTTCGCCGTTCAGGTTAGCGTAATAGGGAGTGCCGGCGTTAAAGCCGCCGCCGACATAATGGTAGCTTCTGTAGTCATACTGATTACCGAAGCCGAAGTAGCTGATGAAATGCTCACGCACGCCGGTCAACGTGCTTGGCATGGTCGAGGTATAGGCAAAATAACCTGTACCGCGCACTTCGTTGAGCGCTTTGTCATCCAGATGTTTGACTGTGACTCCATTGCCTTCCAGGGAGCTCAAAATAGAGCTGTCCGCAGCCATGGCTGAACCAATTGACAACGCCAAAAAGGCTGCCAATGCCAGCACTGTAAGAGATAATCTACGCATGATCCACTCCTTCCAGGTTAGAGATGTATAGGGTAATAAACGAGTTATACAATATTTAGTAACTTGTCAATTTATTTATTACTAAATAAATACAATTTTAATTGAATATAGAAATAATAATATCTATAAATAGATTATAGCGATATAATAATTATGCATAATTATTATGCTAACTATTGACATAAATATAAAACTGCCTCAATATAACGCAATTAGCTATAGCATAAAGGAGATATTTATGAAGGCAGTAAAAATTATCCGTTCAATTATTTTTTGTTACATTTTATTTGTCTCTGTTTTCATCGTGGACGATGCCATCGCTGACACACTTCACTTGCACAATGGTGATGTGATTTCCGGAAATATTGTCACTTACCAGGATGGATTTTGTGTATTTTCTACAAAGTATGGTGGCGCAATAACTGTTATCACATCCGACATTAAAAAAATCGTTACCGATAACGCTTATGTTATTTCTCTCAATACAGGCGAAAATATCCAGGGAATATTTGTTAGTGGAGATACAAATATAAATACTGTTGCCTCGGACAGTTTTGGAAATATTCCTGTTTCTAACGACAAAATCATGAGTTTAATTAAAATACACCCCCCAAAGGAATCCCAAAGCTCCGCAAAGGCGGCAAAGAGTTCTGTTGAGGTTGCTGAAACTGAATTCGGGAGTGAAGACACGGAAAAAACCCCGCCCCTGGACTTTTTAAGTGGAACGACCGTTCTGCTGCAGCCGGGCAAGGTGGAACTTGATCTTGACTTTAGCTATAAACAAAGTCGCACTGTTTACCCGCTAACGCAGGCAGGCTATTTTCAAAAATCCTCTTATTCCGCACGCCAGCTTGAAGCAGCCGCCAGCCTCCGCGCCGGTTTATGGGAAGGGAGTGAGGCATGGGTCAGAGTGCCGGTTATCTATGGCAAGGTGCATGATGTCTCGAGTAATGACTGGGTACGCTCAAAAGAGAGGGTTGAGGCCGGCGATATTTCCTTTGGCCTGCAACAAATGCTGTTACGTGAAAACGAGTCGCACCCCGCCGTGTCCGTCTCCCTGGGCGTGAGCGCGCCAACAGGCCAAAAGCGGTACCGCGAACTGGCAAGCACCTGGAAAGACACCCTGGATAACGGCTCCGGACACTGGTCCGTTACGCCCGGAATTTCTTTTGTGCGCACGATTGATCCAGCCATTCTTTTTGGCGGCGTATCCTACCAGTATTTTTTTGAAGAAAAAATTGACGGCTACAGGGTTAAGCCCGGATGGTCGGCTGTAGGCTATCTTGGCCTGGGATTTGCTCTTAACGAAAAACTCTCTTTGGGAACACGACTTTCTCATGGATATAGCTCTGAATTTAAGGCTGACGGCACTACCATACAAGGTTCAGATTTTGAAGCCACGGATCTGTCTTTTACAGCCTCCTATCGGGCTTGGGAAAAGCTTGTTGTCAGCCCTTACGTTACCTTTGGGCTGAACAGAGATGCCGGAGCGTCGACATTCGGCATCAGGTTTACCAGGAGTTTCTAGTATGAGAGTTTTTTTATGCATCTGCGCAATAATAGTTGCTTTTACTCCATCTGTCGGCGTATGCAAAGAAAAGAGCGAACCGTATTTTAAATTACGTTCCATGAAAAGCATACAAATGGAAGGAGTGCAAAAACAGACACGCGACTATTCTTGTGGAGCTGCCGCTTTTAATATTTTGCTGAAGAATTACTTTGATGAAAACAGCTATAGTGAAGCTGCTTTGCTTACAGATATTATATTCAGATTGAAAGAGGACGAATTTAAGGAACGTCTGGTGGACGGATTTTCAATGCTTGACCTGAAGCTCCTTGCGCAACGCCTTGGATATATTGGCCACGGCGTAATGTTGCCAAAAGAGTCCATTGCCAAGCTCAAGGGGCCGGTTATTATTTTGTTGCATAAGCGGGATAATTTCAAACACTTCGTTGTACTTAAAGGCGCCTTTGAAACAACGGCATTTATCGTGGACCCGCTGGCAGGAAACTATAGCATACAACTCCATGACTTATTTCAACAATGGAATGGAGAAGCGTTTATTCTCGAACAGCCTGGTTTTGGACTACCGCAAGAGCATGGGTTGCTTTTTCCAAAAGGAAATGCCGCCTCTCCTCAAGATCCCGCTGTCAGGGCTTTGCAAAATACAAAATTCAGTCGAAAAGTAATGCATTCTTCATTTGCCAGATAAAAAAGAAAAAATCCGGATCTAAAATTCACCTTATTCTTGACATGTCAGAAAGGCTGATATAGAAGCCTTCCTGAGCTTGCAACAACAAGCCCATGACGCGGGGTGGAGCAGTTTGGTAGCTCGTCGGGCTCATAACCCGAAGGCCACAGGTTCAAATCCTGTCCCCGCAACCAGAAAGTTCAAGCACTTATGAGAAATTCTCGTAAGTGCTTTTTCTTTTTCTTACCGTTCCAGAAACTTGCCCTGCGAGGCATAATTCGCTATTTTATTCCGATTGGGGTTTTCTAATGCCCAGAAGCTGTACGCTACGGTCTTTCTTAATGTGAGAGCTCTAAACTACTTATTTTTAAGGAACCTCCCATGCTCATATCGCATCGTCTCACACAAGGTTTTTTTGTACTCCTGTTGTTAGGCCTGATCATGCTTGGAGCACATCCGGCCATTGCCACTCCCCTTTCTCTGCCGGAAGCGCAGGAGCAAGGCCTTATTGAAGCATCCGGGGGAAAAACGGTTGAGGAACAAAATACGGCCGGGCCTCAAGAGACTTCCGGCATACTCGGCAGGCTGCAAAAGCGTATTGTTCAGACCTGGAACGAAGGAAAGGTGAACCTGATTGTGACGGCATACGCCTGGCACAACAGGTTAACCTATGACAGAGAACGCGTGCGCAGATATAATGAGAATGCCTGGGGTGGAGGCGTAGGACTCTCCATGTTTGACGAAGACGGCGACAGTCACATGCTTTTTATCACAGCCTTCAGCGATTCCTGGAACAAAGTCCAGCCTTATGGAGGGTATGGTTTTCTCAAAAACTGGCATTTCGGCCCCAATAATGATTTTCGCGCCGGCGTTGGAATCTCCCTTGGCATTACCGCCAGGCACGAATACGATTACATCCCCCTGCCTCTTCCTCTGCCCATGTTCGGAGTCGGGTACAAGCAATTTTCCTTGGAGGCCGCGTATATTCCCGGCACACGCAATAATGGGAACGTGCTTTTCACCTGGATTCGCTGGACCTTTGACTGAGTGATAATAACCAATCATACACATTGCTGCAAAATCCAATCCACCCATTTGCGTACTGTTGATGAGCGCCTCGCCATTGTTGTCGCATTGATGGGGATCGCCAATCCGGCCTGGGCGAAAACAGCCGCCAACCGCTCATTGGAGGGCGGATGCCCCGTGCTCAGCGTTATTTTGCAGGCTTCATTAAAGACGTTACGAGACAGGATTGCCCGGATCAGTCCCAGTGTTTTATCCTTGGGCCTCTTGCGCATTATCGTCCGTCCTGCAGGCGTGAGGCGGTACACGATCAGCGCGCCCTCGCGCTCTTTTTCGAGCAATCCTAGATATCTTCCCGCATCAGAGTAATAGTTCGTCTGGCGTTTATCAAAGGCGTAACGCTCTGTTATTTCCTCGCGCGACAAGGGGCGCTCCGCAAGAATGCCCAGCAGATCAACAACCCGCTCAAAGGAATCAGCCTGGGGAAACTGCACTTCCGGTTCCCTGAAGTCATGAAAACTTTCCAGGAAATATCGTACTTCAGCCAAGGCTATCTCTTCATCAGCAATGACGAATCGTTGCACCTTCAACAGTTGGAGCGCGTTATAGTGAGTATGCCCGGAAAATGCATAGCTAAATGCCGTAAACATATTGTTCGAGAAAACAAGAAAAACAGGCTGTACGGGCTTGGCGAGCTTTGTTGACCACAATCTGTAAGGATAATAGAGTTGCCTGATTAAAAAATCTTCAGGCGCCACATTCTTGGCTTCCACGATGCAAAAGTGTTCCTTGCTCTCGTAGCCCGCATCAATTTCAATCTGAGCGTTGTTGACCGACAGCGAATATGCATGCGGCCTTGCAAGATCATCTATAGTGTATGCAAAGCACCCTGAGGACATTCTTCCGCTTACCGTGAACAGAGCGTTCCGTGTTTCCATGATTTCATCAATTATACCGGCATTGAAGGCAAAAGATAAGGCTGCGGATTCACTGTAAAGATTTATGCAGTCCACGGACTGGCAGTCCGGCGGAGAGACTTTGCGCGGCACGGATGCCGGATAGTCAAGTTCAGCGTAGGCCTTGTACCGCCCTATGGCATAGGAGCCGCGGGTAACAGGCAGAATCGCCAGTCCGTTTTTCTTAAAAATGGCGGGAAGCTGAGCCCTGCTGTCGAATTTGGTCATCAAGCGGGCTTCCCGAAACTCATTGATCTGGTGTGAGGCAATGGTAAAGTGCGGTTCTTTCTCAAGTGCCTCGAGCACGGCATATTTTGAGAAAATCTTCTTCCAGGCCTCTTCCGTGGACAGCGGACTCATGGCAACCAGCCTTATTATGCTATGTTTAAAGAACACCTGCATTGACCCTGAAATGGCCTTGCTATATGAGGGCTTCTGGCCCGGCCGTAAACGAGCAGTTCGTTTTTCTTAAATAATAAAGGGAAACCCGGCCTATGCTTTTCGTCATCCTCTCCAGCCTGCTCCCGGTTTTCGGCATCATGCTTCTGGGCTTTTTGACCGCGCGCCACTGCCTGCTCCCGGTAAACGCCGCTACCTGCCTCAATTTGTACGTCTACTGGATCGCTCTGCCCTGCATGTTCTTCACCCAACTTGTGCTCATGGATACTGAGCGGCTTTCCGGCGGATTGTTCGCCGGGATATACGCCGGTCTGCTCGCGGCCTATCTGCCTTGTTTTTTTCTGCAAAAAAGTGTGGCCCGCCAGGAAACGGCGCAGGCCACGATTGCCGCATGTGTGGCCACATTTCCCAATGTGATGTTCATGGCCGTGCCCATTGTATCCTTTTTACTGCCGGGGGAACAAGACGCGCTATTCATCGCCAGCCTGGCTGCCTTGTTGTATTTGCCTGTCATGCTGTACACGGATACAGCCCTGGAAATGGACAAGCATAGGGGAGAACGATTTACGGAATCCCTGCGTGCACTTGCCAAAACTCTCGCCCATAACCCGTCCATCATTGCTCCGGTCTGCGGTCTGGTTTTGAACCTGTACGGCCTCGGTGCGCCGACTTTTCTTACCAATATGACCGGCATGCTGGGCAACACTGCCGCTCCGTGCGCGCTTTTCGCCATGGGCATGGTCCTGCACAGGCAGCTCACCTCAACCCGGACTTTTTCCGTAGGCCAGCTCCTGCGCCAGTTTCCCGTGCATTTGACCAAACTATTCCTGATGCCGCTGTTTACCTTTATCGCCTTACGCTGGTTCGGGATTAGCGGAATCCCCCTTGGCGTGGCCGTACTTTGCTCCGGCATGCCCACGGCCGTAGCTGCTAATGTGCTTGCGGAAAAACACCAGGTTGCGGTGGAAGATACCTCCCTCAGCATCTGCCTGAACACTGCGGCCAGTATAGCCAGCCTCAGCCTGCTCATTGCCTTGTTGTTCACAATGAACGTCTTTTAGAGCTCAAAGCCATCTTTCTATTCCCGCCGTTTGATCTCACGCCTTTATTCCAGTTGTGACAGAACGATCTGCATACAATATTTCCTCATATATCTAAAATACGATTGACATAAAGCATAAAAAAGCTTTACCTATATTCATGAAAAAACCTCCTGTTTTTACAGGAACTATACAAAATTCGCGACAGTACCTCTGCGCCACAGAGGTCTGTTTTCCGTAAAGGAGAGACTGATGGCTGATATTGCTGATATCGCGCAAAGTGAAGAGAACAAAGATCGTGACGCTGCCATCCGGGCTGCCCTCGTGCCGCCCGCCGGCTGCGAAGTCGGTCCCTGGTGGAGAGACGGACTCGCCTATTGCCGGGAATGCGACACCCATATCCCTGAAAAACGGCTGAAGGCCGTTCCGGGAACAGGGTTATGCGTTTTCTGCGCGGCTGAAATACAAGAAGAAAGAGCTTCCAGCAAACGTATCGACGGCAGAGATAGCCGCTACATCCTGCCTTCGCCCGGCCCGGCGTTCGGGTCGGCATACGAACTGGCCTAGACCATATAACCGTATTATCGTTAAACGGCAGGCATGTCCCTTAGGGGCATGCCCGCCGTTCTGCTGCAAAAAAAAAGGCTTACCGCCCGGCCCGGGCAGGAAAATTTTCGTTACGCTCGATCATGGTGAGGATATTGGACAGTTGCAGTCCAAGCGGCGTCTGGCGGCTTATTTCGCGTTCAAAAGAGGTGATGCCTTTCAACACCGTGGAATGCTTGCGGCTGAACTGCCTGCCTATGGCTTCCAGAGACAGATCCGTATGCTTTCTGGCCAGGAAAAACGCGGTATTACGGGCGCAGACATATTCCTGCTTGCGGGAGGAGGAGTGAAGCTGTTCGCGGGTCAGTCCGAAGCCGCGGCAGACATAGGCGATAATCGATTCCAGATCCAGAACCGGCGCTTGTCCCGCATAGTGTCCGATGACCTCCCAGGCCATTTGCAGGGTAATGCGCGAATTGAGAAGTTTGGCTTTCAGGATAAGATTATGCAGGCAGCTCTCAATCTGCCGTACATCAGCGTGGATATGCCGGGCCAGGATATCTTCCACCTCATCAGGCAGGAGAACTTGATGAAGAGACGCTTTGGTGCGCAGTATTTTGCGCCGCGTATCCTCATTCGGGCGTTCAATGCTGGTCAGCAGGCCCGAAGAAAAACGCGAATGAAGCTGATCATCCATCAGCTTTAAATCACGCGGAGCAAAAGAACTGGAGAACACGACCTTGCCGCCGCGTTCACGCAGGGCCTTGATGGTGGCCAGAAGTTCCGCCTGCATTTTTTCCTTGCCCTGCAGGAAGTGCACATCTTCCAGCAGCAAAAGGTCCGCAACGCGGTAACGCGCCTTAAAACGATCCGTGTCCTGGCTCTTCAGTGACAGATAAAAGCGTGAAGCAAACTCCTCCGCAGTGAGACACTCCACATGGGGGCGCTTTCTGTTGCAGGCCGCGCTGAGACTTTTTCCCACCGCGTGCATCAGATGCGTTTTGCCCAACCCCGGCGCGGAATGCAAAAAAAGAGTATCCAGGTGCATGGCTTCGTTGCAGATGCTGCGTGAAGCGGCATAGGCCAGTTCATTGCAAGGGCCGACAACGAAATCATCAAAGGAGTGCCGCCAGGCCGGTTCCGGCAGGGCCGTGGGCTCACGCTCGTCGGACAGAACAAGCGGAAGCCCCAAATGGATCTGTTCCAAGGGCCTGGGCGACGGCATTGCCTGCCGGGGCACGGGAAGATGCGTTTCCCGGATGCTAATGCTGGAAACGGCTATTGTATGAATCTCGGGCGGATCCTGCTGTTTTCCGCTGTCGCTGTTTTGCGGACCCAAAACGAGCGAAGCTTGTGCGGGCAACAATGGCGGAGACGATGAGCCGGGCTCGCTTCCGCATACAATACGAACCCGGCAGTCCGGACCGAGAACTTCGCGCGCGGCCTGCTCAAAGAGCGGGCCGTACCAGGTGCGGATATGCGAAGCCGCAAATTCAGTTTGAGCGCATAAAACAAGGCTTCCTTCTTCCTGCCTGGGCGTGAGCGTAGCGATCCAGGCCTTAAACTGCCCGGATGGAAGCTGTTTTCCTAGAATTAACTGAATTTTGGACCAAATTTCTTGCATGAGTCCGTTTTTACGGAAATGCCCCTTGAGAAACAAGGGTGATATTCTGCCCGCTTTACTGTCAAGAGCAAATCACTTCCACAGAAGAAAAAACATATAACTTTATATTTTTATTTACTTTTTTTCTTAGACAGCATTTATGCGGGCCTGCTTGAAAGCATTGCTCGACAAGGAGATTGCGCGTGTGTCCGACGGACACCACACAAGGGACGATCACTCTCTTAACAAAATAAAAAGAGATTTTCTTCAAATTACGAAGAAAACCTCTTTTTTTCTCGAACACGAGGAAACATGCCTTTTTTATTCATGAAGAAAGAAAAAATATTTTTTACCGTTAATTGAGAGAGATTTATTTCTATAATATATTATCTTTTTTACTCTTTAGCACGATATTCGGCAATGGGTAGCGTCCGCAAGTAAACCGCTCTCCTTCGGGGCAATACTGCAACTTTTTACACCGGGCTCCGGCCGTGGCAAATACCGCGGGCAATACCCTCCGGCACTCCTTGAGCATGCTCCCGGCCAGGGCTCGAATTTCCCACTGCGCTCTAGAACAGCAACGATGTTCGAAAAAGTTGAGCAGAGAACGGCAGTTCATACTTAGTACAATACGGGTTTCCGCCGCCTGCGGCAGGAGGAACCTGGCATCTTCCTTGGCTTTGTCATGCCCGGCCTGCTCCAACAGAGCCTTGATTTCCCGGTATGAGGCGCCGATTTCTGCAATGCAGCGCTCAAAACGCTCCCGTGCTTCGGGCAAGGCCGCTATGGACGGCGGTAAAATATAGTCGAAGTTGCTCCCATCGACATAGCGTTGGCTCTGCTGTGAATAGGAAGCGATTCGATGGCGGACCAACTGGTGGGTCAGGGCTCTGGAAACGCCTTCCACAGCAAAGGTGAAACTCACATGTTCCACGGGGCTCACATGGCCGGAAGCCATCACGTTTTCCACGAATTCAGCCTGTTTTTCAGGCGCAATCTCTCCATCCAGGAGCCCCGGCCACATGTCTCCGACAAAGCCCGCATGATAACATTGCCGGAATGCCGCATAAATGACCGACAAAGCCTCAGGCGTATGGGACAGAAGTTCAACCCGTAAATGCGTTTCAGCCATGTTTGTTCCTTGAATTATATTTTTTGGAGGGACGCGAACCAGTGACGCAAAGGTCTTCATCCAGCGATACTCTCGATGAGATGAACGTGAGCTTTAGCGCCACTGACCACACCTCCAAACCACTCTGCAAGGGGGCGTGGCCCCCTTGACCCGCAATTTACCTGAAAACAGTGAAGCTGTTTTCAGGATATGGGGGTGCAGGGGCATCATGCCCCTGCCGGGGGTCGGGGCGGAGCCCCAATACGAATTAACCCAGCATGTTCAAATGCCTGTACGCTTTCGCCGTTGCCATGCGCCCGCGCGGCGTCCGCTTGAGAAAACCGCTCTGGATGAGATAGGGTTCGTAGATGTCTTCTATGGTTCTTACATCTTCGGAGCAGGCCACGGCTAATGTTTTGAGGCCTGCCGGGCCGCCTCCGTAATGTTCGATCAGCACGGTCAGCAGCTTTCTGTCCATCTGATCCAGTCCGCTCTCGTCAACATCCATACGGGCAAGGGCGTGGGCTGCCTCGGCCTCGCCGACGCTCTTGGCGCCCCGCACCGCGCTGAAGTCCCGTACCCGGCGCAGCAGCCGATTGGCGATACGCGGGGTGCCCCGTGAGCGGCGTCCTATTTCCAGGGCACCATCCTCGGTAATGGCCACATTCAGAATGCGGGCCGTTCGTTTTACAATGCGGGCCAGTTCTTCCGGGGAATAAAATTCCAGGCGCAGCATCACTCCAAAACGATCCCGCAGCGGGGAAGACAGGAGCCCTATGCGGGTTGTCGCGCCCACAAGGGTAAACGGCTCCAGTTCAATTTTTACCGTGCGCGCCCCAGGACCTTGCCCGACAACCAGGTCCAGTTTGAAATCCTCCATGGCCGGATACAGCACCTCTTCAACGGCTATGGGCATGCGGTGGATCTCATCCACAAAAAGAATGTCGTTTCTGTTCAGATTGGTCAAAATGGCGGCCAAGTCGCCGCTACGCTCCAGTACGGGGCCGGAGGTGGAGACAATGTTGACCCCGAGTTCCGCGGCCATGATTTGCGCCAGGGTGGTTTTGCCCAAGCCAGGGTTGCCGTGGAACAGCGTATGATCAAGAGCCTGTCCGCGTTCCTTGGCGGCTTGCAGGTAGACCTTGAGGTTGGCGCGCAGATCCTCGTGCCCGATGAATTCATCCAGGTTACGCGGCCTGAGCTGCTCGTCAGGAGGAAATACTGCGGTATCTGTCACGAGCGCCCCCTGGCCAAGGCTTTCAACGCAGCGCGCAACGCTCCGCTCACATCAAGATCGCCTTCCTTTTCCAGCACGGTTTTCACCGTTTGCAGGGCCTCTTCTTCATCGTACCCCAAATTGACCAAACCGGCCACGGCGTCAGCCAGAACACTGCCTGCCCTAGGCGCGGAAGCCGCGGGCAAAGCCCCGGCCTCACCCTTCAGCTTATATTTCAGTTCCAGAAAAATCTGCTGTCCGGTCTTTTTTCCAATGCCGGAAACACGGGTCAGAGAAAGCACATCATCTTCAGCCACCAGCCGTCTCAAATCATCCGGCCGGAAGACGGAAAGAATTGCCATGGCCGTGCGGGCCCCGACCCGGGAAATGGACGTAAGCACAAAAAAAGTTTCCCGTTCATCCCAGAGCTCAAACCCGTAAAGTTCGAGGGCGTCCTCTCTCACCACCGTGGCTGTAAAAAAATGCGCTGCCTCACCAAGTGAAGACAGACGGGACAAGGCGTGCGAGGTTAAAAACACTTCATACCCCACGCCGCCGGGAGTCACGACAATGCAGGCGTTTTCCGTCCGTTCAACAATACGGCCTTCAACATAGGCAATCATAGGTGTGTTCCTTAGCGTAAAATGCTATAGAAGCGGGAGTGAGTGTAGCCTATTCTCCGCCGCTTGAAAATGCGCGTGAATACGTTCCACTTACTGAGGAAAGAGCTTGGCCCGCACATCCTGCCACACGGCCTCAGGCTCGACTCTGGTCATGCAATGGTGATGTCCGAGCGGGCACACGGAAGGGCCGTGCAGGCCGCAAGGCCTGCATTCCACATCCGCTTCAAGGACTGTGGAGCTTATGCCGCGCGGAAAAAAACCCAAACTCCGGACCGTGGGACCGAACACGGCGGTCACCGGCACCCGGCGGCTCCAGGCAATGTGCATGGGTCCCGAGTCATTGGTCAGGTAACAGGAAAGCCGGGCAATATACGCTGCCAGCAACGGGAGGGTGAGACTTCCGGAACAGTCATGCAAGCGGGTGGTTGTCGTGCCGCTCTGCCCGGCTGCAATGAGCGCCTTCACCTGCCGGACGATATCCTCTTCTCCCGGTCCGCCGAACAACAGAACCGTCGCCCCTTCTTGCAGCGCCTTTCCGGCCACAGAGGCGAAAGCCTCCACGGGCCAACGTTTTGTAGCCCAGACAGAACCCGGATGCACGCCAAGCACCGGACCTTGCAGCGCGGCAAAAAAATGGCTTGCGGCCCGCTGTTCCTCCACTCCCAAAGCAAGTTCGGGCCAATCCGAAAGCGGACCGGGACCGAGGGGGCGCAGCAGTTCCAGCAACCGTTCTATCTCATCCAATTCCGTGAAACGGCGCTCCACGAGTCTATTATAATAGAGGGCATTCAGGAAAGGCTTGCTGTAGCCAATACGCACAGGCGCGCCCGAAGCAAGGGCCAATAAACCGCTGCGCATGCTGGCATGGGCGGATATCCAGAGATCGTAGCGCCGGGAGGCTATGTCGCGCCGTAAGGCCAGGAATCCGGCAATGCCTTTCTGTCCCTTACGTTTATCGTATTCGAACACTTCGCTAATGTCGGGATGCGGGCGGAAAAATTTTTTCAAGCCGCCGCGAACATAGAAATCAATGTCAGCGGACGGATAGTGCAAACGGAGGCTCTGCAACAGGGGCAAGGTAAGAACCGCATCCCCCAGAAAAGCCGTATTCAGTACCCCTATGCGCCGCATGCCGTGTCCTTGGCTGAAGAAGCCCGCTCAAGTCCGACCTCCAGGGCCTGGAATGAGCGTAAAACCAAATGCGGCTGCGATGGGCTGCCCGGATGCGCGGTAAAGGACACCCCGTCGGCTCCGGGCTTCGGCAAAGCCAGACGTTCGGCCGTCTCTTCCCCTTTACCGGTAAGCACGAGCCCGCGCAAAGCAAGGCCCGCGCGCGCGGCAAAAAGGATATCCTCTTCCTTATCCCCCAGCATAAGCGTGCTTTCCGCCGCCAGCCCGTATTGCTTTCGCAGCACGTCCCACATGCCTGTTGCCGGTTTGCGGCACCTACATCCCTCTTCCGGCGCATGCGGGCAAAACTGTATGTCGGTAAAGGTGACGCCGTAGGGGCGCAATATCTCCGTGAGGCGTTCGTTGACCGCTACCGCCGCCTCCCTGGGGAACATACCCCTGCCGATGCCGGATTGATTACTGACCACAAAAAAGCGCACGCCTTTGCGAGACAGGGAGGAAAGACTTTCCGCCACACCGGGCAGAAGCTCCACGCCGCCAGGGTCGGAAAGATAGTGTTTATCCTTGATAACTGTTCCGTCGCGGTCCAGTAATATGGTTGTGACAGCAGGCATAGACATGGGTGCGGATAGGTGCGGCTACACGACGCAATAGAATGTGGTTATCCGGGACTTTTGGCATGAAGCCCGAGTTTTGGCAAGCCATGTGTTGGTCATTATCTTGCCTTACGGCAGGAAAGATATTATACAACTGAAATATGGAGCGGATCCAGGCTGTCGTCTGTCTTCGTTTAGGCTCTTTTTATCAGAAGAGGTTACCTTTGAAAAAAGGATATTTTCATGGCTAAAAAAACCGGAAAAGGCATGTACGCGGCTACCCTGGGACTTTTTCTCCTGGGGGTGGGCTACCTCATGTTTGCCGGCCTTGCTGAAAACACCATGCCCTTTATTAACGTATCGGAAGCCTTGGCCATGCCCGCGGCCGAACTGCGGCCCGCCCGCCTTTTCGGCACGGTCAAGGCTGAAGGGTTGACTCGCATGGACAACCGGCTTGGCGTCACGTTTCAACTGGAAGACAAGGATAACGCGCAAAAAACCCTTTGGGTCGTATTTGAAGGAGCCGTGCCTGATACCTTCAAGGCCGGAGCCGAAGTTATTGTGGAAGGCAGCCTGCATGAGGGAGAGAATGCCTTCAAGGCGGAAAGCCTGATGACCAAATGCCCGTCCAAATATGAAAAGGAAAATAGAAGCTGACGGTTCCCCGTTTCCGATAAGAAATTGGAGTATGGCATCTCGCCCCGGCTATGGCTGGGGCTTTTTTGACGCAAGAAGCAATCCAGTTGTTTTTGCTATTGACTGGTAGTGCACGGTAGTTAATACTCCTACCAGGAGGAGGATGCTATGCAAACGAATATAACTCCAGCTTCTGTGAAGCTCCCTCAACCGTTGAGAGAACGGATAAAAATCCTGGCTGATGCTCGTAATCAGTCGGCTCATGCCATCATGCTTCAGGCTATCGAAAGCTATGTCGCCCGGGAAGAGCAGCGGGAGGCTTTGCGCCAGGAAGCCAAAGCCGCACATGAGCACTACATGCGAACGGGCTTGCATCTAACAAACGCCGAAGTGATACACTGGATGGATAAAATTATCCAGGGAGAAAAGGTGGATATGCCCAAATGTCATACGTAGTTCACTGGACGGACAACGCCGTTGCCGAGTTGGAGAAGGCATATCTGTTCTTAGCGGAAATAAGTGAAGAAGCGGCAATCGCCGCAATCAAGGCCATTCGGGAAAAAACCTTACTACTTGAGGAATTCCCCAATGCCGGGCGGCCCGCTGATGATATGGAGCCGGAATGCAGAGAATTGCTTGTACCCTTTGCCGCTGCCGGGTATGTGCTGCTATATGAAGTCCTTGGAAATTCGGTTTACGTTTTGGCGTTGAGGCACCAAAAAGAAGCCGGATATTAGAGTGTTTCGCCAAACCGGGACACTACCGATATGTGTTTATGCTTGCTATTCCACACGTAGCGCGCTATTCTCGCCGCGACTGCATAACCCCTGAATATATGGCCCATCCTTGGCAGAGGTAACGGCCTCTTCTTTCACCTATGCCGCAAGTCGCGGCAGGAGATGATATGCCGTTATATTCCTTTGCGTCCGCTCTTCTCGACATCGGCGTTTTCGTGACCTTCCTGGCCGGCCTGTTCATTCTTCTACAGCTTTTTCTCAGTACCCGCCACGGCTCCCCGCACTCCTTGCGCTTTTCCGATCCGGTCGCCTGGAGCGTTTTCGCCATTGCCGTTCTTGCCCTGTTGACCACCGTGGCCTCGGCTATCCTTCTTTATGCCTTTGCCACGCATGATTTTATTGTGGAGTACGTGGCCCAGTATTCAGACCGGACTCTGCCTCTGTTTTACCGCCTCACGGCCTTCTGGGCCGGGCAGGACGGCTCACTCCTTTTCTGGGCCTGGTCCGTGGCCATCAGCGGAGCGGCCTTTGTCCTGCTTCCCGCCTTCAAGCAGCTCAGCACGCAGACAAAACTCTGGTTCTGCCTGTTTTTTCTCTGCATCATAGGTTTTTTTCTCCTGCTGCTCGCCCATTGGAGCAACCCCTTTGCTACCCTTGACTTTACTCCCAAAGACGGACGCGGCCTCAATCCCCTGCTGCAAAACGTGGGCATGATTTTTCACCCGCCCCTGCTTTTCCTCGGTTACGGCGGTTTCGTGGTGCCCGGCTGCCTGGCCTTGGCCCAAGCTCTGAGCGGGAAACTTTTTTCACAAAACGGAAACGATCCTGTTGAGGAATCCTGGGAACAAGCGTCCCGTCCCTTCATTCTCGGGGCTTGGTCCCTGCTGACCGCGGGCATTATACTCGGAGCTTGGTGGGCTTATATGGAACTCGGCTGGGGCGGATACTGGGCCTGGGATCCGGTGGAAAACGCCTCGCTCATTCCCTGGCTCGTGGCCTCGGCCTATTTGCATACCGCCGTTATCGGCAGCAGGCGGGGAAAACTACAGCGTACCAACGTTTTTCTCATGGCCCTCACCACCATTTCGGCCTTTTTTGCCACCTATCTGGTGCGTAGCGGCGTGGTGCAATCTCTGCACGCTTTTGGCAGCGGCACTGTGGGCACGCCGCTCATCATTTTCATGTTGGCCTTTCTGTATCTTTCCCTGGCCATTATTATCTGTGCTCCGGGACCGGACCAGAAGAAGCCGCCCCAGGCCGTTGCCCACACCTTGCACGCTCTTATCCTGGCCGCTTTTGTCGTTATTCTGGGGTATGCGTACCAGGGAGAGGCGGTTCCGACCTTTTTGATCGCGGTCTTTGTTCTGCTGCTTTTGGCCATGCCCATACTGTACCTCAGTCCGAACCTCCATGCCGAACCTCTGGAAGACATCACCAGCAAAGAAGGACTGCTGGTGCTTGTGGCCTGGCTGCTGCTGGCTCTTTCCTTCATTATCCTTATCGCAACCATGTGGCCGGTGATTATTGATACGCTTAAAGCCTATGCCCGATTCCTGCCGGGGTTCATTGCCGCTCGGCTTCCGCAAAACCCTTCCGGTCTTGACATCAGCTTTTACAATAATACGTGTTTACCGCTTTTCATGCTCCTTGCGGTTTTGCTGCTTGTCTGCCCATTTCGCAAGTGGAAGCTCTCTCCCGGCTCTCCCGGCTTTTCGCAGCCAAAGCTCCCTGCCGCCGCTTTTCTGACCGCTCTGATCCTGGCCGTGGGCCTGTGGATTTCCGGCATAACCAATCCGGTGGCCCTCGTTGCCGCGGCCTCTTCCCTGGCGGCCATACTGGGCATTGCCACGCTCTTTGGCTCCAATACGCAGCTTTTCTCCGTCAGGTCGCTCCTCGCGGCGCACGGAACGCACATCGGAGTACTGCTGATCATTCTGGGGGTTGCCTTTTCAGGTCCCTATCAGGAGCAATACACCCTGCAACTGGCGCGAGATCAGGTGGCAACCATTGGTTCGTATCAGATCAAACTCAACCAGCTTTATGAGGGTGAGTCGCAGATCGGGGCTGACGGTAAGCCCAATGTCCGCTTTGTCGAAGCGGAATTGCTTGTGGGAGACAAAAACGGCGCACCGCTGGGCGTGCTGTCTCCCCAGCGCCGCTTGTACACCAACTTCGAAAACCAGACCTATGCCGAAGTGGACACGCTGTTCAGCCTGGGCAAGGAGCTCTACGCCACCTTGCTCAGCATTGATGAAAGCGGCCGCGCCACCCTGACGGTCAATGTCAACCCGCTGGTCAACTGGCTCTGGATAGGCGGAACCGTGATGTGTATTTTTCCCTTCTTCGGCCTACGGCGCGTTCGCCGCATGAAAACGGATCAATAGTCAGGTATGGCGCTGCTCAAGGCCCGTTCTCTCGCCCATTTTTACGGCCCCAAGCTCATCTTCAAGGACGTGTCCCTTGAATTGCGCTCCGGCGCCATTATCATGCTGGCAGGGGCAAACGGGGCAGGCAAATCCACCTTGCTGAAAATACTGGCGGGGTTGATCCGGCCGTGCTCGGGCGAGGTGGAGATGGGCGGCGGCAGTACGGGAAAGCCCCTCACCATCGGATACCTCGGGCATCAGACCTTTATCTATCCCGAATTGACCGCCCTGGAAAATTTGCGTTTCTGGGCGGAACTGTATGGCATCCCCCTGACCGAAACAGCTTGCGAGGCCGTTTTGGAGCGGGTCGAACTCGCTACCTTTGCCGGGGAAAAAGCCAGGGGCTTTTCCCGTGGCATGGCCCAGCGTCTGAACCTGGCGCGCATTTTCCTGCTGAAGTCCGATATTTTGCTCCTGGATGAGCCGGGCACCGGCCTGGACACCCGCTCCACCGCCATTTTACAGCGGGAACTTGTTGCCGCCAGGGATAAGGGGGCCGGGGTCATCTGGATTACCCACAGTTTGGACGATGATTTGCAACACGCGGACACCGTGGCCTTTCTGGGGAAAAAAAGCCTCGATTTCTACGGCCCTGTTGAGGCATTCCGTTCCCGTTCAGGCCAAGCTGACAGGGGGTCGCCGTGCTGAAAGCCGCCCTGCTTATTGCCCGCAAGGATATCAGCCTGACCTTGGGCCGGGGAAGCGGACTGGTGCAGGCGCTTTTACTGGGCCTGTTGCTGATCTTCGTGTTCAGCCTGTCCCTGTTGCCCGGACAGCGCATGACCCCGCAGGGCGCGGCAGCCATTTTCTGGATGGCCTCCGCCTTTTGTCAGGTGCTGATCTTCAGTACCCTGTATGCGCATGAAGAGAGTAACGGACAGCGGCAGGGCCTGGTTTTGGCTCCGGCGCCGGTACAGAGCATCTGGCTCGGCAAGGCCCTGGCGGGCCTGTGCATGCTTCTGGCCGCCCAACTCCTTTTTCTTCCGGCCATTGTGGTTTTTCTGGGGCAGGAGATTACCGGCCTGTGGCATCTGGGCCTTTGCATCCTGATCCTTGGCGACATCGGCATCGTGGCGCTCGGCTCCATGCTGGGCGCGCTTTCGCAAGGGCAAAGCGCCAAGGAATCCCTGCTCAGCATTGTGCTCTTTCCCCTGCTCATTCCGCTCTTTCTCGGCGGTATACGCATAGGTTCCGCCGTTTTCAGCGGAAAACCGCTGGAAGGCGCGGAAAGCTGGTTCGGCATTGCCCTGGCTTTTGACGCCATTTTCTCGGCAGCCGCACTTATCCTTTTTCCGGTCGTGTACAACGCCGAAGAGTAATGTGTACGAATATGCGAAACATTCTGGAAAAAGCCTCAATTGCCGCGTTCTGGCCGGCGCTTTTGGGAGGTCTGGCTCTCGGAGCATGCCAATGGCTCATCTTTGTTTATGCGCCTGTTGAGGCCACTCTGGGCCTGCCTCAGAAAATATTTTATCTGCACCTGCCCCTCGCCTGGTGGGGACTGATCAGCTTTTTTGTCGTCTTTGCATCCAGCATTGCCTATGTTCGCAGTCGCCAGCCGTACTGGGACGCCCTGGCGGGCTCGGCCGCCGAAGTCGGGTTGGTGCTGGCCGTGCTGGCCGTCGTGTCCGGCTCCATCTGGGCCAAGCACGCCTGGGGTGTCTGGTGGACCTGGGACGCCCGCCTGACCACCACTCTGGTCATGTGTTTTATCTATGCGGGATACCTGATCATCCGTGGCCTTGACATGCATCCGGGCCGCAAAGCTCTGATCGCCGCTGTGGTAGGCATTGCGGCCTTTCTGGACGTGCCGCTGGTATTTCTGTCCGCGCGGCTGTGGAGCTACATCCATCCGCCGTCCATTACTTTGGAACCTGAGATGAAACTTACGGTTATGGCCTGCATCGCCTCCTTTGCTCTGCTCTGGGCGGGTCTCCTTCTGTTCCGTTTCAGGCTGGCCCTGGATGAGCAACGTCTTGACCGGATTGCCATGGAACGGCTCATGCGCCAGTAAAATTATATCCCTGACGCAATGCTGATGCGCCAGGGGAGTCACCCCCTTGATTTGAGGAAACGTTTATGAACTCGTATGAATGGATTATGTATGCCGGTATTGCCGTGTGGGCGGGTCTCGGCTTGTATGTTTTCACACTGGCCCGCAGACAGATGCATCTTTCACGCCGCATTGCCCAGATGACACGCATGATGGAGGATGACCATGAGCACCGTTGAACGCAGTACCGTCCCGCCCTATATTCTGTTGGTTATTCTGCTCGCTTTTCTGAGCATGTCCGCAGCTGTTTTTTATAGCCTCGCGGACAAGCCGAAGGCCGTGCATGCCAGCACAAACGCGGCAAATCCGACTGCGGACAAAAGCGCGCCCCTTGCGGGCGGCGATCCTGATCCGGCCTTGAGTGAAGAGCAGGCGGATGATCTGAGCGCGCTGATGCGCAAGGTGCAGAGCAACCCCAATGATGCCGATGCGCTCATGGAGATCGGCAGCATCTTCCTTACAGCCAAGGATTGGGGCCGGGCCGGGGTTTTCCTGAACCGGGCCGTGTTGAGCCGTCCCGCCGACATAGGTCCCCGCTACATGCTGGGTATTGCGCTTTACCAGCAAGGGAGAGAGCAGGAAGCGGCTGCGGTTTTTGAAGAACTCCTGGCCTTGGAAAAATACCCCGCCGCGCAGTATAATCTGGCTATTATTTATAAATACCACATGGATAAGCCGGATGAGGCCAAGGCGTTGCTTGAGCAGATCCTAGCCTCGCCGGATGCGGATGTGGAGACTGTCAGCCGCGCCAAAAAAGAATTGAATCCGGAATAACCCCCGGCGGCAAGGGGAAAATAGTTGAAATGAAAAAAACGTTGGCAAGCCCTTAGCAAAGCTCAAGGGGCTTGCCAACGGTCGACAATCTGGTTTGCCTTACGGTTGACAGAAATAACCGCCTTCAAGCTCATTTTCTTTTTTCACCGCGCATTCGTTGCAATGGCAACCCTTTTTTTCTTGTATGCATTCGCTTTTTCCAAAAGTGCAAAACATTCCTTCAAAGTGCTCCACATTCTCAATGCCCTTTGTCATCATCTTGAACATATCCTTGGGTATTTCCTCAATTTTGCATTTGAAAGTGTAGGACGGGCATCCCATGCATTTACACTTTTTCAGATTTTCCTTTGTTCTTTCAACAACTCTACTCATGATATAAGCCTCCTTATTATTAAGACCACAAAAAAAGCACTTTCTGAGATCTGTTTTTATAAAGCGATAAACTATATTTGCTATTGTTTGTCAAGCAGCTTATCCACCTGGCTCCAACTCCATGCGGTCAGTTCCCGGTACGAATATTGCTTAGTATACAGGCAAAATAGTAACCCGGAATTTTTTTCCCAGGAGACGCCCCATGCAAATCGCCCGTATGATGGGAACTTCCACAGCTTCAGCCCTAGAAGCTGTTTACGGAGATGAAGAAAGAAAACAAAAAGAGGCCAGGCAAAGCAGTATCCTTTCCCGGCAGCAGGACAGCGTGTCCATTTCGCCCGAAGCCATGCAAGCCTATCAGATGATGCGCCTCAACCTTCAGGATAAGCCGTCCCACGATGGCCTGAATACACAAGAAATAGACCTGCTCGGCGATACGCCGCATGAGGGGCCGATGGCCGGAGGCGCTTCCGCCGCTGCCGGAAGCGCCTCCATATCTGAACTTGAAGCCAAAATTAAAGAGCTGCAACAACAAATGGTTCAAATACAGAACAGCGGCATGCCCGAGGAAAGTAAGGCCGCCATGAGCGCCTCCATTGAGGCGCAGATTCAACAACTCATGCAGCAACTCAATGCGCTGCGGGTACAAACAGCCTGAGCGCATCCGGAGCTTCGCAAAAACGCGGCGCCGCCTACCGGCACCCGGAAAGCTGAAAACCGGGTGCCGGAGGTGTTTTAGCCCGCCTGCCCTGATCCGTGGAACATCCACATTTTTTCAAAAGATATTCAAGAAAAAGTCTAAATATGAGATGTCCTGGCACTGAAATTGCTTTCCAAGGTGCATGTATGGACAAAGGGAAAATCTTGCAGCCAAGGAGCCGCCGTGAGTATCAACGATACACATATCATATCTCCATCAGGCCCGGTTTCCCTTGAAACCTTTCATGCTGAAACACCTTGCAAAGCTGAGGACGTTTGCTCCGAGCTTTCCAAACATACGCGGATAGCCGCGCTTTCCTCTATCATGCCGCGCTTGCAAACGGCAATGGACCTGGTGGAAACGCCACGCGGGCTTGCTGATGATCCCAGCGACAGGATTCTGGAGATGCTTTCCAGCAACATCGCCCTGTTGCAGGATACGTTCATGCATACATTCTACAGCAAGCTGCACAGCCTTGGCGTGGACACGTCCAGCAAACTGACCCTGCGACTTAACGATGATATCCGCCTTGTCGTTGCTGGAGAACACCCGGATGCCCAAGCCATCAACGATTTGCTGTCCAATGATAAGGAACTGGTGGAAGGTTTTGTGGAAATAGCGGCCCAGTCAGCCGCCCTGCGGGACTTGCGCAGCCTGCGCACGTTGACCTTGTATGATCATGCTTCGGACGCCTATTCCGCCCTGGCCGCCGGTCCGGGTGAATGTATTTACCAGCTTAGTCTGAAAGGGGAAATGAATCATTTCTACTTCACGCGTTGACGGCTGGATAGCGCCCCAATTTGCCTGCCTTTGCCGTCCCGCAAGGACAGTAAAGGCAGGACAGCACAGACAGCAGCAAGCGCTTGGGAAGAGCCGGACGGCATTGCCGATTACCTCTTGTCGTATAGTAACTGACACAGCTTCTCAAAAAATACTTCCACATCAGCTCCTGTAGCGCACACCATCGCCAAGGCCGTCATAATACCTGGCTCCTGGCTTCCAGATTCTACGTTGAGCAAATTCCGCAGGTTATATCGCGCTTTTTCAGCGACGATCTTCTGGGTGATGCCATAATGCAGGCGCACCTCTTTGAACATCAGCCCAAAGGTTGACCTGGCTTTACTTTCAGATTTTTCCAGGGGCAAATGCAGCTCCTGGATATAGTCATTTTCAGCTTCAACCATCCCTTTACAGCCCGGAGTATCCGGCAGTACAGGCAAGCCTCCCTGTTCCGCCAGTTGCTGAAAGAATTTCCCCACACTGTACCCCAGCGTAGCAACAAGCCGCACGGCAACCTCAACACCCGGTTGACTTCCGCCCTTTTCAATCGTCCGCAGTTGGGTGGCATTTATCGCAGCCGCTATACTGAGTCGTGATTGCGACATCCCTGCCTTCTTTCGGTGCATTACAAGCGCCGGACCGAATAAACACAGCGCCTTTGGGTAATTTTCTTGCTCCATCCCATACGATATGGGCGAATAGAAATTTTTAGGCTAGACGAAACAAAAGAGCGAGTATATATTACGCATTATCATTGTTTTGGCAGGATACGAAATTTTGCGAACTTGTGGTGTGCATAAAATACTGCTCTCGGCCTTAGCCGGATTCATTGTAGCAGTTCTGTCTGCGACAGCCGTAGTGGGTATACAGAAGCCACACTACAATGCCGGCTATCAAGCCGGATACCATGCCGCCCATCGCTATGTTCCGACAAGGCAGATCATGGTTTTAACGCAGGCCGCCCAACTGCCAACCCAAGGCGCGGTGGTACTGTTGGGTGATTCTATCACGGACGGTATGCTCCCGCCCGCCAATTCCGGCAACCTGCTCAACGCCGGAGTAAGTTCGGCCAAGGTGGCGGATATCCCCCCTCTGGCGAAGGAGATCTTCGCACAGGTGAAGCCCTCGGTTGTGCTGGTAACCGTTGGCGTGAATGACGCGCAAAAAAACGGTCATTTTTGTTTAGAAAATTTGCAAAAAGAATTTCGTAAAATATGTACTATATCACCGCGTTATCCAACCACCCATGATGTCGATGATGCGAGTCGGGATGTCAGATTGATTCTTTCTACCGTGTTACCGATAGCCAGAAATATGCCCTTAGGGGATGCCTACTTTGACGTAGAGAAAATTCAACAAATTAATGCCGTTATCAGAACGGTAGCTGATGAGGAAAATGTGGAGCTCTTGGACGCTTTCACACATTTTGCCGATTCTGATGGTTTCCTGCCCCGGGAGTTCACCACGGACGGAGTGCATTTGAACGCCGCCGGGTATGAAAAATGGAAAGAATTGATAATGCCCCTTTTGTAGCGCGACACGATAGTGCCCCGGTTTGGCGTCAGAACATCACGCCAAACCGGGGCACTACCGATCACTTCTTTTTCAGCCTATTTCTTCTTCAACCAGGGCATCATGGCGCGCAGTTCCGTGCCCACCTTTTCGATGGGATGTTCCGCCTGCAAGCGGCGCATGGCCTTGAAACCGGCCATGTTGGCCTTGTTTTCCAGGATGAAGTTACGCGCGAACGCGCCCTGCTGGATGTCGCGCAGCACGGCTTTCATTTCCTTTTTCGTCTCTTCGGTAATAATGCGCGGCCCGGTTACATAGTCGCCGTATTCGGCAGTGTCGCTGATAGAGTGGCGCATTTTGGTCAGCCCGCCTTCATAGATCAGGTCCACGATCAGCTTCACTTCGTGCAGGCACTCAAAATAGGCCATTTCCGGGGCGTAACCGGCTTCCACCAGGGTTTCGTACCCGGCTTGAATCAAAGCGGAAAGACCGCCGCAGAGCACCGCCTGTTCACCGAAAAGGTCGGTCTCGGTTTCTTCCCGGAAAGTGGTTTCAATAACGCCGGATCGCGCGCCGCCCACGCCCTTGGCATAGGCAAGAGCGATTTCCAGAGCTTTACCGGTGGCGTCCTGATGGATGGCCACCAGGCAGGGCACCCCGCCGCCTTCCACATAGGTGCGGCGCACCAAGTGGCCGGGCCCCTTGGGGGCAATAAGGAATACGTCCACATCCTTGGGAGGCACGATCTGGCTGAAGTGGATATTGAAGCCGTGGGCAAAAAGCAGGGCTTTGCCCGCTTTCAGGTTCGGTTTGATATCCCGTTCATAAACGTCGGCCTGATGCTGATCCGGGAGCAAGATCATGATGATATCCGCTTTGGCGGACGCTTCAGCGGCGGTCATGGGCGCAAAGCCGTGTTCCTTGGCCAGTTCATAGTTGGCGCCGCCGGGACGCTGGCCGACCACCACATCCAAACCGGAGTCACGCAGATTCTGCGCATGGGCATGCCCTTGGCTGCCGTAGCCGATAATGGCTATGGTTTTTCCTTTCAACACGGCCAAGTCCGCGTCCTTCTCATAGTAAACCTTCATGATTGCTCCTAGATTATATTTTTTGGAGGGGCTCTGCCCCTCCAAACCTCCCCGCAAGGGCCTAGCCGGCCCTTGACCCGGCATTCCCGAAAACGGCTTCGCCGTTTTCAGGGTATGGGGGTGCAGGGGACTCAGTCCCCTG
>Ga0082212_10000054_pt1 | contig 163180 bp, 153 predicted proteins | sample TergutNt197P3_FD_71548 | JGI IMG/M metagenome (GOLD analysis project Ga0082212, IMG submission 71548) | Neocapritermes taracua P3 segment gut microbial communities from Petit-Saut dam, French Guiana - Nt197 P3 | ecosystem: Host-associated > Arthropoda: Insects > Digestive system > Gut ... | reverse complement strand
ACAAGGCTTCTTTGATGGGTTATAGTATTGCTCAGATTGTTCAAGGAAGGCCGTTGATGTCATCTTCCAGGGCGTTGCCACCCACCAAAAGGGAGGCACCACCCCCAATCACCTAACATGCAGCGCAATCGCCGGGTCTCATCAATTCCTTGTAGGGTACAATAGAGGCGATGATTTCAAAATCAAACAGAGCCATCCTGTCCGTCGTGCTTCTGTGCACGATGCTTCTTTTCAGCTGCACGCCGACAAGCACCGAGGACGCCACCTCAGACGTCGGTACCCTTGCTCTGGGCGAAGTAAGCGACCGATTCCGCGCCGAGCCGGATGAGGATTCGGTACCAACTGAAGAAAAGGACACGGCTGAGCTATCAAGTGAAAACGAAAGCGATGCCGCGCCGCTTCCTATTGCCACCATTGTCGAGGACATGCGCCCCAGCCTTGGGCATGGCCCTAAGGGTGTGGCGTATCAAAAATACATCATGCTCCATGATACGGAGGGCAGCGCAGACCCGTACTCTGTCGTGAGCTGGTGGGACAGCAACGGGAGCCTGGTCGCCGCCCATTTCGTTGTGGGGGTTGACGGCGTGGTGGTGCAGTGCGTAGCGCTTGACACCATTGCCCATCATGCGGGTTTTGGTGATGTGGGGCACAATAGCCTGTTCGGAACCCCCGAAGACGGGCGAGACGATAAGCTGGGCACGGCTTCTATTGGGGAATCCTATCCCGACTACGGCATGAATTCTTACTCGGTAGGAATCGAGCTGGTGCATATCGGTGGGTCGGGGCACTATCCGGAAGCGCAGCTGAACGCCCTGGACAGCCTGATTGCCTATATCGATTCATATTATGGCTTTGAGAGCAAGATAATCGACCACAAGGCATGGAGGACGAGCAATTCCGATACGTCTGCCGAATTTGCCGAGTACCTGCACAACTACCAATCCCACCGCACCCATTCGTAAAATACCGAGTAATAAAGCAGCGTGCACGACGGTGGCAAAGACGGTGGCGGCCACCAAACAACAAAAACAGGTCAGCGCAAATATGCGTCTGACCTGGTGTTTTGTGGTGGGCGGTACAAGATTTGAACTTGTGGCCCCTACCGTGTCAAGGTAGTGCTCTCCCCCTGAGCTAACCGCCCGTGTTCCTGCTTCAGAACAACGAGGGATAGTCTACCATAAAGCCCGAGCCTGCGAAAAGGGATTTTCAGATATTCGGGGATTCGCCCATATTTGCCACAGGGGCGAACAGGAACTCCACATGTCCTTCCAGGTGGGTTTTTTGGCGAAAACGCTTGCACATCGCTGGGGCTTTTAGTAGGATGGTTGCTTGTGTTGCGGACGTGGCTCAGCTGGTAGAGCACGACCTTGCCAAGGTCGGGGTCGCGGGTTCGAATCCCGTCGTCCGCTCCATTGTCAGTCAGGGCCGGCCACCTCTTCCAAGTTGGCCGGCATTTTATACGGCTGGTTCCCATGGCGACGTGGCCAAGTGGTAAGGCAGAGGCCTGCAAAGCCTTTACCCCCGGTTCGAATCCGGGCGTCGCCTCCATGGAAAGCCTGCCCTTTGTGCTCCGACCTGCAAGGGCCGGTTCTCGCCGAAGCCGAAAGACAACGCCACATGCATTTCTTCTTACAGGGTGACAAAGGCATCGGGAAATCAACCCTTCTGCAAGAGGTTTTAAGCCCCTGTGCCGCGGTGCTTGCCGGCTTTGCCACGCAGCGGCTCACGGCAGGGGGGAGGCCCGTGGGATTCCGCGCCCTCGTGGTCGACGGGGCCCTGCCGCCGGTTGAGGTGCCGTACTCGGAAGGCTGCGGTGGCGCCGGTGACGTATTCCTCCTGAGGGGGAAGAGGGACGTCTCGGTACTGGAGCGAAAGATATGCGAGGCGGAACAGGCCGTCCGGCGCAGCTCTGTGAGGCTCGTCCTGCTTGACGAGGTCGGGGGCATCGAGCTTGCCTCGGAGGCCTTCATGTCGTTGCTGTCGAGGATACTGGCAGGCGGCAAGCCCTGCATCGGCGTCTTCAAGTCGCCAGAGAACCTGGCAAGCACCCTGCAGGCCACCGGCGTGTCCGACCGATACCAGTCCCAGCACCAAGCCTTGAAGCGGATCATCCAGCAAGAAGGGGAGCTCAAGACCCTCACGAAAGAAAACAGGCAGGCCGTCCGCGCCCAGGCATCCCGCTTCGTCGAGGCGGCCCTGAAAGCCTGAGGGCAAAAGGCCGACGCCCCGCCTATCCAAGCCCCTCCAAAGCCTTATCTGAAAAAAGAGGCAGGGAATTTCACAAAGCACTTTATTTATAAACAAGAATATACTATAATGCGAATAATCCATGAACGAGAATAGTCAAGGGAGGGCATGATGCGGGGTTGGTCGGGGGTGTCTTGGGATGGGTCGCTGCCCACGCGGCAGCTTCTCGACCTGGATATCGAGTCGCTGCTCGACCTGTCGGGCCGGGCGGCTGAAAAGGCGCTTGCCATCAACCCTCTTACGGTCACCGCCGCGCCGATAATCATCACCGGCGCCTGTACCACAAGCCCCGGCTGCCGCCATTGTAAGTGGGAGCACCTCAAGGCGATGGGAAGGCCCCCGTTTATCGACGACCGCTCTGTGGGTGCGCTGACAGACTGGGCCCACGCACTGGCGGACGCGGGGATGCACCGGGCCTTCTTCGGCACGGGATGGCTCGGGTACCGCCTGCCCAGGCAGGTCCTTGAGAAGGTCGAGGACGTCTGTGCGGCAGAGCCCCGCCTCGAATACTACGGGCTCTTCGGCGCGCTCGACCGCCAAAGCCATTTCGACCTGGCCTCGGCAGGGCTTACCGGCATGCTGACAAGCCTTGAGTCACCCAGCGAGCGGGTGTACCGGAGCTTCCGGCCCGGCGGGGACTCCCTGGCAGACAGGCTGAAGGCCCTGGGGCACACAAAGGAGGCCGGGCTCAAGGCTTGGACGGGCTTCCTTGTCGGGCTCGGCGAGGATGCCGACGAGGTCGCCTGGGGTTTGGACGCCCTGCGGCAGATAGGGCCCGAATCCGTCTCGATACTCCCCTTCGAGCCTTTTGAGGAAACAGCGATGCGCGACCACCCGCCCACCGACGAGCTGTGGCTTGCACGCGTCAACGCGGCGGCCCGGGTCGTCCTTGAGCCGTCGACTGTCCTGTTCAGCGACCACTACCGCGACGTCGACGAGCGCTTCGGCGCTGCCGTGGGCTTCAACGGCTCCTACATAACCACACCGCCGTCCAAGGCCTTCGGCTCACAGGCCGAAGGCCCCGGGCATGGCGACAGGCCCGGCAGCTAGGCAAAAGCCTTGAATGCAAAGATAGACAAAGAAAGAAGAGGGAAGGAAGGTATCCATGGCGGAAAAGAGGATTGACCTATACGAGGGCGCGGACGGCTTTGGCGGCCCGGACGGCCTTGGCGGCCCGGACGGCTCGGGGGACGACAGCCCGACGGCCCTGTCGCGGCGCAGCTTCTTGAAGCTCGGCGGTTTTGCCGCGGTCGCCATCGCGGGAAGCTCGTGGCTTGTCGCCTGCAGCAAGAAGGACGAGCCGGCGGCGGGGGAGGATGCGGGGGAGGGTGCGGCCGACGGCCCCGGCCAAGACCCGCCCGCCCTGCCCGAGACGCGCACGGTGACCAACCTGGACGGCACGGCCATCACGATCCCCTACGAGGTCACCCAGGTGGCGGCTATCTTCGGGCCGTCCTATGAGCGGGTCGTCGTCGTGGGCGCGGAGGACCGCATCGTCTGCAACGGCGACTTCCACATAGGCGGCTGGCCCTGGTCGAACGTCATCTACCAGTACCTCAACGAGGTTCCGGGCATCCCGAACGCCCACAGCGACCTTAACGTCGAGGACCTTGTGGCCCAGGGAGTGCAGCTTGTCTTCTGCTTCCCCAACCCCCAGCAGGCCGAGGCCATCACCAACGCCGGCCTGGCCGCCGTCCCCTCGGCCGGCACCGGGAAGTTCCGCGACATCGTTGGCACCATCAAGCTGTATGCCGACATCTTCAACGACGAGAAGGCCCACAGCCAGGCCGATGCCTACGCGCGCTACTTCGACGACACCCTTGCCATGGTGAAGGGCCGCACGGCCAATGTCGGCGAGCGGCCCCGGGTCTACCTCGCCTACACCGACCTGCTGCACGCCTACGGCAAGAAGTCCGACATGGTCGAGGTCATCGACGCTGCCGGCGGCGTGCTGGCGAGCCTCGACCTCGATGCGGGCCAGAATACCGAGGTTACTGCCGAGCAGGTCATGGCATGGAACCCCGACTTCATCTTCGTCGACCATGCCGGCTCGTCGGGCAACGCCTCGGCGGAGGACGCCATCACAGAGGCGCTGGCGGCGGGGGATCTGAACAACGTGCCTGCGGTGAAGAACGGCCAGGTCTACGCGACGCCGACCGGCGTGTTCTTCTGGGACTCCGGCGTCCAGAAGATACTCTACCTGGTCTACATCGCCAAGACGATCCATCCCGACCTGTTCGAGGACGTCGACCTTAAGGAGATGCTTATCGACTTCTACCGGCAGTTCTTCTTCTTTGACCTGAGCGACGAGCAGGCAACCCGCATACTCAACCACGAGGACCCCGTTTAGGGGCTGGGCAGAGGACATGAGGCTGGCCGACCGTGAGCCGTAACCACCCGCCCACACAAAGCGAGGCGCAGACCAGGCGTGCGCGGCTCATGCTGCCCCTGCTGTGCCTCGCCCTGCTCCTTTCGGTAGCCGCCTCGCTGGTCGTCGGTCGCTACAGCATCGGCATCCCCCAGCTGGTCTCTACCTTAGGCTCGCTCCCCGAGCTCGTCGGCCGCATCGCTGAGGCAGGGGGCGTCGACTCCGTGGCCATGAGCAACGAGGAGCGGGTGCTTTTCATGATGCGCATGCCCCGCATCCTCGGCGCCCTCCTCATAGGCGGGGCCCTTGCGGTCGCCGGGGCTGCGTTCCAGGGTATGTTCCGCAACCCGATGGTATCGCCCGACCTCTTGGGCGCCTCTGCCGGGGCCGGCTTCGGGGCTGCCTGCGCCATGCTCTTCGCGGCACCTGTGGCTGTCATCACGGGCTCGGCCTTCCTCATGGGCCTCGTCGCCGTGACGCTGACCTACCTCATCTCGCTGTCGGTCGGCAGGGGGACCCCGGGCATCACGGTCCTCGTGCTTGCCGGCGTGGTCATAGGCGCGCTGTTCCAAAGCTGCACCTCCATCACCAAGCTCGTCGCCGACCCCTACAGCCAGCTCCCGGGGATCACGTTCTTCCTCATGGGGGGCCTCTCATCCGTCACCTGGAGGTCGGTCCTCGTGCTCGCCGCCCCGATCAGCGTCGGGGTCACCACGCTCTACCTCCTGCGGTGGCGCATCAACCTGCTCGCCCTCAAGGACGACGAGGCGCAGTCGCTCGGCCTGAACACGAACCGCATCCGCGGCGTCGTCATCGTGCTCGCAACCCTGATCACCGCCGTGAGCGTGGCCGTCGGCGGCCTGATCGCCTGGGTCGGGCTGGTCATCCCGCACTTCATGAGGATGCTGGTGGGGCCCGACCACCGGTGGCTCCTGCCCGCCTCCTTCCTCGGCGGGGCGGCCTACCTGGTCCTCATGGACAATATCGCACGCGGGCTCTTCGCCATGGAGATACCCATCGGGATCCTGACCGCCTTGGTCGGGGCGCCGGTCTTCATCATGCTCTTGCTCCGCTACAAAGGCGGGTGGGACTGATGGCGCTTTCGGTGGAAAACCTCAGCTGCGGCTATGGGGGAGAGGCGGTCATAAGCGGGTTGAGCTTCGACTTCGAGGCCGGCAAGGTGCTCAGCATCCTCGGCCCCAACGGCATCGGGAAGACCACCCTGTTCAAGACGATGCTCGGATTCCTGAAGCCCCAGTCAGGCTCCGTCAGCATCGACGGCACGAAGGCCTCGTCGCTCTCGCGCAAGGAGACCGTGCGGCTGCTGGCCTACGTCCCCCAGTCGCAGGTCGTCCCCTTCTCCTACCCTGTGGAAGAGTTCATCCTCATGGGCCGGGCGCCGCATTTGGGGCTCTTGCAGCAGCCGGGGCCCGAGGACCGGGAGATCGTCCACGGGGTCATGTGCCTTCTGGGCATCGAGCACCTTGCGGCGAAGTCCTGCACCGGCATCAGCGGCGGGGAGCTGCAGCTTGCCTTTGTCGCCCGGGCCCTGGCCCAGCGGCCGCGCTACCTTGTCATGGACGAGCCGACGGCCAACCTCGACTACGGCAACCAGACCAAGGTGCTGGAATGCATCCTCGGCCTTGCCCAGGACGGCATCGGCATCGTCATGACGACGCACAACCCCGAGCAGGCCTTTATCCTTGAGTCGCAGGTGGTCTTGCTGCAGGGCAGCGGGGAATACCTCTGCGGCAGCTACAAGGACATCCTTACCGAGGAGCGCCTGCACGACACATACGACATCGACGTGCTGATACGGGCCTTCACCCACGAAGGCAAGGACCTCATCACCTGCAGGACGCTCCCGAAATGCAACTGCAAGGTCGGCCGCCAGGGAGCGCGGCAATGAGGGCGGCAACGAGGGCGGGCCTTCTGGCAAAGGATGCCGGATGGGGCTTTCGGGGCACAAGGAGAAGCCGAGGATTGACCCTGCCCCGCTTTCTGGTATTATATTTATATAAGAATAATATATTTGAACAGGATTGACAAAGCCTTGGAGGCGGCCCAAGGAAGGGCGGCCCAAGGAAGGGCGGCCCAAGGAAACGAAAAGGAGATTTGTATGAGGACCTTTATGGAAGACCTGCAAGAGGCGACGGAGTACCACGGACACCTGTGCGGCGGGCAGATCCTCGGCGTCCGGATGGCGCGGGCGGGGCTGGGGGCCCTGGGGATAGACGACCCGAAGGCCTTCCGCGACCTTGTTGTCTACGTGGAGTGCGACCGCTGCCTCACCGACGCCATCGGCACGGTGACGAACTGCAAGCTGGGCAAGCGGAACCTGAAGTGGATGGACTACGGGAAGTCGGCCGCCACCTTCTTGAACACCCAGACAGGCAAGGCCGTGCGGGTTCGCACGACACGCTATTTCGCGGCCCCCGAGGGCGCGGACCTGGTCGAGTTCTTCAACGCGATCCCTGATGAGGAGATGTTCGAGTTCACCGCCGTCAAGGTCCACTACCGCCCAGAGGACCTGCCGGGCAAGCCGCTCGACAGGATGACCTGCCCCGCCTGCAAAGAGGAAGTCACCGACGGCCGGCAGGTCGTGCGCGACGGCACCGCCCTCTGCAAGGCCTGCGCCGAGGGCGCCTACTACGACACAGGAGAGGACGCCTAGCAAGAGAACTGGCTGACCGAGCTCCAAGTGCCGGTCGAGAAGCTCTAGCAGCTGAAAAGCCCGGGCAGCCCCTCACTTTTCCATCGAGCCTGAGTGGCTTGCAGCAGAAGCGAGCACCCTCTGCGACTCTGTCAGAGGGTGCTCTTTGGCAGAGTGCGTCAAAAGACATTCTGGTTCTGGCGCTCGCCGCAGGGGGTGGCTTTGCCGGGCGCCGCCATAGTCCGCATTAGCCGACACGGTAGTGTCGCACGGATGACAGGCCTCCATTGTGATGGCCAAGAAGAGGGAGTACGTGGCAGCACAGTAGTATGCTATACTTCTCTAAAAAGGAGCTTTCATGAAGCTTTATTTAGACAATTGTTGTTTCAATCGCCCGTTTGACGATCAAACACAACTACGGGTCAAATTGGAAACCGATGCCAAGCTCTTCATTCAGGAGAGAATCTTGCTGCAGAAATACAATTTCGTCTGGTCATATGTGCTGGATTACGAGAATTCGCAAAACCCGTTCCCGATGAAGCGTCAAAGCATCGCCAATTGGAAAAACCTATCGCTGATTCGTGTCGAAGAGAACAGGGCGGTTTTGAGGCTCGCCGAGTCATTGGTTGCCAAAGGCATCAAGACGATGGATGCGTTGCATGTTGCCTGTGCGATCGAGGCCGAGTGTGACTACTTTATAACGACAGACAGGAAACTGCTCAGTGCCCAAATAGAGGGCATTAGAATCGTCAGCCCTATACGATTTGTCGAAGAACAGGATTGATCATGGTTGCAGAAGCTGTTTTACGTAACAAGGGAATGCAGGCTCTTGTCGATAGCCTTGGGATGGTCGAGGCCGAGCGTTTCATTACGCTGGTGATTCGGGAGCCGTTCGACTATACAGAGTGGCGGCAAGGAAGGTTCGACGACGTGGGTGTAAGCGAACTGAGTGCACGTGCCCAGGCGTATTGCGATGCCCAAGAAAAGGAGACACGCAGGTAGGCCTGTATACCGGCCCTTCGTTGCCTCCTGTCCATCCCGGGATTAACCATGGTATCGCACAAAGGGCGAGAAGTAGCAATTTGTGATTCTTGGGGAACGTGAGTAGGAAGAGAATGTGTGTCCCGTCTTGTCTCTTTAGTCTCACTTCCTTGTCTCTTCTTTTGTCTCCAGGCTCCGTTCTAACCAGCTTGAGGCGAGAGTTATTCGATGGTTTAGGGGTGCCGGGGTTCTAAGAGCTTGCAGGCGGGGTCAACAGAATACCTGGGGATCCCGCAAGCTGCGACACTCCGGTTCTCCGGCCCCTTTGACGGCGGCTACGATGCTGGCTGTGAGAAGCTTGCGGGTTGGGTGGAGGAGAACGGCTATGCCTTTGCCAGGCTGCCGAGGGGCCACGCCATCATATCGCCAGCCGACGCCGCCGAGCAGGAGAACTGACCGAGCTGAGAAGTGCAAGTCGTCATTTCTGAAAGTAAATTAAAGCTAAATCATAAAACATAATACTGCCAATATATAAAGTAAACTCTTGATAAAGTATAAAGCGGTTGTTACAATAGCCGTGTAGCACCGCTTTAGCTGCGGTCATATGGAGGTTTATATGAATCCAGATTATCTGAGCCGAATTTCGGACGAAAAACTAAAACTATATTTACGCGCAAAGGGAGCAGTTCTTATTGAGGGACCGAAATGGTGCGGGAAGACAAGTTCGGCTGAAGAATTGGCTAGAAGCGTTTTATACATGCAAGATCCGGACAAGGCGGCGATGAACAAGGCGATCGCACAGTCAAAGCCTTCCTTGTTGTTGGAGGGCGAAACGCCGCGCTTGCTTGATGAATGGCAAGTTGCCCCAGAACTGTGGAACGCCGTGCGTTTTGCCGTTGACAAGCGCCGCGCCGTTGGGCAGTTCATTTTGACAGGTTCGGTCAATCCGACCCGTACTGATGATATGCACACCGGGACAGGGCGAATAGCACGAATGAAAATGCGGACGATGTCTTTATATGAGACGGGCGATTCAAACGGGGAAATATCGCTCGAAGCCCTTTTTGGCGGCATAACTGACTCAGATGGGAAATCAAACATTACTGTTGAACAATATGCTTTTTTTATCAATCGCGGCGGTTGGCCTGCTGTCGCCAAGCAAACGGATGAAAAAATCGCCCTAACCGTTGCATTGGACTATGTTGAAGCGGTAGCGAATGAAGATATTTCCAAAGCGGACGGCGTCGATAAAGCCCCCGACCGGGTCAAGGCACTTTTACGGTCTATCTCCCGCCATATTTCCTGCGAAGCTAAAATCACGACGCTTGTGAATGATTTAATCGAAAATGACGAACCGCTCTCCCATGTAACCATTGACGGCTATCTGAAAGCACTGAATAAAATATTTGTCATAGAGGATTTGCCAGCTTGGAATGCAAAATTGCGCTCCAAGACGGCAGTGAGAACCACGGCAAAGCGGCATTTTACCGACCCCTCCATTGCGGCCGCTTCCTTGCGGGCAACGACTAAAAGACTGCTATCAGATTTTAATACATTCGGGTTGCTGTTTGAATCGTTGTGCATTCATGATCTGCGGATTTATGCAGAAAGCATTGACGGCAGCGTGTATCATTACCGGGACAAAAGCGGTCTTAAAATTGATGCCATCATTCAGCTTGGCGATGGGCGATGGGGTGCTGTCGAGGTAAGACTCGGCGCGGGGGAAGTTGACAAGGCGTGTGACAACCTTCTCAAGCTGAAAAATGTCGTTGATACCGATAAAATGAATGAACCGTCTTTTCTCATGGTACTCACCGGAACGGAATATGCTTTTCAAATGAAAAACGGCATATGGATTGTACCGCTTGGGTGCCTGAAAAATTAAAGCTGATTAAAAACAAGAGGTCTGCGAATGAAACCTTTTTATGATCCGTTTGTGTGTCCTGCGGGTGTCCCGGGGTCGCGTGTCTCGGGGTCGACACCACGACACTAATCATCCCCCCTACTTGACGACTTACCCTCACCACAAGACACCCGCCATTTCACGATATCGGCTATCAGTTCATAGTCAACCTTGTCGTATGGCATCTGTATCGTGCCTTTGGAAGCCTTAAACGCATTAATCCTTGCTACAAGGTCGACTGGCAGCCGTTCTATCGCACCGGGGTGTATGCCGAGATGGTTTTTCTGAGCAGCAAAGTGGATGAGGTTTTCGTTCTGCCAAAAAGTTGGCATATTCCACGACATTTTCTGGACAGCATCAGGTGCAGCAGCGCGGATAGTCTCCCGTACTCTTATGAGAATTTGCTGCACATCCTCAACCTGAGCGGCTATATATGCATCTATACTGGCTGGCTTTTCATCACAATAATGGCTTTGGTTTGCATTCTTGAATTCCCGGCCGCAACTTGGACATTTCCACATATTAACTCCACCTCAACATTTCCTGCCGTGGGGTCGGTGTCGTGGGGTCGTATCTCTTGGGTGTCGTGGGGTCTCTTGACACACTCTACAAGTCATCCTATTCTTGCTGTGAGGTGATAGCCTTTTACTTCTTGGCCACGGCTGCTAGCCCCACCAAAATGAGGGCAGGTACGACCGTTAACAAGATGATATACGTGGCATATTGACCGTCGCCTGCCCCCACGTCACCAAAGCTGATCCCGCTTGCCATGATAAACACAACGGCAGCGACCGTGCCGAGTGCGACGAGCAGCATTCCGACAATTTTCACGCGCAGGATGAGTAAGATGCATCCGGTTATGGAAACCAAACAAAAGAAAAGATGTACCATATACGGCGCATTACTCCCACCTCCCGGATTCGCGAAGAAATCTGCGAGTGACATATAAACCAACACCAGCAAGTAGATGGCGGCCACAATGCGAACCGCCACCCAGCCTTTGTTGCCCCTTCCGACGCCCGGACGAAGTCCGTCTTGCGAATGCTCAGCCATGAAGTTCGCTCCAATCTGAAAATGAACTCATTTTTGCCAGTATATCCCAAGCCGATTAAAATGCTGTAAGAAATACTGCAAGAACACCCACAAGCAAGGCTTCATTACTCGGTTAGAGCCGGGGCTTTTCAAGCGCGTCACTGGATTGGATGTCAAGGATTTTGAGGTTCTTGTTTCCCTCGGGGTGTTCAACGGTGGTTTGATGAATGATGCTGTTTACAAGTTTAAGAGATACGAGGATTCAAGCCTGTCCTACACAGGAATCGATATGCACGAAAGTGAAGCCGTCGGCGGCTTCGACACAGTTATAACGCACGAAGAGTACGAGCGGCTTTCTGGCTCATAGTTGACATTAACGACAAAGATGAAAGACACAGGTGTCAGGTTTCCCTTGCGATGACCGTAAGCGATCTCTTGACAATTGTCACTTAAATGATACACTTTATGGCATGAAGATAATCCGCTCGACACATTTTGACCGCTGGCTAAAGAAGCTGGCCAACGGGCTTGACAAGGCGAGAATCCTCAGACGTCTGGAGCGGATAGGGGAGACCGGAGATCTTGGGGATTGGTCGAGCGTGGGGGATGGCATCTTCGAGCTCAGGTTCTTTTTTGGGCTGGGATACAGAGTGTATTTCACGAGGCGCGGCGAGAGCGTCATCGTGCTGCTAGTTGGCGGCGACAAGGACACGCATGAGCGGGATATCGAAAAGGCAAAGCAAATTGCAAAGGAGTATGGCAATGGGGACTGATTTCAGAGAGTTCGACGTGGCCGAATACCTCGACTCTGAGGACACCATTGCTGCCTACCTGGAAGTGGTGTTGTCGGAAGACGACCCGCAGGCATTCATCAAGGCCATTGGCGACATAGCCCGCGCCAGGTCGATGACGGAGATTTCCCGCAAGACCGGGCTGGCAAGGCAAAACCTCTACCGGCAATTTGCGGAGGGCGGCAACCCGAGCTTCTTCACAGTGAGGAAGGTGCTTGACGCTGTAGGGGTGAGCCTGGTCCCAAGGGCCAAAGCGTAAGGCTCGGTCCGGTAGGCAGGCTGCCACAAATCGACCCTACGTTGCCTTTGGGCAAGGGCGGGGATCGCTAGATCACGTAGAGGGCGATGGCGAGGAACTGGCAGATGCTTCCGGCGAGGACGAAGACGTGGAAGACGGAGTGCATGTAGGGCACCTTCTTCATAACGTAGAAGACGCACCCGACGGTGTAGCACAGGCCGCCTGCGAGCAGGAGCCAAAAGCCTCCGGGTGGCAGCAAGAAAAGGAGCGTCGGGAGGAACCACACGACGCACCACCCCAAGAACAGGTAGAGCGCCGCCGAGACCCAGCGGGGGCGGAACACCCAGAAGGCCTCGCAGGCAACGCCCGCCAAGGCGAGCGCCCACACGAGCGCGGCGAGCCAAAGGCCGCCCACACCCGCAAGCGTGATGAGGCAGAAGGGCGTGTAGGAGCCGGCGATAAACAGGTATATGAAGCTGTGGTCAAGCACCTTGAAGACCTTCTTCGCCTTCTCGACGGCGAGCGCGTGGTAGAGCGTCGACATAAGGTACTCAAGCACCATCGTAATGCCGTAGACGAGTGCGGCAAAGAGGCGTATCCCGCCTCCATGGCCCAAGGCCGAGAGGATGAGGATGACGAGGCCTGCAATCGCCAGGAGGGCCCCGATGCCGTGGGTCACCGAGTTGGCGACTTCCTCGCCGAAGATGTACTCGCGCACGGTAGGGTTTTTTCGCGTGGTGTCCTGTGTTGCATCCATAGGCCCACCCTAGCACATCGCGGCGCAGGGAGGGTCCCTGTTTCAGGGCTTGCCCACAAGCTCTTGCAAATGCCCACAAATTGTTATAGTATAAGTATAACAAATTGATCCTCTGCCCTGAGGCCCCGGCGGCTGTGTGGCCCGCGGGCCGCAGGGCGGGGGAGGGGCGGGCCCCCAGGGGCATGGACGCGAGAAGCGAGGAAGACCATATGGGGCTTTTAGCAATTGATTCGCTGTCGAAGAGCTTCGGCAAGCTGCCGGTGCTCGACGGGCTCTCCTTCGAGGTCGAGGAGGGCAGCGTATTCGGCTTCATCGGCCGCAACGGCTCCGGCAAGACCACGACGATGAAGATAATCGTCGGGCTGCTCAAGGCAGACCAGGGGGAGGTGTTCGTAGGCGGCACCAAGGTCGTGTTCGGCGAGACCCCGACGAACCGCCTGATCGGCTACCTTCCCGACGTGCCGGAGTTCTACGGCTTCATGAACGCGTTCGAGTACCTGCGCCTCTGCGGCAGGATAGCCGGCATGAACCCGACCGATATAGAGCGGAAGTCCTCCGAGCTCATCGCCCTGGTCGGCCTGCAGGAAGGGGCGCCGCGCCGCATCAAGGGCTACTCCCGCGGCATGAAGCAGCGCCTCGGCATCGCGCAGGCGCTCATGCACGACCCGGTGCTGCTCATCTGCGACGAGCCGACGAGTGCGCTTGACCCGCAGGGCAGGAGCGAGATCCTTGCCATCTTGAGCCGTGTACGCGAGCGCACGACGGTGCTCTTCTCCACCCACATCCTTGCCGACGTCGAGCGCATCTGCGACACCGTCGGGGTGCTCCACCAGGGCAGGATCGCGCTTGGCGGCAACCTTGAGCAGATAAAGAGCGCACACCGCCGCGACACCATCATGTTCTGGCTGAGCGAGACCGACCCGGCAGCCCTTGTCGCCCTCGGCGAGGACCTGAGAAGGCTCCCCTTCGTGGAGCAGCTTACGGTCGCAGGGACGGTGTTCTCCGCCACCGTCAAGTCGCTGCGCAACGACAGCAGGATGCTGCTTGTCGAGCTGGCGTCGCGCGACGTGACGGTGCTTGGCTACCAGGTCCTCGAACCCACCCTCGAAAACCTCTATTTGGATGTGATCGCATGAAGGGATTTACCGCATTCCTCTCCAAAGAGCTCACCCACACCCTGCGCAGCATGCGCCTCTTGATCGTCGTGGCGGTGTTCTTGCTCCTGGGGCTCATGAACGCGCCTTTGGCGAAGCTCACGCCGCAGATACTTGAGATGGCCGGCGTGGCCGAGCTCACAGGCGCGCTCGGCATGGCGGAGCCCCAGGCCTTCGAGGCATGGGCCCAGTTCTTCAACAACGTCGGGCAGATGGGCATCCTTGCAATCCTCCTGGTCTGCGGCACGGCACTTTCGGGGGAGAAAAGCAAGAACACCCTGGTGCTGCCCTTGACCAAGGGCTTGGGAAGGGCGGGGGTCGTGCTCGCCAAGTTCCTTGTGGCAAGCCTTCTGTGGGCCATCGGGATGCTGATAGCCGCGCTCTCTTCGCAGGCGGCCACCCTGGCCCTGTTTCCGGGGGAGGGTGTCTCCCACCTCGTCCTCTCTGTTGCGATGCTCTGGCTTTTCGGGCAGTTCCTCCTGGCGCTCGTCCCGCTTTCGTCGGTTCTGTTCAAGGGGAGCATGAGCGGGCTCATCATCCCGGGCGCGGTCCTGTTCGTCTTGCTGGTGCTGAGTGCCTTCCCCGACCTGTTTGCCTGGAACCCCCTGCTTCTGGCGACGGGCGGGATTCCGCTTCTGGCCGGGGCTGCCGAGCCGGGCGACTACCTGGCCTGCGCCATCGCCGCGATCCTCACGGTTGTCATTGCGCCCCTTGCTGCCGTCGTCCTGTTCAAGAGGGCATCGGTCTAGGAGTAGAGGCGTATCCCTACATAATAGGTGTTGTGTGGCAGGCGCTCTATCGAATAGACTTCGGCCAGCGGGCAGGCGGAGACCCGCCAGCTGTATGAGGCGTCGTTGATGGACACCACGCCGGTCTTGTAGGTGTTGCCTGCGGTGTCCTCCCCCTCTTCCTCGACGACGGCCTCGGCAAGCCCCTGGGAGCCGAGGGCGTTTTGGATGGCGACCTCGATGTTCTCCGACCGGAAGTCGGCATACCGCAGCCTCATGTCGAGGTAGCCGTCGCGCCCGATCGTGAGCGTCCACGAGCCGTTCAGCATCCTGATCGCCTCAGAGCTTGAAAGGCTTTGAAGGCCGCTGTTGTAGGCAAGGCTGGCATCGACGAGGGACACCCCTTCGGGGAGCTTGACGAGGTTTATCCCCGTGCCCTCGTGGCTGGCGACCGTGTTCATGTCGAACAGGTTGTATTCTTCTGCGCCCAGGGTGGCAAGGACTGCCTCGTCGTCGAGCTGGATCAGGTTCGGGAGGGCGGGCAGCTGAACGGCGGCCACACGGGCGAGGTTTTGCTCGATGCGGTCTATCTCCCGCTGGGGCGCGAGGATGACGTCGTCGTAGGCCCTTTGGAATATCGTCCCGCCGATTGCCGCGCCTGCGATGACAAAGCAGACAAGGATAGCCTTGAACGCCAAGGGCATCGACAGCGGCCGCGCGAGCGGGCTTCCATCCATATAGATGACAGGGGAGGCGTCCGGGGCATTCCCGGGAAAGCTCCTATCCTGCCCAAACCTCAAGCTAGGGAATTGCATAAAATGACTCCTGGCGTTTTTACATTTTCGATATTATAGCATTGTAGCTGCGGATAGCCCGTGATAGGATTCATAATCCTTGGCAGAAGCAGGCGCGAGGGGAGGATAGCAGTGGACTTGTCGGTGTTTACGACACCCGAGGCGTGGGTCAGCCTCGTTACCCTGATTTTCCTCGAGATCGTGCTCGGCGTCGACAACCTGGTGTTCATCGCGATCACCACAGACCGCCTTCCTCCTGAGAAGCAGCAGCTGGGACGCAGGCTCGGCCTTGCGGGCGCCCTGGTGATGCGCGTGCTCTTCCTCTGCTTCGCGTCCTACCTCATACACATGTCGCAGCCCCTGTTCACGCTCGGCTTCGCGTCCTACTCCCATGGTTTTTCTGTGCGCGACATCGTGCTGCTGGCCGGCGGGGCCTACCTGATCTACAAGGGGGTTGTGGAGACGCGCCATGTGCTGAGCCTGGTCGAGGTCAAGGCACAGCGCAGCGAGAAGCACCGCGCGCTCCACCTGCTTGGCCTTCCGCAGGCCGTCGGCACCATCATGGTCATGGACATCGTCTTCTCGATCGACTCGGTCATCACGGCGGTCGGGCTGGCGCAGCACCTGATTGTCATGATCATTGCGGTCATGGTCGCCGTGCTGGTCATGATGGTTTTCATCGACCCTATCTCCGACTTCATCAACCATCATGTCGAGATGAAGATACTCGCCCTCTGCTTCGTCGTCGTCATCGGCATCCTCCTTGTGCTCGACAGCATGGGCCTGCATTCGGGCATCGAGGTGATGGACATGGCCGCGGAGAAGCTGATGGTCTATTTCGCGATGCTCTTCGCCTTGGTTATAGAGCTCATCCAGATGGGGTATCACACGAACTACACGAAATGGGTTTGCAGGGCGGACCTGCAGCCTGCGGCCGACGACGCGCAGGAGCCGGATGCCGCCGTTGCCGACGACGCGCAGGAGCCGGATGCCGCCGTTGCTGGCGAGTCACCGGTACCAGACGGGGGCCGGACGGGGGCCTAGCGGAAAAGCTCGTAGCCCTCGTCGGACACGACAAGGCGGCAGGCCTCCTTCAAGACCCGTACTTTGAAGGGGGTCGTGAGCTTGGTCGCCTCGCCGTCGTATTGCACCTCCATGGGAGGGTCGGCAAAGACCTCCACGTCGTGTGCGCGGTGGATCTCAAGCACGTCGGTCCTGTGGTCGAAATCGCCGTCCCGGTCAAGGAGGCCGGCGATCACGTCGGGGATAAGCTCGAACCCGGTCGACGCCTTCAGTATGACGACCTCGATGGCGCCGTCGCGCGGCGAGTTGTCGTGGGTGACCGAGATGTCGAACTGTATCTTCGAGAAGTTCAGCAGGAGTATTCCCATCCCCTCGCTCTCGACCGTCTCGCCGTCGAGGCTCAGGGTGAAGCGCGAGGTCTGGGCAAGCGCGTTTATGACGGCGGCACCGAAGTAGGCGATGGGGCCGAAGAGGCGCTTGGTCGGCTCGGCGGACTGCATGATGGCCGCGTCGTACCCGGCACCTGCTATCAGGGAGAAGCCGAAGGTGTCGCCCCCTATCTCAAGCTCCCCGATATCGAAGTCGAGCGTCTTGCCGCTGCGGGCGAGCTGGCTCAAGGCGTGGGGCTCGAAGGGGGATGCCAGGTTCAGGGCGAGCAGGTTCGCCGTGCCGGCCGGGAAGGGCAAAATGGGGACTTTGGTGTCGCGCAGGGCATAACACACCGCCGCGACCGTCCCGTCGCCTCCGCTGGCGACAACGAGGTCGAAGGACTGCGCGTCGTGTAAGAGCTTTCGGAAGTCCGCGCTCCCGTCGGTCGAGCGCATGCAGACCTCGTCGCCGTTGGCGGCGAATGCGCGGATGAAGTCGTATATCGACCCTTCGCCAAACCCCGAGACCAGGTTGTTGATAATTAGTAATTTCACCGAATCCCTTTCTGCTATTATGATAATACAACATCAACGTGGATTGGACTTGAAGGAAAGCACTTGTACATCACAACCCAAGAAATGCTTGAAGCCTTCGTGCAGCGCTCGGCCGCGTCGAGCGTCTTGGCCGTCGACACCGAGTTCATGCGGGAAAAGACCTACTATGCGCGCCTGTGCCTGGTGCAGCTGGCAACGGACACGGAAACGGTCGTCGTCGACCCCTTTGCGGCCTGCGACCTTAAGGCCTTAAACCCCCTTTTCGAGAACGAGGGGATAGTGAAGCTCTTCCACGCCGCGAGCCAAGACCTCGAGATCCTCTACCGGGAGTGCGGCACGGTCCCCCGCCCGGTCTTCGACACGCAGATAGCCGCCGCCCTGCTGGGGCATACCCAGCAGATAGGCTATGCGGCCCTCGTCTACTCCGTCTGCGAGGTACGCCTGAAGAAGATTGAGTCCTTCACCGACTGGTCGCGGCGCCCGCTTTCCGACTCGCAGCTGAGATATGCCGCAGAAGACGTCATCTACCTGCCGCGGATATATGCCTCCATGCGTGCGGAGCTGGAAGAGAAAGGGCGTTTGAGCTGGCTCGACGATGACTTTTCCCGACTTGCCGACGTGAGCGGGTACGAAGTCGATGCCGAGGAGCGCTTCCGCCACCTGCGGCGCGTGAACCAGCTGTCGCGCAGGCAGCTTGCGGGCGCGCGGGAGTTCGCCGCCTGGCGTGAGCGCGAGGCGCAACGCAAGGACATCCCCCGGAAATGGGTCGTGGGCGACGAGCAGATAGTCGAGGCGAGCAAGCGCGAGGCCCGCAGCATCAAAGAGCTCTTCATGGTGCGGGGCCTCAAGGAGCGCCTGAACACGCATGACGCCCACACGGTCGTCTCCCTCATGGTACGTGCCTTCGACGGCCCGGAGGAGGGCTGGCCCGAGGTCGACGGCCCGAAGAAGAACGAGCCGAACGTCGATATCGAGATCGACCTCATGAGCGCACTCGTGCGGCTCCGCTCGAAAGAGAGCGGCGTGGCGGTACAGACCCTGGCGTCTCACGACGAGCTCTCCCGGCTCGCCCGCGGCTACCGCAAGGACCTCGAGGTGCTCTCAGGCTGGCGTCGCACCCTTGTCGGGAAGGAGCTGCTCAAACTCTTGTCGGGGGAGATAACGCTCAGCCTAGAGAAGGGCGCCTTGAAGGTGGGGGGCAGGGCGGCGGATACGGCAGGCGCGTCGGATATGGCGGATACGGCAGACGTGCCGGGTGCGGCAGATATGGCGGGCGGGACAGGCACGACAGATGTTGCGGATGCGGCCAAGACAGCGGATGTGTCGGAGATAAGGGAATTTTAACGCTCGCGTGCCATTATGCCGGAATACCCTGGATGTTTTCGTATAATGGGGCGTGGAGAATAAGTGTGGGTGTTGGAAGAAAGGCTTATTGCTATGTTTGATTACGGATACCTCCTTTTCATCGTTGCCAGTCTTGCCCTCGGTGGTTTGGCAAGCTGGTATGTGAACCATCAGCTGAACAAGTACACGCAGGTGCCCATCTCCAACGGGCTTACCGGGGCGGAGGCGGCACGGCAGATGCTCACCTTCTACGGCATCAGCAACGTCGAGGTCGGTATGGGGCGGCCGGGCCAGGACCACTTCGACCCGCGCACCAACTCGATCTCGCTGGGCCCCGACTCCTTCAACGGCCGCACGATCACCGCTACCGCGACCGCCTGCCACGAGGTCGGCCATGCCTGCCAGTTCGCCCAGGACTACACCCCTATGAAGATCCGCTCCGCCATCGTCCCGGTCGTCAACATCGCCTCGAACGCGTGGATGTTCATTCTCATGATAGGCATCGCCATGCAGATGCTCGGCCTTATCAACCTGGCCATCATCATGTATGCCTGCGTGCTGGTGTTCCAGCTGGTGACGCTGCCGGTCGAGTTCGACGCCTCCAAGCGCGCCATGACCTATATGGACACCATCGGCATCCCCAAGCCTGAGCGCGACGGGGCCTTCTCGGTGCTGCGCGCCTGTGCCTTGACCTATATCTCGGCGGCGCTGGTCTCGATACTGCAGCTGCTGTGGCTGCTCTCCCAGCGCAACCGTTAAGCGGCTATCTGTGGGAGAGGGCCAGGAGAAGCCGCAGGCACAGCCCCTCTCGGTCTCTGCCGCCCTGGGGCTGGCGAAGGCCGCACTCGAAGGTTTGACCCTCAGCCTTGTCGGCGAGGTGTCCGAGGTGAGCAACAAGCCCGGGTACAAGGCCGTCTACTTCACGGTCAAGGACGACAAGGCGAGCCTGCCGAGCATGATGTGGCTCAACCGCTACGAGGGCTGCGGCGTCGACTTGCGCGTCGGCATGCTCGTCGAGATGACGGGCCGTTTCTCCCTCTACGCACCCAAGGGCCGCATGAACTTCGACGTGTTCACGCTTGCGCTGGCGGGGGAGGGCCGGCTGCGCCTTGAGGTCGCGAACCTCGCGAAGAGGCTCAAGGCCGAGGGCCTGATGGCCCCTGAAAGGAAGCGCCCCGTCCCGCGCTACCCCCAAAGCATCGGCCTGGTGACCTCCCCGCGCGGAGCCGCCGTTCACGACGTGCTGCGCACCTTGCGCCGACGCTTCCCGCTTGCCCGCGTGGTGCTCGCAGGGGTGCCGGTCGAAGGCGCCGCGGCGCCACAAGGCCTCGCCGAGGCCTTGCGTGCAGTTGAGCAGGCCGGGGCCGAGGTCGTGCTGCTCGTGCGCGGCGGCGGGTCCTTCGAGGACCTGATGCCCTTCAACGACGAGCAGCTGGCACGCGCGGTCGCCGCCTGCGCCGTCCCGGTCGTCACCGGCATCGGCCATGAGCCCGACACGAGCATCGCCGACATGGTCGCCGACCTGCGGGCCTCGACGCCTACTGCCGCGGCAGAGGCCGTGAGCCCCGCCCCCGAGCTTCTTCCGGCGCTGCTTGCAGGCGCGGCAGGCCAGCTTACCGCGGCGCTTTCCCAAAAGCTCGAACGCTGCGCCCTGCTGCTCGACCGTGTTGCGACGCGGCCGGTGATCTCCGACGCGAACACGCTCTTTGCCACCGAGGCTCAGATGCTCGACCTGGCCGAAGAGCGCCTTTTCCGGGCGATACCGCACAACATCGAGCGCGACCGCAACCTGCTCGCACGCTCGCGCGACCGCCTGGGGGCGCAGGGCGGGACCCTGCTTTCCCGGTTCGAGTCGTCGCTTTCCCTCGGCGCGGCGCGGCTCCACGACCTCTCCCCGCTCATCGTCCTCGGGCGGGGCTATGCGGTTGCGCGGGATGCGAAAGGCAGGGTGCTGAAGAGCGTGGCGCCCCTGCAGGTCGGTGCCGGGGTCGGGGTGGAGCTTTCCGACGGCAGGCTTGCATGCCGCGTCGAGAGGATCGAGCATATAGAGTCGTCCCTGATCGGTTTGGAGGAATAGCATGGATGGATCATTGAGCCCTATCGAGTCTTTGAGCTTCCGCGAGGCCATGGCGGAGCTTGACGGGATCGTGGGGGTCTTGGAGAGCAACGCGCTTGAGCTGGAGGAGAGCCTGAAAAGCTACGAGCGGGGAGTGGCCCTGCTCGCCGCGCTCAAGGCCCGGCTGAACGACGCTCAGCAAAAAGTGGAGGTCCTTATGGGCGAGCTCGCCCCCGATGCCGCCGACGATGCGGCGCGGGACACGACGCTCTCGTAAGGGCAAAACGGCGGCATCCGGGCCCTGCCCGTGCCGCTCGGGTGCACAACGTGCTGGCTGCGCGGCCCCGTCCCGTTGGCTGCGGACTGCGCGGAATGCGCACGGCAAGCGGAATACCTGAAAGGAGACAGGACATGGACGGTTGTATTTTCTGCAAGATAGCATCAGGCGAGCTGCCTGCGGCGAAGGTGTACGAGGACGAAAGGGTGCTTGCCTTCGAAGACCTCAACCCCCAGATGCCGGTCCACACGCTCGTTATCCCGAAGAAGCACTACAGCACTATCGCCGACGGGATACCCGACGACGAGATGGGGCACCTCTTCAACACGGCGGTGAGGGTCGCCGAGGCCAAGGGGCTTGTCGGGCCGGGCTTCCGCCTCACTGTGAACACCGGCGCCGACGCCCAGCAGACCGTCCACCACATACACGTCCACGTATGCGGCGGCGCCCCCATGAACTCCGGCTCCCCCAAACAAAGCGCCCCGCAGTAAAGGACGCGGCGAAGACAGGGGCAGCCGGTTCTCAGCAATCCGGAAATTCCGGACAGCTGCCGCCGACAGAGAAAAATACCGTTTGCCGAAGGACGGTATTCTGCGGAACAGGATTTTTCCTTTAGGCTACAATATGCCTATAGACAAAGCTTTCAACACAACACAAGGAGGCGCTCCGTGAACGTATTAGTCATCAATGCAGGTTCTTCGTCTTTGAAGTATCAACTTATGAATGTCGAAACACAGGAAATCCTTGCCATAGGAATTTGTGAGAAGGTCGGAAGCGGGGATTCCTTCCATAAATACGGGCTGGGTGACGCCGAGCGGCTTGATGAGACTCCCCTGAAAGACCACGACGAAGCCATGGCGCTCGTTATCGAGGCGCTGGTGGACGGCCCGGCGAAGGCGGTCGGCTCCCTTTCCGAGATCGATGCGGTGGGGCACCGGGTGGTGCAGGGCGGGCAGCACTACCCCGTTTCCACCGTGATAGACGAAGAGGCCATCGAGAAGATCACCGAGCTCTCGGTCCTTGCGCCGCTCCACAACCCGCCCGCGCTGATGGGCATCCATGCCTGCAGGAAGCACATGCCGGGCGTTCCCATGGTCGCGGTATTCGACACCAGCTTCTTCCAGACGCTTGAGCCGAAGGCCTACATGTACCCGCTGCCCTACGAGCTCTACGAGAAGCACGGCGTCCGCAAGTACGGGATGCACGGCACCTCGCACCGCTACGTCTCCGAGAGGGCTGCCGATGTCTTGGGCATTCCCTATGGCAAGGCACGCGTCATCACCCTCCACCTGGGCAACGGCTGCTCCGCCTCTGCGGTGAAGGAGGGGATAGCGGTCGACACCTCGATGGGCCTGACCCCGCTCGACGGCCTGATGATGGGCACGCGCTGCGGTGCCATCGACCCCGCCATCGTGCCCTTTGTCATGGAGTGCGAGGGCCTTGACACCAATGGGGTGAACAACCTCATGAACAAGAAGTCGGGGCTTTTGGGGATATCTGGCGTGAGCAACGACCTGCGCAGCGTCCAGGAGGCCGCCGAGGCCGGGAACGGGCGCGCCGCGCTCGCGATAGACATGTACGCGAAGGCGGTCAAGAAGTACGTCGGCATCTACCTGGCCGTCATGGGCGGCGCCGACGGCATCGTCTTCACGGCGGGCATCGGCGAGAACTCCGCCATGATGCGCGAGAAGATACTCGAAGGGCTTGAGGGCCTGGGCATCGTCCTCGACGCGGGGAAGAACGCCCTGCGCGGGGGAGAGCGCTTCATCTCGGCCGACGACTCGCCCGTCAAGGTCATGGTCATCCCCACCAACGAGGAGTACATGATAGCCCGCGACACCTTCGACCTCGTCTCAGCGCTCTCGAAGTAGGGGATACGCTCGCAGGGCCCCCATCCGCTGTTCTGTTTCCACTTTTCTTACAAATGGGCCGAAGTGTCGGGTAAGAGCGACACTTCGGCTTTTCTGCAAGGACACTCGAATCATGTGGGGTGTTTTATCAACTGACGGAAAAAGACCTCCTTTGCTACATTTCAATAAGCGTGTGTTCACGATGCCAGGCGAAGGGAGGGTAGGCTTTATCACTGGTTGGTGTATCGGCAATCGCATTTGTAAGAGCATGCGGCGTGTGAGCGCATGCACCCGTCAAGGAGGCAATAATGATTGAAACGAACATGAACAAGTATGCGACGAACCAGATATCGTACTACGTGGAAGACCTCGAGTCCTTCGCCCGTATGCACTCGGCCCTCTTCGGCTCGGGCCCCTTCTTCTATATGGAGCCCTCCACGCAGGTCATGGACTACCGGGGCACGGAGATCGAGCTGACCTGGCAGACCGCCTTCGGACAGTTCGGCGACCTGCAGGTCGAGCTCGTGCAGGTCTTCAGCGAGCCGAACCCCTATGCGGAGATGGGGCACTTCGGCTTCCATCATTTCTCGAACTGGGTCGACGACTTCGACGGCACGCTTGAGCTTTTCGCCGATGCCGGCTTCGAGCCCCTGTTCACCATGCAGTCGGGCGGCGGCCTGCGCGTCGCCTATATCGACCTCACCGACACCCTGGGCCACTGCCTTGAGATACATGCGCCCATCCAGTCGTTCTGGGGCATGGTGAAGAAGGCCGCCGAGGACTGGGACGGCACCGATCCCTGGAGAAAGCTCGGATAGTGGCACGGGCACGGCTGTGAAAGTTGCAACAAGCGCCTGTGAGCCCATGGGCACCGGCGGCCACAAGGCCGCCTCATATGAAAAGGAAGGAAGAAAGCAATGAGCGAAGAAACCCGCAATGCGTTTCAAGAAGCACCCCAGGCCAAGAAGATGCTGACATTGTTCGGACTCTACGTGGCCTTAATCGCACAACTGTGCACATCGGTTACCTTCTCAGGCTGGCTGCGGACCGCACAGCTGGAGTTCACCGATGGGCAACTCTATATCCTTGCCATGTCCATCGGCGGCATCCTCGGCCTTATCGCCATGCCGCTCTATGGTTATTTCGCGGCGAAGAACCCCGCCATCAAGCGCCCCTTGATAGTCGCGTCGCTGCTTATTGGCGTGATCGTCCTTTTGGGACGCGCGATGGCGCCCAACATGATGACCATCGTCCTCGTCAGTGCCTTTTGGGGATTTGTGAGCGCGGGCATCTATGTGCTCGGCTTCACCCTCATCCGCGATATGTTCGACCAGGCGAAGGCCGGCCTGTACCTCGGGTTCGTGGGAACCATGATGAGCATAGGCATGCTCGCCGGGCCCCTGCTCGGCGGGGCCATCATGCAAAGCCCGGTCGGCTGGCGCGGGTGGAACATCGTGCTCGCCGTCTTCATGGCGATTGCGATGCTGATGGTCTTTTTCGGTGTCAGCGTGAAGAAGGCAGACGTCGAGAACCTGGCCGCTCCCGGGCACAGCTTCGACGTCATCGGCACCATAGGCCTCATGGTCCTGCTCGGCGCCCTGATAATCATGCTGTCCATGACGACCTTCTTCCCGCTGGGCGGGACGGTGAGCAACGTCCTTGCCGTGATAGCCCTCATCGGGCTTGTCATCATGGTCGTGACTATCATGAAGAAGGGAGACGCGGCCATCGTGCCGAAGAAGGTGTTCAAGGACAGGACCTCGGTGCTGCTGGCGTTGACCGTGTTCTTTGCCATCTTCACCTCGATGGCGCTGAGCATGTTCATGCCGCAGTACATCCCCTCGCTTGCCGGCGACCCCATCATCCAGGCCATCGACCCTGAGACCAAGGGCCTGGCGATGCTGCTGCCGACCGCCTGCCTCGCTTTTGCGGGACTCTTCCTCGGCCCCATCTACGGCAAGCTCATCGCCAAGGCGCGCAACATCCGCGGCGTTTCGACCTTCGCGAGCATCGTCCAGATCGCCGTTTTCGTGGCCTTCATCGCGCTGTTCCTCGGCGTTTTGGGGAAGAACGAGGCCGGGGCGCCGCATGTGCCCTATATCGCGATCCTCGTGCTGATGCTCCTTGCCGGCATCTACAACTCGCGCAACACGGTCATAACGGCGACTGCGCAGATGCAGGTCAAGCCCGAGATCCGCGTCCAGTCGAACTCGATCATCCAGGTCGGGCAAAACCTCGCCGGCGGCATAGCCATACCGGTCTTCGGTATGATACAGGCCATGTACGCCATGCCGCTCATCGCCGCGGGCACGCCGGCCAACGTCGCCGGCGTCATGGCGCTTCCGGATGCCATGCCGGTGATCATGATGGTTGTTGCCGGGGCCTCCGTCCTGCTGCTGATCGTCGGCCTGTTCCTCAAGCCGCTGCCGCAGGAGGAAAATGCCGGGAAGTAGGGTACACTAGGCCTATCACCGGAAAGCGGGGCTTTCTTTCGGAAGGACCAGGACAAGGGGGGCGAGATGTCGGCCTGCAGCGCTATCGAGCAGAGTTTCAGAGCCCTGGTCCTTTCGATGCCCTATGAGAAGATCACCATCACCATGGTCTGTGCGGGGGCGCACGTCTCCCGCACAGCCTTCTACTCCTTCTTCTCAAGCAAGGAGGACCTCGTGCAGAAGCTGGTGGACGACGATATCATCCAGCCCATCCATGCCCTGCGCGAGCTGCTGCCCACCCAAAAGATCGAGTCGGCCCCCCGGCTCATCACCGAGAAGGTCTATCAGGGTTTTACCCGCAACAAGGACTACTACGCCCAGGTGGCCAAGATAGACGACACCCGCCTCCTGTTCGACTGCCTGACCAAGAAGCTCACGGGCATCAACCAGGGGATACTGGAGAAGTCCCCCATCAGCGACCAGGAGAAGTATTATGCAGCATACTTCTTCGCCGCGTCCAACGCCGTCCTCATCATCAAGTGGATAGAGAACGGCATGGACGTCGAGCCGGCGACGCTGGCCTCGCTCTACAACAAGTGGACCCAGCACTACTGGCACCAGGTCGTTCCCTTCCAGCTCGACTGGGAGTAAGGAGCGACTGGGAGTGAGGATCGGCTGGGAGTAAGGAGCGGCCCTGCCCCTGTCCGCCGGAGGGCATCCGCCGGAGGGAGGGGCAGGGCCACACGCCTTGCCATGCGCACCGCGCCCGTGCGAGGCGCGGCCGCCTAGGCCGGCGCCAGGTCGCGCCTCTTGTAGAACACGAAGCCGAGGGCTGTCAGGACAAGCGCAATCACCGTCATGACCACGAGGGGCGGGTAGGCCATCTCCTCCATCGGCAACCGAGGGACATGATACATGGGCGAGAGCCAGTTGACCCAGTCAGGCAGCTTGAGCATCCCGCCGATAAAGGAAGTGAAGGCCACGAAGCCGTAGACGGCCCAGATGGCCCCGGTCGCCTTCGGGAACAGCCCGATAATCAGGACCGCGACGCCGATCAGGACCCACATCGCTGGCAGATAGGCAAAGAAGGCCGAGACCAAGCCGCCGAAGGTGAAGGGGTTCGCCTCGGCCATCGCATCCGTCGCGAGGTAGAGCCCGGCAGCCGTGGCGAACTGTATCAGGACGCTGGCTATATACGCGATGGCCACATAGCCGGCCATATACGAAGTGTTTGACACCACCCGTGAAAGGATGTGCTCCGAGCGTCCCTCGCGCTCTTCGCTGCGGACCCTCATGGCTGCGTTCAGCACCGGCACAAGGCAGACGAGCGTCATCATGACGGTTATGAAGGCGGCAAAGTAGTCGACGATGATCTTGCTCTTGTCGGCATCGGTCATGGTGGCCACAACCTCTGCCGGAATGCCGATGACTTGCAGGTATTCGGGGCTGTCGCCCACAAAGGCCCCTATATCCGCTATGACCGAGCCATAGGAGGCCCCGAGCATGAGCATGACCACGAACCAGATGATGAGCATCTTTGCCAGCAGGCGTACTGCCAGCCCGAAGGGGGACCGCAGGAGGGGCCCCGCCCCCCTGCGCCCGGGCTTTGCCGCCAGGAAGCCTTGCCCGAGGTCGCGGATCGAGTTGAGCTTGAAGGCGATCGCGGCGATGACGCAGGCCAGCGCAAGCAGGACAAGGAGCGGCCAGAGGTAGTCGTTCACATATACCTGCGAGCGCTGCGCCAGGCCAAAGGGGCTCATGCAGGCGATAAGGTCGCTGCCCTGCGCGTCTCCGGCAGCACGGATCATGTAGGCAAGGCCCAAGACGCCCATCGACATCCCGATGGCACCGCCCGAGCTTGACGAGAGCTGGCAGCACAGCGCGGTGATGGCGGCGAAGACCAAGCCGACAGCCCCCACCAATGCGCCGTAGAGCAAGCTGGAGCCCAGGCCCATGCCATCGGTGCCGGTGGCCGCAAGCCCGAGGCCTATCAAAAGCGCAAGGACCCCGTTGATGAGAAGGGCGGAGATCATAGCTGCGTTGATGGTGGCAAGCCGCCCGACCGGAAGGGAGCGCACGACTTCGATCTGCCCCCGTTCCTCGTCCGTCCGTGTATGCCGCGTCACAAGGAATATGTTCATGACCCCGACCGCTATGGCGACCCACAGAAGCATCATGCCGCCATACATCGCGCCCGTGGTGAAGTTGTCGAGGCCGTAAACCGGTCCCATCATGGCAACCATGATGGGGTTGTCGTATATCGCGGCGATCTGCGTCCGGGTCCCCATGTCGGAGAACATCTCGTGCATGCCCGGGGCGAGGATTACCGAGAACAGGGTCAGGACGATGATCCAGACCGACGAATTGAAGCGCTCCCGCCTCAAAACCAGGCGGACGAGCTTGAGCGTGTTGTCAAAGTTCCCGTGCACGATCATGCACCTCCCGCGGTGTTGTAGTGGCGCATGAACAGGTCCTCCAGGGTCGGCGGCGTGCTCTCAAGCTTTGTGACGCCGAACTTCCCGATGAACGAGACGACGTCGCCGACAGTGTCGGAGTCGACCTGGAAGGTCAGGCCTCCCTGCCCGTCGGTGATTTCGTGGACGCCCTTGACCTGGTCAAGGCCCTCGACCGGGGCCTCTGTCTTGATGGTCATGCTCATCCTGGTAAGGTGGCGCATCTCGTCAAGCGTCCCCGACTCCACTATCGCGCCTTCTTTTATGATGGCGATCCTGTCGCAGAGCTTCTCCACCTCGGACATGATGTGGCTCGACAGGAATATCCCCTTGCCCTGCTTCTTCAGCCCGAGGACACGCTCTTGGAACACCTGCTCCATCAAGGGGTCGAGCCCGCTGGTCGGCTCGTCGAGGATGTAGAGGTCGGCATCGGATGCCAGTGCCGCCACAAGGGCCACTTTCTGCCGGTTGCCTTTTGAATAGGTGCGGCACTTCTTCGACGGGTCGAGGTCGAAGTCCTCCAAGAGCCCTTCCCGGCGGCTCTTGTCGTGCTTCCCGCAGAGGCTGACGAACAGGTCGATGACCTCGCCGCCCGTCAGGTTCGGCCACAGGTTGACGTCGCCCGGCACATAGGCGATCCTCTTGTGGATCTCGACGGCGTCCTTCCATGCGTCCATCCCGAACACCTTCGCGCTGCCCTCCGATGCCTGGAGGATGCCCAGCAGCACGCGGATGGTGGTGGTCTTGCCGGCGCCGTTCGGCCCGATATAGCCGAACACCTCGCCTTCGTTCACCTTGAGGTTGACGCTGTCAAGCGCGGTGAACTTACCGAACCTCTTTGTCAGATCGACGGTTTCCAGACTCAACTCAGACATTTCAGATCCTCCTTAATGGCCTGTATGTGCAGGCCTGCTATACCGTGCCTTGCTCAACCTTGTAAAAATGCTTTCTCATCACATCAATAAGCGCATAGAACTCGTCTACGAACGGGTCGATGTCATCCACGCCCATATGCGACCCGAAACTGTTTACGAACCCCTCGCTGGCCCACAGAAAGAACTTCTCCAGCAGCTTCGGGTCAACGCCGTCCTTAAACTTCGAGATATCGGTGCCGTCGAGCAGTATCCTGTCACGGGCGCCCCCTCCTTTTTTTGAGAACTCCTCAAGAATCTCTGCGACCTCGCTGTCGGTCTCGTAATAGAACTTTGCCAAAAACAAGAGGATGGCAGGGTGTTTTTTCATCATGGAGACTTTGACCTCTGTCGCTATCCTTATCTTGTCGAAAAAATCAGTGACGTTCTTGTCGACCCCCTCCTCAACCGCCTCCAGGAGTATTTTTTCACAGTGCCCTGCGAGGAACAGGTACAGGTTCTTCTTGCTGCCGAAATAGTACATGACCATGCCCTTGGCGATGCCTGCCTCTGCGGCAATGTCGGCAACCGAGGCCTTCCTGTACCCGTTGCGCCCGAAAACAGCGAGCGCGGCGTCGATGATGTGCTCTTGCTTCTCGGCGCGAAGCTTGAAGAAGCTGTCCAAGTTGTCACCTCCAATGGATAGAACAAAGCGAATAAAACAAATCGTTCTAACAGTATAGCACAAGGGGGCGCGGTAGTGTGGAGATATGGCGATTCCCACCGGTATGGCCTCAGGCCGGCCCCCGGCACCTTGTCCAGGCATCGGGAGGCAGGCAGTCTCCGTACCGGCCAGGCACGAGGGCCCTTGCCGTGGTGTTGGGGCGCCTTATGCCTGGCAGTCCTTCTCGCGGATGACGTTGCGGCGGATCTTGCCGTTGACCGTCTTGGGCAGCTCGGCGACGTAGTCGATGATGCGGGGGTACTTGTAGGGCGCCGTCTGCTCCTTGACCCAGGCCTGCAGCTCCCTTGTCAGGGCTTCGTCCCCGGTGTGCCCGGGCGCCAGCACGACGGTCGCCTTCACGGCGGTGCCGCGCAGGGGATCGGGAACCCCGGTCACCGCGCACTCGCGGACAGCCTCATGCTCCAAAAGCACGCTCTCGATCTCGAAGGGGCCGATGCGGTACCCCGACGACTTGATGACGTCGTCGTTGCGGCCGACGTACCAGAGGTAGCCGTCCTCGTCGCACCATGCGGTGTCGCCCGTGTGGTACCAGCCGTCATAGATGGCCTCGGCGGTCTTTTCCGGGTCACGGTAATACTCCATCATGATGCCGGCGGGCTTTACGGGCTCGACGCTGATGCAGACCTCGCCGGTCTCGCCGGTGTTGCAGCGGCTCCCGTCCGCCCGCTTGACCTCCACCTCGTAGAGCGGGACGGGCTTGCCCATCGAGCCCGAGCGCGGCGTCGAGTTCGTTAAGTTCCCGATGGAGACCACCGTCTCGGTCTGGCCGAAGCCCTCATAGATGGTAAGGCCGGTCTTCTCCTGCCAGAAGTCGAAGATATCGGGGTTGAGCGCCTCCCCCGCAGTGCTGAGGTGCACCAGCGAGCCCAGGTCGAAGGAGGGGATGTCGGAGAGCATCATGAGCCGCCACATCGTGGGGGGGCAGCAAAAGGTCGTCAGGCGGTATTTGCCGACGAGGCCGAGCATCTCGTCTGCCACGAAGCGGTCGAAGTCGTAGGTGAGCACGCAGGCCTCCATGAGCCATTGGCCGTAGAATTTGCCCCAGACCGCCTTGCCCCAGCCGGTGTCGGCGATGGTGAAGTGCACGCCCTCCGGCTCGACGTTGTGCCAGTGCTTCGCCGTCATCAGGTGGGCGAGCGCATAGGCGCTGTCGTGGAGCACCATCTTGGGGTTGCCGCTCGTGCCGCTTGAGAAATAAAGGAGCATCGCCTCGGACGCGCGCGTCTCGCGGCGCTCGAAGGCCTCGGGTGCTGCGGCGACCGAGGTGTTGAAGTCGAGCCAGCCCTCGCGGGCCCCCGGTGCCGCGCAGATGCCTTCTGCGCCGCTGAGCGCCGCCCCGCAGGGCCCGGGGGCCGCACCGGGGTCGGGGGAGCCGTCCGCGCCCAGGTAGTCGAGGGAGCTTGCGGCATTCACGAGGATCTTCGTCTCCAGCGTGGGGCAAAGTCCCTCGGCCCTCTCGCACACGTCGGCGATATCCCCGACGTCGGTCACGATGAGGGCCTTGACCCCGGCGCCGTTCAGCCGGTACTCAAGGTCGTGCTCCTTGAGCATGAAGGTCGCCGGTATCATCACGGCGCCGAGCTTGTGGAGCGCGGTCGCGACGAACCAGAACTGGTAGTGGCGGCGCAGTATCACCATGACCATGTCGCCCCGGCCGATGCCGCAGGAGGCAAGGAAGTTCGCCGTCTTGTCCGACCAGTGCCTCATGTCGGCGAAGGAGAAGAAGTGCTCCTCGCCTTCGGGGTTGCACCAGATCATGGCCATGCGGTCAGGGTCGTTCTCGGCGATGTCGTCCACGACGTCGTAGCCGAAGTTGAAATCCTCAGGGCAGTCCACCGTGAAGGCCTCAAGCTGGCCTTTCTCGTTGTAGCTCTCGTTCACGTAACGCAGGTTGATGTCTCTCATGGCTCGTTCTTTCTTGATGGATGAGGCCGTCGGCAGGCCAGGGGTCGGTCAAGGCAGGGGAAATCGGGCATCGCCTCCGGGCATGGGGCCGGCGGCAATGCCTAGCTAATGCCTGCCTGGGGCTTCAAGACGACGGCAAGGAACACGCAGGGCTCGCCGCCGATGGCTATCATGCCGTGCCCGCGGCCTGAGTCGTAGAGCAGGGTGTCGCCCGCCTCCAGCTCCTCGACCTTGTCCTCGTAAGCAAAGCGCATCCGGCCCGAGATGATGTAGTCGAGCTCCTGTCCGACATGCTTCGAGAGGTGGACGGGCCTGTCCTGCTCCTCTTCGAGGTAGGGTGCGGTCACCAAGAAGGGCTCGGCGAGCTTGTTCTTGAAGTGGGGCGCCTTGTGCAGGTACTCGAACCCGGCGCGGCGCTTGATGGACAGGCCGTCTGAGCCGCGGGTGAGCGAATAGCCGCTCAGGTGGGGGTTCTCGCCGGTAAGGAGCTCGATGACGTCGATGCCGAACTTATCGGCGCACCTGTAGAGGAAGGTGAAGGAGAGATCCTGCTCGCCCTTCTCCTGCCGCTCGTATTCCGCGGCGTCGCGGTTGGTGGCTTCGGCCATCTCTTCGACTGAGAAGCCCATGTCCTCGCGCAGGGCCTGGATGCGCCTCGCCACTTCCTTGATGTTCGGCTCCATGGAAACTGACCTCCTTGTAGGTTTGCGTGCAAGTATTGTAAAGCAAGCCGACCTCGCCGGCCACGGGAATTATGGTAGAATCACTGCGAGAAGAGGAATGGATGCAGGCAGGGGGCTATGAGGCAGAGATGAGGCATATGGACGAAACGGCAGCGGCGGGACAGCGGCGGGGCCTTGGCCGGCGCGCGCGGGGGCTGCCCCTGCCGTCGGCGCTGTTCCCCTTGGCGCCGCTCACGGTCGTGGTGGGGCACTACGGGGTGGGCAAGACCAACTTCTCGCTGAACCTCGCCCTCGACGCGGCGGGCGCGGGCAGACGGGCGACCCTGGTCGACCTCGACGTCGTGAACCCCTATTTCCGCTCAAGCGACTACGGCATCCTGCTCAAGGACAGGGGGGTCGAGGTCGTGTCCCCCGTGTTCGCCGACACCACCCTTGAGACGCCGAGCCTTTCGGGGCGCATCGACGCGGTGATCGGCGCGGCAGGCGAGGATTGCCCGGTCATCCTCGACGTCGGGGGCGACGAGGTGGGCGCGACCGCGCTGGGGCGCTTTGCGCAAAAGATACAGGCGCGGCCCTTTGCGATGTGGTACGTGGTGAACGCCTACCGCAACCTCATCCAGGACCCCGCCGACGCGGCCGGGCTCCTGCGCGACATCGAGGCGAAGTCGGGGCTTCGTGCGACCGGCCTCGTCAACAACTCGCACCTGCAGGCCGCAACGACGCCTGAGACGCTTGCCGCGGCGCTTCCCTTCGCCGAAGCTGTTGTGCGCTTGACGGGCCTGCCGCTCGTTGCGACGACGGTCCCTGCGTCTGTTTGTGGTAGTGTGGAGGAGGCGGACAGGCCGAAGGCCGGTGCTTCTCCGGAAAGTTCGGCCTTTTTCCCGGGCGAGCCTCCCCAGGGCGCCTATCTTGTGCAAGTATATGTGCGTACCCCTTGGGAACACTGAGCAACCCCTTGCTTCCCCGTGCGGAGGCATCGCGTTTTCATAGGAAAAACGAGTCCGGTATACGAAAGGCATACGAAAGGTTAAGCCATGTCACGAATCATCGTAGACGATACCTATTGCAAGGGATGCGGCCTGTGCGTCGACGCATGCCCGGAAAACATCATCGAGATGGACAACGACACCATCACCGCGAAGGGATACCATCCTGCGCGCCTGGTTGACGAGGACGCATGCACGGGGTGTACCTCATGTGCGCTCATGTGCCCCGACGTCGCGATTACGGTTGAGAGGTAAGCTATGTCAGAGAAAGTATTGATGAAGGGAAACGAGGCGCTGGCAGAGAGCGCCCTGCGCGCCGGCTGCCGCTTCTTCTTCGGGTACCCGATAACCCCCCAGACAGAGCTTGCGGCCTATATGTCCAAGCGCATGCCGAAGGAGGGGGGGACCTTCCTCCAGGCAGAAAGCGAGATTGCCGCCATCAACATGGTGTACGGCGCCGCCTCTGCCGGAGCGCGGGTCATGACCTCGTCCTCTTCGCCGGGCATCTCGCTGAAAAGCGAGGGCATATCCTACATGGCAGGGGCCGACCTCCCCGGGGTCATCATCAACGTGCAGCGCGGCGGCCCGGGCCTGGGCGGCATCCAGCCCTCGCAGGCAGACTACCTGCAGGCGACGCGCGCGCTCGGCCACGGCGACTCGCACGTCGTCGTCTATGCGCCCTCCACCGTCCAGGAGATGGCCGACTACGCCTACAGCGCCTTCGACGTCGCCGACAAGTACCGCACGCCGGTCATGATCCTGGCAGACGGGATGCTCGGCCAGATGATGGAGCCGGTCGTGCTCCCCGAGCCGAAGGACACGGCGCCCGAGAAGCCCTGGGCGACGGTCGGCCATGCCCATGCCCGGGCGCACAACGTCGTCAACTCGCTCTTCCTCGTGGCGGACAAGCTTGAGCAGAAGATACAGGAGCGCTTCGTGCGCTACGAGGCGATACAGCGCGACGAGCAGCGCTTCGAGGCCTTCATGGCCGACGACGCCGAGATAGTCGTGCTGGCCTTCGGTGCGAGCGCCCGCATCGCGCGCTCCGCGGTCGCCTCGGCGCGGGAGGCCGGCATCAAGGCGGGCCTCATCCGCCCGATAACCCTGTGGCCCTTCCCGACATCTGCCATCGAGGGGACCATCCCCACGGCAAAGGCCTACTTAAGCGTCGAGATGAACATGGGGCAGATGGTAAACGACATACGCCTCGCCGTCTTAGGACGCGCCCCCGTCGAGTTCTTCGGGCACACCGGCGGGGTCATCCCCACACCCCAGGAGGTGCTTGTGAAAATCAAAGAGATGCACAGGAAGGCAGGTGCATGACGATGGCTCCGGAAACCCTAAAGAAGAAGGCAGCAGCAAAGCCCTCTTCGCCGAAGGTGGTCTTTGAGCGGCCCCATGCGCTCCTGCCGGCGCCCTTCACCTATTGCCCGGGATGCCCCCACGGCATCGTGCACCGCCTCATAGCGGAGTGCCTTGACGAGCTGGATGTCGAAGGGAAGGCCGTTGCGGTCATCCCGGTGGGGTGTGCCGTCATCGCCGACAACTTCTTTGCCTGCGACGTGATACAGGCCTCCCACGGGCGCGCCCCTGCGGTCGCAACCGGGGTGAAGCGCGTGCTGCCCGACAGCCTCGTGTTCGCCTACCAGGGCGACGGCGACCTGGCGAGCATCGGCATGGCCGAGACCATCCACGCGGCGACGCGTGGCGAGAAACTCACCGTCATCTTCATCAACAACGCCATCTATGGGATGACCGGCGGGCAGCTTGCCCCGACGACCCTGCCCAACCAGGTGACGCAGACCTCGCCCTATGGCCGCGACGTGTCGGAGGCGGGCTATCCCATCCGCGTGTCGGAGATGCTTGCCACCCTCGACGGCACCGCCCTCATCGAGCGCGTGACGGTCGACACCCCCAAGCATGTGCGTGCGGCGAAGAGGGCCATCAAGAAGGCCTTCCGCTACCAGATGGACGGTGTGGGCTACTCGCTCGTCGAAGTGGTGTCCACCTGCCCGACGAACTGGGGGATGACCCCGCAGGACTCCTTTGCCTGGATGCGCGAGAACATGCTCCCCTACTACCCGCTCGGCACCTACCGCGACGTGTTGGCAGAGGGTTTTTCAAATATTGCCGAGGCCGCACAAGCCCGTGCCGGGGCCTGCCCGATTGCGATCGAGGAGGGCAAGTAATGGCGCCGACGACAAAACGGGACATCATCCTTGCGGGCTTCGGCGGGCAGGGCATCCTGTTCGCGGGGAAGCTCATCGCCTATGCGGGGCTGCTCGAAGGGCGCGAGGTGTCCTGGCTCCCGTCCTACGGGCCCGAGATGCGCGGCGGCACGGCCAACTGCAGCGTCTGCCTTGCTGACGAGCCCATCGGCTCGCCCCTCGTGCTTGCGCCCCATGTCCTGGTCGCCTTGAACCAGCCCTCTTTCGACAAGTTCGCACACGATATCGTCCCGGGCGGCCTGGCCGTCGTCGACTCGTCCTTGGTGCGGCAGACAGGTGAGAGGACAGATATAGCCCTGCACGCTTTCCCTGCGACCAAGCTCGCCGAAGAGGCGGGGCTGAAAGGCCTTGCCAACGTGGTGAGCGTCGGCAAGCTCTTCGCCGAGACCGGCTTTTGCAGGGAAGAGTCGCTGTTCGTCGCAGTAGAGAAATGCGTCTCGGCGGCGAAAGCCGCCCTCATAGAGGATAACAAGAAGGCCCTCAAGCTGGGGATGGGCTCATGAGAGGGCGGACGGCCGCGCCGGACGGGGGCCGTTGCAGCCGCGGCGGCGTGAAGCGAGTGTCGAGGGAGAGGTGTAAGCATGGAGTTCTCTGAGATAGGCCTGCGAATCCAGGGCCTGCGCGAGGCCTGTGACGTCACGCGCGAGGATATGGCGGCAGAGCTTGAGGTATCGCAGGAGACCTACGCCCGCTGGGAGGAGACCGGCGCTGACGTGCCTATTTCGGCCATCTACCACCTGGCGCGCAAGTTCGGCGTCGAGTTCACCGAGATACTGACGGGCACGGCGGCGAAGCTGGACACCTACCACGTGGTACGTGCGGGGGAGGGGCGCGAGATCGACCGCTATCCGGGGTACTACTACGAGGACCTGGCCTGGCGCTACAGCAAGAAGATCATGCAGCCCCTCTTGGTCACCCTGAATCCCAGCGACGAGCCGGCGAAGTCGGTGACCCATACCGGGCAGGAGTTCAACATGATCTTGGAGGGCACCGTCGTGCTCAACTGGAAGGACCAGGAGTTTGCGCTTTACCCGGGTGACAGCATCTACTTCGACCCGAGCCAGCCCCATGCCCAGCGCTGCGGAAGCGAAGTGCCCGCACGGTTCCTGACGGTGATCACCGAGGCGGCCGGCTGACGGATAGGAGGCAGGCGTATTCGGCGTGGGTGTGACCGCCGCCGCAGCGCCTGAGAGACAGGAAAGAACGAAGAGGAACACAGAGCCGTGAACCATGTACTGAGAAAATACTGCCCGCGTATCGACTTCGAGTCCTATGAGGACTTTTACGACAACTTCGCGATAGAGGTGCCCGGCGACTTCAACTTCGCCTACGACGTCGTCGACGAGTGGGCGCGCGTCGAGCCGGGAAAGCGGGCTCTCGTATGGTGCGACGACCATGAGGGCGCAGAGGAGTTCAGCTTCGGCGACCTCGCGCGCTTGAGCGACAAGGCAGCAAACGCGCTGGCGGCCTTGGGCATCGGCAAGGGCGACACGGTCATGGTCATCCTGCGGCGGCGCTGGGAGTATTGGGTGGTCGCGCTCGCGCTGTGCAAGATAGGCGCGACGCTCATCCCGGCATCCCTCCAGCTGACGGCGAAGGACATCGTGTACCGTGCGGAAAGCGTCAACATCAAGATGTTGGTCTGCGTCGACGACGACTACGTCTGCACCCAGGCAGAGGCGGCGATGCAGGATGCGCCGAGCATCAAAGAGCACGTGATAGTGGCGGGCGAGCGTGCAGGCTGGCACTCATTTTCCACCCTGCTCGACGAGGCGCCTGAAGCGTGGGAGCGTCCGACAGGGGAGGCTGCCACCACCGCCAACGACATCATGTTGATCTATTTCACAAGTGGGACGACCGGCCTTGCAAAGGCGGTCTGCCACAACTTCGCACACCCGCTCGGGCATATCCTCACGGCGAAATACTGGCAGCAGGTCCGCGAGGACACCCTGCACATGAGCGTGACCGACAGCGGCTGGGCGAAGTTCGGATGGGGCAAGATATACGGGCAGTGGATAGCGGGTGCCGCCATCTTTGCCTACGACATGGACAAGTTCGTCCCGGCGGAGCTTCTTGAGAAGGTTCAGGAGTACCGTCTGACCACCTTCTGTGCCCCGCCGACCATGTACCGCTTCATGCTGCAGGAAGACGTTGCCTCCTTCGACCTCTCCTCGGTCGAGAACTTCGCGACGGCGGGGGAGCCTTTGAACGCGGAGGTCACCCTTGCATGGGAGCGGGCGACCGGCAAGCGCATCCGCGAGGGCTTCGGACAGACCGAGGGGCCGGTGCTCGTGGCGACCTTCCCGTGGGTCGACCCGCGTCCCGGCTCGATGGGCAAGCCGTCGCCTTTGCTCAACATCAAGCTGCTCGACGAGGACGGTGCCGAGGTCGCCGACGGCGAAGAAGGCGCTATCTGCGTGACCGGCCTGCGCAGGGCATGGCCGCCGGGCCTTTTTGTCGGTTACTTCCACGACGAAGAGCGCACGCGCTCGGCCGTCGGGGGCGAGCATTACAACCTCCACGACATGGCCTGGCGCGACAGCGACGGGTACTATTTCTTCGTTGGGCGCGACGACGACGTCATCAAGTGCAGCGGGTACCGCATCGGCCCCTTCGAGGTCGAGAGCGCCCTGGTCGAGCACGACGCGGTCATTGAATGTGCGGTCACTGCCGCACCCGACCCGGTGAGGGGCATGGTCGTCAAGGCGACGGTCGTGCTGGCGCGCGGCTGGGAGCCCAGCGACGCGCTGGTGAGGGAGCTCCAAGAGCACGTGAAGAAGACCACCGCCCCCTACAAGTACCCGCGCATCGTCGAGTTCGTCGACGAGCTGCCCAAGACCATAGGCGGCAAGATCAAGCGAAAGCTCATCCGCAACAACGACGGCATCGACTAGGCAAAGCTTGAGGCAGCAGGCAGGGCAATACCGGTGCTTCCCCAGGTGGGCGGAGCGTCGCCGTCGCGCCCAATCCTTGAGGACGAGTACCGAAGCGGATAAGCGGAAGCCCCTTTTCGTGCCTTTTCGGAACCCGGGCCCAATTCACATGAGCATATAATATATCCTATGTTATAATACTTTTAAAGCATAGAGGGGCCTTTGGATGCGGAAGACCTGAGGACAGAGGGGAGGGGAGTGGCGATATGCCGCAAGTATCTTTATATCTTGACCAAGAGGTGTTGGATACCGCAAAGCGCAATGCGCGTATCAAGAACCTCTCGTTCTCGAAATACGTTTCAGCTGCTTTGACAAGAACCGCAGATTCAGGCTGGCCATACGGGTACTGGGAGCTTTTCGGGGCGCTCGATGACGATAGCTTCATACGGGGTGCCGATGTCCCCTTTGACAGCGTTGCCGTGCAGGCGAAGTTCTCATGAGCTGGTTCCTTGACTCGAACATCTGCATCGACTGCCTGCGGGGGACAACGCCGATTATCAAACAGGTGCTGCAAAGCCTCACGCCATCACAGGTGAAGATCCCCTCGATGGTCAAAGCGGAGCTTTTCCACGGGGCAGGAAAAAGTGCCGACCCGAGGCGCAACCGGGAGCTTGTGGAGCTCTTCCTTGCCCCCTTTGAAATTGTTGCCTTTGATGATGCCTCAGCAATCAAATACGGGGAAATACGCTGCTACCTGGAGAAGAAAGGACAGATAATCGGGTTTAACGACCTCATTATCGCGGCAACGGTGGCAGCACATGGAGGCACGCTTGTTACCGCGAACACCAAGGAGTTTCGCCGGGTAGACGGCCTCATGTTAGAGAACTGGGCGGAAGCGGCGCTTTAGCGACGCTCTCAGGAATATCCCCCTATCCCTGGCACAAAGCCGCTCAACGAGACGTATTCCATTGTCATATGATAGACTGTAGGCCGTGTTTTGCTGCAAGAGATGTGGAGTGGTGCGCTGAGCTTATTGGTTATAGCCTATCTCTTTTTAGGGGGAGCGGGAGCGGGGGCCTTGCTGATTCTCTCTCTCCTTGACCTTTGCACGCCCGAGGCCTCGTCTGCCAAGGAGGCGCCTGCCCTGGCAGGGGGCGCAGCACAGCCCCGAAACGCCGCCGTCAACCGCTCCTATCGGCCGCAGCGTTTGTACAGCTCATTTTTTGCGCCGGGGTTCCTGCTTGCCGCCTCGGTGCTTGTGTTGAGCTCGCTTTGCCTGTTGTTTGACCTGGGCCACCCGGGCCGCGTGCTCAACCTCTTCCTCAGGCCGACCCTCAGCTACTTGAGCTTCGGCACCTATGCCCTTGCCGCCGCTGTCATATGCGGTGCCTTCCTGGCTGCACTCTGGGTCATGCCGCTCTCGCGTCTTCCCCGCAAGGCCGTGCGTTGCGTCGAGTGCCTGGGGATACTCGCTTCCCTTGTCCTCATAGGCTACACCGGCTTTCTCCTCTATAGCATGGGGGCCGCCACCCTGCTCGGCAGCCTGCTGGTCCCCCTCCTGTTCGTGCTCTCGGCGCTCTCCTGCGGCATCGCCTTGTTGTTCCTCCTTGCCGGGCTGAACGGCGCAGCCACCGCCTATCTTGCCACGCTCAGCAGGCTGGGCAGGCTCGACTCGCTGCTCATCGGCCTTGAGCTCGTCGTGCTTGCGGCTTTTGTGGCACTGTCCCTTCGCGGCGGCAACAACTCCGACGGCGCCTTGGGCCTGCTGCAGGGCCCGGAAGCCGCCATCTTCTTCTTGGTCCTCGTCTGCTGCGGGCTGCTTCTCCCGCTTCTTCTGGAGAACATGCGGCGACTGAGGTTCAAGAACACCCTCATACCTGCCTCCCTTGCCGTTCTCACCGGTGGTTTTGCCTTGCGCTGGTGGCTTGTGCAGGTGGGGTTCCCGGCTTTTGTCCCAGGAGTGGTGTAGATGATCCTCTTTGAAGTCGACAACGGCAGCGACGTGCCCATCTGGGTCCAGCTGCGCAAACGCCTGGTCTACCTCATCAACACCGGGCATTACAAGCCGGGAGACCAGCTGCCTACCGTGCGCGGCCTGGCTTCCGACCTCGCAATCAACTACAACACCGTCAACAAGGCATACCTCTCCATGATCCATGACGGGTACCTCACCTCTGCGCGTGGCCGCGGGGTCTTCGTAAGCGACACGGCCGGCGCCGACGACGAGACGGAGCTGGAGGCGGAAGGCCTGCTGGACGAGTTCATCGCACAATGCCAGGAAATCGGCCTGAGCTCGTGGGGTGTGAGGAAGATACTCGCAAAAAGGCTGAGGGCCCTTGACGCGGAGCGCGACGAGGCGGCCGGTGAAAACCCGCCCGGCACGCCCAAGCAAGGCCCGAAGAGGGGATGAGGAAACCGAGCTTGATGGGGGAAGACATGAACAGACAAAGGGGAAAGAACCAAGAAGGCGGGAAAGACGGCGGCCGCCCGAAGAGCCGGTTTGCCGTCGCTCCAGAAAACACCAACACCTACAGCTTTGAGCTCGCGAGCCGAAGCGGCGCGGTACTCTTCGTCCTCGCAGCGTCCCTGCTCGTCTTTGCCCTGGTCTGTGGTGCCTGGTACATGGTGAAGGGCTCTTGGGGCCTGGGCACCCTGATTGCGGCGACCCTTGCCGCCCTTGTCGTGCCTGCGGGCATCCACATCGCCCAGCAATGGGAGCGGGTCGTCGTGCTCCGCCTTGGCAGCTTCTCGCGTGTCAAGGGGCCGGGGATCTTCTTCACTGTCCCTTTGGTGGAATCCTGCACCCTGCGTGTTGACACGCGCATCCGCACAACGCCCTTTGGGGCAGAAGAGACCCTTACTGCCGACCTGGTGCCCCTCAACGTGAACGCTGTCCTTTTCTGGCACGTGTGGGACGCAAAGCTCGCCTGTATGGAGGTCGCCGATTTCGCCTCGGCCATAGAGCTTGCCGCCCAGACCGCACTGCGCGACGCCATCGGCCGTGCCAGCGTGGCCCAGGTAGCCATACGGAGGCAGCAGCTCGACAAGGAGCTCCAGGGGATACTCAGCGAAAAGGTGGCGCCTTGGGGCATCACCATCCTGAGCGTGGAGATCCGCGACATCCTGGTGCCCAAGGAGCTGCAAGACGTGATGAGCCTGGAAGCCCAGGCAGAGCAGCGCAAGAAGGCGCGCATCATCCTCACCGAGGCCGAGCAGGACATCTCTGAGATGCTGGCCGAGATAAGCGACACCTACGCAGAGCATAACCATTCCCTGCAGCTGCGCATGATGCACCTCCTTTACGAAAGCGTCCGCGAAACCGGCGGCACCGTGGTCATCCCCTCGGACTTCACCGAGGCATTCCGAGACATCAGCCCAAGCGACCTTGGCAAGATACTGGGCCCCTAGCTTGAGGATTGGCCTCAAAATTGTCATATGATAACCCTTGATTGTCATAGGGCAATTGTGGTAGAGTGTGTCCAGGGAGAATCGCGAATTCCTTACATAATGGAGTCGGTGCCATAAAACAGCACCTGCTTTTGTAATGTGCTCAGTGAACGGGGGGAGGGATGCAGCTGTCATCACCCGGCTTCGGCCGACACGTCGGATCAGTCAAAAACATTCCAAAGGCCATAGAGAGAGTACAAGGAAAGGGAGGAGGACGTATGTCGGAAATGAAAGGAAGATCAGGGTTAACCAGAAGGACGTTTCTTAAGACCACCGTCGCTGTTGCAGGGGCGGCGACGATTGCAACCAGCATCGGTTGTACTCCGGGTGGCACAGAAGGGGGTGGCACCACAGCCGCAAGCGACGAAAAGACATTCGCAAACTGGTGCCGGGGAAACTGCGGCAGCGAAGGCAGGTGCTGCCTTGAGACAAAGGTTCGCGATGGGAAAGTGGTAAGCACCAGGCAGCGCGTTGTCAAGAAGAATAATGCAAGCATTCAGTCGGGTTGCCTGAAAGGGCCGGCAAACCCCCAGCGAATCTATAGCCCGCACCGCCTGCTCTACCCCATGCTCCAAACGGGAGAACGCGGCAGTGACAATTGGGAGCGCATTACATGGGATGAGGCTCTATCCCTTGTTTCAGAAAAGATGCAAGCCGCCTTTGATGAGTATGGCGCCGAGTCCGTTGGGTTTATGAGCAGCTATGGAGGAAACAGCGGCCTTTTGTGCGGTCCGTACGCTGGTTTCACAAACTTTTCTGAGACACGAGGGCCTTGCGGCATAGGGCCCGAACGCTTCTACCAGAAAACAGGCGTGACGCTATTCACCGCTACCGCAGACATAGGCGAGATGTACATGCAACTCGTCCAGCTCGGTGCACCCAGCAACTCCCAAGAAGATGTCATCAACGCAAAAACAATAGTCAATTGGGGCTCCAACCCATGTGATGCCACGAGAACAGGATGGGCGCGGATACTCGACGCAAAAGAAAACGGCGCAAAAGTCATTACCATCGATCCTCGGTATTCCAATTCTGCGGCTCACTCCGATCAATGGGTTCCTGTGCGCCCCGCCACCGATGGCGCTTTGATGCTGGCCATGTGTAATTACATAATCGAGAACGACCTAATCGACTATGACTATCTCCGCAACAAGTCAATAGCACCCTTGCTCGTCAAAGAAGACGGCACCTATTTGAGACTTTCTGATCTGGGCTTGCCGCTGTACAAGAAGGCCAACCCTGCCACTGGCGAAGAGACCGAAGTCGATACCGAGGTCGTGTGCGACAGCACAGGGGCATTCGGCTCATCCTTCGAGATAGCAGACCCGGCTATCACCGGCACCTTCGATGCCAATGGGGTGAGCGTGAGGCCGGTCTATGAGCTTGTGAAAGAGACGATAGCCCCCTATACGGTTGAGTTTGCGGCTAAGGAGTGCGGGCTTCCCGCAGAGACCATCGAGGGCCTTGCAAACACCTATGCAAACGACGGCCCGGTGTTTACCTTTATATTCTGCGGCATGCAGCACTATCAGAACGGGTGGCGCATGTATTACGCGCTCGCTCTTTTGGTTGCCCTTACCGGCAACGCCTGTAAGCCCGGGACAAACTATAGCTTGACCAGCGGAGCCACGCCAATATTCAAAACGCCCACCTTGAACAAGGAAGCGGCACTGACGGTCGAGGACGCAAAGCTCTGCAAGATGGCCTCCCTCAACCAGGTTCCCGAGATTGTCGAGTCAGGGAAGCTCGGGGGAGAGGACCTTACCTTGCGCATGCTCTGGATTGCCGGCTGCAACGCCATCGCCAACGGTATCGGGTACACAGCTCAAATAGAGGCCTGGAAGAAGATTGATTTTGTCGTTGTGGCCGACTGCTTTATGACCGATACAGCAAACCAGGCAAGCCTCGCTCTTCCCATACCCATGACCTTTGAGGCAGAGGAATTTGCCATATACCCTGGCTACCTGAATCAAAAAGCCATCGACCCCATCGGAGAAGCCAAGACTGATTTTGAGATATTCGTCGAGCTTGCCAAGAAAATGGGCTATGACGACCTGTATGACAAGGATGCGGAAGGCTACTTGCGCGAAGCCCTCGATACAGATGAGAATATCGCGGCGGGCCTCGGTTATGATGCCTTGCATGAACAAGGCGTGGTTTATCAAGATACGATTACGAGCGTGGAGAATGTTGCCCAAGAGTACAATGCAACAGGGCGCACCCAGTTCTACCTCGAAAAGCTCATACCGAATGGTAACTTCTCCGAGATAATCACCCTGTATGACCGCCTGCCGTACTACGAGCATGCCTATGAGGCATATCAGGACAACCCCTTGCGTGAGCAATACCCGCTTTTCGGCGTTTCCTATCACGATAATTACACGGGTCAGTCCATGCACAGCAACGTCCCGTGGCTTAATGAGCTGCGCGGCTTTGACGGCGATCCCTACCTCTTCATCCATGAGACCGCTGCCGCTGAGCGCGGTATTGTAACGGGCGACACGGTGAGGGTTTTCAATGAAAGAGGCCATGTTGTCTTACGTGCGGTGACAACAAAGGGCATTCGGGAGGACACCATCAACATACCTCGCGGGTATGAGGACGGAGAGCTTATTGACGGACACCTGCAATCGCTTACCTCCATCGACTCAAAAGACAGGATCACCAACAACGACTGCCACAACGACTGGCTTTGCCAGGTAGAAAAGGTATAGGGAGGTGCACTATGACACGTTACGGAATGGCTATCGACACCAAGCGGTGCTCGGCTTGTAATAACTGCTCTATAACCTGCAAGGTAGAGAACAATCTCCCGGATGGGATGTGGTGGAGCACAGCACGCACCGAGGGTGGCGATCATCGTTATGTGCCAGGGGGAACCTATCCCGACAACCTGTATATGACCTATTACACCATGTCCTGCCAACACTGCGACAACCCTGCCTGTGTGAGCGTCTGTCCCACCACGGCCACGTACAGGCGGACAGAAGACGGTATCGTAGCAACGGATTACGCCGAGTGCATCGGTTGTTTGCTTTGTGTCGAGGCATGTCCCTATGATGTTCGGGTCTACCTTGACGCCCCGCCGGAATTCCAGCTTGACTTTGCCGTTGGCGACGCAGACGTTGAGCCGATCCCAGAGCTTGTAGCGACGAAATGCACCTTCTGCGTGCATCGAATTGACCGGGGGGAGCTTCCTGTGTGCATTGAGATATGCCAGGCACAGGCCCGCTGCTTTGGCGATTTCGATGACCCCGGCTCAGACCTCTCAAAACTTCTCGCCTCTCGTGAGCATTACCAGTTGTTGACCGAAAAAGGAACAAGTCCAAACCTGTATTACCTTACATAAGCACAAGCTGACCACCTGCCGCACGCTCTTGTTCTGAGAGCGTGCGGCAGGGACAAAGAAGCATTGTCCGCAAGAAACTGAGAGGACAAGACATGAGTTTTGCAGTATCGCTTTTTGCTTCGGTTGCTCTTGCCGTGCTTCTCCGGCGAGCCCTGAAAAAGGCCCCCGTGGTGTTCTATGTCCTTGCCGTCGCTCTTTGCGTTGCGGCGATTTACCTCACCTGGAATCCCCTGCCATCCCAAGTCGTGCGGTCGATTGTCTTTGCAATCCAGAAAGGTCATGTAGGCTTTTCACTCTTTACCTTGGTGATGTTTATCGGGGTGTTCGACAAGGCCTCGGGTGTCCGCCGCTTTTTCAATCCCGTAAGAGCCGAGCTGTCGATTCTGGCGAGCATATTCATAGCCAGCCACTTCATTCCGTACTTGCTCAACTATGTGGCGTTAATCGCCAGTATCTTCTCGCTCAAGCCCAATGTCACGCTCGGCTTTGTCTTGGGAATCGCCCTTTTGATCCTGTTGATCCCCTTGGCTGTCACTTCCTTCAATGCAGTAAGAAGGCGTATGAGTGCGAGCGCTTGGAAGGCCCTCCAGCGCTGGTCGTACGTATTTTTCATTCTTGCCTATATTCATGCGATAAGCTTTTTGCTCGTCCCAGCCCTCGGCGGCGCAGATACTGCAATGATTGCCAACATTGCTCTTTATTCGGTGGTGATTGTGCTGTATTGTATCCTGCGTTCGAGAAGGGCGCTGCTTGACAAGCATGCTCCAAAGAAAGAGCAGGAGAGCGTGGAGGCATGAGGGAAAAAACATGGAGAAGCAGGGCTGCCCTTTTCGAGCTGTTGGCGCAGTCCTTCCTCTTCACCGGGCGCGACCTTGTTGGTGCCTTGGTGTCAGGGGAGTACCGCGAGGCCTTGGTCGAGCTGCTGGACAGCAACGGGCTGCCAACAGCCTCTGCTGGCATTGAGATAGACAGGCTCGACCCTTATCCAGGCAGCGATGCCGACGCGGTGTTCCATGCCTTGCGAAAAGAGTACACCCGCCTCTATATCGGGACGCGAGACCCGCTCGTCTTCCCCTTTGCCGGTGCCTCGTATGCACGGAAGAAAGGCCAGAAGCCGCTGCTTTTTGTAGGCAAGGAGTCTATGGCAATCGAGCGCTTCATGCGCAAATGCGCAGTCGGGCAGGCAGAGGGGACCAACGAGCCGCTTGACCACATCGGGTCCATGCTCGAATTCCTCATGCACCTCTGCCTGCTCAAGGCCGGCCTCATACAGCCGCCGGAGGGTGTCGGGATTCCCGAGGACGCCTACGAGGAGTTCTACGAGAGGCACTTCACCGCCTTTGCGCGGGAATTTGCCGCCCAGACCGTTGAGCAGGGCACGGAAGGGTTCTTCATAGTTGCCGCACAGGCGCTGGGCGCCCTTCCCAGCAAGCCGCTCTGAGTGCCTGATGGACGACACGGCAGGAAAGAAGACCGAGGGGAGGGGAGCGCCCTATGACACGGTACGGAATGGCTATTGACAAAGCCCGTTGCTCTGGATGCAATGCCTGTTCCATGACCTGCAAGGTGGAGAACAATGTGCCGGACACCGTATGGTGGAGCAGGGCGGTAAGCGTAGGGGGCGACTACCGGTACACTCCGGCGGGCGAGTACCCCCACGGCCTCTCCATGAGCTTTTATACCCTTGCCTGCCAGCACTGTGGGAAACCTGCCTGCGTTGCCGTCTGCCCCGTTGACGGCGCCACGTACAGACGCGAGGACGGTATCGTTATGCAGGATCCTGAGCTCTGTATTGCGTGCAGGCTCTGTATGCAGGCTTGTCCTTACGATGTGCGAAGCTACGTGAACGGAGAGCCGCAATATACTTTGGGCTTTGCGGTCGGTGATGCAGATGTTAGGGAGCACCCTGGCAACAGTATTGAAAAGTGCAGCTTCTGCTACCACCGCATCGATCGCGGCGAGCGGCCGGCCTGCGTGGACATATGTCCCGCCCAAGCACGTCACTTTGGCGACCTGGACGACCCGCAGTCCACCCTTTCCCAGGTGCTTGCCTCCCGGTCCTTCCACCAGCTGCTGACAGAACGGGGAACCAACCCTTCGGTCTACCTCCTGGACTAAGGCTCGATACCTGTCTTCCCCTGCCTGCCGAAAGGGGGCTAGTTGGGGCCGGTGGGGGCGGCGGGGGAGAAAGTGATGGGCAAAGCCCTGGTTTTGGGTATAATGGGTATCTGATACTGCCAATTACAGACGGGCACGCACAAGAGGGTCACTTCACCCGTGACATAAGGAGGCTATGATGCCATTGAGCGGCCAGGAAAAGACTGCGGCACAAAGAAGCATCGAGGACATCTACCAGAAGCTGGGGGAACGGGCACAGGTAGGCGCCACGACCACCTGCCCCGTTGAGCTTACCTCTGCCTTCGTCAAGATGGCCGCCTCGCAAAGTTGCGGTAAATGCGTCCCCTGCCGCATCGGCCTTGCCAAGCTGGCAGGGCTCGTCGACGAGGTCCTTGAAGGTGCCGCCACGGCCGCGAGCGAGGCAGGCGAAGGCACGATAGGCCTCATCGAAGAGCTGGCGGAAAGCATCTACCTTTCCGCCGACTGCGCCATCGGGTATGAGGCCGCCGCGGTCGCCTACACCGCCGTCAAGGCCTTCCGGGAGGACTTCTGCTACCACATCGAGCGCAACGACTGCATGGCGGACGCCTTTGCGCCGGTGCCTTGCGTGACCGGCTGCCCTGCAGGCGTCGATGTCCCCGGGTACCTCGCCCTTACGGCAGCGGGGCGCTATGACGACGCCATCAAACTCGTGCGGAAAGACAACCCCTTCGCGGTCGCGTGTGCGCTCATTTGCGAACATCCCTGCGAGATGCAGTGCCGCCGCGGGATGGTCGACGGCCCCGTCAACATCCGCGCCATCAAGCGCTTTGCCGCTGACCGCGCGCAAAACGGCATAACCAACACCGCCCCCTTCCAGCTCTTCCCACGAAATGCGGAGCCCACGGAGAAGAGGATCGCCGTTGTCGGTAGCGGCCCTGCGGGGCTTACTGCCGCGTTCTACCTTGCCTGCATGGGCCATGCGCCCGTCATCTACGAGCAGCGCGCCCAGTTGGGAGGCATGCTGCGCTACGGCATACCGGCCTACCGCCTGCCCCGCGAGGCGCTGGATGCCGAGATCGACTACCTGCTCGCACACGGCATCGAGGCCAAGACGAGCGTGTCGGTAGGGAAGGACGTGGCGCTTGACGAGCTGCACGCAGGCTACGACGCGGTCTACCTCGCCATCGGCGCACACGCGGCAAGCAGGCTCGGCATCGACGGCGAGGACGCGCAAGGCGTCATCTCCGCTGTCGACCTCCTGCGCTTAGTCGGCGACGGCGACGCGCCCGACTTCTCGGGCAAGGGCGTCGTGGTGGTGGGCGGCGGCAACGTCGCGATGGACGTCGCCCGCACCGCGCTGCGCCTCGGCGCCGACAAGGTCACCATCGCCTACCGCCGCCGCAAGCAGGACATGACCGCCCAGGCCGCCGAAGTCGAGGCTGCCGTCGCCGAGGGCTGCGGGCTGCTCGACCTCCATGCGCCGGTGGGCATCCAGGCAAAGGGCGGCACGGTGTGCGGCATAAGCCTCCAGCCGCAGATGATCTCGGTCATCGAGAAGGGCCGCGCGCTGCCCAAGGACTCGGGCGCCGACAGGCTCACGCTCGACTGCGACATCGTGCTCGTCGCCATCGGCCAGCGGATCGACTCGGGCGCCTTCGAGCAGGCGGGCATCGAGACCAGCTGCGGGCGCATCGTGGCAACAGGCGGCGCGGGCCTTCCCGGCAAGGCCGGGGTATTCGCCGGGGGCGACTGCGTCACCGGCCCCGCGACGGTCATCCGCGCCGTTGCCGACGGCAAGGCCGCAGCACGCGCCATCGACGGCTACCTCGGCTTTGCGCATCCCATAAGCTTCGAGCCCGACATCCCGGCACCCTTCTTCAAGAGCAGGATACACTGTGCGCGCTCGAATATGACCGAGCTGGCAGGGAAGGACGCACACAAAAGCTTCGACCTGGTCGAGGCCGGGCTCCTTCCCGACGAGGCCGCACAGGAGGCCTCGCGCTGCCTGCGCTGCGACCATTTCGGCCTCGGTGCGCTGCGCGGAGGGAGGCAGGTGTCATGGTAGCGAAGTCGAACCCCAAGGAAACGAAAGCAAAGGCAGCGAAAGAGCCGAACCCGAAAGAAGCGAACACCGTGGAAGACACAGCAAACAGCGGGCGCGTCAACGTGACCATCAACGGCAGGCAGGTACAGGCCTTCGAGAACATGACCATTCTTGCCGCCGCCTCGATGGCAGGCGTCAAGATACCGACGCTGTGCTTTTACTGGGGCCTCAACGACCCGGGGGCCTGCCGCGTGTGCGTGGTCGAGGTCGAAGGCGAGGACCAGCTAGTTGCCGCCTGCAACAACAAGGTGTATGAGGGCATGGCCGTCAAGACCAACACCGCCAAGGTGCGCAAGGCCCGCAAGCTCAACGTGGAGCTGCTCCTGTCGCAGCACAACGTCCAGTGCACGAGCTGTGTGCGCGGGGGGAGCTGCGAGCTTCGGCTGATAGCCAACGACCTCAACATCTCGGAGGTGCGCTTCAGGAAGGGCAAGAAGAAGCCCGTCTGGAACCGCGACTTCCCGCTTATCCGCGACGCAAGCAAGTGCATTGCGTGCTGGCGCTGCGTCCAGGTCTGCGACAACATGCAGGCCTCGCACATCTGGGCCATGAAGAACCGTGCGACGCACACCGGCGTCGGTGTGGCGAAGGCCCAGCCCATCGAGCAGTCTCTCTGCACCATCTGTGGGCAATGCATAACGCACTGTCCCACCGCCGCCCTCAAAGAGCGCGACGACGTCGACAGGGTCTTGGACGCCATTGCAGACCCCGACAAGATAACGCTCATCCAGATAGCGCCCTCGGTGCGCACCTCCTGGGGCGAGAGCCTGGGGCTTGACCGCGAGAAGGCCACGGTCAACCGCCTCGTCGCCGCGTTGCGTGCCGTCGGCATCGACTACGTCTTCGACACCGACTTCACCGCCGACCTGACCATCACCGAGGAGGCGAGCGAGTTCGTCGAGCGCTTCACCCACAAGGACTCCTACAGCTGGCCGATGTTCACCTCCTGCTGCCCGGCATGGGTGCGCTGGGTCAAGGGGAACCACCCCGAGATGGTGGACAGGCTCTCGACTGCCAAGTCGCCCCAGCAGATGTTCGGCGCGACGGCAAAGAGCTACTATGCGCAAGCCCTGGGCGTCGACCCCTGCCGCATCGTCTCCTTGTCGGCGATGCCCTGCCTGGCGAAGAAGCACGAGTGCGCCCTGCCCACTATGAACGACGCATGCGGCGCCCAGGACGTCGATGTCGCCTTGACGGTGCGCGAGATAGACCGCCTCATCTGCGCGGACTTCATCGACTTGGAAAACCTTGCAGAAGAGGACTTCGACGAGCCCCTGGGCATCGGCTCGGGCGCCGGCGAGATATTCGGCGCGACCGGCGGGGTTATGGAGGCTGCCCTGCGCAGCGGCTACTACTACGTGGTCGGCACCAACCCCGACCCCGACGCCTTCGCCGTGGTGCGCGGGCAGGAGAGCTGGAAGGAGGCCACCTTCGACCTGGCGGGGACGCCGGTGCGCATAGCCATCGCCTCGGGCCTCGGCAACGCCGAGAAGCTCATCGAGGCCATCAAGGCCGGCGAGGCCGACTACGACTTCGTCGAGATCATGGCCTGCCCCGGCGGCTGTGTCGGCGGCGGCGGGCAGCCTATCAGCAAGGACCTGGGCATCCGCGCCAAGCGCAGCAAGGTGCTCTACGACCTCGACAGTAACAACGCCTACCGCTTCTCGCACGAGAACCCCGCGATAGTCAAGATATACGACGAGTTCTTCGGGAAACCGCTCTCAGAGAAGTCCCACCACCTCCTGCACACCGACCACCAGGGATGGGGGATGCCAAACGCCTAGAGGTTCCGCCTGAGCTGCGCCTCTTTTATCTCCATCTCCAAGGAGCTGTGGATGATGTTGGCAAAGGGGCCGGCATGGCCGATGAGGTTCGTCACGTGGGGCTGGCTGCAGCACCTGCGGATGAAGTAATAGAGGAAGGCGCAGGTGTAGAACTCCGCGAGGAACTGCACGTTCTCGTCGGGCAGGTAGCGGTTCGACAGGATCAGGTAGATGTCGTTTCGCAGGGTGGGGAGGTAGAGGTCGTAGAGGTAGTTGCGTAGCGAGCCGGGGCCGTTGTCGAAGAGGGCCTGCGTGTAGAACCGGCGCTTCCCCTCCAGGGTCTTTGAGAAGCACTCGAAGAACATCGAGTGGTCGAGGGAGCGCACGCCGGACTTCTGCATCACATAGTAGGGGAACTGGGAAAGCGGGTTTTCGCTCGCGGCCTCGTAGAGCAGGGTGCCCTCGGGGAAAGCCTCCTTGAGGGCCTGGCCGAGGTCGTGGCGGAATATCCAGATGATGAGGTGGTCCTTGTTCTCGAAATGGTAGTAGAAGGTCTTGCGGTTCTTGCCGGTCCGCTCGACGATGTCGCTGATGGATATCTTCGCGAGGGGCGTCTCGTTGCAGAGGTCGACGAAGGTGTCCGCAAAGAACAGCATGGTGTTGAGCGCGTTCATCGTGTCCTCGTTCCTCTTGGTTTCTGGCAGCGGAGTCGACACCACCATTGTAGTATGCAATGCCTGCTTTTCACGGACAAAATACGAAAAATGTGCAATTATCTTCGTAAGCGAGTTCAAAAACCCTACGGAAAGATCGCTTTCCCAGACAAAAATAGGCCAATTTTTCCCATCTAGAGGGAAATTCTTTTCCAATTTGCCAAGAAAAGCAACAAAGAGGTGATTCTGTCCATGGATAGTGCTGCGTCGGGTGCCTATCATAGACGAGGAAGAATACGCATGCGTGGAGAGGAGTTGTATCGTGGCACAATACCAGGCTTTGCTTGAGCCGTTCAAGATCGGCAAGGTTGAACTGCGGAACCGTTTCGTCATGCTTCCCATGACGATAGAGAAGGTCGACAATTACCACATATCTGATGACCTGGTGGACTTTTACGAGCAGCGCGCGAAAGGCGGCGTCGGCCTTATCGAGGTCGGGTCCGCCTATGTGAGCGACTGCTTCGACACCCAGCCGAAGTACCACACCACGACCGGCGCCTGCGGCATCTGGGACGACCAGTTCATCCCCGGGTGGGAGCGTATCGCCGAGGTGTGCCATGCCCACGGCGCAAAGGTCGCCGCCCAGCTGCAGCTCTGCTACGAGTGGCGTGCCAGCGGCGCCGACGCGCTGCTCTCATACGCCCCGTCGAAGGACGTCCCCAGCGGGCCTTTCGTGGGGATGCCCGAGCGCGAGTTCACGGCCGACGAGATAAAGGTTGTCGTCGGGCAGTACGGCGCGGCGGCCAAGCGCTGCAAGGATGCCGGGATCGACATCATCGAGATACATGCGGGAATCGGCTACATGGTCATGCGCTTCCTCTCGAAGTACTCGAACCACCGCAGCGACGAGTACGGCGGGTCGGCCGAGAACCGGGCCCGCTTCCTGACCGAGATAATCGACGAGGTCCACCGCACCTGCGGCGAGGACATGCCTATCCTCATCCGCATATCCGCAGACGACCTTATGCCCGACGGCAACCGCATTGCGGACACGAAGGAGCTCATCCCGATCATCGAGGCGCACGGGGTCGATGCCTGGAGCATCCAGGTCGGCTTCCACGAGGCCCCCCGCCCGGTGGCAAACCAGATAGTCCCCGAGGGCGAGTTCATCGGCTTGGCGAAGGAGTGCAAGTCCGTCACGGCCAAGCCGGTCTTCCCCGGGACCCGCATCAACACCCTGGCCATGTGCAACAAGGTCGTCACCGAGGGCTACGGCGACGCGGTCGGCATGGCCCGCCAGTTCATCGCCGACCCCGACACGGCCAAGAAGGTGGCGGCCGGCCACCCCGAGCAGGTGCGCCCCTGCATCGTGTGCAGCCGCTGCCTCGACAACATCTTCCTCGGCAAGCCCTGCCAGTGCTCGGTCAACGCCAATGTCTGGGAGGGCATCGCCGTAGGGACGCCGGAAGAGCATCCCGCCGAGGAGCAGAAGCATGTCGTCGTCGTCGGCGCTGGCCCCGGCGGCCTTGAGGCGGCGCGTGTCGCTGCGCTGCGCGGCCACAGGGTCACCGTCTTGGACAAGAGCGACCGGGTCAGCGGCCTTTTGAACATGGCCCAGGTCCTCAATGCGAACATCGAGCCCTTGGTCGCCTACTGGAAAGAGGAAGTCAAGCTCCATCCCAGTATCGACCTCAGGCTGGGCGCGAAGGCAGACGCGGCGACCCTCGCATCCCTCGCCCCCGACGAGATAGTCGTCGCTCCCGGCGGCGAGGTGATAGCCATCGACGTCCCCGGCATCGACGGGAAGAACGTCGTGTCGTCGCAAGACATCAAGGACATGGTCGCCGGCATCGTGCCTGAGGGCAAGGGTCTGCTCTGGAAGGCCGCCGTCACGGCCATCAAGGCCCAGGGCGGGACCGTGGGCTTCATGCGCATGGGCCTCAACATGAGTGCCGGGCCCACCGCAGTCGTCGGCAAGAAGGTCGTCATCGTCGGCGGCGGTTTTGCGGGCCTTGAGTGCGCCGACGCCATGGGCGAGGGCCGTGAGATCACCGTCATCGAGGAAGCTCCCAAGATGGGCAACGGGATAGGCATCATCGACAAGAACCCGACGCTTGCCAAGCTCAAGAAAGAGGGCGTGAAGCTCATGCCGGGCACCAAGCTCCTTGCGGTGGAGAAGAAGGGCGCCAAGGTCCGTACCACCACTCTTGACAGGGAGACGAAGGAAGAGTCCGTGACCGAGTCCTTCCTTGAGTGCGACACCGTCCTGCTCTCGCTGGGCGTCGAGAAGAACACGAAGCTCTATGACGAGATAGTCAAGGAGTTCCCCCAGGCGAAGCTTATCGGCGATGCGATGACGCCCGAGGGCGAGGTCTACCGCACCCTTGAGGCCGTCAAGGGCGGATACCTCTCAGGTATGGCGTTTTAGGAATTATAGGAACACCTGCCCCGGCCCCAGGCGGGCCGGGGTGGTCCACAGAGGCCCCGAGGCGACAGTGCCCGGGGCCGAGAGAAACCCGATAGGGACAAAAACCCGATAGGAGGAACAATGGATTTTGGGTATACAGAAGAGCAACTGAGGATCAAGAGGGGCATCCGCGAGTTCGCGAAGAAGTGGCTGCCCGAGGAAGTCATCGCCGAGGGGTATAAGAACCGCGGCATCGACCCCAAGGTCGCCAAGGCCTGGGTCGAAGAAGGTTGGGGCCTGTACGGCCTGCCGGAAGAGTACGGCGGCCGGCCGGTCGACCATCTGACCATGACGATGATCATCGAAGAGCTCAACCACGCCGGCGGCAACATCCCCATGGCTCCCAACCTGCTCATCATGTTCGACATGGCCGAGTTCGGCTCGCCCGAGCAGTTCCAATACGCAATGGACTACTACAAGGAGCATGGCTACCCACCCTACTGCCTGGCAATCTCCGAGCCCGAGGCGGGCTCCGACAACCAGGGCATGACCACGACGGCCACGCGCGACGCCGACGGCAAGATACACATTAATGGCGTGAAGACCTGGGTGACCTCCGGCGAGACCTCTGACGGCTTCATCGTTGTCTGCAAGGACGAGGACCCGGCACGCGAGAACAAGGAGATGTCGATGTACCTCGTTCCCGCCAACGCCCCCGGCGTCACCATAGAGCCCCTCAACAAGATAGGCATGCAGATAATGCCCTTCGCGATGATCCACCTTGAGGACGTCGTCGTCGACGACAGCGCCCTTCTCGGCATCAAGGGCAAGGGCTTCTTGCAGCTGATGAAGAACTTTGAATGGGAGCGTATCGTCTTGCTGGCCGAGCTTTTGGGCGAGGCCCAGGCAGCGATGGAGGACGCCTGCGCGTGGGTCAACGAGCGCCAGCAGTTCGGCAAGGGCATCAAGACCTACCAGCTCGTCCAGGAGCATATCGTCGAGATGCAGATAGTGCTGTCCAACGTCCGCAACGCCCTGTACCGCAGCGCCTGGAAGATGGACAATGGCTTGCCGGTCAACAACGACGCCGCCATGCTCAAGCGCTACGGCGCCCCCCAGCTGACCGACGTGTGTTCCCGGGCATTGCAGCTCATGGGCGGCCTCGGCTTCACCGACCAGACCCGCGTCTCGCGCCTCATGCTCGACTGCCGCGGGTTCCAGATAGGCGGCGGAACGGTGGAGATCATGGTGCACATCTCGGGCCGCGGCATCCTGAAGGAGTATGCCAAGGGCGTCGAGGATCCAGACCACCTCTACACGCTTTAGACAGGTATTCCCGCACGGCTTCCTTTGTTGGTGGGACTATAGTAAGCAGGATGCTGAAAGAGGGCAGCGGAAGGGGCGGAGATGCACGGGAAGGGCGGCGCAAGCCGCCCTTCCCGCATCCCGACGAAGGAAGGCCACAGAGGGAAGGCCGCAGGGGGAGGGGCGGCAGAAACCGCCCGACTGAACCAGGTGAGGGCTTCCCGGCCTAGACGGCCGGCGGAGCATCGGCCTGCTTGAAAGAGCCCTTCCCGCCATGGCAGTTCATGCCGATGGCGCGGATGCTGCAGAAATCCCGGTACTTGCATCGCCCGCAGCCGCGGCGCCGTCCGGCGTGGCTCTTGTCGTACATCCCCACGGCGGAAAAGGCCGCATAGGACGGCTGCGGCTCGTGTCCGGGGCCCAGCCCCAGCCCCAGGCGCTTCTCGGCCTGGAGGTAGAAGGATATCCCGTCGCGCACTTCAAGGGGGAAGTCCGCATCTCCGGGGGAAAGGCGCTCGTCGGTATAGAGGCCCTTCTCAAGCGCCATACGGATGATGTCGGCCATCACCCTGTCGGCAGCACGCTCGATCATCGCCGCGAGACAGGCGTCGAGTATCGCTTTGTCGGCCTCGGTATAGCACAGGCGTTGGCACAGGGCCTCCTGCTCGGCCTGGGAGCCCAAGGTGACGGCGAGGAGCGTGCAGTGGGTGGCGCGCCGCATGCGTTCGTAGATCGCCTGCCCCTTTAAGACCATCATGGTGCCCACCAGCTTGATGGCAGGCTCGGTGTAGGCCGGCGGCAAGGTGCAGATGGCCGGGTTGAAGATCTTGTAGGCACCCCGCGGCTTGAGCACCTTGACACACTCGTCGGCAAGGTAGGCGACATGGGCCTCCCGCTCTGCCCCGCCCTGCCCGCCCTGTTCGTCCGTGCCGCCCAAGGCGGCGAGGACATCGCCGTACTCAAGGTGGTCCAGGGTGCAGTCTACCTCGATAATCGGATGCTGTTGTACCATAACCAGGCTCCTTTGTAGCATTGACCCATGGCACATACTTCTAATATTTCTTCTAAGAGAATGATACGGCAAAAGAGAGATCAAGAATCCGGTCATTCTTTGAATAATGTGTATTCATGGCACCGGGTCGGCACCCTACAATAGGGGCAAGGAAAAAGAGAAAGCGGGTTCTTCCATGGACGAGTGGAAAAGCGGCATGGTGCTTGAGGTGCCCCTGGCAGAGGCGCTCACCGAGCATGTCCGGAGCTACCTTGCAGCGACGGACTTCGAGCCGGCCGAGCCAGGCTATGCCGCGACCGTCATGCTGGTGCGCGATGTGGACGGAAAGGCGGCAGCACCTTCCCCGTACAGCGACGGGGGCAAGGTAGAGGTCTTCATGCTGCAGCGGGCGGCGACCATGGCCTTCATGCCGAACGCCGTGGTGTTCCCTGGGGGGAGGGTCGATCCGCGCGACGTAGACCCCCGCCTGCCCTGGGCAGGCCCGACCCCGGCGGCCTGGGCGCAGGAGCTGGGCTGCCCGGAAGAGCTTGCACGCTGTATCGTGGTCGCTGCGGCGCGCGAGGTCTTCGAGGAATGCGGCGTGTTATTGGCAGGGGTTGACGAGTCCCAGGTAATCGACGACTTGAGCGAGGCGCATTGGGAAAAGGAGAGGGCCCTGCTCGCACAGCACGCCAAGTCCTTCTCGGAGTTTTTGATAGAGTACGGCTTGGTACTACGGAGCGACCTCTTGAGCCTGCGCGCGCATTGGCTGACCCCCGTCTTCGAACCCCGGCGCTACGACACCTTCTTCTTTGCTGCCGCCCTCCCGCAGGGGCAGGCCCCGGACGGCTCTACCAGCGAGGCGGTGATAGCCGACTGGGTCGACCCCCGATGGGTATTCCGGCAGGCCGACGAGGGCAGGGTCCTCCTGCTCCCCCCGACGCGCCACAACCTCGGCCCTATCGCGGAGGCGGCCGACGTCAAGGCGCTCATGGCCGAAGCGGCCTGCCCCGGCCGCGTCATGCTTGAGCCCCACGTCAAGGAAGACGGGATGGTCGTCCTCAGATGCATGCTTCCCTAGACAGCCCGTGCGCCGTGCCTGCCTGGGCAGGCGGGCGGGTGTCTCCCTTTGCCCGCTGCGTGCTTGCCGACAACCCGTCGGCCATGACCTATACGGGGACGAACACCTGGGTGCTCTCACAGCCGGGCTCAAGGGCTGCGGTCCTTATAGACCCGGGGCCGTCAAGTAGGAAGCACTTCGAGGCCGTCGAGCATGCCTGCCAGGAGGACCGGCTGGACATCGGGGCTATCGTCCTTACCCACGGCCACCCCGACCACAGCGAGGGTGCGACGGAGGCGTCGCGGCGTTGGGGAGCGCCTGTCTTTTCCCGCAGCCACGAAAACCTCGCCGAAGGCCCCTTCCAGCCTGTTGATGCGGGCCCCCTCTTCGAGGTAGTGTACCTGCCCGGCCATTCCTCGGACTCGGTAGGGATATGCTTCCCCCTTGACCGGTCGATAGCGACCGGCGACCTTGTCTTTGCCCAGTCGCCGACGGTGATATGCTGGCCCGACGGCACCTTGCAGGACTACTTTGAAAGCCTCAGGCGTGTGAAGGCGCTCGTGAGGGAGGGCTCCTACCTGCGGCTGTTGAGCGCACACGGCCCCCCTGTCGAAAACCCCCTGACGGACATATCCCTGGCCGAGGCACACCGCTTCAAGAGGCTCGCCCAAGTCCGCGGGGCGATACACCGCGGCGGCACCATCGACGTGGAGCACCTGGCCCAAGCGGTCTACGACGACGTCGATGCGCGTCTCGACCTTGCGACACGGGCCAACATACAGGCGCAGATAGACTACCTCTTCGCCATAGACGACCCCTGCGTCGCAGGACACACGTGACACAGCACACAGCACAATAGCACAGCACAATAGGGACGTTCCTTTTTGTGTCACACAAAAAGATAACCCACGGGGACAGATCCCGTGGGCTGAGCCGGGAAGTGGGCCGATAGCAGAAGGTGTCAAAATTATACGTCCCCAATGACACACGGACACCCGACAGCCCGAGGGGGCAACCCGTGGGGGCAGAAACGCCTCTGCAACACACATAAGTCCCCGGCCTCAGGCGCCGGCTGCTGCCTCGCCCATCCGCTTTTTCAGCTCGTCGGTCAGAAGGAAGCGTTTCACCTTCCCGGTCGCGGTGGTGGGGATGGCGTCTATGAGCTCGATATGCTCCGGCCAGAGCCGCCGTGCCACGTGCCTCTCATGCAGGTAGGCCGTTATCCCTGCGAGGGTCGGGACGACGCCGTCGGCGGGCACGACAAAGGTGCAGATGCGCTCCCCGAGGCGGTTGTCGGGCATGCCTATAGTCGCGTGCTTGCCGACCCCGGGGCAGCCTTCGAGGTAGTCGTCTATCTCGGTGGCGCAGATGTTCTCGCCGCCCCGTATGATTATCTCTTTCTTGCGCCCGGTAATCCGGATGCGGCCGCCCTCATCGATGCGGCAGAGATCGCCGCTGTAGAACCAGCCCTCGCCGTCGAGGATGCGGTCGGTCCTTTCCGGGTCGGCGTAGTAGCCGACGAACTGGTGGGGGCCGCGCGAGCATTCCTCCCCGTGCCCGCCGCGCTCGACCTCGCGCCGCCTCTCGTCCACGGCACGCACCTCGATGCCTTCGAAGGGGATGCCTGACCAGGCCCCGTCCCATTCAAGGCAGTGCTCGGGCGGCACATAGACGTGGGGGCAGCTCTCGGTCGAGCCGTATATCTCGCACAAGAGGATGCCCTGACGCCAGGCCCGCCGCACCAGGCTGCTGGGGACGGGCGCCCCGCCGCACAAGAAGAGCCCAAGGGTCTCAAGGGGCTCCCCCTGCTCTTTCTCGATATGTGTGAGGATGTCGTAGATGAAGGGGGTCGCGCCCATGGACCAGGTGGCACCCTCGGCGTTCATGAGCGCTATGGCACCTTTCGCGTTGAAGTCCTGCATGAGGACGGTGCGCCCGCCGAGGATCATCGGGGAAAGGATGCCGTGGAAGAAGCCGGTGGCATGGTTTAAGGGGGAGGGCATGAACATGACGTCGCGTTCGCCGCGCTTGAAGCCCTTGACGAAGGAGCGCTCCGAGAAGACGAGGTTGTTGTGGGTGAGCATGACCTCTTTCGACTTGCCGGTCGTGCCCGAGGTGGTGAGGATGCAGGCGACGTCGTCGGCGCTCACGGCAGGTTTTGCCGTGAGGGGCTGGGAGGCCCTTGCCACAGACGAGAGGGTCGGCAGGCCATGCAACGAAGGCTCGACCTTGTCGATGAGTGCCACCGACCCAAGGCTGGGGATGCGGTCAGCGATGTCCAGGGCCATCTTCTCGTAATCGCATTTATGGAAGTAGGTGGGGCAGATGAATGCCTTGGTTCCCACCTTGTTCATGTTGTAGACAAGGTCCTCGTCGTTGAACTTCCAGGACAGCGGGTGCATGACCGCCCCGACTTTCAGGCAGGCGACATAGACGATGCTGAACTCTGCCCAGGTGGGGATCTGGAAGGAGACCACATCGCCGACGGCGACCCCGTGCCCGGCCAGCCAGGACGCCAGCCGGGCGGCCCGGTCGTCGACCTCTCTGTAGGTAAGGCGGCTTCCCTGGTCGTCTGCCACATACTCTTTATCGCCGTGGTTTCTTACCCGTTCGATCCAGATATCGTTGAGCGTATGCGTGGTCCAGTAGCCTTTCTCGTAGTACAAGGCCTTGTGTTGCTCGTCTATCCTCAAGCCGGGAATCATGCCAAGGCGCTCCTTTTCAGGGCCTTGCCTAAACCAGGTATTCGAGCTTTGCCCGGTGCCTCTGACATTCGCGGGCGATGGTGATGCGCTGGACGGTGGGTGCGCCTTCCTCAAGCCACAGTGCGCGGCAGTCGCGGTAGAGTCTTTCGGTCGGCCCATAGGGGCTGCCCTCGAAATAGCCGTCCCCGCCGAATATCTCAAGCATCTCGTCTGAGACAAGCTTGACGGTGTCAATGGAGAACAGTTTGCAGATGGCGGCCTTCTCGTCGATGTATTCGCCATGGGGGTCCTCGTCGAAGTCGCGGGCGAAGTCATAGACCATGCAGCGCAGGCCGTGGACCATCATGTCCATGTTGGCGATCTTCATCTTGATGGCCTGGCGGCTCGCAATCGGCTTGCCGAAGGTAATGCGGTCTTGGGCGCGCTCAAGGCTCATCTCAAGCATCTTCTGGGACATCCCCAAATTGGACGCGGCGATATGCACGCGGGACACCGCGAGCGCATGCATGGCTATCTCCATCCCCTGACCCTCGCGGCCCAGGAGGTACTTCTTGTCGAGCACCATATTGGTGAAGCGGAGCCCGGCGTGGCCAGCGCCGCGGCAGCCCATCATGTGGGGCATGAAGACGGTCTCATAGCCGGGCGTGTCGACGGGGACGAAGAAGGCCGACAGGCGTGTGTCCTTCGGGTCGTCGGGGTCGGTCACGGCGAACACATAAGCGAAGTCGCAGCAGTCGGTATGCGATATGAGCCACTTCTCCCCGTTGATGACGTAGTTGCCGGCGCTGTCCTTCTCGGCAATCGTGTGGATGTCGGCTCCCGTGCCGCCGGTTTGCTCGGTCAACGCAAAGCAGGTGAAGATCGACTTGTCCTGGAACTTGTCCATATACTTCGACTTCAGGTAGTCGGACCCGTATCCGTCGAGGATGCGCCAATTGAGGTCTGCGGCATAGTGCAGGTGCATCCGCATGCCGCCCGGCCCCCGGCTGAATTCCTCTTGTACCTTCAGTATCTCAAGCTCGCTGAGGTCCCAGCCGCCGTAGCGGCTTGGCAGCGAGAAGCGGTACAGGTCGTTCGCACGGGCAAGGTCGAAGAATTCTTGGGGGAACTTGTTGGACCTCTCGACTTCGTGCTGAAGCTCTTCCAAGGGCCCTTCGGCCAGATCGCGGATCTGCTTGAGGTAGGCACTGAACTGCTCGTCGGTGATTTTCGCATGTGGATTCATCTGGTTCCTCCTGTTTTGCAAAGCCCACAAACCCCCATTTGTGGATGCACTACTGTCAGGTCTTCATACCATTGTATGCCCCAGGAAGTGAAAAAAACCGGCTATTTGGACGCCTCTAATCGGAAGTTCCTATGGATTGATAGGGGAGGTCTTTGAGTGGAAATCCCTAGGTAATCCGACATCGGCACGACGGTGTTTCGGAGCTGCGGGGGAAGGGAACAGGAAACAGGACAATTGCCTTGATATGGTGAAAAATTAACCTGAATACGAAACAAAGGCTTGATTTTGTCCCTAGCAATAGGGACAAAAAACGAGGAATATGGAAGGCGACGAAGGAGGGACTTTGATACTTCCTCATACCTGAAAAGAAGGCAAGAAAGCGAAAGGGGATTGAATGCAATGAGCGTATACCAAGAGAGCTACCATCTGCCAGAGTTCACCTATGACTATGAGAAGATACGCATAGAGAAGCGGGGCCCGGTCTACATCTGCTCGTTCAACGATGCCCAAAACCTCAATGCTATGTCATACAAGCAGATGAGCGAGTACAACGATTTCCTCATCAAAGTCCGCCTGGACAAGGACTGCCGGGTTATCATCTTGACCGGCGAGGGGAAGTCGTTTTGTGCCGGATTCAACCTGAACGACCTTGCGCTTGAGCCGCCCGAGGACATGGGCCGCATCCAGCGCGACTTCTACGTCATGCAGCGCATGTGCTCCGACCAGATAGTCAACATGCGCCGCTGCGAGCAGCCCATCATCGGTGCCCTCAAGGGCTATGCGGTCGGCGGCGGCCTTTCAATCTCGTGTGCCTGCGACATGCGCATCCTGGGCGAGTCCTTCAAGATGAATGCCGGCTATCTTAGCATCGGCTACACCGGGACGGACATGGGCGGCTCCTTCTTCCTGCCGAAGATAATCGGCTATGCCCGTGCCTGCGAGGTCTTGATGAACCCGAGCCGCTTCGATGCCCAGAAGCTCTACGAGTGGGGTTTTGCAAACAGGGTCGTTGCCGACGACGACGTGCTCGAAGAGGCCGTGAAGTTCGCCGAGGAGATGTGTGCCGCAACGGCGCCTTTCGGGCTGCGCCTCACGAAGGAGTGCCTGCAAAGCTCCCTTGACGGGACGAGCTTCGAGAACGTCGTCAAGATGGAGAACCGCAACCAGGTGCTCGCCTCCAACACCAATGACGGCATCATGGGCACCTTGAAGATGAACCCGAAGAACAAAGAGGACGTGAAGGAGAACCCGGACAAGTACGCCTTCCACAACATGTAGGCCCATAAGCCCGCCGCACGGAAAACAGGCCCCCATGCCCTCAGGGCGTGGGGGTTTTCCTTATGGAGGGGAAGCACAGGAACTGTCGGCATCGAGCGTTGGGTGTCGGGCAAGTGCATGTGGCACAGGCCGGGCGCGAGCCCCTGCAGGTGCACGGGAACCGCAAAGGAAAAGGCCGCTGGTGGACGGCCTTTTCTGTAAGGGGGTGGTGCCTGTTTGTGGGAAAGAGAGGGCCGCCGGCTACTGCCAGGCGCGTGTCGCCTCCCCCTTTTCCTGACGCTGTGAGGAGAAGACGGTGTCGGGTATCTCCTCGCCGTGATAGCACTTGACGGCTTCCTTTTCCTCCATCTCCTTGATCTGGCCCTCGTCATAACCGAGCTTCCTGAGGAACTCGTCGGTGTGGTAACCGATGGGCTTCGAGAGGATGACCGGGGGGTCGCCGTAGGACTCGAAGCGCAGGGGCGACATGGGCAGCGCCTTCTTGCCGAAGGCCTTGTACTCGACCCAGCGCAGGGAGTCGTTGGCATAGGCCTCCCCGTCCGCGATGATGTCGGTGTAGCGGAAGCACTTCTGGTGGGGGACTTCGTGCTCGCGCAGGATGGCGTCCCACTCGTCGAAGGTCTTGGTGGCAAAGGCGCCCTCAAGCCACTCGATCACCTGGGGCTGCTTCTCGTTCGCCTTAAGGGCGGGAAGGTTGCAGGTCTCGGGGTCGTCCATGTGCTCTTTGTTGCCGGTGATCTCCATCATCATGTTGTAGTACTTGTCGTATTGCGGCATGCAGATGAGCATCCACTTGTCATCCTTCGTCATATAGGTGTTGTTGAAGGGGTTGGGCACCTTCTTGCGCGACTTCGGGTAGGGCGCGCCGAACTGCGTCGCCATGACCCCGATGTTGCCGCCCCAGATGGCCACGCCGTAGAGGTTGCAGACGATCTTCTCGCCAACACCGGTGCGGGTGCGGTTGAAGAGTGCCGCCAAGATGCCGCCTGCCATGACGGAGGCAGCGTTGTAGTCGCCGAAGGCCTGCGGGGGGATGGAAGGGGCCGCCCCGTCCTCGCGGAAGGTGTTGGCGACGCCACCGCGGGCTGCCCAGCAGACCGCGTCGTAGCCGGGCGTGTCGCGCTCGGGGCCGAACTCGCCGTAGCCGCGCAGCTGCGCCCATATGAGGCGGGGGTACTTCGCCTTGAGGGTCGGATAGTCGATGCCGAGCTTGACGAGCGCCTTGTCACGCAGGTTGTTGATGAAGACGTCCGCCTTTGCAAGCAGCTCCTGCATGACCCGTGCGCCGTCCTCGGACTTCAGGTTCAGGGAAACCCAGTTCTTGTTGGTGTTGTTCAGGTCGATCGTGGGGTCTTCCGTGTCGGTTTGCTCGCAGCCGAAACCGGGGCCTTGTGTGCGCTGGGCATCGCCGTGGAGCGGCTCGACCTTTATGATCTCAGCCCCCATCTCGGAAAGGACACGAACCGTTGCGGGCGCGGCGACCCATTCGCACAACTCGACAATTGTCACGCCATTGAGAGGGCCATAGCCGTTCAGTTTTTCTGTTACTGACATACGAACAGCTCTCCTTTCTTTGTAGCTTTCTTCATGGTGCCTCTTTGCCTGGTTTGCATGTTCGCATGATACGCCTTCCGATTCTACGGACAATAATGCCAAACTGACGAAAAAAAGCCCGCAGCGCCTTGTCCCCGGGCAGGCGGCGGGCTGCCAAAACGCGGGCCTGGGCGCAGAGAGGGGGAGCAGGCTTCGCCGGGCGCCTGGTTAGTTTCTGTGATTTGTGTATAACTATCGGCCGCGAACTGTTTATAATTTAGAGGTGCTGTCAGGAGCGCCCATGTGCCCGCTGACGGCAGGAAAGCCTGCATAAGGGAAGGGTATGGCCTTGGATTTCAATCTTACAGACAAGCAGGAGCAGTTCGTTGCCGCTTTCCGCGAGTTCGGGGAAAAGGGCTTCACGAACGAGTCCGTCAAGCAGTGGTGCAAGGACGAGGGCCTGCCCGACGACATCGCGAAAGGCTTCGTCGATTTGTACTTCGGCCTGAAAGAGCTCATGGACGGCGGGGAACAGGCCGCCTTCACCCTGCTTTCCCAGGCGCTCATCATCGAGGAGCTCTCCCGCTGCGCCGGCGCGACGCTCCCGTTCCAAAACGACCTTTTCAACCTGAGCATCATCGAGGAGTTCTCGGCCGGGGCAGAGCTCCAGCTGGTCCTCGACGACTACCGGCGGACGGGGCGTTTGCTCTTTGCCCTGGCCATATCGGAGCCCGATGCCGGGTCGGACTCCATGAGCATGCAGACCTACACGCGCACGACCGGGGAGGGGATCGTCCTTGACGGCGTGAAGACCTATGTGAACAACGGGGAGTATGCCCCCTACATCCTTGTTGCCGCAATCGACAAGGACGAGGAAAACCCCGGGAAGTACCCCCCTTTGGCCTTCTGGCTTGTGCCGCGCGACCTAGAGGGGATAACCGCCTATCCTATCAGCAAGATAGGCCAGTCGATGCTTCCCTTCGCCTCAATCGTCTTCGACAAGGTGGAACTGCTGCCCGAGTACCGGCTGACCGGGCGGCAGGGCGGCTTCAAGCAGCTGTTCCGCCTCCTGGAGATAGGGCGCGTCTTCACCTGCGCCTCGTCTGTGGGCATGGCGCAGGCGGCTATGGCCGACGCGGCGGCACACGCCCAGGACAGGAAGGCCTTCGGCCTGCGGATCGGGTGCTTCCAGCAGGTCGAGCAGATGCTCACCGACATGGAGGTGCGTCTCTACAACATGCGTTCCATGCTCTACCGGGCGGCCTGGGAGGTGGACCATGCCGTTTCGAGCGAGCGGCTGAGCGTGGCGCTCATGAAGCGCTACATCCCCGAGGCCGCGACCAGGCTTGCGAGCGACGCCTTGCAGATACTGGGGGGCATGGGCTACAGCGAGGGCAGCCGCGCGGGAAGGATATGGCAGGACTGCCGGGGAAACCAGATAGCCGAAGGGACCGACCAGATCATGGTCCGCATAGCGGCCCCCCTCATCATCGGGAAGTATGCGGGGGCCTCCAAAGGATAAGCCCCTGGGCGTGCTGCTAGCGGGCGGGCAGCACGTCAGTATAGCCGGAATTGCAGCCAGGATGCAGCGGACAAGCCCCTGGACGCGGCACGCACCCGGTCAAAAACGAAGACCTGACCCTGGTATTTTGCCGCCGCAGGCGGATAATACCCCTATAGGCAGCAAGGCGTGTGCCTGCGCGGGCGGCCTCTGGCCCCGGCAGGGGTGCGGCTGTATCCGAGCTTTCCCCGCGGGCGGCGACAAGGCACCTGGGAAAGGCTTGCAGGATGCCTAGCGGCCTCATAATTTTCCACAAAATCTATGATTTGTGGAAATTTGTGCGGTTCATTCCTTGATGCGCTCACGTATAATGGAGCCAGCCGATGCAGTATCAACCACGGGTACGCAGGCGTTCTTCTATGAAAGGGTCGACCATGTCAAAGAAAAGCGGCAAGAAAAGGGTAAGCGTCGTCTCTGTCAACCGTTATCGTAGGATAGCGCTCTACATCAACCCCATCGTACTCGTCATACTCGTTGTATGCCTCTTCCTCAAGGTCCCGACCGGCATCATCATCGTACTCGGCGTCATCGGCTACGGCGCCTGGGCCGCATTCTTGGTCATGGCGAACAAAGAGGACAAGCGCCTCCATAAAAAGTAAGGCCGCTTCCTATAGATCGATAGCCATTGGCTATCGAAGCATCCACAAGAAACCAACAAAAACAAAATATTGTCCATTCCTTACGCGGAACGAAGACCACATAATCTAAGGCATGATGTGCGATACCTAGGGTCACTCATAACGTATTAGAGGCAGTAACAATTTCGGAAAACGAAAGGAAAACCATGTCGTATTCTAAGGAGGATTTGGAATCATGAATGCTAACGCTTCATCAGGAACCCAAAAAATGACCGTACGGCATCTTTTGGTGCTTCTGACCTGCATCTTCTGTACCTTCGGCTGTGCCGCGGCGACCTTCAGCGTGCCGGGGCTTTGCTACCGGCCTGTTGCGGCCTACCTGGGTGTTGAGGTGTTCGAGGTCTCGTTCTACATGACAATCGTTTATTTGTCACAGGTTGCTTTCTCGGCACCGGTCGGCTGGCTGCTGAAGAAGTTCGACATGCGCATCATCTGCACGATCGCTGCTCTGTGCACCAGCCTTGGGTACATGGCCATGTCTACCTACACGCAGCTTTGGCAATGGTATGTCTCTGCTGTCTTCATGGGCTTTGGTGAGATCACCCTGCTGTGGCTGATGGTTGCCGGCCTTCTCAACCGCTGGTACAAGAAGAGGCTCGGCCTCGTTATCGGCCTTTCCTATGCGATGACCGGCATCGGCGGCGCCGTGCTCAACCTTCTCGGCCAGAGCCTTTTAGGTGCCGACCTCTCCGGTTGGCGCGACGTGTACCTCTACATCGGCCTTATCGCCCTCGTGCTGAGCGTCCCATTCACCTTGTTCGGCATCCGGTCGCGGCCAGAAGACATCGGCCTGAAGCCCTACGGCGCTGATTTGGACACGGTCGACGAGACCGTGGACGGCCATATCGAGAAGCCGGGCGTCCCTGCCAAGGTGGCCTACACCCGCTGGTACTTCTACGCGCTGATCTTTGCCGGATGTATGGCCAACATCGGCGGTATATTCCCGCAGCACTTCACGACCTTCTACCAGGCCTATGTCGCGGTCGACAGGGAGACCATGGAGATGATCGGTTCGCTGATGGTCATGTCGGGCACCCTTGAGGCCTTCACCATGATAGGCATGGCCGGCGGCAAGGTGCTCATCGGCGCCTTGGAGTCGAAGTCCATTCAGCTGGCCTTGATCGTCGGCTGCGTCGGCGGCTTCATCGGCCTGTCGATGATATGGGCCGGCGGCGAGAACGTCATCTTGCCGGTCACCTTCGCTGGCGGGTTGCTGTACGGGTTGATATACCCCTTCGTGACAACGCTCTTGCCCTATGTGACCAGGCTGATATTCGGCAGCAAGGACTACGACCGCATCTATTCGGTCATCCTTATCCCGGTCAACCTGGTGGGCGCGTTCGCGGCATCCGGCCTGGCGCTCATCTACCAGAACTTCGGCTGGGCCCCCTTCTTCATCACCGGCCTTTGCAGCATCGTCATCATCTACATCGGCTTCAACATCGCCTACTACGCAGGCAAGAAGCACTACCTTGAACAGCTCTAGGCCAACAAAGGCCGGCACGCGCCGTCCTTGACCTTCTGCGGAAAGGGCCCGCTGTCGCACCTGACGGCGGGCCTTGGGCTTTAGCGGGCCTGGGAGCGAGGGGGCAACAAACCGGGACTTCTTTGACAATGCGGCGTTGCGGGGTATCATGGGGCCGGAACACCCGTTTTCAGAGCGGCAGGGCGAAGGCGAGTTTGGTAACTCTGTGATTGTGAGGGAAGGGGAACGGGTCGCATGAATCTCTCCCAGCTCTACTACTTCAAGAAGCTCGCTGAGCTCCAGCACTACACGCGCGCGGCGAAAGAGCTCTTCATCACGCAGCCGACGCTCTCGGACGCCATATCGTCGCTTGAGCGGGAGCTCGGCGTCCCCCTCTTCCACCGCGAAGGCCGCAACATCGGGCTCACCTTCTACGGCGAGGAGTTCTACGAGTATGTCTCGTCCGCGCTGAGCAGGCTCGACGAGGGGATTGCGGCAGTCAAGAAGCACAAGGAGGTGGTCAGCGGCATCATCAGCCTGGGCACGGCCTTCACGACCCTCGAAGACTACCTCCACCCCCTGCTCAACGCCTTCGGCGCGGAGTACGGCCCGAATGTGCAGATAAAGATATTCCAGGGCTTCACGAACTCCCTGACCCGGGGCCTGCACGACAAGCTCTTCGACGTCGTGTTCTGCGGGAAGAGGGAGGAGGAGACGGAGATAGAGTATTACCCGGTGCTCTTCAAGCGCCTCGTCCTGTGCGTCAGGGAGGACCATCCCCTCGCCACGCGCGACCGCGTGAGCTTTAGCGACCTCCACGACCAGGAGGTGCATACCTATCACCGCGGCACGCCGATCGGCGAGCAGGTCTATGCCATGCTGTGCGAGCACCGGCTTGACAAGGTACAGCAGCTCTACGACGACGACATCACCATGGCGTCGCTCCTGTCCTTCAAGGGAAACGTCGCCGCGCTCATGCTCGACTCCATCGGGCTGAAGCTCTTCACGAACCTCAAGACGATCCTGGTGGACGAGATACCGCAGGAGTTCTACTGGGTCTACCTGGCCTACCACAAACGCCATATCCGCTCGGCGGCGCTCGACGCCTTCATCCTGTTCGTGAAGAACTACGAGCTCAACGAAGTGCAGGGCGAAGCCTGAGGCTCTGCGCCGGGGCCGCGTCACGGCAGCCGCCCTGCGCAGCTGTGTTGCTTCCTCGGCCAATTGCCGCCTCCTATGCAATATAATAGGCATTGGGTGGTATGTGCGCTGCGGCCTGCGATACGAAGGATGGACCCATGCTGCAATACATTAGGAAATACCTCGTCCTCTACTATGCCTGTGCCGTCACCCCCGCGCTCCTCTTCTTCGCGGCGAGCGCCTTCGGCCCGGGCGCAACGAGCCCCCTGTCGCCCTTCGTGCTGGTCGTGACCCTGGTCACGCTTGCGACCTCAAGCGTCGCGGCCTCGCACCTGTTCAACAACAAGGCCGGCAAGCGCTTCAGGGAACTGCTCCTTATCCTGAACGACGAGTGCGACCCCGTGCGCTTCCTCGACGAGGGGCGCACCGTGGCGAAGGGGATAAAGGCCCCCTTCAACGACTGGGGCTCGCTCTTCAACGCATCGTATGCCGCCGCCCATATCGAGGTCGGCGACACCGGGAGGGCCAGGGAGGTCATCGACTCGATGCGCATAAGCGCCGAGGCCGCGAAGAAGCCCGTGGTTGCGGGGCGCATCTGCCTGAACATGCACGAGCCGATCAAGCTGCTCTACGGCCACGACTTCTCGATACGCTGCCTCGACGAGGCGGAGTCCCTGATACGCCAGGCGCCCGAAGACCCCGAGTTCGAGCACTGCATCGGCTTCATACAGGGCGAGCGGAGCCTTGACGTCGCCGAGCGGGACGGGGACACGGACGCGCTTCTCGCGCTGACCGACGACATCCTGCAGAACAAGCGCGTCTACGCACGCGCAAAGGTGCGGGCGGCGTTCTCCAAGGCAGAGGCCTACCGAAAGCTCGGCGACAGGGAAGGCGAGCGGCAATGGCTTGCCTACGTCGCCGAGAACGGCAACCACCTCCAAGCCGCCGCCACTGCCCGTGCCCGCCTCGCCGCCTTCTGATTAGGCGCCAATAGGCGGCCGGGCTCTCTCAGCCGTATGGGCGGGCACCTGGGCGGAGCATCCGCCACGACCATGAGACCCCAAGGCAGGTGCGGCATCCCCTTTCAGGCATAGCATGTTTTTAAGTATCCCTGATTTCACTGTGATTTGGCGATGCGGGCGGCGCTTTTGTGGTGCTTACTGTGGGCAGCGCGGCGAAGCGGGGGCGGATGCCGGCCGCACCGGCCATAGGGGCACCAGCCAACGAGGCCGCCGCACCACAGAGAATCGGACAGCGGATCAGAAAGGGAAAGGTGCTGGGATGAAGATTGTTGTTTCTTTCAAGGTCGTCCATGACGACCAGGATATCCAGGTAGCGGGGGACGGGAGCCTTGACTTCTCGAAGGCCCACCAGGTCGTGTCGACCTACGACCTCAACGCCATCGAGGCCGCGGCCCAACTTGCGGGTGCAACGGGGGCATCGCTTGTCGCCATCAGCGCAGGCGGGGCCGCGATAGACGACTCGAAGCTGAGGAAGAACGTGCTGGCACGTGGCGTCGACGAGCTGTTCATGACTGCCGACGATGCCTGTGCCGACATGGATGCCTTCGCGAGCGCAGAGGCGCTTGCGGCGCTCCTTGAGAAGGTCGGGGACTATGACCTGGTCGTGTGCGGCGACGGCTCGGCAGACAACTATGCGCAGCAGGTCGACATCCAGCTTGCCGCGAGGCTGGGCCTTCCGGTCGTCACGGCCGTGACGAAGCTTGCCCTTGAGGGCGGCGTGCTTGAGGCACAGCGCACGCTTGAGGACGTCGTCGAGACCGTGCGGGTGGCGACCCCGGCAGTCGTGTCGGTCACCCCCGATGCGGCGCTTCCGCGCATCCCCGGCATGAAGGACATCGTTTCCGCAGGTAAGAAGCCTGCTGAGGTCGCCGGTGCGGGCGTCGTGCCCACCGGCACGCTTGAGGTGCTGGACTGCCGCGCACCGCAGCAGGCCGACCGCGCACGGGTAATCATCGATGCTGCCGAAGAAGGAGCGCTGCCACGTTTCGCAGCGGCCCTCAAAGCGGCGCTGTAGGAAAAGGAGGGTACAACCATGAAGGCTTTAGTGCTTGCAGAAGGTTTTGAGGCTGCGGGGAAGCTCGGCGCCGGCGCGCGCGGCTTAGCAGACGAGGTGGTGTGCGTTGTTATAGGCGAGGGGCAAATACCGAGGGGGGTTGCGGACAAAGTCATCCACGTTAGTTTGCCGCAAGGTGCAGTTTATGACGATGCCGCTGACACCGTCAACGCGATCTTTGATGCGCAGGCACCCGAACTTGTTTTTGTCGAGCCAACGCGTCATTTGAAGGTCATCGCAGGAAGGCTTGCCGCGCACGCGAAGACCTCGGTCATCACTGATGTTCTTGAGCTTGGTGTCGAGAGTGCAACAAACATGTATTTCGGCGGTGTCGCACATCGCCGCCTGAAGGCATTGGGGACTGCTATCTATACCATCAATCCTGAAACATTCGCCGAATTGCCCGTTTCAGGCACGGACACCGTGGAAGAGGCGGCCTGGGTCGCCCCGCCCCGCCCGCTTGAGCTGGTTGAGGTGCGGCCTATCGAGAAGAGCGGCGTCGACCTCATGAAGGCAGAGGTCGTCGTGGCGGCGGGGCGTGGGTTTGCCGAAGAGGGCGAACTCGACCTTGCACGGGGGCTCTGCGACAAGCTCGGCGCGGGCCTTGGCTGCTCCCGCCCGCTTACCGAGGGCCTCAACTGGCTTCCCACCGAGGTGTACATCGGCGTCTCCGGTCTGATGCTCACGCCGAAGGTGTATGTCGCCGTCGGCATATCGGGCCAGATGCAGCACATGGTCGGCTGCAACCGTGCGGGCACGGTCGTCGCCATCAACAAGGATAAGAACGCGCCGATCTTCAAGCAGTGCGACCTTGGCCTGGTCGGCGACATCAAAGACGTGCTCCCCGCCCTCGTCGGGGCGCTCTAAGCCGGGAAGGAGGTCTACTCATGTCAGATTTCGATGCAATCGTTGTCGGCTCGGGCTGCGCGGGCGCAATCGCCGCATACGAGCTCGCAAGCGCGGGCAAGTCGGTGCTCGTCGTCGAGCGCGGCAACTTCGCCGGCGCGAAGAACATGACCGGCGGGCGCCTCTACACCCACGCCATCAGCCAAGTATTCCCCGACTTCGAGGAAGAGGCCCCCCTTGAGCGGCGCATCACCCACGAGCGCATCTCTATGATGGCTCCCGACGCGAACTTCACCGTCGACTTCACCAGCGACGACATGCTCGTGTCGGGGCAGGACTCCTATTCGGTGCTGCGGGGGTCCTTCGACTCCTGGCTTGCCGACAAGGCAGAGGCGGCCGGGGCCGAGTTCATCTTCGGCATCCCCGTCGAGGAGCTGGTCAAGGAAGGCGGCCGTGTGGTCGGCATCAAGGCCGGCGAGGACGAGATAAGCGCCGACGTCGTCATCCTGTGCGACGGGGCGAACTCGCTTCTGACCGAGTCGGCCGTCGGGTTCAAGCGCCCCAAGGGCGACACGATGGCGGTCGGCATCAAGCAGGTCATCGAGCTTCCTGCCTCGGTCATCGAAGACCGTGTGCTTGCAAACGAGGGCGAGGGGGCGGCGTGGCTGTTCGTGGGCGACGCCACCAAGGGGCATGTCGGCGGCGGATTCGCCTACACCAACAAGGAGTCGGTCTCCCTCGGCATCGTGGCGACCATATCCGACCTCGCGACCTCGGACACCCCCATCTACCAGATGCTTGAGGACATGAAGGCCCATCCTGCGATAGCGCCGCTCATCAGGGGCGGCCGCGTGGTGGAGCACTCGGGGCACATGGTCCCCGAGGGCGGGCGCGACATGATGCCCCCCCTTGTGGCCGACGGCGTCATCCTCGCGGGAGAGTCGGCCATGATGTGCGTGAACCTGGGTTATATGGTGCGCGGCATGGACTACGCCATCGCCGCGGGGATGCACGCGGGAAGGAGCGCTGTGGCGGCGCTCGACGCGGGCGACACCACGGCCGCCGGCCTCACGGGCTACGTGCAGGCGCTTGAGGGCTCCTTCGTCTTGAAGGACCTTGAGCAGTTCAAGCGCTTCCCGCATTTCATGGAATCGACGACCCGCCTGTTCAACGAGTACCCGGTCCTCGTCCGTGACGCCATGAACACGCTGTTCGTCGTTGACGGCAGCCCGGTCGCCCCGCTCAAGAAGTCCCTGGTACCCCTGGTGAGGAAGGTCGGGGTAATGAATCTGGTGAAAGACCTGTGGAAGGGGATGAAGGCGCTATGAGCGATATCAAAATAACGGTTAATGTCGATGAATATTTAGCTTTGAACAAGTTTGAGGTCGATGAGGGGCGTGCCCATATCGAGCTTGTGGAAGACCCGGACATGGCCGAGTTCCTGAAGCTCGTGCGCGTGTGCCCTGCCGCGCTTTATAAGGTCGATGAGGACGGCAAGGCATCCTTCGACTACGCCGGGTGCCTCGAATGCGGGACCTGCCGCATTGCCTGCGGGGGCACCATCGTCAAGGAATGGGGCTGGCCGGGGCCCACCATGGGCGTCGAGTACCGCTACGGGTGAGTCTGCCGCGGGCCCGTCGCGTCGGTCTGGTGGGCCCTGCCGCGGCCGCCGGGCAGCCTGTCGGCCCTGCTGGGCCTGCGGCGGGCAGTTCGGCCGAGCCCGCCCGGCCTCCTTCTCCGGCAAGCCGCCGTCCCCGCTGCCGAACCCCCCATATTTCAAGGCTTGGGGGTTAACAGGGGTAGTGCGTTGCGCTATAATTCAATGCTTCCAGGTGGGAAAAACAGGAGGGGAAGGACACGAAGGTGCAGACTGAGACTTTGAGCGAGGCAGCTGCCTCCCGCCCCGCGTTGAGCGTGCGGGGCATGGTGATCGGCGGTATCGGCGCGGCAGTCATCACGGCAAGCTCGCTTTATGTCGCCTTGAAGCTCGGCGCCCTGCCGTGGCCCATCGTGTTCGCAGCCTTGGTTTCACTCTTCTTCCTGAAGATGCTCGGGAAGACCTCGCTCAACGAGGCGAACGTCACCCACACGGCGATGAGTGCAGGCTCCATGGTTGCCGGCGGCCTTGCCTTCACCATCCCGGGGTACTGGATGTTAGAGGGAAGCGCCGACATCGCCTTTTGGCAGGTGCTCCTTATCGCGCTGTCCGGCGTGGTGCTCGGGCTGATAGCCACGGCCTGCGTGCGCCGCTACTTCGTCGACACGACGCGCCTGCCCTACCCGATAGGCGTCTCGGCCGCTGAGTCGCTTTTGGCGGCCAACGAGGCGGGCGCGCTCAAGAGCAAGACCCTGTTCGGCTCGCTGGGGTTCGCCGCGGCCTATGCCTTCTTGCGGGACAACCTGCGCGTCATCCCGGCGATGCTCTTCAACACCGACAAGATACCCGGCGTCGCCTTCGGCATCTACAACTCGCCGATGCTGCTTGCGGTCGGCTTCATGGTCGGCCCCATTGCGGTGTTTGTGTGGTTCTTGGGAGCCCTTATCGGGGACTTCGGCGTCATGGTCGCCGGCACTGCCGCGGGGCTTTGGGACATGGCCCAGGCAGCCGCGATAAAGACCTCGCTCGGCATGGGCCTCATGCTCGGCGCGGGGGTCGGGGTTGTGGCGGTCCAGATCATCTCCCTGATACGCAGGGGAGACAAGGAAGGCGCAGCTGCCGAGGCCGCGCAGCCTGCCGAGGGCGCCGTGCCCGGCAAGGCCCAGGCCGCCGCGCTCGGGCAGGCGTCGGCGCGCGAGCAGATACTCTCCACAAAGGCGCGGGTCATCGCGGCCCCGCTCGTGTCGGCCGCCGTCGCCAGCCTCGCTGCCTGGGCGCTCGGCCTCGGGCTGGTGCCGTCCGTCCTCCTTGTCGCCGGCACCTGGATAGCGATACTCATGAGCTCCCAGAGCGCCGGTGCCACCGGCATCAACCCCATGGAGGTCTTCGGGGTGCTGGTGCTCTTGGTCATCCAGGTCTTTTGCCATGACCTGAGCATGGCAAGCCTCTTTTTTATCGCGGCGATAGTCGCGGTCGCCTGCGGCCTGACCGGTGACGTCATGAACGACTTCAAGGCCGGGGCCATCCTGGGGACCGACCCGCGCGACCAGTGGATCGCCCAGGCGGTGGGCGGCATCATCGGCGCGGTGGTCGCGTCGGCGGTGCTGGTTTCGCTCGTCTCGGTGTTCGGGACAGAGAGCTTCGGGCCGGGCAAGGAGTTCGTCGCGGCCCAGGCAAGCGTGGTGGCCGCCATGGTCGGCGGCGTGCCCGACATCGCCTGGTTCGTCGCCGGGGTGGCCGTCGGCGCCCTGCTCGCGGCATTCAAGCTCCCCTGCATGACCCTGGGGCTCGGCGTCTACCTTCCCTTCTACCTGTCGTTCACGGCCTTCCTCGGAGGGCTCATCAAGGTGGCCTACGACCGCCTCGCGCGCGGCAGGCAGGCCGAGAGCATGGGCCTTGCCGTGGCGTCCGGCGTCTTGGGCGGCGAGAGCCTCATCGGCGTCTTGGCGGCCCTCGTCGTCATGGGCATGTCCTTCTTCGGCGGGTAGGGGCGCGGCCTCTCGGGCCCCGTCCGTCCCCCGCGCGGCAGCCCGAAAAGCCCCGCGCAGGCGCCGTGTCCGGCCAAGCCTCTATTTTTTTGGTTGATTCGCTTCCCCAAAGCCGAGAAATTCCTTGACGGAATAGCCTTTGGGGGTTAGGTTTGTCCAAATCAAATATTTCTGTTTCTCATGTTCGCTGATGGATGGTATGCGAAAGAAGGGATCGAACATGACTTTGAACAACTGCCCGAAATGCAATGCGGAAAATACCGGCGCGTGGAACTTCTGCCCCCAGTGCGGGACATCCTTGGACGGCGGGCCCGCACCCAAGGCCGAGGCCCAGCAGCCCCCTGTACAGCCGCCCGTGCAGGCTTCCCCTGTGCAGGCCGGGGCGCCCAGTGCGGCGTACTGGGAGCCAACGTCGGGGGCACAGGCCGAGACAGGCGGCCAGGCGCCCCCAGCGGGCAAGGAGCCCGATGCCGGGAAGGACCCGGCACCGGCCGGGAAGGCCCCTTCGGGGCAGCAGGCGCCCAAGGGGGAGAAGCAGGCATCCCCAGCAGCGCAACCCGCAGCCAAGAAAGACGACAAGGCGGCCTTTGAGCATAAAGCGCCTTCCGGCGAGCAGCAGGCACCCCCGGCAGCGCAACCCGCGGCCAAGAGGGCCCAGAAGGAGCCCCCTGCGCAGAAGGGGCAGCTGCCTCCCAAGGGCCAGCCTGTGCCCCTCGAAGTCTCGTCGGCGCCCGCCAACAAGCCGCTTGCGACCCCGCCGGTACCGTCTGGCCAGCCTGAGGCCTTCGGCGCACAGGCGCCGGTGCCGCCCCAGCAGCCCCCGATGCCGCAGGGCCAGCCCGTGGCGCCGCCTGAGCAGCCCGTGGTGCCAGTTGAGCAACCCGCGCCGCCGCTTGAGCAGCCTGCGGTGCCAGTCGAGCAGCCCGTGGCGCCGGCCTATGGCGCCGCTGCCTCCGTCCCGCCCAAGAAGCGGATGTCCAAGGGGTTGAAGATAGGCATTGCCGCAGCCCTTGCGCTCCTTGCCCTTGCTGCCATTGTGGGGATCTCGCTGTGCACGTCGCTTTTCAACAAGGGCGTGACCGAGGGCAACCACTTCAACGTCGGATGGGACCAGGTGCCGACGGTCAGTTATGCCCTGGACGACCAGCGCAAGCTCCAAAGCCTCGCTGTCGCCGATACCGCCGACGGCCGGGAGATAGTGACTGCCGTCTACAGTGTTCCGGGCTCAGAACAGGGCGAGGACATGCGCAACTACTTCGACTACCTGTGCCGCGAAGACGGATTCAGGATGCTCTCGAACACCGACAGCGAGCTTTTCTCCCAACGCACCGGCTCAACGGTGCTGGCAGGGCGTGACGCGGTGTCGGAAGGGCACATGGTAGTCGTGCAGGCCGACTGGAACACGCGGGGTTACACCCTCACCCTCATGTACAGCGGGGATGAGGTCGACGGCGACGCGCCCGGGACGGGACTTGAGGGTTCGGGCGAGGACAGCACCGCCAAGAAGGACGACGCCTCAAAGAAAGATAACGATACCGTTGAGAAAGACGACACGTCCAAGAAGGATGACACGTCCAAGAAGGACGACAGCACCGCCAAGAAGGACGACAGCGCTGCCAAGATAGAGAAGGTTCTCCCCAAGGGGAAGCCGGAAAGCAGCTCGAAAGTCAACGGCTATGAGGTGGCGACGTACAAGGACGGCACCGTTTCCGTGAACGAGGGCAGGGGGATCATCATGCCCGACGGCTCGGTCTACATCAACGGCGACCTCCACGAAAGCAAGGGCTCGATGAAGATGCCTACCAAGGGCACGCAGGTGAACATCGACGGCGGCGACGTCATGTTAGTGGACGGCGAGGTCTACATTGCTGCAAACGGCAGCATCATGTATGTCGACGCTGGCGGGAACGCGGAAGCCTACACCCTGAAGAAATAGGGAGACAGCGCCTGTCTCCGGTGTTCCTTCGGGTAGTTTTGCGGTAGAATGCCTGTATGACAGACGAGACACAAATCACTCTGACCGCGCCGCAAAGCGTTGACATGGCCTTCATCGTCGGGGAATCGGACGGGATACTGCACCTGATAGAGGATGCCTTCTCTGCCCGCGTCACCATACGGGGCAACATCATCGACCTGGTGGGCGACCCCCTCGAGGTCCAGTCGCTGACGGCGCTCTTCTCAGACATGATCAAGATGACCGAAGAGGGCTCGCGCCCGACCTTCGAGTACGTCCGCCACGCGATAGAGCTCCTGCACACGGCGGAGTTCAGCCCCCAGGCCCTGCGCGAGGACATCCTGCTTACCTACCGGGGCCGGGCGATCCGCCCGAAGACCGCAGGCCAGAAGCGCTACGTGGATGCGATGCGCGCCAACACCGTCACCTTCGGCATCGGCCCTGCAGGCACAGGCAAGACCTACCTTGCGATGGCGATGGCCGTGGCCGCCCTCAAGCGCAAGGAGGTCGGCCGCATCATCCTGACCCGCCCCATCGTCGAGGCGGGGGAAAACCTCGGCTTCCTCCCGGGAACCCTCGTCGAGAAGGTGGACCCCTATATCCGCCCTCTCTATGACGCGCTCTTCGACATGACCGACATGGAACGCGCCGAACAGCTCATCGAGAGCGGCGTCATAGAGATAGCCCCGCTCGCCTTCATGCGGGGCCGTACCCTGAATGACAGCTTCATCATCCTCGACGAGGCGCAAAACGCCACATCCGAGCAGATGAAGATGTTCCTCACCCGCCTGGGCTTCGGCTCCAAGATGGCGATCACCGGGGACGTGACCCAACTCGACCTCCCCCAGGGGAAGTCGGGCCTCATGCAAGTGAGGTCGATCCTCACCGGCCTGCGCGATATCGCGTTTTGCGAGCTCACGGGCAAAGACGTCGTCAGGCACTCGCTTGTGGCCGCCATCGTGGCCGCCTACGACAAGGCAGCACGGAAGTAGGCCGCACCGTGGAAGTCCACCTCAACTTCGAGCATGGCGAAGGGCGGCTCTCACCTCTGCCCTTGAGGGAGCTGGCCTTGTTCGTCCTTGCGCACCAGGGGCTCCCGCCGCATACCGAGGTCTCGGTCACCTTCGTCACCGACGAGAGGATGGCCGAACTCAACGAAGAGTTCCGCGGCATCGCGGGTGCCACCGACGTCCTCTCCTTTGAATGCGACGGCACACCGGGTAGCGAACCGGGCGGGGCTGCCTACCTGCTGGGGGATGTGGTGATAGCACCCGATGTCGCGGCGTGCCAGGCGCAGGAGTTCTCGACCGGCTTTGCCGAAGAGGTGTCGCTTCTGCTGGTGCACGGCCTGCTCCACCTGTGTGGGCACGACCATCAGGAAGAGAACGAGGCACAAGGTATGGAAGACCTGGAAGGGGATATCCTTGGAACCTGGGCACAACAACGACAATGACTGCAGGAGTGCAAGCCAGTTCGTCCGAAACGAGGAAGACAAGCAAAGGGGGATGCGCTTCACCCTGGCCTGCGCCTTCCGGTGTGCTGCTGCAGGGCTTGTGGCCACCCTGCAGCAGCAGAAGAACGCCCGCATCCACCTGGCCTTCGCCGCCCTTGCCGTCGTGCTCGGCATCGTCTTGCGAATAGACCTGCAAGGGTGGCTTGCGATAGTCCTCTGCGTCATGCTCGTGTTCGGCATCGAATGCGTGAACACGGCCCTTGAGACGGTCGTCGACCTGGTGTCCCCCGGATACCATGACCTCGCCAAGAGGGCGAAGGACTGCGCTGCCGCTGCGGTGCTCGTCGTTTCTATCGGCTCGCTCGTTGTCGCGGCGCTGGTCTATGGCAGCGCGCTTTACGGCCTGCTTTTGGCAGGCGCGGGTTAGGCCCTGCCGTGGACCAGCCTCCTGACGCAGGCACCCAGCCCGCTCCGCCCACCCCGTCCCCCGAAGCACCAGCATCCGAAGCGCCGCCTCACCGCTCCGGCTTCGTGACGCTCGTCGGGCGCCCGAACGCCGGCAAGTCAAGCCTTGTCAACGCCCTGCTCGGGAAGAAGGTCGCCATCGCCTCGGATACGGCGCAGACGACCCGGCACCGCTTCCGCGCCGTGATAACCCGCCCCGGGTACCAGGTGGTCGTGGTCGACACGCCGGGCATCCACAAGCCCCATGACCTGCTCGGGGAAGAGCTCAATGCCACGGCGATCAAGGCAATGGACGGCGTCGACGTGGTCGCTATGCTCATCGATGCCTCGCAGGGGGTCGGCACGGGGGACGCATGGGTCGCCCGCCAGCTTGAGCGTGTCGCCGCCCGCAAGGTCGCTGTGCTGTCGAAGGCGGACCTGGTCGATGCCGAAGCCCTTGCGCGGCAACAGGCCGCAGTCGAGTCCCTCTATGCCTGGGACGGCCTCGTGTCGCTCTCTGCCCTGACGGGCGCGCATGTCGGCGCCTTCCTCGACATGGCGGTCTCCTTCCTTCCGGCGGGCCCGCTGTGGTTTCCCGAGGACATGGAGACCGACCAGCCCCTTGAGGTGATCGTGGCAGAGTTCATCCGCGAAAAGGTGCTCCAGGGCTTCCGCGACGAGATACCCCATGCCATCGGGGTCGTGACCGAGGAGATGGCATACGACGCCAAGAAGGACCTCTACCGCATAGAGGCGAGCATATTCGTCGAGCGCGAGAGCCAGAAGGGCATGGTCATCGGGAAGGGCGGGGCGTCGATACGGGAGATCGGGACGAAGGCACGGGCCGACCTTGAGCACCTGCTGGGATGCAGGGTGTTCCTAGACGCGAAGGTGAAGGTCAAGAAGAACTGGCGGCGCGACGTGAGCCAGATTCGCCGCTTCGGCTACGGCGAGGCCCCCGACCGCTAGGAGGCCGCCAGAGGCCCTGCCCCCTGTGCCGTGCCCGCTACCGTCTGGCCGTCTGGCCAGCCAAGGGGCGCGTTTCCAGGCTGGCGTTACCCCGCACCCACGCCCACACCCAAAAGCACCCAAAAGCGCACTGCATAAAATAGCACTGTGAAATCCTGCACGCTTCGGCTAGAATGTACCCGATACTTGTTTTTTAGGGAGCTTTGCATATGAATTGCCCGCACTGCGGATATAAGAATAATAGGAAGGCGAAATTCTGCCAGGAGTGCGGAGAGACGCTTGTCGAGCCCTATCAGGCCTTCGACGAGGGCTCGCCCGAGTTCGACTTCAGCCCCATCGGCGCAGACCTGGACCCCTCTTTCGGGGATGCTTCTGAAAAAGACCTGTCCGAGGAGGGGAAATACCTGGTAGGCTCGGAATATCGCGCGCCTGAGCCGAACTGGCGCTCGGGCGACACCATGGAGCTGCCCCCGCTTGAGGGGGAGGATCCCCGACGCCCCCAGCAGTTCAGGGTCCCCGAGCTAGAAGAAGGGCGGGGCCGGGGGAAGAGGATAGCCCTCATCCTTGCGGCCATCGCGGTCCTTGCGGGCGTGGCGTTTGGCGGCTACCTTTTCTCGGGCGGGTCCTTCCCGTCCTTCGACCTGGGCAATGCGAAAGGCCTTCCCGATGTCGTCGGCATGAACAAGGGCGAGGCCAGCGAGGTGCTTGAGGAACAGGGGTTCACCGTCAAGGTGATGGAGGTGAAGTCTGACGACACCCCCGACCGGGTCCTGCTTATGGATCCCAGTGCCGGGCGGCGCATCTCGCCGGGCAGCGAGGTTGTCTTGCAAGTTGCGACACCGCGCGTCGTCCCCGACATCATGGGGCTCAGCCAGGCAGACGCCCTTGTCGCCCTGGAAAAGGAAGGGCTTGAGAAGGTCGAACACCTCAAGAGGAAGTCCGACGAGCCCGAAGGGACGGTGCTTGCCGTCGACCCGGTAGCGGGCACCGTTGCCAAGGCCTCGACGCCTATCAAGGTGACGCTTGCCGAGCCCTTTACCGTCCCTGATGTCGTGGGCATGGACCTTGCGGGCGCGATAGACGCCTTGGAAGAGGAAGGCTACGAGGCCTACCAGGTTTTGGTGTACTCCGACCTGCCCGAAGGCACTGTCGTCTCAAGCGACCCGGCAGCGGGAACAAAGCTGGCATCGGGGTCGACCGTCACCATCAGTATCGCCAAGTCGCGTGCCGCCGAGCTCATAGAGGCCACCCAGGTCTACCTGGCCTCGGCCGGATCCTTGGCCATCGAGGGCACCACCTATGAGATAGTCAGCCCCGACGACGGGTATTACGAGGTCAGCTACCAGGGGAACAACCTCACCCAGGCGACCCTCACCGTCGTAGGCGTTGCGACCCTGCCCGACGGGGAAGTGGTGCGGGGCGCGCAGAAGCAGCGCGAGGTCACCTTCGTGTGGAACGACGACAACACCCTCTCCTATATCGAATGACCCCCCAGGCACCCCGCAAGGCGCCCTATGGCCGCTGAGACCTACACCGGCAAGGTGATAGTGCTCCGCAAGACGAAGCTCGGCGAGAGCGACCTCGTCTTGACCCTGCTTGCCGAAGACGGCTCGCAGCTGAGGGCGGTTGCGAAGGGGGCCCGCAAGCCGTCGAACTCCTTCGCCGCCCGCCTTGAGCTCTACTCTGCCGCAGAGGTGCTTTGCAGCAAGGGCCGCAGCCTCGACATCGTCAAAGAGGCGCGGCTCATCGACGCGCACGAGAAGCTGCGCTTCGCCATGGAGCACGCGGCAGGCGCGGCCCCCATGGTTGAGCTGCTTGACAAGGTGACCCAGCAGGGCCTGGCAAGCCCGCGCCTTTATGGCTTGACCAGGGCGGCCTTCTCCTGCCTGGTCGAGTCAGAGGTGTCAAAGATACCCGCGCTCACCGCCGCGCACCTGCTCAAGACGCTTGCCTTCGTGGGCCTGAGGCCGTCGCTCACGGCCTGCGCGTCATGCGGCGGCACCGTCGCGCTCGACGATGCCCGGGCCCTGGTGCGCGTGTCCTGCCAGGAAGGCGGCGCGCTGTGCGGGGCCTGCGGGCAGCAGGCCCCGGGCACCTGGATGCCGGCCGGGATATGCAGGTGGGCCTGCTCCCTGCTCTTTTCCCCCCTTGCCGAGGTCAAGGAAAGCACCCTGGACGTGCAGGGCGCCTATGCCGTGCTGGACTTCTGCCGCGCCTGGATACGGGAGCACGTAGGCTGCAACCTGAGGTCCCTCGACTTCCTCTTCGCCACCGACCTCTTCACCTGATATGCCTCAGAGCAGCCTTCGTGACATCGCCGCAGGTCAGCGAGGTTAAACCTCATAATGAGGGACAAGCTCGGAAGCCGTTGTTTGTTAGAATCAGGAGTTTTGGGAGGCCTCGGAGGCTTCGCGGAGGCCCTTTACGAGCTGGTCGGGGCAGGAGGTCAGGCGCGAGCCGCAGGTCATGCCTTCGAGGATGCCTGCGACCTCGTCAACCGTCTTGCCGGATATCAGCCTCGATATCGCCTTGAGGTTGCCGTTGCAGCCGCCCTCGAAGTCGACTTCTTTCACCGTGTCGCCGTCCATCTCTATGTTGATGACACGCGAACACACGCCTTCGGTACGGTAGGTATACATGGCTCTCCTTGCCTGCACTGCTTGGCGGTATTCTAACGCCCGTGCTTTCGCCAAGAAAGGCGCTTGCCTCAAATCCTCAAAACCCCTATACTGTTCGGATTGCTGAAATGCAAGAGACTGGCTGCTTTCTCCCTGGTTTATATGCCCCACCGCTTATATACCCGGAAGGAAGCCGATAAAAGAGTGCCCCCAAGGCACGGAAGGAACGGTGGAACCATGGCTAACAAGGACAGCATCACCAAGGAACGTACCGCAGAGCTTATCAGGGAGTTCGGCAAGGACGCGCAGGACTCGGGAAGCGCCGAGGTGCAGGTTGCCATCCTGTCGGAGCGCATCAGGAACCTCACCGAGCACCTGAAGGTCCACAAGAAGGACCACCACACGCGCCGGGGCCTGCTGATGCTCGTCGGCAAGCGCCGCCGCCTGCTCGTCTACATCAAGGGCCGCGACGTCGAAGCCTACCGTAGCCTCATCAAGAGGATTGGGATCCGCGACAACATTTAGAAGCACGCCCGCACAGGCGGGTTTTTCTCTACCCGGTCGGAAGCGCGAGGGCGCTTCTGCTCGGGGCACACGCGAATATGAGTAGCGCTGCGCCGAAGAAGCTTCCATGCAATGAGGCATGGGAGGGTAAGAGGAAGAAAAAAACCTATGGAGAAAATCATTGAGAGTTTCGAGCTTTACGGCAAGAACTACCGTTTCGAGGCAGGCGAGCTCGCCAAGCAGGCGACCGGCGCCGTGCTCGTCACACAGGAGGACACCACGGTGCTGCTGACCGCGGTCGTCTCAAAGGAGCAGAGGGACTACGACTTCTTCCCGCTCACCGTCGACTTCATCGAGAAGATGTATGCGGTCGGGCGCATCCCCGGCGGCTACCTGAAGCGTGAGGCCCGCCCCAGCGACAAGGGCACGCTGACCGCACGCATGATCGACCGGCCCATCCGCCCCGGCTTCGCCGAGGGCTTCAAGCAGGAGGTGCACGTCGTTGCCACCACGCTCGTCGTCGACGGGATGAACCCGCCCGACTGCATCTGCGTCGGCGGCGCATCCGCCGCGCTTTTGGCAGGGGGGGCGCCCTTCGACGGCCCGGCGGCCTGCGTGCGCATCGCACGGGACACGGCGACCGGGGCCTTCGTGGTCAACCCCACCTACCAGGAGCTGGCAGAATCCGACCTTGAGCTGACCATGGCTGGCACCGCCGACTACATATCGATGGTCGAGGCAGGCGCCGACGAGGTGTCTGAGGAAGACATGCTCGCCGCCTTGGCCTTCGGCCAGGAGGCTATCGCCGCGTTCTGCGAGAGGCAGAGCGCCTTTTTGGCGAAGATAGCCCCCGAGCCCAAGGAATACGAGATAAAAAGCATCGACCCCGAGGTGACCCGCCGCATCGAGCCCTACTTCGACCAGATGTCGGCGGCGCTCAGGGACGCCGACAAGGTCCTGCGCACCGAGAAGGTCGCCGAGCTCAAGGCCTCCGTCAAGGAGGGCGAGTTCAGCGAGGAGGAACGCGCCTTGTGGGCGTCGAACATCTCCGCCGAGCTCAAGGCGCTTGAGAAGCGCGCGATGCGCACCATGGTCATCGAGACCGGCGAGCGGGCCGACGGGCGCAGGCCCGACGAGATCCGCCCGCTCTACATCAAGCCCGGCTTCCTGCCGCGCGTCCACGGGTCGGGGCTCTTCCAGCGGGGGCAGACCCAGGTGCTCTCCGTCGTGACCCTGGGCATGCTCAACGAGTGGCAGCGGCTTGACACCATCGAGCCCGTCGACGGGAAGCGCTACATGCACCAGTACAACTTCCCGCCCTACTGCACCGGCGAGGCCGGGCGCATGGGGGCGCCGAAGCGCCGCGAGGTAGGGCATGGCGCCCTTGCGGAGCGCGCGCTCATCCCCGTGCTTCCCGACGAGGACACCTTCCCCTATGCCATCCGCGTGGTCTCCGAGGTCCTGGAGTCGAACGGCTCGTCCTCGATGGCTTCCGCCTGCGGGTCGACGCTCTCGCTCATGGACGCGGGCGTGCCGATAGCACGGCCGGTGTCGGGCATCGCGATGGGCCTTATCAAGGAGGGCGACGAGGTCGTCATCCTCTCCGATATACAGGGGGTCGAGGATTTCCTCGGCGACATGGACTTCAAGGTCTGCGGCACCGAGCGGGGCATCACCGCGCTCCAGATGGACAACAAGGCGCGCGGCCTTTCGGTCGACATCCTCTCCCGCGCCCTCTCGCAGGCCAAGGACGGCCGCGACCATATCCTGCGGGCCATGCTTGAGACCATCGACGCCCCCCGCGAAGAGCTCTCGCCCTTCGCCCCGCGCATCGAGACCATCCACATCCCCGTCGACAAGATACGCGAGGTCATCGGCACCGGCGGGAAGGTCATCCGCGGCATACAGGAGGAGACCGGCGCCACCATCGAGATACAGGAAGACGGCACCGTGCACATCGCGGCCATCGAGGGCCCGGCCGGGGAAGCCGCGAAGGCGATGGTGCTCGCCATCGTCAAAGAGCCGGAAGTGGGGGAGGTCTATGACGGGGAGGTCGTGGGCATCAAGGACTTCGGCGCCTTCGTGAAGCTGACCCCCGGGAAGGACGGCCTGCTCCACATCTCGCGCATGGCCAACGGCCGCGTTGCCAAGGTTGAGGATGTCCTCAGCCTAGGCGATATCATAAAGGTACAGGTCATCGAGGTTGCCGACAACGGCAAGATATCGCTTGACCGCGTCGACAAGCCCGAGGCACCGCCTTCCAAGGACGGCGGGAGCTTCCGCGACAAGGGTCCGCGCGGCGAGGGCGGCCCCAGGCCCGGCCGCGGCTCGGGCGATCGCAGTGAAGGCGGCCGCGGCGACAGCCGCACCCCCCGCCGCCGCCGGGACTAGAGACCATCAGGCGGAAAGGACTGTGCCATGATCAGGGTTGCGGTAAGCGGGTGTGCCGGGCGAATGGGGCAGGCCGTCGTTGAGGCGGTGCGTGCCCAAGACGACATGCGGCTTGTCTGCGGGATAGACCTGCACCGTGCCGACGCCCCCGGCGCTGTCCCCGGCGCCTTCCCCGTGTACGCCGACCTGCACAGCGCCCTGGGACATGAGGACTTCGACGTGCTGGTGGACTTCACCCAGCCTGATGCCGTAGCCGACAACCTGCGGGCGGCCCTGGCGGCCGGCAAGGACTGCGTCGTGGGCACGACCGGCATCACCCGCCCGGCCCTTGAGGCGCTTGCTGCCGAGGCCCAGGGGGATGCCTGCCTTTTCTACGCGCCGAACTTCACGACCGGCGCCGTGCTCATGATGGAGTTCGCGAAGGCGGCGGCCCCTTACTTCCCCGAGGCCGAGGTCATCGAGTCCCATCACTGCAACAAGAAGGACGCGCCCAGCGGCACGGCGCTTCGCACCGCCGAGATAATCGGCGCGGCCCGCCCCTTCACCAGCTCAGCCCCTGGCACAGAGACCGAGGTCGAAGGCGCACAGGGGGCCCGCGGCGCGCTCGTCTGCGGGGTGCCGGTCCACTCGGTCCGCTCGATGGGCTTCGTTGCGACCCAGGAGGTCGTCTTCGGGTCGATGGGCCAGACGCTCACCATCAAGCACGACTCGTGGGACCGCACATCCTACATGCCCGGCGTCCTCTTGGGGATACGCAGTGTCATCGACTGTACCGGGCTCATTGTTGGTTTAGAGAACTTTATGATGTAGGGGAGCCTTTCTGGCATAATGGCATACATGCGACTGTGGAAAATGCAGCAAGGGTAAGGAGAATCACATGTCAGCTGAAAACACCCCCCTGTTCGGGCCCATGATACCTGCCATGGTCACCCCCTTCGACTCCGACCGCGAGCTCGACCTCGACCGGGCACAGGCGCTCGCACAGCGCCTCGTCGACGGCGGCAGCGACGCGATCATGGTGAATGGGACGACCGGGGAGAGCCCGACGGTCTTCTACCCGCAAAAGATAGAGCTCTTCCGCGCCGTCATCGCCGCGGTGGGCACCCGGGTCCCCGTGCTTGCCAACGTGGGGGACAACTGCACGGCAGACACCGTCGAGTTCGCCCGCGAGGTCGCGGCGCTCGGTGTCGACGGCCTCATGCTCGTGGTGCCCTACTACAACAAGCCCCCCCAGGAAGGCCTCTACCAGCATTTCAAGACGGTCGCCCAGGCGGTCGACCTGCCGATTATCATGTACAACATCCCCGGGCGCTGCGTCATCAACATGGAGGCGCAGACCACGCTTCGCCTCGCCCACGAAGTGGAGAACATCGTCGCCGTCAAAGAGGCGTCCGGCAAGATGGACCAGATACAGACGATCATCGACGACGCACCGGGCGACTTCATGGTCTACTCAGGGGACGACGAGGTGACCTTCGAGCTGATGAAAAGGGGAGGGCACGGCGTCATATCGACGATTGCCAATGTCGCCCCCGAACGTATGAAAGAGATAGTTGAGCTTTGTGCGCACGGCCATTTCGCCCGTGCGTGGAAAGCCCATGAGGCGCTGTTGCCGCTTATGAGGGAGCTGTTCGTCACCGCGAACCCCATCCTGGTGAAGGAGGCCTTGAACTTGGCAGGCTTTCCCGTCGGGGGGGTGCGGCTTCCCCTTGTGGACGCAACGCCACAACAGTCCGAGTGCCTGGCGCAGGTGATGCGCGAGGTCGGGGTGTTGTAACCGAACACAACAAAGGAATCGTATGGAAAAAAACAATACTCGTGATAGCCATGAGAATAGACCCGCACGCAACAACAACAACGGCGGCAACAATAACAACGGCGGCGGCGGCAACAACAAAAGGAACACGCGCTCCTTCAAGCACGTGCAGCTCCAGCGCGAGAGGCCCCAGCTGACCCGCGGCGACCAGCAGCAGGCGCCGCCTCCGAAGAAGGGCGGCCCCCAGGCCGCCAAGGCCAACGCCGCAAACACTGCCGCAAACAACAACGCCAACACTGCTGGCGGCGCCGACGGCGGCCGCCCGCCCCAGAGCAGGCGACAGGGCGCACAAGGGGAGAAAAGGGATCCGAACGCCTCGCTGCGCATCATCCCCCTGGGCGGCCTTGACGGCATCGGCAAGAACATGACGGTGATCGAGTCCAGCAACGACATGATTCTCGACGACGCGGGGCTCATGTTCCCGGACGACGACCATCCCGGCATCGACCTCATCCTCCCCGACTACACCTATGTGCTTGAGCACGCCGATCGCCTGCGGGGCATCGTCATCACGCATGGCCACGAGGACCACACCGGTGCGCTTCCCTACCTCTTGAAGGACCTCGATAGGCGCATACCGATCTATGCGACGAAGCTCACCTTAGGCCTTATCGAGGGGAAGCTCGCCGAGCACAAGGTCAAGAACGCGCGGCTGGTCGAGATCAAGTCCGGCCAGAAGGTCAAGCTCGGCTGCTTCAACGTCGAGTTCTTCTCCGTCAACCACTCCATTCCCGGCTCCGTGGGGGTCTTCTTCCAAAGCCCCGCGGGGAACGTGCTGCACACGGGCGACTTCAAGCTCGACCAGACGCCGATAGACGGGGTGCTCACCGACTTCGCGGCCCTCGCGCGGTTCGGCAAGCTCGGCGTCGACATCATGCTGTCGGACTCGACCAACGCCATGAACACGCACTTCACGCCTTCGGAGGCCGAGGTGGGCAAGACCCTCCACAGCATCATATCCCAGGCAGAGAAGAAGGTGGTCATCGCCTCCTTCGCGAGCCACATACACCGTATGCAGCAGATATGCGACGCGGCGGTCAAGAACGGCCGCAAGGTGGTCGTGACGGGGCGCTCGATGATCCAGAACACCGACATCGCGCGGCGCCTGGGCTACTTGAAGGTCAACGACGCCGACCTCATCGACGCCTACGAGATAAAGGGCGTCCCCTCGGAGAAGATCGTCGTCATGTGCACGGGGTCGCAAGGCGAGCCGCTCTCGGCGCTCTCGCGCCTGTCCAACGGCGAGCACCGCACCATCAACATCGACGAGGGGGACACGGTCATCATATCGGCGACCCCGGTGCCGGGCAACGAGAAGGCGGTCACCCGCGTCGTCAACTCGCTTGCGAAGATCGGCGTGGACATATACGACAAGTCCCGCGCCATGGTGCACGTGTCCGGCCATGCCGGGGCCGAGGAGCTCAAGCTGCTGCTCTCGCTTGTGCAGCCGCGGGCCTTCATGCCCGTCCACGGCGAGCTTCTGCACCTGCGCGCCCACGCGAAGCTCGCACGGTCGACCGGCATCCCCCGCAACAACATCTTCGTGTGCGACAACGGCGAGTCGATAGAGCTAACCGCCAAGGGCGCGCGTCGCGGGAGCACCGTCCAAAGTGGCATCGTCTTCGTCGATGGGCTGAGCGTCGGCGATACGTCCCAGGGCGTGCTCGACGAGCGCACCGCTTTGAGCTCGCAGGGCATAGCCTCGGTGGCCGCCGCCGTCTCGCTGCGGCAGAAGTCCCTGGTGGGCAAGGTGCGCGTCGAGATGCACGGCATCGCCGGAGGGGACGACGCCTCCCTCAGCGGCGACTTGGCCTACCATGTGTCGGGGGCTTTGAAGAAGGCCCTTGAGAAAGGGTCGCGCGGAGGCGAGCTGGACAAGGTGTGCAAGTCGACCTTGCTCTCGGTCCTCTGGGAGCGCACACGCCAGCGGCCCATGGTGATACTGAACGTCTTGGAGGTCTAGCGGGGCGCGGGGCAGTCGGCATGACTGCCCCGCATAACCCGTGGGGTGCGACTCGTATCCGTCCCGCATGGCCCGTGGAATGCCGCCCGGTATGGCGGCTTCCGCAGGTTTTTCACGGTGTTTTTCGGGTGTTTCGTGGTGACAGGGGGAAATTCGAGGAACCTACTTTCATAAAAAGCGATTTCATCTATAATTGGGGACACATATATAATGTAGTTCAAACGCAACACAAAGGAGCTTTCTGTGGCTCAACGAAGCAGCAGTGCCGCCCCGGCCAGGTCAAGGGTGGCAAACAACAAGCCAGACAGCAGAGGAAAGGCCGCAAGCCCGACGGAAAAGCAGGCTCGAAGAGGCAAGAGCCTTCCAAGCGAGACAGAATGGGACGACCCGCGTTTCTTCGACGAGCGGACGAAGCGCGACATCTTGGCAGTCGTGTTCGCCCTCCTTGCGATCATCGTCTTCGTTGCCGCAGTCATCCCCTCTGACGCGCTTGTCACCTCGCTTGTCTCGGGCTTCCTCCACCTCGTTTTCGGTATCGGCGCCTACATCCTGCCGATCGTGTTCCTCATCATCGGCGCGAGCTTCCTGATACGCTTCGCGCGGACGCACGTTATCTCGCGGGTCGCCATCGGCCTGTCCCTTATTTTCATCTCGATCCTGGTCCTGCTCGCGCTCTTCACCCCTGATGCCACCGAGGACATCAGCCTGCTCTTTGAGCCCTTCAACCTCGCGATGCGGGGCGGCTATATCGGCGCGGGCATCGCGTGGGCCGGGCTCACCCTGTTCGGCCCGCTTGTGTCGAGTATCATCGTCGGCGGATTTATCATCGCCGGCATCATCATCATCGGCTTTTCCTTCTCGAAGCTGGTGGAGCGCCTGCAGGAGCGCCATCACCTCGGCAGTGACACGAAGGCCCCCTTCGACACCGCACCGCGCCCGGCACGCATAAAGCGCCAGAAGGCACGGGGACAGGATCGCGACGACGGGGACTGGGCCTCGGGCGCATCGACCCGTGTCCTGCCGAAAGAGAAGAAAGAGAAGAAAGAGAAGAACGAGAAGAAGTCCCGCCCCCTGTCCTCCCTCTTCAAGGGCAAGACGCCCCCTGCCGAGGCTCCGCCTGTTGAGCCCGTCCGGTCCGAGGCCCTGGCCGGGCTCGGCCAGGGAACCCAGATACAGAAACAGAAGCAGTCCCTCACGCGCAAGCTCGGCCGCAAGCACGAGGGGCAGGAGGGGAAGGCCCCCAAGGCGGCCATACCCCTTCCGCGTGCATCGTCCTCGGCGCCGGCCCGCCTTGTCCCGCCCAAGCCGCAGGCAAGCTTCAAGCTTCCCGACAAGAAGCTCCTTTTCCGTTCCTCCGGCAAGGCCTCGGGCGCCACGACCGCAGGAGAGCTGCGCAAGACGGCTGCTTGCCTCCAGGAGACTTTGGAGGACTTCGGCATCCTGGCCCAGGTTGTCGGCTGGGTGGCAGGGCCGACGGTGACCCTGTTCAAGGTCGACCTCCCCTCCGGCGTGCGGGTAAGCCGCGTGACCGCGCTTGAGGACGACATCGCCTTGGCGCTCGCCGCCCCGGGCGTGCGCATCTTCGCGCCCATCCCCGGCACGAACTACGTCGGTATCGAGGTCCCCAACAAGACGCGCAGAAACGTGCTTTTAGGCGACGTGCTGCCCCATGCGGGTTCGGGGCCGCTTGAGCTTGCCGTCGGGATGGATGTCGAGGGCCGCCCGATTGTGGGCGACTTGGCGAAGATGCCCCACCTCCTTATCGGGGGGACGACCGGCTCGGGCAAGTCGGTGTCCATAAACGCCATGGTCATGTCCATCCTCATGCGGGCGACGCCCGCCGAGGTGCGCCTTGTCATGATCGACCCCAAGCGAGTCGAGTTCACCCCCTACAACGGCATCCCCCACCTCTATGTGCCGGTTGTCACCGAACCGCGCGAGGCGGCGAGCGCTCTGGCGTGGGGTGTGGCCGAGATGGAGCGGCGGCTGAAGGTGTTCTCCGCGGTTGGCGCGCGCAACATCGCACAGTACAACACCAAGGTGCAGCAGCAGGTCCTCGACGACGAGCAGGCCTGCGAGATGCCCTATATCGTGATTGTCATCGACGAGCTGTCGGATCTCATGATGAACGTCGGCAAGGAGGTCGAGTATTCCATATCGCGTATCGCGCAGCTTGCCCGCGCGGCAGGCATACACCTGATAGTCGCAACCCAGCGCCCCTCCACCAACGTGGTGACCGGCCTCATCAAAGCGAACATCACGAACCGCATCGCCTTCAACGTCGCCTCGGGCATCGACTCGCGCGTCGTCCTTGACACCCCAGGCGCCGAGAACCTCATCGGCTTGGGGGACCTGCTCTTCTCCAAGCCGGAGTTTGCGAAGCCCCAGCGCATACAGGGCTGCTTCGTCTCGGAGGATGAGATCAACGCCGTCGTCGACCATCTGAAGTCCCAGGGCGAGCCGGAATACCACTCCGAGATACTCAAGACGAACCTCATCACCTTGGGGGCCCAGGGAAGCGACGGCTTCGGCAACGGTGCCGTTGCCGGGGACGACCCGCTCATCTGGGAAGCGGCAGAGATAGTCGTCTCGACCGGCCTGGGCTCGACCTCGAACATCCAGCGTCGTTTGAAAGTTGGATATTCGCGCGCAGGGCGTATAATGGACATGTTAGAGGAAAAGGGGGTCGTCGGGCCGCCGAACGGCTCGAAGCCCCGGGAAGTGTTGGTCGACGATATCGAGCTCGAGACCCTAAAGGCCTTCGAGGGACGGGACACCAGCGGCGTGCAATCCTTTACAGAGGAGTGACGATATGGCACAGGTGAGTTTTGGTACGACCCTAAGGAAAGAACGCGAGCGGCAAGGCTACGACCTCCTTGCGGTTGCCCGGAGGCTGCGCATCCGGCCCGACGTCTTGCGGGCCATAGAGTCGAGCGACTTCGAGGCCATGCCCCCGCGCGGCTACGCGCGCAACATGGTGAACGCCTATGCCCGCTTCCTCGGCCTCAACCCCACTGAAGTCACCCGCCTCTACCTCGACGAGGCCTATGCCCGCCAGGTGCAGCATGCCCGCGCATCCTCCCAGTCCGGGGCCTTCGACCCTGCAACACCCTCCCCAAGCCGGGCCGCAGCCCCGCCCTCCCGGCCCGAGGGCGCGTCGGACCGCCATTTTGTCGAACAGGAGAAGGCGGGTCGGACGCTCTTTGTCGAAGAACGGGGCGGGCGCTACCGCCGCCCTGACACAGACAGGCTCTACCCGGAGGAGCGGACCCACCGCACCACGCGCTCGGCCTTCCCTCCCACGCAGTACACGAACTACTACGCCGGCCCGAAGTCCCCCTTAGACCTCCTTTCGAAGCTGCCGATAATCCTTGCGGGCGTCGTCGCCCTTGTCCTTGTGGGCACCTTGGTCTTCTTCCTCTTCATCAAGAAGGACAACTCCGGAGAGGACATCCCCTCGGTGCCGGTCACGTCCGTGCCCGAAGAGGGCCAGGACGCTCAGCAGGAGGCGGCAGCCCCCACCAAGACGGCGTTCCGCTACGAGGTCGCCGAAGGGGAGGATGCCTGGGTCGAGGTGTACGAGGGCGAGACGGTCCTTGAGGCCGCAGTTGTCTCAGGCCCCAAGACGAACAAGTTCAACGTGACCACCGAGATTCGCCTGAGCACCCCGCGGCCGGATGCCGTGAAGGTCTTCGTCGACGACGTCGAGGTCGCCCTGGCCGACCCGGAGGGCACCGGCACCTGGTCGATAACGGTGAGCTTTGCAGAAGAGCTCGCCAAGTGGCTCATAGCACACCCGCAGAACCAGACGCCCGCCTCCGACGCGGCCGATGCGGGCACGGGCGGCGACGGACAAGACGCGGCAGGCGGCACCGGCGACGGCACCGCGGAGGAACAGCCATAACCCTGGGTGCAGGCGCCCGGATTACCCGAGAACGGAAGGATGGAAGGACAGCCCATGGCAAAGGAATCGAGCTTCGACGTCGTATCGACCGTCGACATGCAAGAGATTGACAACGCCTACAACCAGACGAAGAAGGAGCTGGTGCAGCGCTACGACCTCAAGGACTCGGGTGCGGAGATCGACCTCGACAAGCAGGGCAAGGCCATCACGGTCCACGCCCCGAGCGACTTCGTCGCCCGCCAGGTGATCGACGTGCTCTCATCAAAGCTCGTGAAGCGCGGCATCGACCTGAAGGCGGTGTCATGGGGCAGCCCGATCGCCGCCACTGGGCAAAGCGTGCGGCTTGTCGCACGCATCATAGAGGGCATCGAAAAGGAGATAGCCACCAGGATAAACAAAGACATCAAGGCGGAGAAGTTCAAGGTGAAAGTCCAGATCGAGGGCGACAAGCTGCGGGTGTTCTCGCCCTCGCGCGACTCCCTGCAAGAAGTCATCAACTTCCTCAAGGAGAAGGACTACGGCCAGCCGCTCCAATACGTGAACTACCGGTGACAAGGCCTTAAAGGAAGCGCCTCATGCTCCCTACCGTATCCCTGGTCACCCTGGGCTGCCCGAAGAACGAGGCCGACAGCTCCCGTATGCAAAGGCGCCTGCGGGAGGGGGGTTTCATCCTTGTGGAGGACCCGGGGGCGGCCGATGTCGTCGTCGTCAACACCTGCTCCTTCATCCGCTCGGCGACCGAGGAGAGCCTCGATGTTATCCTCGATCTTGCCGACCCGGCCCCCGGCCGCGCCCGCCCGCCGAAGATAGTCGTTGCCGGATGCATGCCGTCGCGCTACGGGAAGGACCTTGAGGCTGAGCTGCAGGAGGCGAGCGCCTTCGTCCCCTGCGCGCGCGAGGACGATATCGTCGAGGTCATCCTCGCGCTTGAGGGCTTTGACGCCCCCGAGCCCCTGGTGTCGGTTCACGGCACCGGCCGCCCCGATATTGCCGCCCCGGCCCTCGGCACCGGTCGCCCCGCCGCCGGGCCTTTCAGCCCCTTCGCCTATGTCAAGCTCTCCGAGGGCTGCGACCGCTTCTGCTCCTACTGCACGATACCCCTCATACGCGGCCCCTACCACAGCCACCCCTTCAGCGCCATCGACGCCGAGGTCGCCCGGCTGGTCGCGGGCGGGACGGGGGAGGTCGTCCTGATAGCGCAGGACAGCGGCAGGTGGGGGGAGGACCTTCCCGGACGCCCCTCCCTTTCCGTCCTGCTCGAAGCCCTGGCGTCACGCTACCGCGATACCTGGTTTCGGGTCATGTACCTGCAGCCCGAGGGCGTCACCGAGGGGCTTTTGGGGGTCATGGCCTCCTTTGACAACATCTGCAACTACCTCGACATCCCCCTACAGCACGTCGATGCGTCGATACTGGCCGCAATGAACCGGAAGGGGTCGCACAAGGCCTTTGCGGCCCTGATAGGCTTCATCCGCTCCAAGCTGCCCAACGTCGCTCTGCGCACGACCCTCATTGCCGGTTTTCCCGGGGAGGGCGAGGAAGCCCATCAGGCCCTGTGCGCCTTCGTCGAGGAGGCCGCCTTCGACTATGTCGGGGTATTCCCCTACTCCCGCGAAGAGGGCACTCCGGCGGCGGGCATGCCCTCCCAGATTGATGAGGAGACCAAGCTGGCACGGGCCCAGGAACTCCGCGACATCGCAGATGCCATCGGCTTTGCCAAGGTCGCAGCCCGCCGCGGGCAGGACATGGACGTGCTCGTGTGCGGAAGGGAAGAGGACGGGCAGCTCTACGGGCGCGCGCAGTGCCAGGCACCCGAGGTCGACGGCGTCACCTACCTCGCCGCCGGGACTCCCGGCGAGATCGTGCGCGTCACCATAGGCGACACCCTGCTCTACGAGATGGAAGGTGTGTGACATGTCGGCTGGGAAAGGCAGACAAGAACAGCTCTGGACCCCGGCGAACGTGGTCACCCTGTTGCGGATATGCGGCGTGCCCGTGTTTGTTATCGCCCTGATAAGCCCCTGGCCCTCGCTCCTTGCCGTGTGGCCTGACGCCGGGATATGGAAGGAATGGGTCGCCGCCGGCATCTTCATCGTCCTTGCCGCCACCGACGGGCTCGACGGCTACCTGGCACGCAGCCGGGGCGAGGTCACGAACTTCGGGAAGTTCGTCGACCCGCTCGCTGACAAGATACTGGTGGCAGCCGCGCTGCTCGCCCTCATAGAGCTGGGCGTGCTGCCGTCCTGGGTCGCGCTCGTCATCCTCACCCGCGAGTTCATCGTCTCGGGCATCCGCATGGTCGCGGCGACCCAGGGGACGGTTATCGCGGCAAGCTGGTTCGGGAAGTGGAAGACCGTCTTCCAGATAGTCGCCCTCGTCCTGTTCATCGTGAAGGACTCCCGGACGGTCTCAGGCTTCTCGCCCGGCCTGGGGTATACGCTGACCCTCCTGTCGTGGGGGGTCATGCTCGTCGCCCTTGCGCTCACCGTCATCTCCATGCTCGACTACTTCGTGAAGGCAAAGCCGCTCCTTGGCTTCGATGGACCGACTGAGGCACCCGGCGACGCGGATGGCACGCCCCTGGGCCAGGTCGGCCCGCCGCTGCCCGCCGCGCCTGATTTTTCCCCTGAGGGCCTGGAAGGGCTTGCCCAGGAGGTAATCGAGCGTGCCCGGGCACAAAGGGCCGTCATCGGGACTGCGGAGAGCTGCACGGGGGGTTTGGTCGCCGCAGCGTTGACAAGCGTCCCGGGAAGCTCCGACGTGGTGGCCGGTGCCGTCGTGAGCTACTCCAACGCTGTGAAGGAGGCGCGCCTGGGCGTGTCGGCCCAGACCCTGGCACGCCATGGCGCGGTAAGCGGGGAGACGGCACGCGAGATGGCCGCCGGGGCCGCCGAGGCCCTGGGCGCCACCTTGACAGTCGCGGTAACAGGCATTGCGGGGCCAGGCGGGGGCAGCGTGGAAAAGCCGGTCGGGACCGTCTGGGTAGCCCTCTTCGACAGCCAGGGCACACACGCGCAGGAATACCGCTTCGAGGGCACCCGCGACCAGGTGCGCGCCCAGGCCGCCCGACACGCCCTGGAGGCCCTGCTGCAAGGCATCTGACAAGCTGTTTCGGCGCTTCGCGGGCCTTGCCTTGAGCTTTCCTGTCGTCCCTGCGCAGGCTTCCTGCAAGCTTTTGTGGGAGAATGCGTGAGGTATGCGGGGGAAACCCGATAGATTCCTGTCAAATCCGCGTCAAGGACCGTTGAAGAAAACCTTTGGCCCGAGGGGATTCCCCCTCGGATCGACGACAGGTTTCGGCAAGGTTTTTATGCAGGATCTGTAAGGGGAGATGGCGTATGATACCGAGTTAAGGATTTCTCTCCACATTCTTGACGGACAAACAAATGTTCGTATAATAGGAGGGGTCAACTTCGTAGGCGCACAGGTCCGATAAGGAGAACTTGATGAACGACGAAAAAGAAAAGGCATTGAAGCTCACTACCGACCAGATCGAGCAGAAGTTCGGCCAGGGTTCTATCATGAAACTGGGGGAGGACAGCTCGCGGATGGAGATAGGGGTCATCCCGACCGGTGCGCTCCCCTTAGACATAGCGCTCGGCATCGGCGGCGTCCCCCGCGGCCGCATCGTCGAGGTGTTCGGGCCCGAGTCGAGCGGCAAGACGACGCTTGCCCTGCAGATACTTGCCGAGGCGCAGGCCCTCGGGGGAGTCGTCGCCTTCATCGACGCGGAGCACGCCTTGGACCCCGTGTATGCCGCCCGCATCGGGGTCGACATCAACGAGGTGCTGATATCGCAGCCCGACACCGGCGAGCAGGCGCTTGAGATATGCGAGATGCTGGTGCGCAGCTCCGCCATAGACTGCATCGTCATCGACTCGGTCGCGGCCCTTGTCCCCCGGGCGGAGATAGAAGGCGAGATAGGCGACGCGAGCATCGGCCTACAGGCACGCCTGATGTCCCAGGCCCTCCGAAAGCTCGCGGGCTCCCTGTCGCGCTCGAACACCACCTGCATCTTCATCAACCAGCTGCGCGAGAAGATAGGGGTGATGTTCGGCAGCCCGGAGACGACCACCGGCGGGCGGGCCCTCAAGTTCTTCTCAAGCGTGCGCCTCGACATACGCAAGGCCGACACCATCAAGAAGGACAGCGAGATAATCGGCAACCGCGTGAAGGTGAAGGTGGTCAAGAACAAGGTCGCGCCCCCTTTCAGGCAGGCCGAGTTCGACCTCATGTACGGGGAGGGCATCTCGCGTGAGGGCTGCGTCGTCGACATGGGGGTCGAGGCCGGAATCGTCAAGAAGAGCGGCGCATGGTACACCTACGGGGAAGAACGGCTCGGCCAGGGGCGCGAGGCCGCAAAGGCGCTGCTCAAGGCGAACCCCGACCTGTACCGGGAGATAGAGGCAAAAATACGGGACAGCTTCGCTTTGCCGTCAAAGGGCCCGGACACCGCGCCCGCGCCGGAGGCGAAGGCACCGGCCCCGAAGAAGAAGGGCGCCGAGGAACAGGCCTAGGGCCAGGGCCGGCCCCGTGCCCCTCATCGACGACGCCTACATCGCCTGTTTGAAGGCGCTGCTGCCCGAAGAGGGGGCGGCTGCGGGCTGCACGGCTGCGGGCGGCCCGTCAGGCCCCGGCACAGGCGGCCCCGAGGCACCCGAGGTTGCTTTCAGGAGGATAGAGCGGCTTGCCAGCTTCAGGGAGCGCTCGACCCAAGAGCTGCGCCAGCGCCTTGAGAGGGAGGGCTTCGACGCCGATGCGGCCGAAGGCGCCCTTGCGCGCGCGCAGGCCTGCGGCCTCGTCGACGACGTGCGCTTCGCCGAGGTGTTGGTAAGGAGCCGCATGAGCGCGGGGATGGGGCGGCAGGGGATAGGCTTCGAGCTTGAGCGCCTGGGGATCGACCCGGGGGACATCCCCGGGTGGTCCGGTGCCGACCCCGCCGACGAGGAGAGCGACGAGCTCGACCGGGCCCTCGGCTTCCTTGAAAGGAAGCCGCCGCCGTCGAAGAATAAACGCGACGGGGCCTATCGGAAGCTCCTGGGGAAGGGCTATGCCTCGCCGGTAGCCTCCAAGGCCGCAAGGATATGGTCCGAAAATTTGGAGTAAATGTGATTGATGCGGTAAAAGTCCAGTATTTTCCTATGTTTTCAGCCAAGAGCTTGTGCAAACCCCTTGTTAAGTCCTATTATAATAGGCGCTTGAGTTATACGTACCCTGTGGGGTTTTGTTATAGAAGATAAAAGAAGAGATGCCCTTCGGTGCGTTCGCTCTTGCCAGGTGTTTGCTTGGCATTTTTTATGTCTTTTGAACAGAACAAGCAGTCTATAGAACACGAAGGAAAGGGGGAGCGGATGCCTGAGTTTGTATGGCTCGTCATCGGGTCGATCGTCGGTATCGCCCTCGGTTTCGTTATCACGCGCTTTGTCGTCAACGCCTCGACAAAACGTGCTGCCGAGGAAGCCGACAACTTGGTATCGGACGCGAAGAAACAAGCCGAGACGCTTCGTCGCGAAGCGATTGTCGAGGCCAAGGACGAAGCACTCAAGATGAAGCAGGAAGTCGAGGCCGAGAACAAGGAACGTATGAAGGAGGTACGCTCTGCGGAGAACCGCATCTCTCAGCGGGAGGAGTCGCTTGACAGGCGTGTCGAGGGACTTGACGCCCGCGAGCACCAGATATCCTCGCAGCAAGGACAGCTCGACCGCCGCAGCCGTGATTTGGACGACCTGTCACAAGAGGTGAACGTCCGCCTTGAGCGGGTTGCCGGCATGACGCCCGAAGAGGCGAAGGCCGAGCTCCTTGACTCGCTCAAAGACGATGTGGCCCATGAGAGCGCCACTATCATTCGCGACGCCGAGGCCCGCACGAAGGCGGAGGCCGAGAAGAAGTCCCGCGAGATACTCAGCCTCGCGATACAGCGCGTCGCGGCCGACCACTCGGCGGAGAGCACGGTCTCTGCCATCCACATCCCGACCGACGACCTCAAGGGCCGCATCATCGGCCGCGAGGGGCGCAACATACGCTCCTTCGAGCAGTTGACGGGCACGAACCTGATTATCGACGATACCCCCGAGTGCGTCACCATCTCGTGCTTCGACCCCGTGAGGCGCGAGATAGGCCGGGTCACCATGGAGAACCTCATATCGGACGGGAGGATACACCCCGCACGGATAGAGGAGATGTTCTCGAAGGCCGAGGACTATGTGAACCAGCGCATACTAGAGGCCGGCGAGCAGGCGAGCTTCGACACCGGCATCCACGACATCCACCCCGAGCTGATAAAGACCCTCGGGCGCCTGCGCTACCGCACCTCCTACGGGCAAAACGTGTTGAACCACGCGCTTGAGGTCGCCTACCTCTGCGGCGTGATGGCTTCTGAGCTCGGGCTCGACCCCATCCCCGCGAAGCGGGCCGGGCTGCTCCACGACCTCGGCAAGGCGGTCGACCACGAGGTCGAGGGAAGCCATGCGGTCATCGGCGCCGACCTCGCCCGACGCTTCGGCGAGAAGGGCGACATCGTACAGGCCATCGAGGCCCACCACAACGACATCGAGCCCCGCAGCGTCCTCGACGTGCTGGTACAGGCCGCCGATGCGGTCTCCGCGGCACGCCCGGGCGCGCGCAAGGAGACCCTCGACTCCTACATCAAGAGGCTTGAGAAGCTTGAGGAGATAGCAAACAACCACAAAGGGGTCGAGCGGACCTATGCGATACAGGCCGGCCGGGAAGTCCGTGTGATGGTGACGCCAGAAGAGATAGACGAGGCCTCGACGGTGGTCCTCGCCCACGACATAGCCCACCAGATTGAAAGCGAGATGCAGTACCCCGGACAGGTGAAGGTCGTCGTCATCCGGGAGAGCCGCGCAGTCGACTACGCAAAATAGGCGATGGATGGGTCTCTGACATCCTTCATTGACGAGGTATGCGGCGAGAGCCCTCTCCGCGTCGAGGACGACCTCGGAGATGGCTATGTCCGCCTCCGGAGCAGCGAGGCGCAACGCCGCCAGGCAAAGCACGACATCCGCTGCACGGAGGACGTCGTCATCGAGCTTTTGCGCAACGCGCGTGACGCGCAGGCGAAGAACATCTTCGTCGCCCTTTCCCGCGAGGGGAGCCTGCGGCGTATCGGCATGATAGACGACGGGGAAGGCATCCCCCAACCCATGCAGGCCGCGGTATTCGAGCCCCGGGTGACCTCGAAGCTCGACACCATGCACGTTGATGCCTGGGGCGTGCATGGGCGCGGCATGGCGCTCTATTCGATTGCGGCTAATGCGAAAAGCGCACGCATCGCCGACTCAGCCAGGGGCAAGGGGGCTTCTTTCGCCATAGAGACCGACCTGGAAAGCCTCCCGGAAAAAACCGACCAGTCGATGATGCCGGTGTTCTCCACCGACAGCGAGGGCGAAACCCGGATACGGGGCACCCGTAACATCAACCGGGTCATAGCCGAGTTCGCCTGGGCGCACCGCGGGCGCTGCGAGGTTTACCAAGGCTCGCCCACCGAGATAGCGGCAACCCTCTTCGCGTTCGGCTGCGCTACGGTGCCCAGGGGCACGAGGGCCTTTTGCGGGGACCCCCAGGATCTGCCGCTCGTTAAGAGGCTCTGCCTTGCGGCAGCCCCATCCCAACTTGTCGCGCTGGCAGCTGGTATGGGGCTCGACCTTTCCGAAAGGTCGGCGCGGCGTATCCTTGACGGTGACATCCAGCCCCAGGGGCCCTTCTTGGAAGGCATAGTGCAGAACCTTCCCGACGTCGGAGGGAAGCCGGGGCGGGGCAGGCAGGCCAAGGATCTTAAAAAAGCCCTGCTGCGCGATGCGCGGGGATTGAAGATAGACGCCTGCGACTTAGGGGAGTTCACAGAAGGCATTGCCAAGGCTTACCGGGGCCTCGCCGAGCGTTACTACCTCGATCCTGCGGTCACGCCCGAGGTCGGGCTGTCCCGGGAGGGCATCCATATACGGATTCCCCTCAACAAGATTCGCTAGCAGGCGCACACGTGTTGCGTTTACCCGCGCAAATAGCTAGAATATAGGGATATGAGTCACTGACAGACAAACGAAGCAGTTCAAAAACAGCTCGAAACACAGGATAGACGGACCAGAAACAAAGGACAGACACGTGACCAATAACTCTGAACCCAAGCCGGAAATCGGTTGTCTCAAGGTCTCTTCAAAATCATCCCCCGCTTCGGTCGCCGGCGCGATAGCCGGCATGGTCAAGGACGGGGCCTGCGTGGAGATACAGTCGGTCGGCGCGGGTGCTGTGAACCAGGCGGTCAAGGCGATCGCCATATCCCGTGGCTTCCTTTCCCCAATCGGCATCGAGATTGCCTGCATCCCCTCCTTCGCCGACATCATCATCGACGGGGAATACCGCACCGCCATCCGCTTCACCGTCGAGCCGCGCTACCTGCGCGGTGTCTATGCCGCCTCTGAAAGCCATGCGGAAATGGGCGCCGAACCCGCCCATTGACGGCGGATAGGCAAGGCCCCCTCATGCCAGCAGGACTCCTTCAAACGACTTTTTGCGTCCGCACCTTCGGATGCCAGATGAACAAGCACGACTCCGAGCGCGTATGCGGCATGCTTGAGGCCCAAGGGTCCTTGTGCGTGGGAACCTACGAGGAAGCCGACATCGTGGTATTCATGACCTGCTGCGTGCGCGAGGCCGCCGATGTGCGCCTTTTGGGCCAGGCCGCCTCCATGAAGAACCTGCCCCTTCGGGCGGGCACGCCGCTCTCCAAGAGGATAGTCGCAATCGGCGGCTGTATCGGCCAGCGCGACGGCGAGAAGCTGATCGCGGACCTTCCCCACATCGACATCGTCTTCGGGACCCACAACCTCTCGTCGCTGCCGCGCCTGCTCGCGGCGGCCCTTGACGAGGGGGGGCACCATACCGAGGTCCTCGACCATGCCGAGGGCTTCTCGACAGACCTCCCCCTTGCGCGTGCGAGCGGCTGGGCCGCATGGCTCCCCATCACGGTGGGCTGTGACAACCGCTGCTCCTACTGCATCGTTCCCACCGTGCGCGGGCGCGAGAGGTCGCGGCCGATAGAGGAGGTCGTCCGGGAGGCGCAAGGCTATAAGGACGCCGGGGTGAGGGAGGTCACCCTGCTGGGCCAAAACGTGAACTCCTACGGGCGCGACCTGTACGGGAGCCCCCGCTTTGCCGAGGTCTTGGAGCGCGTCGACGCGACCGGCATAACGCGGCTGCGCTTCGCGACGAGCCACCCGAAGGACCTGACCGGTGAGGTCATCGGCTCCTTTGCGCGGCTGGGCTCGCTCATGCCTGCCCTCCACCTCCCGATACAGTCCGGGTCGGATCGCATCCTTGCAGCCATGAACAGGAACTATACGCAGGCGCACTACCTCGGCCTCATCGAGAGGCTGCGGGATGCCTGCCCCGGCATCGCCTTGTCGACCGACATCATCGTTGGCTTCCCGGGGGAGGGGGCGAGCGACTTCGACGAGACTTGCAAGGTAGTCGAGGAAGTCGGCTTCTCCCAGGCCTTCACCTTCATCTACTCGCGGCGCGAGGGGACCCCTGCCGCCGCCCTGCCTGACGATACGCCTGCCGAAGTGGTGCAGGAACGCTTCGACCGGCTTGTCGGCATCGTCCAGGAACAGGCCTGGAGGCAAAACCAGAAGGAGCTCGGCGCCGTTGTCGAGGTGTTAGCGGAGGGGAGCTCGAAGCGCGACCCGCGCCTGCTGAGCGGCAAGAGCCCGAAAAACCAGACCGTCCATGCGCCCTTGCCTTCCGGGATGTCGGGAGAAGATATTGCGGGGAGCCTTGTCAAGGTGAGGGTCGACGAGGCGAAGACCTGGTACCTTGCCGGCGATGTGGTAGGGCCTGTCTGAGGGGGCACCATCAAGACCACGGGCCCCCACAGCATGCACCTACGGGAAGGCGCTAACATCCTGGGTCTTGCCTCGCCGGTCGTCGCCGTTGTCGGGCCGACCGCCTCAGGCAAGTCGGCGCTCGCACAGGAGCTCGCGCTCAGGCTTGCGGGGGAGGTCGTCGGTGCGGACTCCATGCAGGTCTACCGGGGCATGGATATCGGCACCGGCAAGCTCCGCCCGGACGAAAGGAAGGTTCCCCACCACGGGATAGACCTCTGCGAGCCGGACACCGCCTATTCGGCGGCACTCTACCAAAGCTATGCGCGGGAGTGTTTCCGCGACATCGACTCGCGGTGCAAGCGCCCGGTCTTGTGCGGCGGCACCGGCCTGTACGTCCGCGCCGCGCTCGACGGCTACGAGTTTCCCCGGGGGGCTCATGCCGACAACCCCGCCCGGGAGAAGTATATGCGGATTGCCGAGGAAGAAGGCGCGGACGCCCTCTGGGGGATGCTCGATGCGCGGGATCCGGAAAGCGCCGCGCTCATCCACCCGAACAACATCCGTCGCGTCGTACGTGCCTTCGAGATGCTTGAGGAGGGTAAAAGCTATGCGCAGCACAACACCCAACTCCAAACCATCCCCCAGGTCGTGCCTGCCGTCTTCCTCGGGCTGGCCGTCGAGCCCTCCGTGCTCAATGCCCGCATTGACAGGCGGGTCGACGCCATGGTCGAAGAAGGCCTCGTCGATGAGGTGGCCCAGCTCCTTGCGCGGGGCTTTCGCACGCACATCACCGCGCCCCAGGCAATAGGCTACAAGGAGATTGTGGGGGTCCTCGAAGGGGGGGCACCGCTCGGGGAAGCCGTCGAGAAGATAAAGACGGCCACCCACCGCTATGCCAAGCGCCAGCGCTCCTGGTTCAGGCGTGACGTGCGTATCCACTGGCTCGATGCAGATTCGGGGGATATCGAAAAGTTGTTCCCTCAAGCTTCTTCCGTGCTTGCTAAAATGGACGTGGTTTTAGAAGAGGCTTGAGAGGCAAAGGCTGTTATGATCCTTGACTTCGCAAAAATACACGGCTGTGGAAACGACTTCATCCTAATCGATGACTTTTCCGAGGAGGTAGAGCTGGCACCTAGGGACGTGGCCGCCCTCTGCGACCGCAGACTGGGGGTCGGCGCCGACGGCATCATCCTCATCCGGCCCGCCAAGGCCCAGGGTTCCACCGCCTTCATGCACTACATCAACTCTGACGGGAGCCTTGCCGAGATGTGCGGCAATGGCATCCGCTGCTTTGCAAAGTACCTCGTCGACCGGGGCTTCGTTCCAGCACGAAGCGGGGGCTTCACCGCAGACACCCGAGCGGGGCAAAAACAAATAAGCTTCGAGATCGACGGCGACGAGAGGCTTGTCCGGGCGCAGGTCGACATGGGCTGCCCCGAGCTTGCCCCCGAGAAGGTACCGACCACGATCCCCGCAAACGCGCAGACGGCGGCGGGCGGGGAATACGTGCGTGAGGCCGCAATCGCCTCGCCGTGGGGGGAGTTTGCCTTCACTTGCGTTTCCATGGGCAACCCCCATGCGGTCTGTTTCATCGACGATTGGACGGCCCTCCCAGGCGAGCTGTTCGCCGAGGGCGCAGAGAGGGGCCTTGACAGCTTCGACGTGGCGCGTGTCGGTGCCTTCTTCGAGGGGCACTCGGTGTTCCCTGAGAAGGCGAACATCGAGTTTGCCGATGTGCGGGCCGACGGCATCCATGTCCGCACCTATGAACGGGGCTGCGCAGAGACGCTTGCCTGCGGCACGGGCGCTTGTGCCACAGGTGTTGCTGCCTCCCTTACCGGGAGGGCGGGCCGCGAAAACGAGGTCGTCTTGCGGGGCGGGGTGCTCGAGATTTTTTGGGACGGGCACGACCACGTTATCATGACAGGCCCGGCAAAAGAGGTTTTCTCGGGCACCGTTGAAATCAGGTGATCACGGGCGTTTCGGCGCCTTGAACGCCTCAGAAGTAAAAACCACCAGGAAGGACCGTGCATGAGAACTGCTGATTGCCTGAACAATATGGCCCCCTATCTGTTTGCGCAGATAGACAAGAAGCGCGACGCGCTCAAACAGCGGGGCATCGATGTGATATCGCTGGGTATCGGGGATCCCGACATGCCCACGCCTGACCATATCGTCGAGGCGATGCATGATGCCATCGCCAAACCGGAGAACCACCAGTACCCCGACTATGCGGGATCGCTCGCATACCGCAGGGCATGCGCCCAGTGGATGGAGGGGCGCTTCGGAGTCAGGCTCGACCCCCGGGCCGAGGTGCTTGCCCTCATCGGCAGCAAGGAGGGCATCGCGCACCTGCATACCGCCTTCGCCAACCCGGGCGACTATGTGCTCGCCCCCTCTATCGGCTATCCGGTGTACTCGGGCGGCGCGACCCTGCAAAGCGCCCAGACCTACTTCATGCCGATGCGGGCCGATCAGGGCTTCTTGGCCGACTTCGACAACATCCCCGCCGAAGTCCTCTCCCGCGCCAAGATAATGTTCCTCGGTTATCCCAACAACCCGACAGGTGCGGTTGCCACCGCGGACTACTTCGACCGTGCGATAGCCTTCTGCCTTGAGCATGGGATCCTGCTGGCGCATGACAATGCGTATTCGGAGATATGCTTCGACGGTTATGTTGCGCCTTCCATACTTGAGCGCCCCCGTGCTATGGAGTGCTGCATCGAGTTCTTCAGCCTTTCAAAGACCTACAATATGACCGGATGGCGCATAGCCTTCGCCTGCGGCAACGCTGAAGCTGTCGGTGCGCTCGGCACGGTGAAGAACAACCTCGACTCGGGGCAGTTCACCGCAGTCCAGGACGCGGCCATCGCCGCCCTGACCGGCTCGCAGCAGTGCGTGGCGGACATGTGCGCCATCTACCAGCGTCGCCGCGACCTGGTCGTTGCGACCCTGCGGGCGATAGGGTTGGAATGCGAGGCGCCCCAGGCGACTATCTATGTGTGGACGAAGGTACCCGAAGGCCAGACCTCGGAGGGTTTCGCGACGAAGTTGTTGGAGCAGGCTCATGTCATCGTGACCCCGGGGAGCGGCTATGGCGCGGACGGCGAGGGATTCATCCGCATCTCCCTCACCACTCCCGACGAGCGCCTTGTCGAGGCGCTTCACCGCATCAAGGAAAACATGTAAGCCCCAAGCTTGGGGGATTAAGGGACAGGACGGCGCAGGACATGGCCCAAAAGAAATATTTCGAGATCGAGGACCCCCTTGTCGAGCGGGCGGTACTTGTCGGGGTCGACCGCGGCGGCGGGGCGTGGAGCCTTGAGGAGAGCCTTGCAGAATTGGAGCGCCTCGCAAACACCGCCGGGGCGGAAGTGGTGGCTACCACCGCACAAAGGCTCGACTCCCCGCATCCGAAGACCTTTATTGGCGCAGGGAAGGCCGCAGAGGTCGCCGAGATCTGTGCGTCCTTTGACGCCGACGTCCTTATCTTCGACGACGAGCTGAGCCCTTCCCAGCAGACGAACCTAGAGAAGATCGTCCCCAAGAGCGTGAAGGTTATAGACCGCACAGCGCTCATCCTCGACATCTTCGCCCTTCATGCAACGAGCAAGGAGGGGCGGCTCCAGGTGCGCCTGGCACAAAGCGAATACCTGCTGCCCCGCCTGCGGGGCATGTGGGCACACCTTGCCTCCAACCGGATGGGCGGGGGAGTGGGATCGCGCTTCGGTGAGGGCGAGAGCCAGTTGGAAGTCGACCGCCGCATGGTGCGCAAGCGCATCACGACCATCAAGCGCGAGCTCGCACACTTGAGCGAAGTGCGCGACCTCCAGCGGGATACCCGCTACAAAAGCGGTGTTTTCAAGGTGGCCTTTGCGGGCTACACCAATGCCGGAAAGTCGAGCCTGCTCAACACCATGACGCAGGCAGAGGTATTGAGCTACGACAAGCTCTTCGCGACCCTCGACTCGACAACGAGGAAATTCGTTCTGCCCGAAGGGCGCGAGGTCACCCTCACTGACACGGTCGGATTCATCCAGAAGCTCCCCACCACCCTTGTCGAGGCTTTCAAATCGACCCTCGACGAGATAGTCGGGGCAGACCTCCTGCTCCATGTCATCGATGCCTCGTCGCAGGAGTACGAGGCCCAGATAGGCTCGGTCGAGGCCGTCCTCCAGCAGATAGGCGCCCAGCACATCGGCCGCGTCGAGGTCTTTAACAAGATAGACCTCCTTGACCCTGCAAGCCTTGAGGCGATCAAGGCCCGGCACCGCAGGGCGCTCTTTATATCGGCCTTACAGGGCGAGGGGATCGAGGGCTTGGTGGCCCATATCGCCCGGGTTGCGGCGGCGAGCGACGAGCATTTCGAGGTTTGTATCCCCTATGACCGGGGCGACCTGGTTTCCTTGGCGCATGAGCGCTGCTCGATAATCTGCGAAGAGCACAGTGAGGCGGGCACCTGCATCAGCATGCTCGTCAACGCGCAGCACGCCAAGGCCTTCGCCTCTTATCGAAAGGCCGGCATAAAAGAGCTTGGCTAGAGGCGCCTGAAGACCGCGACCACCTTCCCGGCTATCGAGCAGTCGGTCGTGATGATGGGCTCCATCAAGGAGTTCTCAGGCTGTAGGCGGACATGGCTCGGCTCCTTGTAAAAGCGCTTCACGGTAGCGCCGTCGTCGATCAAGGCAACGACGATGTCGCCGTTGTCGGCCGTGGGCTGTTCTTTTACCACGACGTAGTCGCCATGGTTGATGCCCGCCTCTATCATGGAGTCGCCCCGCACGGAAAGCAGGAAGGCCGCCGCATCGCCCACGATGTCGGTGGGAAGCGTGATGGTGTCGACGATGTTTTCCTCGGCAAGGATGGGTACGCCGGCCGCGACCTCGCCCACCAAGGGCAGGTCGACCAGCTTGCTGAAGCTCGGGCGGACGACGTTGTGGTCGACAGGCAAGGCAGCCTCGCCGAGGGGGTAGGTCAAGGCGATGGAGCGCGACTTGAGGGGGTCACGCCGTATCATGCCCTTTTCCTCAAGGGCCTTCAAATGCACATGGACGGTGGAAGGGGAGGAAAGGCCCAGGTTCTGGCAGACCTCGCGCACGGTGGGCCCGTAGCCTTTCTCACGGATGCAGTCCTCTATGCTGTCCAGCACCGCCTGTTGCCGCTTGGTTATCTTTTGACCCATGGCCCATCCTTTCACGCAAGGAACAAGTGTTTGGAGAACAAATGTTTGAAATTCCTCTTGACATGAACTTTTGTTCGGCTTATAGTATACACGAACAAAAGTTCTAGGCAAGAGGAAAGGAAGCAAATTATGAAGAATTTCAAAAGAGCACACTACTCAACCCTCGGTTCCTCTGCCCTTGAATCGGAGTGCGTCGGAAACATCATCGAGTTCCCCGCGCCCTTTGAGCGGGAAGAGGGGAGTGCGCGGGAGGAAGGCCCCCTGGCGCGTGCCGCCCGCAGGGCCTTCTCGGGGCTGCTCAAGACGCAAAGCGCCCAGGACCTCATGTACGGCTCCTTCAAAGGGAAGGCCTTCGGCAGGGCGAAGCGGTGGCAGAGTGTGGCCATGGGCGCCTCGCTCTTCCTCATAGCCTGCGCCTTCGTGCTTTTCGGCAACCCGACATTCCCATGACTGCACGGGGGGCGACCCCCCTTTGCCATTGCCCATCCGGCGGCCTTCCGCAGATGCTGCGTTCTGCGGAAGGCCTTTGAGGGCCCTTTCGGGGGCTCTCATTTTTTCGGTTTTTTCCTGTATGCGTTGTACCACAACATATAGTGTGCTAGGCTAGCCTCAGTACGAGAGAAGGAGTGGTATGCGCTGTCCATCTTGTGGTTACGGAGAATCAAAAGTCGTCGACTCGCGTCCCTTCGAGGACAATGCCTCAATCCGCCGCCGCCGCGAGTGCCTGGACTGCGGCCACCGCTTCACCACCTACGAACGGCTTGAGAGCACCCCTTTGGTGGTGGTGAAGACAGACGGTTCTTCCCAGGAATACGACCACGAGAAGCTCTTCCGGGGAGTGCTGATCGCCTGCGCGAAGCGGCCTATCCGCTCCGACCAGATAGAAGAGGTTATCGACGGCATCGAGGCAGAGCTGCGCAACACCATGAAGAACACCGTCAAGTCAAAGGACCTCGGGGACATGGTCTTGAAGAGGCTCCGCAACCTCGACGACGTCGCCTATGTCCGCTTCGCGAGCGTCTATGAGGACTTCCAGAACATCGGCGAGTTCGCAACCGCGCTGGAAGGCAAGCATTAAGGGTGGCCGGGGCCTCCGTTCCCGTGCGGCTCGACACCGCCCGCTCATCGCTTCCCACATACGCCCATACAGGCGACGCCGGCGCCGACCTGCGTGCCGCATGTGGCCTCGTGCTCAAACCCTTCGAGCGGGCCCTTGTCCCGACCGGCATCGCCTTGGCACTGCCAGAGGGCTATGCGGGCCTCGTCCTCCCTCGGAGCGGGTCAGCGCTCAAGCACGGCCTTTCCCTGGCCAACAGCCCCGGCCTCATCGACAGCGACTACCGGGGCGAGGTACAGGTGCTTGCCATCAACCTCGACCCTGCCTGCGACCTCACCATACACGAAGGCGACCGGATCGCCCAGCTGGTTCTCGTGAGGGTGGAGCAGGCCGATTTCGTGGCCTTCGACCAGCTGGAGGAAACAACACGGGGCGCACAAGGCTTCGGCAGCAGCGGGCTGCAGTAAGCCCCCGGCTTGGCGGCGCGTGCCTCCCTTCGGCACCGACACCGGGGAGGGCGCCCCAAGACCCGGCCGAGCCTCACCCGAAGTGCGGCTTCTGCGCCCAGCCTCCCGAGAAGGTCAAGGGCTCTTGGAGCCTCCTGCGTGAAATCCTTGACATTAGAGTAACTCTAAGGTATTCTCTGCAGCATTAGAGTTACTCTAATTATGACCGGGGAGGGGAGAGGATGGAAGAAACCTTGCTGGACCAGGGTGCCCAGCCGCCTTCGAGGACGCCGTGCTACACCATTGGCGAGGTGTCTGACATGACGGGGATTTCGGCATACACCCTGAGGTACTACGACAAGTGTGGGTTCTTCCCGAACCTGTTCCGCGGGAAGAACAAGGCCCGCAGCTTCTCGGACCATGACCTGTCGTGGCTGCACCTGGTAGAGGCGCTGAGGAAAAGCGGGCTGTCTATCGAGGGGATACAGTATTTCGTCCGGCTCAGCCTCCAGGGGGAAAAAAGCCTCCCGGAGCAGTACGCCATCCTGGAGGGCCAGGAGACCGTGTTGGAGTACCAGCTTGCCGAGGTACAGGAAAGCCTCAAGGTCCTGGGGGCCGAGAAGCGCCGCCGGACGCCGGTGCCGGAACAAGAACCGGGCGAAGCCTTGGAGGCGGGCCTTCAAAAACCGTCATTTTCATGACCTAATACTCATGAAAAACCAAAACAGGGTCTTAAAACGGCTCTCAGAGCCTCGAAGGAAAACAGGAAAAAAACACCTCCTGACCAGCATTTCAGCCATGCCCGCCAGGCCACAGGCCTTATCGGCGGCATATAAAAGCATGATAATATATCTTATGTAAAGTCATGAAATAATCGAGTGAAACTTCTGATATACCTATATAATAGGGACAGCACCCCTCAACTGGAAGGCTGCACAGCGCAAGGAGGTCCCTATTATGCTTTGCCCCCGATGTGGAAACGAGATAGCCTCTCCCGAAACGCAAGCGTTCTGCCCGGTATGCGGCCTGTCCCTCTTGTCGCCATCCCCGGCGGCCCCCGCCACCTCTCCTGCGGGCTCTCCCCCCGAGCCCCCGGTCGGCTTCCAGGCGGAAGGCCAGTCCTTCCTCTACAGCCCCTCCCCCCTCGATGCTCAGCAAGATCCCCAGGCACCTTTGCCCGAAGAGCCGGTGCCGACTCCCTACGCAGCTCCCTCCTTCGAGGCGGCGGCAGTTGTGCCTGCTGTCGCTGCGAAGGCTCTCAAGAAGAAGATGGGAACGGGCCGCAAGGTCCTCTTGGGCATCCTCGGCGGCATCCTCGCCCTCGCCCTCGCCTTTGTCGCTGTCAGCGTCATATTAGAGAACAACCGCTCAAAGAACTTCAACCAGGCCATAGAGCTTATGGACGCGGGGCAATACCACGACGCCCTTGAGAAGTTCCGCAGCCTGGGAGACTACGAGTCAGCCGAAAGCCTCGCGGCGCAATGCGAGGACTTCATCGAGTATGAAGAGGCGAAGCGCCTCATGGACGCGGGCGACTACCAAAAGGCCCTGTCGATGTTTTCGGGGCTCTCGGGCTTCGAGGACTCGAAGGCCCTTGCCACGCTGTGCCAGAACAACCTCGACTACCAGCAAGGCACCACCCTGTTCAATGCGGGCAAGTACGCAGACGCCCTTACCTACTTCGAGCCTTTGGCGCGCGAGGACTTCCTCGATGCCAAGGAGATGGTCTCCCAAAGCGAGTACGCTCTGGCAGAGAACCTCTTCACCGAAGGCAGGCGCTACGAGGCCTACCGGGCCTTCACGGCCTTGGGCGACTTCGACGATGCCGCGGCCCGCGCACAGGCCTGCATAGTGCCCGTAACAAACAGCGAAGAGGCCTACCGCAACGAGGCCTTCTCTGCCACCGACTGCGACCTCACCATATCGTCGGGCGCGCTCACGTTCCTGACTTTCATGAAGATATACGAGGGCGATACCTTGGTATCCTCGCTCTTCCTTCTTCCCGGATCGAGCTTGAAGATCTCCCTTCCGGCAAAGTCATACCAGATCAGGGCGGCCTATGGGGAAAACTGGTTCGGTGACGAGGATCTTTTCGGCGACACCGGCAGCTACTTCACGATGGAGTTCGACGAGAACGGGGGTGACACGATGACCCTTGAGGTGGACTACACCTATACCCTCGACCTGCAGGTCTCCGAGGGCGGCAACGTGGGCTCCCGGGGTATCGACCGCGGCGACTTCTAGCGGCCTGATCGGTATTGCCGCCGAGTCTGCGGGCTTGACCAGCACTCTTCCAGCGGGTTTTGGCAAGATTGCGGGTCAAGCCCGCAATGATGTGATGCGGGGTGACAGTGCAGGAGGCGTGACTACGACGCCATGGCGCGACGAGGCGGTGGGCGGAGCCTAAGGCTCAAGCACCTTGCAGTATGCCTCGTAGAGCTCCGGTGCTGCTTTCTTCATGCTGAGGGGCTTGAACTCGCCCTCGCGCACGAAGCAGTGCACGGTCCTGCCCGAGCAGCACGGGTGCTCAGTTTCCGCGTCCTGCCCGGCGCGGTAGACCTCGTAGCCAAAGACGCTCTTGGCCCCGGTCGCCTCGACGAGCCGGGTGCGCACCACCGCGGTTTCGCCATAGCGCAGCGGCGTGGCGTAGTCGCACTCCGCATGCACGACGGGTGACATGAGCCCCTTTTCCTCGAAGAGGTGGTAAGGAAGGCCCAGGGCCTCCAGGAAGTCGGTCCGCCCTATCTCGAACCACACCAGGTAGTTTGCGTGGTAGACGACACCCATCTTGTCGGTTTCGGCATAGCGCACCTTCACGGTGCTCTCAATGACCACAGGAATCCACCTCCGTATCGGGCCGACCTTGAAAGGAAGGCCCGCATAATGCGCGCCTCCTGCCGGCCAATCGTAGAGCAATCGTATACAATAGTAGCGTGAAACCCGAAAGATTGCCACCTGTGAGATGAGGCAGACGTGAAACAAGGCCCCCTAGGCACGCAGAGCGACCGGCGCAACTCCGGCCCTGCCGGCCATACCCCCCTATCGGCGCGGCTTGCGCTCCAGCTTGCGGCGCCCCATACCTGGCCGGCCGCTATCATCCCCGTGCTTTTCGCGGTGGCGCTCGCCGCCAATGCGGGCAGGAGCATCCCGGTGGCACTTGCCGCCGCGCTCCTTGCCATCTGCATCCTCATGCAGGCGACCGCCAACACCTTGAACGACTACTACGACTTCAAGAAGGGCGCCGACAGCCTTGAGAACCAGGAAGACCCGACCGACGCCGTGCTCGTCTACAACAGGGTCGACCCCGCCTCGGCACTGCGCCTGGCCATCGGCTTTCTTATAGCGGCCGCGCTGCTCGGGGCCTATGTGGTCGCGCGCACAGGATGGGTCCCTTTGGCAATCGGCATTATCGGCGCGGGCGTCATCGTTTTGTACTCTGCCGGGAAGACCCCGCTCTCCTACCTCCCGCTCGGCGAGGCGGTAAGCGGCATCGCCATGGGTACCCTCATCCCCCTCGCCTGCTACTATGCGCTGACCTCCCATTTCGTCTACTACGTGGTGCCCTGCTCGCTGCCCCTCGTCATCGGCATCGCCCTCATTATGTTCACGAACAACACCTGCGACATCGAAAAAGACATCGAGGCAGGCCGCCGGACGCTCCCGGTCATCCTGGGGCGCGAGAGGTCGCGCAGCGCCTATCATGCTGTCCTTATCGCCTGGGTAGTCGCTTTGACAATCCTAGCCGCCTGCTTCTTCACCACGGGGCTTTTGCTCGTCCCCTTCATGCTGCTCATCCTCTACCCCGCCCTGCGCGCGCTGTGGGACAACCCCCTCACCCTTGAGGCCCGCACACCCGCCATGTCGCTGTGCCTCACCGCCAACATCGGCCTGGGCGCCTTCTACGTCGCCATCATCCTCTTCTCCACATCCGCCCGCCTGGCCCTGTTCTGACAGGTGAAAGTGCCCGGGGGCACCCCTTGTGCCCCTTTCCGTGTCACGGGTGCCCGGAAGAATTGCCGAGCGCTTTCCGTGAGGCATATTGCATAATTGTAGCAATGTTGCTACAATATAGGCCGTTTAAGGATATGGCGAAAGGAAGGCGGTTGCCATGGCTGCGATGACGGCACGCGAGTTCAATCAGCATACGGGGCGCGCCAAGCTCCTGGCACGCCAGGAGCCGCTTTTCATAACCGAGCGGGGCAGAACCGAATACGTCCTTCTCAGCATCGACGAGTACAATGAGATCAAGGACTCGGGAAAAACGCTGGCAGACCTTGTGCCCGCAGACGAAGGAAGGCACTACGCCCTTGACTTCGACAGGTTCATACCCGGAAGAGACGAATGGATTGAACGCGAGGTCGGGCTCTCATGAGACCGGTACTCCTGGACACCAATGTGGTCAGCGAGCTCAGGAAAAGCAAGAACCGCATCAACCCCCAAGTCCTCAGCTGGGCGCAAGGCCTCGACATCGAGAACAGCTATCTGAGCGTTATCACCCTTTACGAGCTTGAGCGGGGCATCCTGCTCCTTCAGAAGAAAGACCCCCGGCAGTCAGCCGGTTTGGCCGATTGGCTCGATGCCGTCACGGGCAATGAATTCAAGGGCCGGATACTCCCGATAAGCGCAAGCATAGCACGCAGGGCAGCAGCGCTCCAGGCCGAGGACCCCCGGCCCGTGCCCGATGCCTTTATTGCCGCAACCGCCCGAGATCACAACATGGCATTGGCTACACGAAACATCCAGGACTTCCTCAAGACCGGCATCGAGGCGCTCAACCCCTGGGAAGAAGGAAGCCCTTCAGTGATGCTAGCCTGAGCGCGGCAGGCCCCGCCTGGCCGCACACGAAGGCTTCCCTGTCAGGGCGTCCGGAAAGCTCTAGGCCCAAAGGATCTGGGAGACTCCTTTCAGGGGCGTGCGGGAATAGAGGCTCGTGAGCTCCTGGGGGTTTGCGTGCTCGCCGGGGGCGATGAGGCCGGCGAGGGCCGCAATGTGGCCGATAAGCGCCTCAGGCGTCTTGAAGCGTGCCGACAGCGCTTCCATGTCGGCGTCGCGGTTGCGCTTCGAGAGCCGCCTGCCTGTTGTATCGACCAGAAGCGGGACGTGGCAGTACTCGGGCCGCCCGTAGCCAAGGAGCTCTTGGAGGTATATCTGTTGGGGCGTGGAGCCGAGCAGGTCGCAGGCCCGCACGACAGAGCCGATGCCCTGTTCGGCATCGTCCACGACGACTGCAAGCTGGTAGGCATAGTTCCCGTCGCTGCGCTGCACAATGAAGTCGCCGCACTCAGAGGGCAGGTCTTGCGTAAAGGCGCCTTGCAGGCAGTCGGTGAAGGCGATGACCCTGCCAGGCACCGCGAGCCGCAGGGCAGCGCTGCCCTGCGGCAGTTTGTGCGCACGCTCGTCCGCACTCAGGCGGCGGCAGGTTCCCGCATAGACTGGCTTTTCCCCTGCGTGCGGCGCGGAGGCCGCATGGATGTCGGCGCGGGTGCAGAAGCAGGGGTAGGTAAGACCCTGCCGCTCAAGGCGCGACAGGGCCTCTTGGTATGCCTCGACCCGCTCGCTTTGATAGATGGGGCCGATGTCCCAGTGAAGCCCTAGGTACTCGAAGTCCCTTTGGAGGGCGTCAGCGTGCTCGCGCCTTGAGCGCTCGGTGTCAAGGTCCTCGATGCGCAAGACAACCTCTCCCCCGCTGCATCTCGCCTCAAGCCAGGCGACGAGCGCGGCAAGGACGTTTCCCGCATGCATGCGTCCCGTCGGGCTGGGGGCGAAGCGCCCGATGTGCGCGCGGTTACTTTCCCCGGTTGTCCTCGACATACTTCGTCTTTCCGAGGGAGCGCTCGATGCCGCCTGGCTCAACAAGCCTCACTTTGCACGATACGAGCAGGCTTTGCCGCAGCTTGTCGGCAATATGCTTCCTGAAGGCGTCCATTGCGGCAAAGGAGTCGCTGAAGGCCTCGGGCTCGAACTCGGCCAGGACCGTCATGGTGTCGAGCCCGCGCTCGCTGTCGAGCGTTATCCGGTAGTGGGGGCTTAAGCCCCCGATGCCCGCAAGGACGTCGGCGACCTGACTCGGGAACACGTTCGTCCCCCGGATGATGAGCATGTCGTCAGTCCGCGAACGCACCTTCTCCATCCGTGCGTGGGTGCGCCCGCATTCACAGGATTCGCAGGTCACGCGCGTCAGGTCGTGGGTGCGGTAGCGGATGACCGGGAAGGCCTGCTTGTCGAGCGGGGTGAGCACCAGTTCGCCCGCCTCGCCCTCACCGACCGGCTCGCCGCTTTCCGGGTCGACGACCTCCCACAGGAAATGGTCCTCGGCGATATGCTGGTGGTCACGCGAGGAAAGGCACTCCCCCGAGACACCGGGCCCCATGACCTCGGTCAGGCCGTAGTTGTCGGTGCAGGTGATGTGCATCCTGTCTTCGATCTCTTGCTTGAGGGCCGGCGGGCAGGGCTCCCCGCCGAAAAGCCCGACACGCAGGCTTGCGGCGCCCCAGTCAAAGCCCAAGGCCTCCCCCACTTCGCATATGTGCATCGCATAGGAGGGCGTCGCTATCAGCACCGTGCTCTTGTAGTCCTCTATCATCATCAGATGGCGCTCAGTATTGCCAGAGGCCGCCGGAATGACCATGCAGCCAAGCTTCTCAAGCCCGTAGTGGAGGCCGAAGCCGCCGGTGAACATGCCGTAGCCGAAGGCCATCTGCGCACGGTCGCCCGGCATCACCCCGGCCATCTGGGCCAGACGTGCGATGCAGTCGCTCCATACGTCGAGGTCATGGGCGTTGTAGCCGACGACGATAGGCTTCCCGGTCGTCCCGGAAGAGGAATGGAGCCGCAGGACCTGGTCGAGGGGGACTGCGAACAGGCCGAAGGGGTAGGTGTCACGCAGCACCTGCTTGTCGGTGAAGGGCAGCTTTCCCACGTCCTCAAGGCTGCGGATATCTGTCGGGGCCACCCCCTGCTCGTCGAAGCGCGCTCGGTACCAGCCAACCTTCTCGTAGGCCCACTGGACCTGCCTTTGTAACTTCTCGAGTTGCAGGGACCTGATCTCTTCGCGCGAGGCCGTCTCGATTGCAGGCTCGAACAGGGAGGTTGGAACATGGCTTGCCATCTTAGCTCTTTTCTGCGAAGGTCTTTGCGAGGGCCGCCTGCCCGACCACTTCGACCGGCTGGTCAACAAGCAGCGCCTCGAGTGCGGCGGGGTCTTCGACACCGAACACGATAAAGGTCGATGCGAGGGAGTAGCTGTAGACGATGTTGGTCTTGTCCGATATGATGCCGACCACGCGGGCGAGCTCGCCAGGGACGTCATCGAGGCGCACGCACAAGACCTCCGAGAGCGCAACGGCGCTCCCCTCTGCCCGCAAGGCCGCGAGGCCGCGCTGGGGGTCGTCTAAGACGAAACGCACAATGCCGTAGTCGCCCGTGTCGGAGGCGCTGACGCCCCGCACGTCGATGCCCTGTGCCTCGAAGCTGTCGAGGATGCGCCTCAGGTGCCCGGGGCGGCTCTCCAAAAAGACACTTACCTGGGAAATGCTCACGTCCTTCATCCCTTCCTTCAACGGGCTGGCGGTACGCCGCAGCGCGCGGGTCCTGCTCGGGGCCCTCTGAAACAAAGCCTATGATAGTGTCGCCTTGCCGCCCTCATCGCTGTCGTAGGCGAGGCCCGCACGGAAGGCCGCGATGTTCATCGCGGTAAAGCGGGCGGGAACCCGTTTTTCTATCTGCCTCTCCCACAGGGTCTCGTCCATGCCCAAATCCTTCGCCAAAGCCCCCAGCAAGACGATGTTGCTGCACTTCGCATTGCCGAGCCCTTCTGCGACCCTTGTGGCCGACACCAGGCGCGCGCCGAGGCCTTTGAGCGTGGAGGCCGCCTCCGAGGGCATGGCGACCTTGCCCGTCAGGGCGGTAAGGGGCCTGATGGTCTCATCGTTCACCAGGAGGTCCCCCCCTGCCTTGAGGAAAGGGAGGTTGCGCAGGGCCTCGGTCGTCTCGAAGGCGATGATGTGGTCGGCACAACCCGGATCGGTTACCATCGACGCAACTGAGCTGCCGAAACGCACGACTGTCGTCACCGCGCCGCCGCGCTGTGCCATGCCGTGGACCTCGGAGAGCTTTACCTGGTAGCCGGCCTCCTGGGCCGTGCGTGCAAGCAGGTCTGCCGCGAGTATCGTCCCCTGCCCGCCGACGCCGCAGAGCAGCACCGTTACCGGCGTCGCGCCTGCCCCGCCAAGGTCTTGGGCGAGGCCGCGCGTCCCGGCCCTTGCAGTATAGGTCTGAGAAAGAGTCATGCGCCCTCCCCTTCCTCTTCGACATCTTTCTGTATCGCCGAGAAGGCGCAGTATTGCTCGCACTGCCCGCAGCCGACACAAAGCCCCCTGTCAATGCGTGCCTGGCCGGCCTGCTCGTCGCGCGAGATGGCCGGGCAGCCCAGCGAGGTGCAGACCCCGCAGTCGGTGCAGGAGCCGTCGACGTGCACCGGCGTCCCCTGCGCCTTTTCGACGAGCACACAGGGTGCCTTGAATATCAGCACGCTGAGCGCGTCATGTGCGACAGCTTCCTTGAGGGAGGTGCGCACCGCCCTCATGTCGAAGGGGTCGACCGTGTGGACATCTGCGATGCCCAAGGCACCCACGACCGCCTCAAGGTCGAGCTCGCGGGTAGGGCGGCCCTGGAGCGTCTCGCCGTTGAAGGGGTTTCCCTGGCGGCCGGTCATGGCCGTCGTGCGGTTGTCGAGGATGGCCACCGTGCCTGTGCCCTGGTTGTAGGCGGTGTTCATGAGCGAGGAGAGCCCGGAGTGCGCAAAGGTGGAGTCCCCTATCACCCCGACGACGGGACGCCGGCCCGGCGTCCCGGCGAAGGCCAGCTCGAAGCCGTGCGCCATGGAGATGGACGCCCCCATGTCGACGCAGGTGTCCATGGCAGACAGCGGCGGGAAGGCCCCGAGGGTGTAGCAGCCGATGTCGCCGGCGACGATCGCCTTTATCCGTGCAAGCTCCTTGAACACCAGGCGGTGCGGGCATCCCGGGCACAGCGCCGGCGGCCTTGTGGGAAGCCCCGCAGGTGCCTCGAGCGCTTGGGCGGGGGCGGCCCCGAAGGCCTGGCAGATAATCTGGGGGGTCAGCTCCCCGGCAGGCGGAAGCTGGTTCGGCGGCTCGCTTACCGCGATACCTAAGGCCTTGACCTGGCTTGAGAGGTAGTCGGAGGCCTCCTCGATCACATAGAGCGCCTCGACTGCGTCGGCAAAACGCTTCAGGGCCGCTGCCGGCAGGGGCCAGGCAACCCCGAGCTTGAACACGCTTGCGTCGGGGAAGGCCTCGACGACATGCTGGTAGGACGCGCCCGCGCACACGATGCCCCGGGCAGGGTCTCTCAGGAAGGCCTCGTTGTAGGGGCAGGACTCGACCCATTCTTGCAAGGAGGCCACCCGCATGTCCTGGACTTCCCGGCGCAGCTTCGCAAAGACCGGCATCATGACCCATTTCGCAGGGTCGGTGGCGTAGTCCTTGGGCGCAGGCTCGACCCGCCCGCCGGTTTCGACCAGGGTCTTTGCATGCGAGATGCGCACTGTCGAACGGACCATGAAGGGGACGTCGAAACGCTCCGAGAGCCCGAAGGCGTCCCGGGTGAAGGCGAGGGCCTCCTGTGAGTCGGCAGGCTCCATCATCGGGATGCGTGCGGCAAGGGCATAGAAGCGGGAGTCCTGCTCGTTTTGGGACGAGTGCATGCCGGGGTCGTCGGCCGCAAGGATGACCAGCCCCCCGTTGACACCTGTGTAAGAGGCCGTGAAAAGGGGGTCGGCCGCGACGTTGACCCCCACGTGCTTCATGGTCGCAAGGACGCGCAGGCCGCCCGCGCAGGCCCCGATGCCGACCTCGAGGGCGACCTTTTCGTTGGGGCACCACTCGGCGTAGACCCCTTCCTTGGAGGCGAAGCTCTCCATGGCCTCGGTCGAGGGTGTGCCCGGATAGGCCACCCCTATCGTTGCGCCTGCCTCCCAGGCCCCCTGTGCTATCGCCTCGTTTCCCGATAATAACTCAGTCATGCCCTTGCCCTCACTTCGCGTTGCTCTCCTGGTACAAGAGGCAGAATGCCCCTATCTGGACGATGTCGCCCTCGCACAGGCGTGCCTTGTTGACGTTTTTATTGTTTATCCACACGCCGTTGAAGGAATTGCAGTCGCTGATGCTGAAGCCGTCCGGTACCTGCGAGATCAAGGCGTGGTCACGCGAGACCGTCATGTCGTTGAGGAATATGTTGCACTGGGGGCTTCGCCCCACCGAGTACGACCCCTTTTCCAGGTGGAAGGTCATCTCTATCTGGGGGCCGCGGACGATACGCAGGGTTGCGCTCGTCGGCCGCCGGTCGGCTGTGGGGACTATCTCGCCCTCGGCCAGGTCGAAGGGCTTGAAGCTTTGCGTGGACTCAAGGAACTTGAAGCCGCAGGTCGTACACACACTCTCGTCGGCCTCAAGGGGGCTGTCGCATATCGGGCAGTGCTCGCTCATGGCAATCCTCCTGTCTGGAAACCCCTGCTTACAGAAAACAAGGGCCCCTTGATGGTATCACGGCGCACCTGCGCCGACGCAACAAAGCCCGAAGAAAACGCAGGCAAGCTCACGAGGCGCCTCCCCGGGGATTGAGCAGGGGCGTCTGGTTGACAAGCACCGAATAGGCGACCGTCCTCTGTCCCGAGAAGCCGCGCAGGAGGCGGTCCCACCATATCCGGATGCCCTCGATGAAGCCGGGTGCCTTGACCTCCTCGCAGGCGACCATGTCGACGGTCACCAGCACGTCGTTTCTCTGCTTGAAGGTGATGGTGCCGACCTTGTCGCCGATGCGCACGTTCCCCCGCACCGTGTCGTACTCGACCGTCTGGTTGATGTTGCCGTTCAGGTCGAAGACCGGCACCCTCTGGTTGGGGTCGCTGAGGGTTGCCTTGACGGTTTGGTCGATCCAGTCGGCATGTGCGACCTCGGCGACGACGGGCACCGAGACCAGTTCCCCGTCCCGGTATATCTCCACATGTTGGTCGCTGTGCGCGAGCGGGTATTCTATGTTGTGGTCGTAGACCCACTGCAGGAGTATCTGGGCATCGACGAAGCGCTGGTCGGCATCTGAGGAAAAGAGCACGATGGCATAGTATTCCTGCCCGTCCCGGTTCGCCGCGCCGGCAAAGGAGGGACCCGCGAGGTCGGTGAAGCCGGTCTTCACGCCGCAGGCCCCCTCGAAGGCCCCGAGCATCTGGTCGGTGCTCTCAAGTTTGAGGGTCTCGTCGCTGCCGTCCTCGCGCGTTACCGTTATCTCTACCTGGGCGGTTGCCACGATGGCCCGGAAGGACTCGTCCTGCATGGCGAGCTTCACCATGTGCGCGACATCGATGGCGCAGCTGCGCTGGTCGCCCTCGAAGCCGTTGTCGTCAAGTCCGTGGGGGTTCTCGAAATAGGTGTCGTGCAGGCCCATCTCGGTCGCCTTGGCATTCATCCGGTCGACGAAGGCCTGCTCAGCATCGGCCCCCGTCGTGCTACCCTTGGAGATGATGCCCCCCACGCACTCGGCGATGGCCGTGGCGGCGTCGTTCCCCGAAGAGAGCAGCAGGGCCCACAGCGCGGCCTCAAGGGTCAGCAGGTCGCCCTCCAGAAGGGATGCCGACGACTCGCCTGTAAATGCCGCCCGCTCGCTTACCGTGACGATTGTGTCCTTGGGCGCATGCTCCAAGGCGACGAGGGCCGTCATCACCTTCGTGATCGAGGCGATCTGCGCGGACTGGGTGGCCTCCCTCTCGAAGAAGACCGTGCCGTCCTTTGCCATGACGACGGCGTATTCCGCGTCGATGCTCGGGCAGTCCGCGACCGAGAGGCCGCGGGAGTCGACCGTAAGCCCCAAGATGACGTCGGCCTTGCGCACGTCGGCACAGGCAGGCGAGGCGCCCGGCACGCTGAGGCAGGCCGCAAAAACGAAGGCAAGGAGGCCCGCGGCGAGGCGCCGGGGCCACAGGCCCGCCCTCCCCCGGCACTTTCGGGGCGCCCGGGGCCCGCACTCAGCCGAGCCCATGGATTTCCTCGTCTGTGACAAGCCGCCAGCCTGCCTCGGCAAGCCTGCGCTCGACAGCCCCATCGCTCACCTTGAGCGCGTTGAGCGCGAAGTCGGCGCTGATGGAAAAACAGTAGGCGTATTCTACGTTGACCCCTTCCTTGTCGAGGAATTCGAGCAGGTCGGCAAGGCCTCCCGAGCGGTTCGGCACCTGTACCCCCAGCACCGAGGTCACGCTTGCGCGGAAGCCTTCGTCGCGCAGGGTGCTGGCAGCCGCCTCGGGGCGGTCGCAGAAGACTCGCAGGACGCCGAAGTCCTCGGTATCGGCGAGGAGGAGGGCGGACATGTTGATGCCCGCGTCGGCAATAGACCGGCATACCCCGGCGAGGCGGCCCTTGTGGTTCTCAAGGAACACGGTCAGCTGAGAAATCATCCCTGTCTCCCTTCACGCAGGTCGACGATGCGCTTCGCCTTGCCTTCGCTGCGCGCTATCGTCTTCGGCTCGACTATCTTCACGTCGATGGCGACCTGAAGGTTGCTCTTGAGCTCGCGGGATATCTCCTTCTTCAAGGCCTCAAGCCGCCTGACTTCGTCGAAGGGGAAGTCGGCGACGGTCTCAACCTGAAGCTCGACACGGTCGAGCGGTCCTTTGCTGGTAAGTATTATCTGGTATTGGGCCGTAATGTCGGTAAACTGCGTGATGACTTCCTCTATCTGGGAGGGGAACACGTTCACGCCCCGGATAATGAGCATGTCGTCGGTCCTTCCGGCGATTCGGTCGATACGGCGGAAGGTGCGTCCGCACGCACAGGCACCCTCGATGATGCGGGTGATGTCGCGGGTGCGGTAGCGGATGAGCGGCGAGGCCTGCTTCGTCAGGGTGGTGAACACCGCCTCCCCCCACTGGCCGTCTGCGACAGGATTGAGGGTTTCGGGATCGACGACCTCGACGATGAAGTGGTCCTCGCAGACGTGGAGGCCTTGCTGGCAGCCGCACTCGCAGGCCACTCCCGGGCCCATGACCTCGGAAAGCCCGTAGATATCGTGCACCCGCGCCCCGAGCTTTTCCTCTATCTCGCGGCGCATCCCCTCCGAGCAGGGCTCTGCGCCGAGTATCGCAGCCGAGACCTTGAAGTCCTTCGCCGGGTCGAAGCCCTCTTCGCGTGCGCTCTCGGCGATGTGCAGGGCATAGGACGGCGTGCAGCACAGGATGTCGGAGGCGAAGTCGTGCATAAGCTGTATCTGCCGACGTGTGTTGCCGGAGGACAGGGGGATAACGGTGCAGCCGAGGGCTTCTCCCCCCTGGTGCGCGCCAAGCCCGCCGGTGAAGAGCCCGTAACCATAGGCGACCTGCACGATGCTGTCTGCGCTTCCTCCTGCCGCCACGAGGAAGCGTGCGAAGCAGTCTGCCCAGTTTTCCAGGTCTTGTGAGGTGTAGCCGACAACGGTTGCGTTCCCCGTCGTTCCAGAGGAAGCGTGGATGCGCACCACTTCGGCATTGGGAACGGCGAACATCTCGAAGGGGTAGGCGTCCCTTAAATCTTGCTTGACTGTAAAAGGGAGCCGGGTGATGTCTTCGAGGCCCTTGATGTCGTCGGGAGAGACGCCGGCGCCGTCGAAGGCTTTTCGATAAAAGGGGATGCGCTCATAGACATAGGAGGCAAGCCTTTTCAGGCGCTCGCCCTGAAGGGAGCACAGGTCCTTTCGTGCCATAGTCTCTATCTCGGGCTGGTAATACACGGGTATTCCTTTCACCAGTCTTCAGGCGGTCGGTTTTTGCTGCATTTTATCATACCATGAAAGCGTGCTGGTTCTCAGGCACCGGGGGCCGGGGTGTTCGGGCCCACGAGGATGACCTCGTCTATAGGCGGGTAGACTGACACGAAGGAGTCTTGCAACAAGAGGTTGCCCTCCCTGTCGGTGACCGTCCGGACTATGCTGACGCTTGAGCCGTCCTCGCCCGGTGTCTTTATGTAGTAGCTTCCCTCGGCCATGGTCTCGTCGACGACCCTCTTCGTCTTGAACTTCTCCCCCTCAGACCAGCCGCCCTCCAGCGTGGTCACCTGGTACCCCGGGTCAACACCGTAGAGCCCTGCCGTGACGGTCGAGTCGGTATAGCTCATGACGAGCAGCACGTCAGAGGGAGAATCGTTCTTCCAGCGCAGGTCGAGGTCCGGCCAGCTGACTGCTGCATCGCGGCCCTCCGGGTAGGCCGGCATGTACAGGGTGTGGTTGTGCCGGCGTACAATCGGGAAGCCCGAGTCGTACACGGCGTTGAAAACCGTCGTTGCCACCTGGCAGATGCCGCCGCCTATCTCGTCGACTATCTCCCCGTCGACGATGGCTCCGGCCCCCCGAAAGCCCGCGCCTTCGTTGCAGTCGCCGGCGGTGTCGTTGAAGGACCATATCCCGCCGTCCCGCTCGACGATGGAGTGGTTGAGCATGGTGGCCGCGAGGTGGATATTGTGGTTGCGCTCGGTCGCATAGGTCGTGTACTCGGTCGTGAACTCCGCGATGCGTGCAATGACCCCGTAGTCGAGGGCCTCTTCAAAGCCCATCTTGCTCGGCAGGGGGACGGAGGCTACCGTGACCCTCGGCTGGCTGACGACATGGGTGTCTGCGGCAAAGATGTAGGCACTCAGGGACTTGAGGGCCTCTTCGGTCAAAGGCATGGTGCCGGGGGTGTCGAGCTTGACTATCGGCATGTTGCGCTCCATGACAAAACGGACCCGAGTCTCCTGGTCGCCGTAGTCGGCCGATATCTTGTCCAGCAGCGTTTCCCGGGCCAACTTGTAGTCAAGGTAGGGCACAAGCCTCCAGTCCCTCCCCGAAGGCTCGATGTCCGTTGCCACCCATGTCCCCAAGGTGGCCTTGTCGGCATCAAGCACGCCGTTTTCGGCAGTGAAGTAGGCGCCGAGGCCGATTGCGTCGTTCACCTTGTCGCAGACCTCCTGTGCCATCTCATGGGTGACTTGGAGCGGTGCATAGTGCGCCTCGGCGACGAAGCCCGGGTCCTCTTCCTCGGAAAGGAAGAAGGCAGAGTCGAGGGCACGCCGGAAGTCGTCCCTATCGACGATGTGCCCGTCATGCCCGTCGCTCACGTAGGCTGTGCCCTCCTCCACCACGATGCCGAAGTTCACCCGGGGCTCGCCGATGGTCAGGTCGATGTCATGGGCCAGGGCGTCGAAGGCGTCCTGGTTGTAGCGCGCGCGCGGTTCTATGCGGCTGCCGAAAGCAAGGGCTTGCAGGCGCCGGATTATCCCCCCGTCTTTCCTGCCGCAGGCCAGGGCATCTGCTACGAGGCCCTCGGTGTCGAATGTGGCGACAAGGCTGATGGCATCGGCCTGCCACACGAGCCGGTGTGGTCGGGCCTCTTCTGGAGGGATATTCTCATCGGAGAAATACTCTTCTGTGATGCGTAGCGACTCTTCGGGGTCAAGGCTGGCCTCCTCGCTTGCGAAGACCAAGACCCGCGTGTCCACGAGGCGTGGGACAAAGGCGGCCTCCATCAGGTCCCGGGCCTCTTCGGCCGTCTTGCCTCCCAGGTCGACCTCGCCGACGCTGATGCCGGGATACACCTTCCCCCGGTTCATTGCCCAGTCGACCGTGCCGCCGACAAGCACGAGCACAAGGGCAACACCTGCCACGACTAGGGGCTTCGCTATCCCCCTTTTCGGAAGGTCGTCCCTGCGCAAGGCAGGGGAAAGACCAAGGCCCCTGTGTTTTTTGGGGACGTCCTTCGTCCAGAGGGATACGGCGAAGGGCTCAGGGTCGCTGCGGGCGCCCCGCCTGGAATAGGAGGCCGTCCCCCGTGCCGGCTTGCTCACGTGTCCGCCCCACCTGCCTTTGCAGTCTCTGCCAATACCCTGTGGTACCCGGTGTATATGTAGTAGGCAGCAACGGCCACGCCGAGGATGAGGCCTATGTAGATGAACCAGATGCCCCACGAGACCAAGGCATGGTTGAAGCCCGGCAACCAGGAAATGTCGCAAAGACCCAGGCCCGGAAGGAGGGGCCAGTTCAAGAGCAGCCCGGCAAAGCCTATCATGAGGCAGGCGGTGGTCACCTTGCCTACATAGACGACCGGTATCCGCAACTGGTAGCGCGAAAGGACGTACCAGCCTAATGCCAGGAGGGAGCCGTCGCGGATGATGACGACGACGACCATCCAAAGAGGAAGGCGGTCTATCATCACGAGGCCTAAGACCCCCGAGATCATGAGGATGCGGTCGACGACGGGGTCGAGGAGCTGCCCGAGCCTTGAGACCGACTGGGTAAGGCGCGCGACATAGCCGTCGAGCCAGTCGGTACCGGCGGACAGGGCGAAGGCCAGTGCCGCGAAGATGTCATAGCCCTTAAGGAGCAGCACTAAAAAGACAGGTATCAGGGCAAGGCGGACAAGGGAGATGAGGTTCGGTATGGTAAGTATCTTGTTGGTGGCAGGCACGTCACTACCGGCCCCTTGACCGGCAGCTTTCTTGAGACGCGTCTTATCCCCCTCCCTTGAGGTCTGCACTGGTGCCTGCTTTCCTTTCTCCCGTGAGCCTGCACTCGTTTATGCAAGGTTCATTTATACCATATAAAACAAAACCGGGCACGCCAAAGGCACCCGGTTTACAGAGGTTTTGCGAATATATGCCTTAGGCGCGTGCGGTTTTTGGAGCTTCGGCAGGGTCGTCCTTCGCTTTCTGCGCCTCACGTGCGGCTTTGGCCTCAAGCGCGGCCTTCACCCGGGCGGCCTTCTCGGCCTCTTTTGCTGCCTGGGCTTCTTCGGCGGCCTCGTCAAGCTCTTCTGCGGGCTTCTCGAAGACCTCGATGGACTTTGCCGTGGCCGCAGGCGCATAGCTTGGCTCCATAAAGAGGCAGTCCTTGGGGCACTCTGCTATGCAGTAGCCGCACTGCACGCAGCGGAAGCGGTCGATTTCCCAGATCCTGGCGGGCTTGTCAACCGTGATTGCCGAGGTCGTGCAGCGCTTCATGCAGATGCCGCACAAGATGCAGACCTGCATGTCTATCGCGACATGGCCCTTGAGGCCGACAGGCACGAAGCGTGTTTGGGCCGGATATTGGATGGTCTCGGGCTTCTTGAACATCGACCCGAGCGTCATCTTCCCTAGATTGAAGCTTCCCATCGCCATCCTACCTTTCCGTACAGCTGATGCAGGGGTCGATCGTCAGCACGATCATGTTCACGTCAGCGAGGTCGCAGCCGGCCAGGGCCGTTGTCATGCCAGCTATGTTTTGGGAGGTGGGAGTCCTCATGCGCATGCGCTCAAGGTATTTCGTGCCGTTTCCGCGGGCATAGTAGTAGCACTCGCCGCGGGGCTGTTCGAGCACGCTTGCAGCCTCGGCGCCGTCGGCAGGCGCCCCCTTCATCTCGACGGCTACCTCTCCTGCGGGGATCTTGCCTATCAGCTCATTGACGATCTCTATCGACTGCAAGACCTCAAGCGCACGCACCTTCACCCGCGCGTAACAGTCCCCCTGTGTGTCGAGTATAGGCTCGAAGCCGTCCAGTTCACCATAGGCGCCGTTGCCGAATATGCGGATGTCGTTGTTGACGTTCGAGGCGCGGGCGAAGGGGCCGACCATGCACTGGGAGCGCGCGGCCTCCTCGTCGATGACGCCGACGCCCACCGTCCGGTTCTTGACCGAGTAGTCGTTGAGGAAGGTCTTGCATATCTGGCCGTACTCGCCCTTGATGCCGTTGAGCGTGTCCTGTATCTTCCTGAACATGTCGTCGGTGATGTCGCGTGCGACGCCGCCCACCTTCACGACCGAGAGGATGACGCGCCCGCCGGTCGTCGCCTCGAAGAGGTCCAAGACGCGCTCGCGCAGACGCCAGCAGTGCATGAAGAGGCTCTCGAAGCCGAAGGCGTCGGCCGCAAGGCCCATCCACAAAAGGTGCGAGTGTATCCGCGACATCTCGTGCCAGATGACGCGCAGGTACTCAGCGCGCTTGGGCACCTCGACCTGCATAAGCTGCTCCACCGTCTCGGCATAACCGAGGGAGTGCCCGAAGGCGCATATCCCGCAGATGCGCTCGGCGACGTAGATGAACTGGTTGAAGTCGCGGGTCTCGACAAGTTTCTCAAGCCCGCGGTGGACGAACCCTATCTGGGGGATGGCCTCGATGACCGTCTCGTCCTCGACCACCAGGTCGAGGTGAAGCGGCTCGGGCAGTACCGGGTGCTGGGGCCCGAAGGGGATTACGGATGCCTTTCCCATGTCACTCACCTTCCTTCTGGGTCTTCCCGGCGCTGGCGCCGCCCTTGGCGGGCCTGGGGACGTTGGCGGCGGGCGCCGCATTCTTTGCCCTGGCGGGTCTGGCGGACTTCGCGGCCTCAGGGGTGCTTCCCCCCGTGGCTCCCTTGGCCTCTTTGGCGGCCTTCGCGGCAGCTATCTTCGCCGCCTTCTCGCGTGCCTCCTTCTGGGCTGGGGATATGACCGTCATAGGCTCGCTTTGCGAGACCGCGTAGAACTTCCCGGCGAAGTCGATGGCGATGTCCGTCACCTGGACGCCGAAGAGGTCGTGCGCCTCGTTCTCGAAGACGAAGGCGTTCAAGAAGCTCTCGCTGATGGAGGGGATCTCCATTCCCCCTTTGACGTCTTTTATCGTGTAGTTCTCCAAGGCGTCGTCCTTCATGAAGGAATAGATGAGGTCGGTCCCCTTCTCCGTCCGCACGCACAGCATCTGCACGAGGCGCCAGCCTTCGTCTTTGCGGGAGCGCGCACAGGAGGGCAGGTCTTTGACGGCAAGGGGGAGGAAGGAAACGTTCAGGCTCATGGTCCTCACGCCCCTTTCTTCTGCGCTTTGTTCTGCGCTTTGAGTGCCTGGGCCTTTTCGTCCAAGACGCCCAAGCCGGCTACGACGGCGTCGATGATGGCCTCGGGGCGCACGGCGCACCCGGGTGCGTAGACGTCTACCGGGATTGCCTGGTCCACGCCGCCGATGACGTTGTAGCAGTCATGGAAGATACCGGCCGAGCAGGCGCATACGCCGCAGGCAACAACGACCTTCGGCTCCACCATCTGCTCGTATATCTCCTTGATAACGCCGATGTTCTGCTCGTTGACGCTTCCGGTGACTAAGAAGATGTCGGCATGCTTGGGGTTTCCTGTGTTGATGATGCCGAAGCGTTCCACGTCATATCCCGGGCAGAGTGCGGCCAAGACCTCTATGTCGCAGCCGTTGCAGCTTGAGGCGTCATAGTGGATGACCCACGGCGACTTCGTTATGTAAGACATGAGCATCCCTCCTTTACAGATACGTGAGAAGCACGATATTGATACCGCCGGCTATGATGGTGACCAGCCACGACCACTTGAGCATGGCCTGCCATTTCACCCGTGCGAAATTGTTGTCGATGACTATTTCGAGGAAGTACACGAACAGCGCGACCGCGACCGCGGCCAAAATCGAGAGGGGGTTCGCCCAGAGGAAGAACATGCCTACCCATCCGAGGAACAAGACGTTCTCGCACCAGTGCATGACCTCGACCTTTGCCAGGGTCGGCCCGCTCATCTCGGTCGTGATGCCCTTGACTATCTCTTGGTGCGCGTGGTGCGAGTAGGACAGGTCGAAGGGCGACTTGCGCAGCTTGATGGTCAGCACGAACAGGAAGCCTATGAATAGGAGCCCTGTCGTCGCGATGGCCGGGACAGGTGCCCCAAGCGCGGCAGCGACGTCGAAGGAGCCGATTGCCATATAGAAGCCCACGGCAACGAGCAGCACCATGGGCTCGTAGGCCAGTACCTGGAGGATCTCGCGGTTGGCGCCGACCTCCGCATAGGGGGAGCGCGTCGAGTAGGCCGCCACGATGAAGAACAGCGCCGCCAGGGTGATGACGAAGACCGACATGAGCACCGACCCGCCGCTGAAGAAGATGCCGCCGGCAAGCAGGGTGAAGAAGAGCGCACAGGAGATGTAGAGGCCTTCCGAGGCGTTCACGCTCACCCGGTCCTTCTCAAGGAGCTTTCGGACGTCGTAATAGGGTTGGAGCAAGGGAGGCCCTACCCTGCCTTGCATGCGTGCGCTTATCTTGCGGTCGATGCCGGCAAGCAGGCAGCCGAGAAGCGGTGCGGCCACGGTGAAGGCGATGGTTCCGATGACTACCGCCACGATACTCATACCATCCACAGCAATCCCCCCTTCCTAGAACATCCCCAGCAGCGAGGCTACCGAGGCTAGAAACGCTACGACGATTATCAAGGCAGTACAGACCGTCCCGATGCCCGAGATGGCCTGCTCGCCGAAGATGTGCTCCATGTACCAGTTCCGCGCGGTGGCCGCCGTCTCTTTCGAGAGCGAGTTCGAGAAGGTGCGGCCCTCGTTGTCGACGCTGATGCCGGACAGGTAGACCTCGGCCTTCTTCGCCTTGCCCTTGCCGAGCCCCGCGAAGAGGACGACTACGACAAAGGCGGTCGCGACGCTTGCGATGACGAGGTTGCCGTCTGCGATGCCGCGCGAGAAGGTGCCGAAGACCGTTGCGATATAGGGCTCGATCACATACAGCGAGATGAAGGGCAGACCGACGCAGCAGGCGACGACCAGCACCACCATGAGGAGGATGGAGACCCATTCGCTGCGGTGCACGGTCTGCTCGTCGTTCTCGGGGCTGCCGGCGATGCCGGCCAGCTTGCCGAGCCACTTCCCCCAGAACATGAAGGTTGCCGCCGAGCCGAAGACCAGAAGGATGATGAGGGTGACCTGCTTCGTGTCGACGAAGGACACGAGCGTGGCCCACTTGGCTATCAGCATGCCGAAGGGTGCGATGAACATGCACATGATGCCGAGCATCATGTAGCGGGCCAGCTGCGGCATACGCTCGAAGAGCAGGTCCATGTCCTCGATGTCGCGCGAGCCGATGTGGTGCTCCGCCGTGCCCACGCACAGGAAGAGCAGCGACTTTGCAATGGCGTGGAAGATGATGAGGAAGGCGGCGGCCCATATCGCCTCAGGGGTGCCCACGCCTGCACAGGCGACTATAAGCCCGAGGTTGGCGACGGTGGAGTAGGCCAAGACCCGCTTGGCGTTGGACTGCGAGATGGCCATGAAGGAGCAGAAGGTGAAGGTGACCCCTCCCACGAGGATGACCATGACGCTCGGGACGAAGGACACTGCGAAGATAGGCGCCAGCTTGACCAGCAGAAAGACGCCGGCCTTCACCATGGTGGAGGAATGGAGCAGGGCGCTCGTCGGCGTCGGCGCGACCATCGCGCCGAGCAGCCAGCTCTGGAAGGGCATCTGCGCGGCCTTCGTGATGCCCGCAAAGGCCAGACAGATTACCGGGAGCGTGGCGAGGCCGGGGTTGGCCGCACCTGCGGCAATGAACTCGGCGAAGGACAGCGTGTGGAAGTTCACCGCGATAAAGAAGAGCGCAGCCGTGAAGCCGATGCCCCCCAGGAGGTTCATGACTATCTGTCGGAAAGCGTTTTTAATGGCCTCGTCTGTCCTGGTGTAGCCGATAAGCAAGAACGAGCAGATGGTGGTTATCTCCCATGCGGTGAAGAGCCACAGCATGTTGTTCGAGAATACCACGCCGAACATCGCTGAAAGGAACAGGAACATCAGCGCGAAGAAGACCGGGCGCCGGTCGGGCGCGTCTGCGTGCTCAGCCTGGAAGTCTTCCATGTAGCCGAGGGCATACAGGCAGATGCCCGAGCCTATCACGCCGATGACAAGCGCCATGAGCAGGGACAGCGAATCGAGGTAGAGGCCCGAGGCGACCGCGATGCCGTGCGAGAACCCGAACTCGAACACGAGCGCCGCAGCGACCTGCACGAGCGCGAGCACCCCGGCTAAGATATTCCTGTAGCGCACCGCGTACACGAGGATGCATATCGCTATGATGATGCCGATGGCGCTGCAGATGTAGTCGATGACCGGGGACGACAGGCTTATGAAGCTGTCTTTCCCGAAGTAAACGACCGTTAGAGCGATGGATGCAAAAGCGATAGTGGCAGCCGCTATGCTGGCGATCACATTCCTCGCCTGGTTGTTCTTGACGCACAAGAGCACCAAGGCAACAACGAGCGGGAAAAGGATCAAGAACCCTATCATACCCACGTGGCTTCCCTCCTTGTCTGACAAACCTCTGTCTCACAACCTCACAACAAAAAGCGACCCCTGCCGCTTCCCCACTACTTTAGCAAAGGATTAATTGCTATTGTTGAAGTTACAATATGCGCGGGGCCTTTATTCGGTAAATGGGGGCACCGGGGGAAAGCAGCTGCATGAAGAGTGGCAATCGTGGAGGCAGGGCGGGGGCGCAGTGCCGCCTTGTGCATGTCAGGAGGTCTTCTGCGTCGGGAGCAGGTGCACGTTCAGGTCGACGTCGCCGTAGATGCCGTCGACAAAGCCGCTGTTCGAGTACTGCCACACGGCGAAGGAGAAGGGGGCGTCCGGTGCCGATATGTCGTATTCCGCGAGCCAGATGTCGTAGGCCTCGAGGAAATCGTCCTCAAAGCGGGAAAGGTCGCGCTTGTTGCCATAGATCATCGGGATGTACCCGGCGGCCTCTATGCGGTCACAGAAGGCCTTGGCGTTCTTTCCCAGCTGCTTCTTCGAGAGGTTGTTGGCGCGGGCCTGCGGGTCGTTTATGGGCTCGTGGTCGAAGGCGACCGGATAGTCGAGCGCGGCGCCTGCGAGGCTTTCGATGACGAAGTCCGCCTCCGCAATGGCCTCTTGCTCGTTTATCGCCTGGGAGAAGAAGTAGGCTCCGACGAGGATCCCCTCTTCACGGGCGCCCTTGATGTTTTCTTCGAAGAACTCGTCCAGGTAGAGGTCGCCTTGGGAAAACCCGCGGTTGCCCACCCGGATCATCGCAAAGTCGATGCCGTCGGCAGCAACGCTCTCCCAGTCGATGGCACCTTGGTAGCTGGAGACATCGATGCCTGTGCGGGAGGCCAGGGCCTCTTCCCTCTGGTAGAAGAAGCGCCCGTCCTTGTAGCTGAGCCTTGGCCAGTCCGAGGTCGCCCGAAAGGCAGGCTCCTGTAAGGTCGTCGACACCCCACCCTGTCCCGGCTCGTCCTGTTTCTGGGCATTCGCACGGAGGGTACAGGTGCCAAGCAACAAGAGCACCGCAAGGAGGAGCACTGCTGCCAAAAGCCCCCATTGCCTCAAGGAGAGATGAACCCTGTCCATTTCCATCCTTTCCAGGGAAAGAAAACACCACCACGCTTCATCATCTTACAGTATAAAGCAAGCAAGGGCGCACGTCACCCCACGTTTTGTGGAAAATGTGCTTTAATTGTGCTTTATGGGGGACCGGTTGAGATGCCGGTCAGGTCGAAGGGCGGGATGAAGCTCTCTTCGGCGGTGCCGCCCTCCTGCATGAAGCTGCTCCCAGGGCGCCGTGCCTCAAGCCCAACCCCGCTTTTCCAACTCATCGAGGACCCGCATGCTTCCGGCGGCATCGGTATGGCCGCCCAACGAGGTCTGCCGCAGCTCGTTTCTGTGGGGACTGGGGTTGACGTCGAACAGGGGGGACAGCCGCCAGCCGCCCTTTTCGTACAGGAACCCGTGATTGCGCAAGTGGTCGTCGGTGTTGTGTATCTCGATGGTATAGCGAATGCGCCTCAACAGCTCTGCGGTATCGCGCTTGGGCTGGGACCCGAAACGCGAAATGAAGTCTATGATCTCCAGGTAGTCGCGCTGCTCGCCGTCTCCTGCGCCCAGAGCGGTCATGGCGCTTATATAGGGCACACGCTCGCAACTCCCCTCGGCAAGAACCCGGTCGAAGCGCCTGACAAGGAGCACGGGGTCGCCGCCGACCCGCAACAGCTCACATTCCGGGACATCCATGCCCTGCCTCCTTGCGCCTTGCAAGGCCTTGTACTCGGCAGAGATCACGTCCTCCTGGTCGCCTCTGTGCGGGAACTTGGCAAGGTAGAGGAATCCCCCCTTCTCTACAACGGCCTTCGGACGCGCGCCGCCAAGGGAGCCGGACCCGGCCTCAAGAAGAAGCTTTACGGCCTCGTTGCCCGCCGAGGGGCTGTCGATTGCCCTGGTGGCATCCAGGAGCTCCGGCAAGGCAAGAAGCTTGGGAACCTTGGCGTCGGGGTATTGGAAGGTGTCGGCCTCCCCTGTCTTGAACCGCAGGGATCCCTGGCGGGCAATGTCGCTGACCCCGAGCAGGTAGTCGAGGTTGTTGAGCTTGCGGCCCGGATACCGCCTGTTGATGAGGTTCCTTCCCCAGCGGTCAGGCGTCGAGTCCATCAGGCTCCCCGGAAGCTCTTTGCTTGCCGGCCAGCTTCCCGCCTGCAAGGGGAACTCGGGGTCGATGGCGTAGGAGCGCGGCCCTGCCAGGTACTCGTGGGAATAGGCAAAGGTGGAGGCGAGGCGCCCTTTGCGCTGGTTTATGTAGGCGACTCCGACGGGCCGGGGCGCACACTCGGCACCGCTGTAGACAAAGACCGTGGTCATTGCCGCACCCGCTTGGGAAGGAGCTGGTCTGCGCGGGCTCGGCCGAGGTCTGACTCATAGGGGTCGGTCGCCGCCTCGACCTTTTGCAGCAAGCCCAATGCCCGCAGTACTGCCAGGAACTTTGCCAGCGAGACGCCCTGGTGGCCGTTCTCGATCTTGGAATACGTCGCCAGGGAGATGCCCGCACGCTCCGCTACCTGCTCCGCGCGGAGACCGAGCAGCTTGCGCCACGTGCGGATATTCTCTCCCAACTGGACGCTTGATTCTTTAATATCGTCAGATAACATATAATATCCTTAGATTTTTCGGGGTTTATATCTATAATTTTATGCGTTAACCTGTAATTTGGCAAGAGTTATTTGGATTTGGGAAAGCCTGTATATGCCAGGATCGGTAAGGCAGCCCGGTGATGAAGTCGAAAAAGCCCCCTACGAGACGCCGGTCAGGTCGAAGGGCGGGATGAAGCTCTCTTCGGCGGTGCCGCCCTCCTGCATGAAGCTGTTTGTGATGCCGAGGCCCAAGGCGAAGTCCACCAGTGCGGCGTATTCCTGCTCGCTGAGCCTTTGTTGGAGCTGGGGCGGCGCGGCGGGCATCGGGGTGTACTGGTTCATGAGCGAGTAGCACACCCGGTTGCCCGCCTCGGCGAACACCTGCCGCAAAACCTGCTTCGAGTCGTCGAGGTGCCCGGGCAGGGCGAGGTGGCGGACGATGACGCCCTCCTTGAGCATGCCGTCTGCGCCGAGGCGGTAGCCGCCCCTCTGCCTGAGCATCTCCCCCAGGGCGGCCAATGCCGCCTTGGGGTAGTCGGGCGCCCCTGAGTATTCGGCTGCCAGGGCGGCCGAGGCGTACTTGAAGTCGGTGAGGTATATGTCCACGCAACCGTCGAGGCTCTCCAGAGTTGCTGGCAGCTCGTAGCCGCTCGTGTTATAGACGACAGGGACAGCAAGCGGGGCCTTTGCCTGCCTCGCTCGGGAAAGCGCCGCGGCTATCTCCTTGGCGTAGTGCGTCGGCGTCACCAGGTTGATGTTGTGGGCGCCCTGGCCCTGCAGCTCAAGGAAGATCTCGGAGAGGCGTTTCACGGTCACGGCCTTGCCGACCTTGCCGGTCGATATTGCGGCGTTCTGGCAGTAGGCGCACCTTAAGGGGCAGTTGCTGAAAAAGACCGTGCCGGAGCCCCGGGTGCCGCTTATCGGGGGCTCCTCCCAGAAATGGAGCGCCGCCCGGGCGACGCGCAGGGTGCCGTCGGCCCCGCAGGCCCCCCGCTCGCCCAGCCCCCGCCGCGCCCCGCACAAACGCGGGCAAAGCCCGCACGGCGCGTCTTGGCTGCTATGCCCGAAAGGCGTTCCCATAACCCCATTATAAACCAGGTTGGCGGCCAGGACTTGTGCCCTTTCGGGTTGAAGGAGGAAGGGGGTGGGAGGTAAAGCCGCCTAACGGGCGACAGGATTTAAGTCGCGTCAATTCCGCAATCAGCATAAACCGCTCGCTTTGCTCGCTATTTATATGATTGCTTCGTTGACGCTCCTTGTTGCGGGCTTGGAAGAGCCTAAGCCCGCAATGAACGGGGTAGTAAAATCCTGTAACCTGACAAGCAATAATAAAGCCGCCTTTAAGGCGGCATTATTATTGATGGTCGGGTTGACAGGATTTGAACCTGCGGCCCCTTGACCCCCAGTCAAGTGCGCTACCAAACTGCGCCACAACCCGAGACTGCTTCCCTTCCGGGGCCTGCGGCCCCAGAATTCAGCGAAAATCATACTAGCGGGAAATCATACCGGTTTCAAGAGCATATTGTAAATACAATTGAAATCCTCGGGTTGAGCGGGTAATGTGGAGGCACTGGCAACGACGGCAAAGGGTGCCCATGAAGCTTGTAGAATCGATCAGCCTTGAAGAACTGCACAACATGGTTGAGGATATGTACGGCGAGCTCGTAAAGGCCGTCGTCGACATTCAAAGAAGACAAATAGTAGTGGATGCCGGGCTGCATTCCGACGAAGAGCAGTACCTGCTGGAAAAAGGCTCGCGCCAAGAGGACCTGTGGGGCATCAACCTCTACCCGGCAGACTATGGCACCGAAGACTTCATCGAGTTCGACTCCATGACAAACATCCGGCCGGCCGAGGGCAACCGTTCTCGTGCGGTCGAGGACGAAGGCATCCGGGGGATAATCCGTGAGATTGTCGGCGAGGTGGTCTATGGGTGACTACCGGATCGACCGTGAGCGCTGGGCGCAGCTGGGGCTTATCGAGCAGATGGCGAATATCGGCTCTGAGGTCGGGCGGGCGATCAAGGCCCGCCGAACGGGGAAGGAAGAGCGGCTTGCCGGCGCCATCGAGCGGGCCTTGGACCTCTTTGCGGCGACGACCGAGCAGCTGGTGGCCGCACGCTCCTACCGTGTCAAGGAGGTGCTCCGGGCGCGCGACGAGTTCCTGCGCCTCTTCTATGACGGCACCTTCGCTGACGATGCCGAGGCGCTTGAGCGTTACTTCACCCAGTTTGCCGTCGCCGTGCGCAACGGTGTGACCGACTGACCCGGGCCTGCGGCCCCGAGGGCCGCATCGGGGATGTTCGACTTAGAGTAACTCTAATGCCTTGTCGAGGATGATGTCGGCGAGGGCGTCCTTGGGCATCTCGGGGAGGTCGAGGATGCCGTCGTGGCCGATGATGTAGGCCTGGTTTTCGTCCTGCCCGAAGCCGACGTTCTCCCCCACCTGGTTTGCGACGATGAGGTCGGCCTGCTTGGAGGCGAGCTTCTTCATGCCGTTGGCTCGCACGTTCTCGGTCTCGGCCGCAAAGCCCACGACGACCTGCCCGGGGCCCTTCACCGCAGCGAGGGTCGCGAGGATATCCGGGTTCTCCTCAAGCTCGATTGTCGCCAGTCGCTCGTCGCCGTCTCCCTTCTTCAGCTTGCGGGATGCCGGGCTTGCCGGGCGCATGTCGCAGACCGCCGCAGTGAACACCGCGATGTCGGCCGCAGGGAAATGCTCCGCGGCCGCCTCCAGCATCTCGGCAGCACTTCTCACGGGAACTGCCAACAAGTCTTGCGGCGGGACAAGGGAGACAGGCCCCGAGACGAGCGTCACCCGGGCACCCCGCCTCACCGCAGCAGCGGCTATCGCATAGCCCATCTTGCCCGAGGAGTGGTTCGTGAGGTAGCGCACCGGATCGATTGCCTCGATGGTCGGCCCGGCGGTCACCAAGACCCGCCTCCCGGCGAGGTCGCGCTCAAGGCCAAGGGCCTCAAGTGCCGCCGCCACTATCACATCCACCTCGGCGAGGCGCCCCGCACCGATGTCGCCGCAGGCAAGGTAGCCTTCCTCGGCCTCGACGAAGCGCACCCCGCGGTCTTTCAACACGGTCATATTCTGCCTGGTGGCAGGGGCCTCGTACATGTTCACGTTCATGGCGGGCGCGATAAGGAGCGGCGCCTTCGTGGCAAGCGCGGTTGTGGTCAGGATGTCGTCGGCGATGCCGCAGGCTATCTTCGCCATCACGTTTGCGGTGCAGGGGGCTATCAAGAACAGGTCGGCTTCCTGTGCGAGCGAGACATGGTGGATGGCGTCGCCCGGCCCGTCAAAGAGCCTGGTCGCAACGGGCTCGTGCGTCAGGGCGCGGAAGGTGGTCGGCCCCACGAACTCGCAGGCATGGGCGGTCATGACGACCTTCACCCGCACCCCGGCCTTTTGAAGCCCCCGGACTATCTCGGCGCTCTTGTAGGCTGCGATACAGCCACTTACGCCGAGCAGGACGGTTTTCTGTGTTGTCGCAGCAGCCATAAGAGCATCACTCCTTGAGGTAGGGACGCAGGACGTTTTGCACTACCCTCACGTGCGCCCAGGTCCGATCCAGGCAGGGCACCGGGATGAACCCGTCTTCGCCTGCCGGGTTGCCGAGCGCGGCACAGGCCTTGAGGTAGTGCGACTTCATCTCGAATCTTACATCGTAGATCGTCTCAAGGCAATCGACCGAGAACCCGGGGCACACTAAAAAGACCCGGCCGACCCCGGCTTCTGCCCAGCGGTCGAGCACGTCCTTGGTGAAGGGGTCGAGCCATTCCCTCCCCTTGTCGAAGCGGCACTGGTAGCCGATAGTCCACAGCTTCCTGTCGATTCCCAGCTCGTTTGCTATCTGGAGGCTCGAAGCCCCGCACTGGAGCTCATAGCTGTCCCCCGCCTCGATGTCACGCAGGGGGATCGAATGGAAGGAGAAGAGCACCCTGTCGCCGGCGGCGGCGTCGAAGCCCGCCTGGACGATGGAGGCCGCGACGGTGCGTGCCCAGAGAGGGTTGTCGTGGTAGTTGTCGATGATATCGACCTCGACGTCCCAGCCCAGCCTCTTTCGGGCTCGCACGAGCGCGTCGCGCACCGAGCCCGTCGTCGAATAGGCGCTCTGAGGGTACAGCGGCAAGACGACCACCCGCCCGCACCCGGCCTCGCGCAGCCCTTTGAGGGCAGAGGCAAAACTCGGCGTGCCGAAGCTCATGCCGGGGGCCACCACGACCTCGGGTGCGGCCGCGTCCTTCGCATAGGCCCGCTGCAGGCCGGCACAAAGCCGCTCATGCGCCACCATGAAGGGGGAGCCTTCGTCCGTCCAGACCGCCTCGTACTTCTCCGCACTCGCCTTGCTGCGGCGCGGCAGGATGAAGAGGTGCAGGATAAGCCACCAGGCGGCCCTGTTCATAGGCGCGATGCGCCTGTCCATGAGGAACTGGGAAAGGTAGCCCCTGACCGCACGCGGCGTAGGCGCTGCGGGCGTCCCGGTGTTCGCAAGGATGACGCCGTACTTTAGCTGGGTTTTCATGGGGTAGCCCACGCTCCTTCGTTTTCAGGGGGAGTGGCCCCTCCGGCCTCCTCCCCTGCCGAGGCCTCAGCCCCAGCCCGGGCGCCCGCCGGGTCGGCCGGGCTGGCAGCTGCGCCTCCGGCAAGCTCGTCGAAGGCGGCCTTTCCCGCCTCGGTGCGCCCCTGCGACCTGTTCGCAATGCCGTCGAGCGCCGCCTGGAGGTCGGCAGGGAGCACGTCGAAAAGGCGCAGGCGCTCCCCCGTTACGGGATGGGCGAACTCAAGGAGGTAGGAGTGGAGGAACTGCCGGGTGAGGCCCAGCTGCATGGGCACCGTCCCGCCGCCGTAGACCGGGTCGCCGACGCAGGGATGCTTGATGTAGTGGGCGTGCACGCGTATCTGGTGCGTCCGCCCGGTGAGCAGCTTGGCTTCGATAAGGGTGAAGCCGTCGTCCTTCGGGCCGGCCTCGAAGCGCTCAAGCACTGTGAAGGTCGTCATCGAGTCGCGCGCGGACTCCGTGTCGCGGACGGCCATGCGCCTGCGGTCCGTCGCGGAGCGCGCTATGGGGGCGTCCACCATGCCGGTGTCGTAGGCAATATTGCCCTGCACCAATACCAGGTAGCGGCGGTCGACCTTCCGGTCGCGGATCGCCTTCATGAGGGCGCTTCCGGCCTCGTCGGTCTTTGCCACAAGCATAAGGCCGGTCGTGTCCTGGTCGAGGCGGTGCACGATGCCGAGGCGGTCGTCGGCGCCCTGCACGTTGCACAGGTTCTCTTTCCCACAATGGTTGATGAGCGCGTGCACCAAGGTCCCCTCGCCGTGGTCTACGGAAGGATGGCAGACGAGCCCGGCCTGCTTCGACAAGACGAGCAGGTGGCCGTCCTCGAAGCGGATGTCGAGGTCGATAGCCTGCCCGAAAAGCCCCGGGGCAACAGGGCGCTCAGCCTCTTCGTAGACGATGATGTCCCCCGGCGACACGTTCTGGCGCTTCACCGCCTTTGTGCCGTTGACGAAGACCTGTCCCTGGTCTATGGACCGCGCAGCGACGCTGCGGCTCGGATAGAGGCTCCGCGCCGCACACAGCAGGTCAAGTCGCTCCCCCTTGTCGCCGCTTGTCGCCGTATAGCTCAAGACCCGGCCCATCGCCTACGAAACCTCGGTTTCGGAGGGGTCGGGCGCGGGACGGCCCGCCTCCGGCGTTGAGGCCGGGACGGCCTCCGTGGTTGCCGGGCCGGCCTCCGACACTGCTGCCGGGCCCGCTTCCATAGCGGCCGGGACGACCTTCCTTCCCTCCCTGTTCCAGCGTAGGGCCATGCCGAGGGCGAAGAGGGCAAACCCGCAGGTGACCCCTATGTCCGCGACGTTGAAGACGGGGAAGTCGATGAAGGCGAACTCGATGAAGTCCACGACATAGCCGACGGCCAGGCGGTCGATGGCGTTGCCCGTGCCCCCTGCGGCCACCAGGGCGAGCGCGACCGTCTCAAGCGTGCCGACCCGCTTCGAGGCCACGATGAAATAGCCGACGACAAAGGTGACCACGAAAAGCGAGACCACGCCCAGCAGCTGGGTCGACTCATCGAGGATGCCCCATGCCGCGCCGGTGTTGCGGACGAGGACGAAGCGGAAGAGGCCACGGACGGGCTCGGCGATAACCTGGCCGAGGCCGTAGGCCCCGTCGAAGTAGCCCTTGGTCAGGCGGTCGAGCGCCAGCCAGATGCCTGCGACCGCCACGAAGACGAGGATGTTGCGCCGCCGTGCCCTGTGCCGTGTGCCCATGGGCTATTCCTCGACAAATCCGATTGCGTCGAGCACGTCGCCGCAGCGGCCGCACACGGCAGGATGGCCCGCATTGCCGCCCAGCACCCGGTAATTCCAGCAGCGCGGGCATTTCTCGTCGGAGGAAAGGCCGACCTCGACCGCAAGCTCGTCCGCCTCCGAGAAGCTGACCTGCGCGACGATGAAGAGCTCCTCATACATCGCCGGGTCAAAGGCGCACAAGACCTCCAGCAGCGCCGCCGGGGCAGACACGGAGACCGTGGCCTCCTGGCTCTTGCTGAGCCGCTTGTCGTTGCGGGCGTCCTCAAGCGCCTTCGTCACCGCCTCGCGGACCTCAAGCACCGCCTCGAAGCCACAGGCGAGCGCCGAGGCGGCTGCGGGCGGGATCTGCGGCAGGAAGTCGCCATCGTCGGGCCATCCGGCGAGCTGGACGCTTGTGGCGTGCCCCTCATCGGCACGCAGGCCCTCGGGGTAGCTCTCCCACACCTCGTCGGCCGTGAAGGACAGGATGGGCGCCAGAACGCGCACCAGCACCTCGAGGATGTTCACGAGCACCGTCTGGGCACTGCGGCGCAGCTGCGAGTCGGCGGCCTCGGAATAGAGGCGGTCCTTGCAGACATCCATGTATACCGCCGAGAGGTCGTTGACGATGTAGTCGTAGACCCCCCTGTACACCAGGTGGAACTTGTAGTCGTCGTAGGCCGCCTCGACCTCGTGGAGCAGGCGGTTTATGCGGGTCATGGCCCACTGGTCGATAGCCGGGAGAGCGTCCCAGTCGCGCACGGCATGGACGCGGCAGTCGAAGTCGTCCAGGCTGCCCAAAAGGAAGCGGAAGGTGTTGCGGATGCGGCGGTAGGCCTCGCTGGTGCGCTTGAGTATCTCGTCCCCGATGTTGACGTCTTGCGAGTAGTCGACGCTGGCCACCCACAGGCGCAGCACGTCGGCGCCGCTTTGCTTCATCACGTCGGCCGGGTCGACGCCGTTGCCCGCCGACTTCGACATCTTCTTGCCCTCGGCATCCATGGTGAACCCGCAGTGCATGACCGCCTTGTAGGGCGCAACCCCATAGGCACCCACGCTTGTCAGTATGGAGGACTGGAACCACCCGCGATGCTGGTCGGAGCCTTCCAGGTACAGGTCGGCCGGAAAGCCCAGGCCCTCCCCCGCGCGGTAGCGGCACACGCTCGTATGGCTCACGCCGCTCTCCCACCAGACGTCGAGGATGTCCTTCTCGGGGATGACCTCCCCGCAACCGCAGGCCGCACAGGCGGTGCCCTCGGGCAGGTACTCGTGCGCCTCGCGCGTAAACCAGGCATCGGCGCCCTCGGTGCGGAAGAGCTCGAAAACCGCGTCGAAGGTGGCCGCATCCGCAACGGTCGCGCCGCATTTCGCGCACTTGAAGACCGGGATTGGCACGCCCCACGACCTCTGGCGCGAGATGCACCAGTCGGGGCGGTCGGCCACCATCGAGCCGATGCGCCTCGCCGCCCAGTCGGGTATCCAGCGCACATCCTCGTTGATGGCGCGCAGGGTCTTGTCGCGCAGGGCCGTCTTGTCCATGGAGACGAACCACTGGTCGGTCGCACGGAAGATGACCGGCTCGTGGCATCGCCAGCAGTGGGGATAGCTGTGCGTAATCTCCCCTGCCGCCACCAGCATCCCCTCTTCGCGCAGCCAGTCGATGATGGCCGGGTTGGCTGCGTCGGTGTCGAGCCCCGCGAAGGGCCCGGCCTCATCTGTCAGGCAGCCGTTGTCGTCGACCGGCATCAGTATCGGCAGGCCGAACTCCGTGGCCATGAGGTAGTCCTCCTGGCCGTGGCCCGGGGCCGTGTGCACGGCGCCGGTGCCGGTATCGAGCGCCACGTGGGGGCCGAAGACGACGGTGCCCTTCAGGTCTTGGCGCACGGGGCAGGTGTAGGTGCTCCCGAAGAGGTCGCGCCCCTTGACGCGCACTTCCCCGCCTGTCGCGTCGCGCACCGCCGCACAGCCCTCCCAGCCGGCGGCCTCGATGACGCTTTTTGCCAGGTCGGTCGCCACCAGGACGGCTGCCCCGTCCGCCTCAAGCATGAGGTAGTCCGCGTCGGGGGCGAGGGTCACTGCGGTGTTGCCCGGCAGGGTCCATGGCGTGGTCGTCCAGATAAGCAGGTACGCGGGCCCGGCCACCCCGGCGCTCGCGAAGGCCGGCGGCACCTCGTCGAGTTGGAACCTCACATAGATGGAGTTCGAGGCCTCGTCTGCGTACTCGATCTCCGCCTCGGCCAGGGCGGTGTGGCAGCGCTTGCACCAGTGTATCGGCTTGCGGCCGCGGTAGACAGACCCGTCGAGGTAGAGCTTCTTGAAGACCTCGACGTTGCCCGCCTCGTAGGAGGGGGCGTAGGTGAGGTAGGGGTGCTCCCAGTCGCCGTTCACGCCGAGGCGCTTGAAGCCCTCGCGCTGGATGTCGACGTGCTTCTCCGCCCATTCGCGGCACAGGCGCCGCAGGGTGGGCTGGTCTATCTTCGCCATCTTCTCGGGCCCGAGCCTTACTTCGACGATATGCTCGATCGGCTGCCCGTGGCAGTCCCACCCGGGGATATAGGGCGTGTAGTACCCGCGCTGCGCATGGCTTTTCACCACGAAGTCCTTGAGTATCTTGTTGAAGGCGTGCCCGATGTGTATCGGCCCGTTCGCATAGGGGGGGCCGTCGTGCAGCACGAAGGGGGTGCCGTTCTTGTTCTTCTCCAAGACCTTCCAATAAAGCCCCTCCGCGTCCCACTTGGCAAGCCGCTTCGGCTCGTTCTCGGGGAGGTTCGCCCGCATGGCGAAATCGGTCCGGGGCAGGATCATGGTTTCCTTATAGCTTGTTCCCACAGGGCCTCAACGCCTTTCTTTTAAGCCTCGTCGCTCAGCTCTCTTTCAAACTGAATCATTATAGGCGAAGTTGCGCCCCTCCCCTTGCCCCCGCCCCAGTTTTCAGAATTGCGACATACCACAGCCCCTCGGGCACCCATGCCGTGCATTTCACTGAGGGGGGCATACCTGTATCCCCGGGGGTGTGGAAAGGCTGCTTGTGTCGTGTTCGTCTGGAATGTCGGTGTTTGGCGGCGCTTTCACTCTGCGAATGTGTATACTGTCCCCATCGCAGCAAAACGACACGACTGATTGGGAGGACCCATGAACTATGAGATAGTCACCGATTCCAGCAGCAACCTCACCGAGGCCTATATCGAGGAAAACGGCCTGCATATCCTGCCGCTTACGTTCATGATCGACGGCGAGCAGTACCAAAGCTATCTGAAGGGCGCCCGCACCGACCTCAAGCAGTTCTACACGATGATGCGCGAGGGCAAGGTGATAACCACCTCGCTTCCTAATATCGGCGACTCCGAGAAGGTCTTCCGCGAGATACTCTCAAGCGGCAGGGATCTCATCTACCTCGGCTTCTCAAGCGGGCTTTCCGGCACCTACGAGGCCATGGCGGCGCTGCTCAACAGCCTGCGTGGCGAATACCCCGAGCGTGCCATCCACTCGGTCGACACCCTTGCCGCGTCGGGCGGCCAGGGGCTCGTGGTCTACCATGCCGTCGAGAAGGCGAAGGCGGGCTGCGCCATCGACGAGCTCGCGCAGTGGGCCGAGGACATCAAGCCCAACATCGGGCACTGGTTCACCGTCGACAACCTCATGTACCTGTTCAGGGGCGGCCGCGTCTCGAAGACGAGCGCCTGGGCGGGCACCATGCTCAACATAAAGCCGATCCTGCACGTGGACGACGAAGGGCGCCTCGTCCCCCTTGAGAAGATCCGCGGCCGCAAGAAGAGCCTGCACGCACTCGTCGACGAGATGCGCAAGACGGCCTCCCAGCCCTGGTCGGAACAGGTGGTCTTCATCAACCACGGCGACTGCCTGGAAGAGGCCGAATACGTGGCCGACCTGATCAAGCAAGAGCTCGGCTGCCAGAACCTCATCATCAACTACATCGACCCCGTCATCGGGGCCCATACGGGTCCGGGCCTGGTCGGCCTGTTCTTCATGGCAGACAAGCGCTAACGCAGGATCCCAGCCCTTGCCTGCACGGCATCAGCGCACCCGGCCGTAAGCCCGACAGCCGCGAAGCCAGGCAGTTAGGGAGGCGGCTGTTGCGAAGTCGGCAGGTACCGGGGCAGGTATCGGGGACACGACGCACAGGGCCCGTCAGTGAAGGGTTATGATCTCCCGCAGGGCCTGGAGGAAGCGTGTGTTTTCCTCCCGGGTGCGTACTGCGACGCAGAAATGCTTGGAATCCATGATGCCCGGCATCCCTTCGAGCTTCTTCACGAGGAAGCCTGCCAGCTGGAGGCGGGAGACGAGCTCGTCGGTGTCGCCGAGCGCGAGGTCGGGCACGTCGCCCCGCTCGTAGGAGCACATGACGAAGTTCGCCTCGGCGGGAAAGATGTGTATCCCGGGGATGAGGTTCAGCATGCACTGCATCCAGGGGATCTCGGTCTCAAGCAGCTCGCGCGCGTTCTCGATGTGCTCCTCTTCCGAGGCGGCCACCTCTGCCAGGACCTCGGCGAACATGGAAATGCTCGAACTGTCGTGGAAATGCTGCATCTGCTCTATCGTGTCCGGATGCGCGACACAGTAACTGATGGGCACGCCCGGCATCGCAAAGGAATGCGAGAGGGACCTCACGATGACGAGGTTGCGGTAGGATTCGGTGAGCGGGACCATGCTCTCCCCGCCCAAGGTAAGCTCTATCAGGCTCTCGTCGACGATGACCCACTTGCAGCTCTCAAGGTAATTGGCCAGGGTCGTCCTCGGAAGGAGGCGGCTTGTCGGATAGGTGGGGTTTGCCAGCATCGCCGCATCGAAGACGACGCCGTTGCGCCGTGCAGTCGAGGCATCAGGCACAACGAAGGTATGGCGGTTGGCCAGTTCCACAACCTCGTGCCCGGCGTTGATGACCGCGTTGAGGGATGCCGACAGCGTAGGGACGCACACGCCGACCGCACCGGGCTGGAAGGTCTGCGCCGCGACCCGTATCATCTCGCTTGTCGTGGTGCCGCATAAGAACGACTCCGGCTTCAGCTCAAAGCGGCGCGCGAGGATGCTGCGGAACTTGCGCGCCTCGCGGTCGGGGACGAAGCCGAGCCCCCCGTCGACAAGCGCCGAGTGCATCACGCGCACAAAGGACTGCGGGGTGCCCAGAGGGTTGTTGGTACCCGAGAAGTCTATCCAGCTCAGCTCTGTCCGGAGTTCGTAGGGAAGATAGAGGTCCTGGTCGAGGGTCACGGCCGAAACCTCGCGGACATCGGTATGCGATTTGGGGCCAAACAAAGCCGTCATGGAAGACCTTTCCCTTCGCGCCGTTCTCTCTACCAGTAAAAGGCACAAGCCCTGCGAGGCAACAAAGGAAGAACATCCTAGCATATATCGCGGAGCCGGGGCGCCACATGTTAGACTATTTCCTGCAATGGATAGAACTTTTTCGGACAAGGAAGCCCTGGGCCCCGAGCCGGCTGGAAAGCCGTCCTTCGAGCCGTGGGCCGGCCCCGCCATCCTCCTGGTCGACCTCGATGCCTTCTTTGCCTCCGTCGAGCAGCTGGACCATCCCGCATGGCGGGGAAAGCCGGTCGTCGTCGGCGGGGACGCGGACAAGCGCGGGGTCGTGGCGGCCGCCTCCTATGAGGCGCGTGCCTTCGGCGTGCGCTCGGCAATGCCCGCCTCCACGGCGCGGACGCTGTGCCCCGACGCCATCTGGACGCAAGGCAACCATGGGCGCTATCGCGAGATGTCGCGGCGCGTCATGGAGGTCCTCGACCGGGAAAGCCCCTTCGTCCAGCAGGTGAGCATCGACGAGGCCTTTGTCGATGTCAGCCCCACCGCCCATAACACCGAGCATCCGGTGGCTGTCGCCCAGCGTATCCAAGACAGGGTCGAGGCGTTTGGCCTGACCTGCTCTATAGGGCTGGGAACCTCGAAGACCGTAGCGAAGATAGCCTCCGACATGGACAAGCCACGCGGGCTCACCGTCGTCTACCCCGGCTGCGAGAAGGCCTTCCTGGCCCCCCTGCCCGTCCGGGCCTTGAGCGGCATCGGCGCCGCGGCCGAACGCGAGCTGCACCGGCACGGCATCGAGACCCTGGGCGGGCTGGCCGAAGCAGGGCTCCCCTTCCTCAAGCGCCTCTTCGGGAAGAACGGGGCCACAATGCACGTCCGGGCCAAGGGCTGCGACGACGCGCCTGTCGAGGCCGACGACAAGGTAAAATCCGTGTCCAACGAGATAAGCTTTGCAAGCGACCTCACCACGTCCGACGAGGTCGACTCCGTCCTTGCGAGCATCGCCTCAAAAGTCGGGCGGCGCCTGCGGGTAAAGGGCCTGCGCGGCCATACCCTCAGCCTGAAGGTGCGTTTCGACGACCGCAGTGTGAAAAGCGTCCAGAGGCGCCTTGAGGAAGCCAGTGACGACGATCTGCTCTTCGCCCCTTTGCTCTTCGCTATGGTGCGGGAGGTCTGGCGGCCGGGGATACCGGTCCGCCTGCTCGGGGTTGGCATGAGCGGGTTCGACGAGGGCGAGGCGGCCCAGGAGCGCCTCTTCGAGCTTCCACCTGACGAAAACGGCAAGGTTCAGGCAGGGGGCGCCCGGGCGCACAGGCCGATCTTGGAGGATGCCGATAAGCGCAGCGGGCTCCTTCGCGCGACCGACCAGGTGCGCGAGCGCTTCGGCGAGGATGCCGTGCAATTCGGCCACGAGATGGCGACACGGATGCGCACGACCGGCTCGGGCTCAAAGAACCCCGCGGACTACAAGTAGGCACATCCTGGTGCGCAGGTGCCCTCTCCTGCCCTTTCGGGACGGGTCGGGCACCCCCGGGCCCGAGCTCGCAGGCCCCAAGCTGGTGGGCCTCAGTTGAACTTGAACACCATCCGGGCAAGGCGGTAGCAGACAAGCGCAAGCAGGCGCCCCGCCCCGCCCGGCAGGTTCGCGAGCCGGTTGATGGCACGCGAGCGGACGCGCTTGTACAGCGCCGGGTCCCGCGCTTCCAGGTAGTCCCATATCTCCCACCGCTTGCGCTCGGACTCCTCGTCGCCGTGCATCCGCAGGAAAATCGAACAGATGCCCATCATCATCGCAAGGTAGCCTTCCATATAGACCGCAAGGCGCTCGTCGGGAACATCGTCGGGGAGGCGGACTGCGTCTATCATGGTGCGTGTGACGTGGAGCTGCTGGTCGATGCGCGACATCATCACGCCTTCGGTGACGCTTTGCCCCTCACGGCCGATAAAGTAGCGGTACATGTCGACATCAAGGTAGTAGAGGGTCTCTACCTGGGGCAAGGGGACATAGACGAAGATGTTGTCGACGTAGAAGCAGTGCTCGGGAAGCGTGAGGGCCATTTCCTTCAGAAGCGCCGTGCGATAGATAACCGAATGCATCAGGAGGTTCTTGCTCTGCCCGAAGCGGCCTATCTCTCCCCAGCCGAACTCACGCCCGACGGGCAGCACGCCCCGGTAGCGGATGGTGGTCTGGGCGTTCTCGTGTATTTTCTCGTACACGTAGTTGGCGATTACCAGGTCGGTGGGCCGGGGGCGTCCCTCCTGGTGGCGCAGGTAGGCCATGACGCTTTCCATGGCGGGCGTGTCCAGCCAGTCGTCGGAGTCGACCACCTTGAAATAGCGGCCCTCGGCTGCGGCAAGGCCGGTATTCACCGCCGAGCCGTGGCCGCCGTTCTCCTTGTGGATTGCCCGGACCACCTGGGGGTGGCGCACCTGCCATGCGTCGGCCCTCGCAGCGGTGTTGTCCTTCGTCGAGCCGTCATCGACGATGATGATCTCGATGTCGTCGCCACAGGCAAGGAGGGACTCGATGCAGACGTCCATGTAGGACGCGGAGTTATAGCAGGGAACCACGAAGGATATTGTCTTCATGCCAGGGTATTCCCCCTCTTTCGTTGGATGCACCGGGCGGATATGCACACGACGGTCACGGGCGGCAGAGCTCGTCGGCGAGGTCGAGGGCGCGGCTGATTATCTGGTCCATGTTGTAGTAGCGGTACTCGGCCAGGCGGCCTATGAGGTAGAAGTTGTCGAGCTTGCGGGTCAGCTGCACGTAGCGGTCGTAGTGGGCGTTGTTCTCCTCGTTGATGATCGCATAGTAGGGCGTCTGCCTGCGCGGGTCGTCGTAGGCGTGCGGGTACTCCTTCATAATGGTCGTCGTGTCGTTTACCTGCCCGGTCAGGTGCTTGAACTCGGTGATGCGCGTGTAGTCCTCGCTCACCGTGAAGTTCACCGTCCCGCAGGGCAGCATCCGGTCGCAGTCGTGGGTCTCGTAGCGAAAGTCGAGGCTGCGGTAGGGAAGGCGGCCGAAGCGGGCTAAGAAGAGCTCGTCGAGCGGCCCCGTGTACACGATGGGCCCCGCAAAGGGGACGCCCTTGACGTCGATGCCCTCTAGAGGCGCATTCTCGCCGCCAGCCTCGAACTCGAGGCCGAGGACGCTCTCCGCGTCGACCCCGAGGCACACGTCGATGCCGGGGTGGTCGAGCATCCTCTCGAAGAGCGCGGTGTAGCCATCCCGGGGCATGCCCTGGTATGCGTCCTGGAAGTAGCGGTTGTCGCGGGAGACGAACACGGGCACGCGGGCCGTGACGCTCGGGTCGACCTCTTCAGGGGTCACCCCCCACTGCTTTTGCGTGTAGTGCAGGAAGACGTTCTCGTAGACGAAGTCGGCGATCTCGGCCAGCTCGGGGTCCTCGATGCCCCGCAGCTCGTTGATCGTCACCTTGCGCTCGTCGCCGAAGGTCGCGACGAGCTTGCCGATGAGGCTTGCCGCCTTCTTCGTGCCGAAGACGGCCTCCATCGAGTTCTTGTTGAAGGGGACGGGGATGTAGATGCCGTGCCAGTCGGCCAGGACCTCGTGCTCGTAGTCGCGCCATTCGGTGAAGCGCCTGACGTAGTCGAAGGCGCGCCGATCGTTGGTGTGGAAGATATGGGGGCCGTAGCGGTGCACCAGCACCCCGGAGCCGTCGATTTCGTCATACATGTTGCCGCCGATATGGCCGCGCTTCTCTAAGATGAGCACCCGGGCACCCCTGCGCTCGGCAAGCTCCCGGGCGACGACGCTGCCGGCAAAGCCGCTCCCGACGACAAGGGCATCGTAGTCGGCTATCTTGACGCTCTTAAAGTCGCATTCCTGCACTCCTGCACTCCCTGCCTCTGTGGTTTCACGTGTATAGGTAGGCGCCCCCCGCCGCTGTGACGGTTATCGCCAATATCATGCCGTGTTGCATTTTACCGTTCATCGGAGAAACTTGTTTGGATTATCATACAAAGCAGACAATTCGACGAAAGGACGACCATGAGCACTTTCCTTGACTCCATCCTAACACGCGCGAAGGCTGACAGGCAGACCATCGTCTTGCCCGAGGGGGACGACATCCGCACGCTTGAGGCTGCCGAGAAGATACTTGCCGAGGGCATCGCCGACCTTGTCATCCTCGGGGACGCCGCAGGAATCGCGGCAAGCCCCTACCGACTCGACGGCGCCCGGATTATCGACCCGCGCACGGCCGAAGACCGCGAAAACCTCGCCGAAGCCCTCTACGGGCTTCGCAAGGACAAGGGGCTTGAAAGGGACGCTGCACTCGCGCTCATGGACGACGTGCTCTATTACGGGGTCATGCTCGTGAAGACCGGCGCCGCCGACGGCATGGTCGCCGGCGCCTGCCATTCGACGGGCGACGTGCTGCGCCCCTGCCTGCAGATACTCAAGACGGCCCCGGGCATCAAGCTGGTAAGCGCCTTCTTCGTCATGGTTGTGCCCGACTGCGCCTATGGCGAAAACGGCATCTTCATCTTCGCCGACTCCGGGCTTGAGGTGCAGCCCGACGCCGAGCGGCTTGCGCACATCGCCCTCAGCTCGGCGGGCTCGTGGAAGACCCTCGTCGGCACCGAGCCCGTCGTGGCGATGCTCTCGCACTCAAGCTACGGGTCGGCCAAGAACGACGACGCCAACAAGGTCATCGAGGCGACCGCAATCGCAAAGGGGCTCGCCCCCGGCCTCGCACTCGACGGCGAGCTCCAGCTCGACGCTGCCATCGTCGGGTCGGTCGGGGCCGCAAAGGCGCCCGACTCCCCCGTTGCCGGGAAGGCGAACGTGCTCGTGTTCCCCGACCTCGACGCCGGCAACATCGGCTACAAGCTGACCCAGCGGCTGGCGAAGGCCGACGCCTACGGGCCCATCACCCAAGGCATCGCCGCGCCCGTCAACGACCTTTCCCGCGGCTGCACCGCAGACGACATCGTCGGCGTCATCGGCATCACCTGCGTGCAGGCCATCGCGCAGGAGGGATAGCGCCCCCCTGCGGGCTTGGGGCCTGGGGTCTGCGGGCCGGGGGCTGCCATTTAGGACTGCCGCCGGGGGGCCGGGGCGGCCTTCACCGCCTCGAAGAAGGCGCAGATCGCCGGGTCTGCCTCGTTTGCGCGGCGGATGACGTCGACGGTGAAGAGGTCGCCCCGCTCGTCGAGCGCCCGTGCGGCATGGGTGTCGCCGTAGCGGGAGTAATCGAGGGCGTGCACGCCGAGCACGACGGCGTCGGCCTGGTCGGGGAAGCACAGGAAGTTCTCTTCCAGGTGGAGCGCGAGCGGGGCAATGCCGTGCTTCGCGCAGACGCGGCCCACGAAGTTGTGGTAGTCGTCATGCTCGGCGAGCGGATGGGTGATAAGCCGCTCCCCGACGAGGTCCTCGAACCGCACGCGCTTGGCTGCGGCCAGGGAGTGGGTCTTGTGGCACACTATCCCGAAGGGGATGTCGCAGACGCGGTGGCGCTCAAGCCCGCTTTCCCTGTCGCGGTAGCGCAGGGCCAAGGCGATGTCTATCAGGTGATTGCGGACCTTGTCGGCAACGTCGCGCACCCCGGTGTCGCTGAAGAAGGTCTGTATCTCGAAGCCCTTTGCGTGCATGTCGGCAGAGGCGGCAAGGAGGGGGGTCATCAGCCCTTCGCTGGATAGGGGCCCCGCAACCCTGATCTGCGTCTTCGACGGGTCCTTCCGGTTCTTCCCCGGGGATATGGCAAGCTCGTACTTCTCGACCGCCTGGCGGATGTATTCTATGTAGACCTTCCCCTTGTCGGTCAGCGCGACGTGCGCCGTGGTCCTGTTGAAGATGCGGAAGCCGGCCTCTTTCTCGGCGGATGCGACATGCTTGCTGAGGGTCGATTGGGTGATGTAGAGCTTTTCTGCCGCCTTGCTGAAGTTCAAGAGCTCGGAAAGGACGATAAGCTCCTTGCAATGCTCCAGGTTCAATGACCCTCCCTTGAAAACCTGCACGGACAGGGGTCCGCGCCTTCGGTGGCCGATCCTCCCATCCGGATCGCTGCCCTATGGGGCACCACACTATAAAGACCTTCGGCTTATGTCCAGGGTGATTTTTCCCTTTTCGTGTATCTCACCTCCCCCCTGCAGCGGTTTTTTTGGCGGTGGCGCCTCACGGGGCCTCATGGAGAGGGGGGGGGGGCTTGCCGCGGGAGCTTCTATCTCCTTGTGCGCCCGACAGGAATTGCACTCCCTTTTTGTGCTATTCGGACAGGAAGGGGAAGCTGATGGCCTTGGCGGGGCAGGCGTCTGTGCACTCGCGGCATTTCGTGCAGCTGTTCGGGCCCCTCGCCGCAGGCTCCTTGCCGCGCGGGTCCACCTTCTCCCGCGAGCAGGCCTTGTGGCACAGCGAGCACCGCATGCCCTGCGTGGCCTCCAGGCACTTCGACTCGTCCCAGCTGACCCTGAAGAAGCGGTTCGCGGCTGCCATGAGGGAGACCAGCGCGCCTAAGGGGCATATCCTCGTGCACCATTTCCTGAACACGACGAGCTCCAGGACGAGGATGATGGGGAAGGCCAGCAGCGTCACGGTGAGCTCGCCGAACGCGAAGAGGCGGAAGACCGCGAATATGGTGGCGAAGACGAGGCCGACGGGGCAGACAAGGCAAAAGACCGGGAAGCCGAAGGCTGCCGTGGAGACGAGCGCGCCGCCGAGCACGATATAGCGGGAGTCGAAGCCGACGCTGCGCATGAGACGGTAGGCCCGCGAGTCCGAGGCAGGGGCCCCGGGCCCGGGCTGCCCGCCTTCCCCATCTGGGCCGTCTTGGCCGCTTGAGCCGTTCTTCGTGCCCCGGCGGCCCGGGAACCAGCGCTGCAGCAGGGGGGCGGGGCATACCCAGGCGCAGAAGGCCCGCCCGAAGAGCACCGCGAGCAGCAGCACCACGCCCAGGGACAGGAGGGCGCGGGGGATTACCGTGTTCGCCGCTATCATAGCCTCCACGGCCCCCAGGGGGCATACGGCCGAGATGAGGCCGTAGCCGAAGGACGACAGGTTCCCCGCGCCGGAAAGGGCGCTGTTGAACATGCCTGCAACGGCGATGACGGCAACGACGGTGATGATGGCAAGTGCCCGGAGGTCTTTTGCCTTGATGCGGGGACGGGGCCTCATGGTCGGCCCCCGACCCCGGCCTCCCGTGCAAGCAGGCCCTCGACAACGGCCGTCGGCCTGACGGTGACGGCCCTGTCGGTGGCCTTGTCGACTATCCGGGTGCCTATCATGGAAATGCAGAGGTTCTCGCAAAGCCCGCACCCGTTGCATTTGTCCAGGAGGACTACAGGCAGCCCGTCGCCGTTGAGCTCGATGGCGTCATAGGGGCACGCATCGACGCAGATGCGGCAGTTCTTAAGGCGCCATGCCAGGCACCACTCCCTCACGATATAGGCCTTGCCGATAACGACGTCCTCCGGCCGGGCACCGGAGGGCAGCCTCAGCGCCTCGGTGGGGCACAGGGCCGCGCACTGGGGAACCCCGGCGTGCGACCCCTCGCAGTAGTCGCACCACCCCAGCTTGAAGTCGAGGGTCGGGGTGCGGGCGTTGAGCAGCCCCTTTTCCAGGGGGGCGGGCACGACGGCGCCTTCCGGGCAGGCCTGGATGCACTTGTCGCAGCGGATGCACGCCGCGATGAAGGCGCCCTCGTCCTGCCCGCCCGGGGGCCGGACGAGGGCGTCGCTGCCGAAGGCCTGTACTGCCCCGCCCAGGGCAAGGAGCGCCGCGGCGCCGGTGCACCCGAGCGCAAAGCTGCGCCTCGTGATGCCTGCGGCCCGCGCCGCAGGCCGCAGGCCGCCCTCCCCGTGCCCTGCCGAGGCCTGCGGGCTGTCGCCCGCGGCCGCCTGCAGGGCAGCCGGAGCCTGGTCCTCGGGGCAGGCGTCAGTTCTCTTCGAGGACGTCATCGAGGAACTCGCTGTCCGTCTCCAAGAAACCCTCGCTGTACAGGGCCAAGAAGCGGTAGAAGTCGCTCTGTGCGAATTTCTGCATGTCGGCCGACAGCTTCGGCAGCCAGCGCGCCAGGTGCTCGCGGATGAAGCGCCGCTGCACCTCCAGCAGCTCGACTGCCCGGTCCGCCTCGCCGGCCCGGTAGCCCTCAAGCGTCCGCTGCGCGAGGACGCGCATGAACTCGAACTCCGCGGCGACGTGGTCCTCGCAGTCCAGGAAGCTGTCGAGCTTCGCCAGGCCTGCGGCCCGGTACTCCGCGAGCACTTCGTCGCGGGGCTCCTGCATGAGCCTGCGTTCCTCGCCGAGGTAGACCGACTCGAAGGGGTAGGCCGCCTCGTAGGCGGACTTGCCGCTGCCGATGAACACCTTGCTGTAGTCGACGGCCAGCTCCGTCAGCGTGCGCTCCCAGCGCGAGCCCAGAAACGAGCTGAGAAGCCGGTATGCCCGGTCGACCTTGTCGTTGCCGGTCGAGGCCTTGAGGCGCATGGAGGTCATCTGGTCGAGGTAGTCCTGATCGAGCTCTTTTGCAAAAAGCCTCTGGAGCATCGCATAGGAGGCCGCCCGCGCCCTCAGGGCATCCTCGAAGGCGGCCTTTGCCTCGTCGTCGGACAGGAGGTCGACCCTGTCGTCAAAGCTGCTCATTCTTCTTTCCTTGCCGCAAGGAGTTCCCTGCCCACCGTGGTCGTCTTCCATTTCTTCTCCCACTTCAAGGCGTCATAGCCTTCCAAGAGCTCGACGAAGAAGCCGGCGTGCTTCTTGGAGCCCACAGCCGCGAGCGGGGCCTTAAGCTGGGCATCCAGCTCGTCGATGCTTTGCGGCTCGTCGCTGCAAAGCTCAAGGATCAGGTAGTATATCCCCGAAAGCGGCGGGTCGGCCGAAAGCAGCTCGTCAAAGCGCTTCTGGTAGTCGATGCCCGCGAGGTAGGCCCTCCCCTGCTCGCTTGTCTGCCAAAGCCCGGCCCGCTCGGGCGCGGGGATGAGGAAGCCGTCCTCGTCGACGGGGAAGTCGGTGGCGTACACCTTCTCTTCGGCCGCGTCTGTGCCACCTGTTGCGTCGTCTGAGTCCCTTTGGCCGTCTGTACCTGCCTCCTCGAGCTCATCGGCGCCGTCTTCGGGCGCCTCGGCAGGCAGGAAGTCCAGGGCGCCTGCCTTCTCAAGGAAGCTCCTGAACTCCACCGGCGAGTGGACGGAGGTGTAGAACTGGAGCTGCTCGGTGACGTAGGCGTCGACCTGTGCCGGCTCTTTCGCCTCGCGGCAAAACTCCATGATGCCGAAAAGGAGGCCGCGCGTCCCGGGCATGGCGCCCACAAGGCGCTCGATGTTGTCAGTCATAGAAACCCCCCATCATTGGTCTGTGTCGGCAGGCAGTCCTACCGAACCGGGCGCAGGCAAAAAGGCCTGCCTGTCCGGCGGTATCGCCTGCCTTTGCCAGTATAGAGGCTCCCGGGGCTCCCGGCAATCACCGAGAGCCCCGAGGCTACTGCCTTAGAATATCGCGAAGACCGGGAAGCCCAGCAGGTAGAGGACCGCCCTGAACGCGATGCCGCCGACAAGGATGCACACGAGACTCACAGCAGCGAAGGACAGGTTTATGTGGCCGTCCTTCCACTTGAGGAAGGCCAGCACCGCCGGCACGACGCCCCCGACAAGGACGGCGAGCCAAAACGGCAGGGCGAGGCCGCCGGCAAGCAGCTGCCCGACCAGGTTGCCGTTGTCAACCAGGGCCGCCGTCGGGACAGTGCTGTCCCAGTAGCTGCCGAAGTCGTCGAAGCTGACCGTGCCCACATACGCGGCATATGCCAGCAGCGAGGCGACAACCGCTATCCCGCCGATGGCCGTGCATTTCACCATCAGCGAAGCCGAGTCCGCGTCCTTGCCGATGCAGCTTAAGAGCCAAACACCTGCGGCCCCGGCGGCAAAGGCCTGCGCGAAGTAGAAGAGGTAGAGAAGCGGGGTCGACCAGACAGGGCGCGCCGGCATCAGGTAGGACGTGGTCATCAGTGCGACCACGGCGATGCTGACGACAATCGCCAGGATGCCTGCCCACTTCGGGGCCAGGCCCTTCCTCCCGACTGCGAAGAAGACCGCCATCACGATGAAGAGCACCACGATGCTTATGAGCTCCTGGGTGATGCCCGAGCTGAGCTGCCCGAAGCCGTTGAAGGCGCGGTCCCAGTGCTGGAGGTGCAAGAACGAGGCGATGCCGCCGAGCGCCACTGCGCCCGCAGCGGCAATTACTGCCGGGACCTGGCTTTTCTCGCCCTTGCCCAGCACGCACAGCAGGCCCTGCATGGCAAAGACACCGGCGCCGAGGCAGACGAACAGGGTAAAGATGACTAATGGCCATTGTACTTCCATGGTTTACCCCCTCCACTTTCTGTTTCTGAGAATAAAGCACGACGCCGGGTCGTTGCCAGCATCCGTCATGTGGTGTATGTCGGCCTCTGACCAGGGGGCGGAATAGGTGGTGATGGGCAGGGGCTCAAGCTCCCTGGGATCCGCCGCCGAGGTGGTGTCGGGCTTGGGGCCCGTGCCGGGGCCCATGAAGGACTCAAGGCCCTTGTCCAGGTCGCCGAAGAAACGCGCGCGGCCGTTGCACTGGCGGACGCATTCCGGCAGGTCGCCTTGGCTGACCCGCTGCTCGCAAAGCGTGCATTTCTCCACGACCCGCTCCACCTCGTTGAGGTAGCGCACGTTGTAGGGGCAGGCCATGGTGCAGAACTGGCAGCCGATGCAGCGCTGCTTGTCTATCTGGACGGTGCCGTCCTCCCGCTTGTGGGAGGCGCCCGTGGGGCACACCGCCACGCACTCGGGCTTCCTGCAGTGCTGGCAGCCCACCGGCTTGTAGTACATCTCCACTTCCGGATAGGTGTCGCCCTCGTTGATGGGGTTGGGCCCGATACGGAAGACCTTGAGCCAGAAGTCGCCCGGGGGGAGGTCGTTGGCGAACTTGCAGGCAACGCTACAGGTCAGGCAGCCGACACAGCGGTTGAGGTCGGTGACTATCGCGAATTGCGTCATGATTGCTCCTCTCCCTCATACACGGGCATCCATTCCTTGAGCTTCGGGTGCTTCGGCGAGTCGATGATGCCCTCCGGGCCGCCCTCCGGCGCCTTGTACACCTTCACCAGGTAGCCCCGCAGGCAGGTGGAGCCGCAGATCGGGTCTTGGTTGTACTCGTCCACCAAGACGTTGACGTTGGACAGGTCCCAGCCGTGGTTGGGCGCGGGCAGTTCGGGGAACCACCAGGCATGGTCGCACTCGATAACGTCGGGGCGGATGCCGTGGAAGAGGTCCGCCACCATCCTGACCCTGCCGCGCCTGGACTCGATCCAGCACCAGTCGCCGTGCTTGAAGCCGTACTTGGCCGCCGTGGCCGGGTTCACCTGGAAGGTGGGCACGGGCACCTGCTCGCGCGTGAAGGGGAGCTGGCGGTGCTCGTTGTGGAAGTAGACGGGGATGCGCCGGCCCGAGGTCAGGACTATGGGGTACTCGTCAAGCAGCTCAGGCGTGGAATAGGGGCTCTCGATGGGCTCCCGGACGATGGGAAGCGCCTCGTTGGGCAGGGGGTCTCCGCCGGGGACGAGGTAGTTCTCCCTCTCCGGGTAGCGGGACTCGAAGAGGAGCGAATATATCTCCACCTTGCCCGACGGGGTCGGATAGCCGAGCTTGTGGTCGGGGCGGAACCATCCCCACATCTGCCGGTAGTAATAGCCCATCGGGGATACATCGCGCAGGTCCCACTGCCCGTGGGTCTGGTACTGCTCCACGAAGTCGTCCCAGCCATCGACACGGAGTATCTCCCCTGTCGGGCCGGGCGAGGCGAAGCCGAGCTTCGAGGGCAGCACGGTCAGCTCCTGCATCTGCTTCTCGTCGGGCCACTGGGTATCCAGCCACTCGGGCGGCCAGAACGGCGGCGCCTCTTCTGCCTTCGACGGCCACCAGGGCAGGCCCATCTTCTCGGTGATCTTGACGATGGCCTCGCTGTCCCACCGTGCCTCGGCCAAAGGCTCGACGCACTGGACCTGGGCTCCGAAGCCGCACTCGGCGCCCTGCGTGAGGCGCATCGCCCCGAGCTCGAGGAAGTGCTTGGTCGGGACGACGATGTCTGCCAGCTCGACCGTGGGCGAGAACCACAGCTCCGCGGCCCAGTAGTAGTCGAGCGTCTTGTAGGCCTCCCAGTTCTTCGTTGCGTTCGAGGCATGGAAGTGCGAGCCCGTGCAGGACACGCAGGCGCGGATGGGATAGGGGTCGCCCGTGAGGATGTGGTCCATCGCCGTCGAGAGGTCGTAGAACATCGCCGCGCCCGCGAAGTTCCAGAAATAGGGCAGCATCCGGAACTTCTCGAAGCCGGCTATCTTCTCCATCTCCCAAGGCGGCAGCTTCGAGGTCTGCTGCGAGGCCACCGCGAAGGGGACGATGTAGGGTATCCAGGTGTTGTTCACGTTGTCCAGCGCCTCGCCGCCGCGGTTGCCGCCCACGCCGTCCAGATTGCCCATGATAGTCGATATGAGCAGGATCAGCTTGGCCGTCTGCACGGCGTTGGCCGAGTGCTCGATGGCAAGGTTGTACTGGATGCCGCCTTGGCGGGTCTCCTTGCCGTAGGCCTCGGCCGCCGCGCGCAGCGTGCCCGGCTTGAGCCAGCACAGCTCGGTGACCTTCTCTTCGGTCCACTCGCCGACATGCTCGGCGAACTTCTGCCAGACGGTCACGCCCTTGACGGTCCTGCCGTCGAGCAGCTTTATCTCGAAGTCGCCCGGCACCTCTAGCGAGGGGTCGATGTTGATGTGGCCGAAGCCGGGATCCTCGGCAAGGAGGGCACGGCCGTACTCCCCTGCCCATACCGCCTTGTCCCTGTCGGGGTAGACGGGCTCGGTCTCGCCCTCCCAGAGGCACTCGCCCGAGTCCCAGTACACCAGCTTGTTGGAAACGGAGTCATAGACCATGAACTTCTTGGGGTCGCCGCCCTCGACGAGGTCGGACTCCTTGAGCAGCTTGGTCTTGATCCCGATCGGGTAGGCCCCGAGCGTGAACTCCATCTCCCACATGAAGTCGAAGTCGATGTCTGCGGGGTTGGGGTCCCTCAGGTCGAACTTCGCGCCCGCATAGGGCTGCGGGTGCTCGTCGAAAAGGTCCTCGACATAGATGAAGGGCGCGTTCGTCCACTTCTTGACGAAGAGCTCGTCGTAGGTCTTCATCTCGTTGACGATGATGTTCAGGATGCCCGCCGCGACCATGTCGTCGCATCCGGGGCGGACGTTGACCCAGACGTCGGCCTCCTTGCCGAGGTTCTGGAGGCGCGGGCCGACGCAGACGCTGCTCTCGGCCGCCACCTGGGCGTCGACAGTGACGCGGCAGGCGTTGTCGTAGTTGGACACTTCCGTGTTAGAGCCCCACTGGAAGAAGCACTTCACGCCGTCGTTCATGTTGACCCAGTGGGCGCCGGGGAAAGCGAGCGTGCCCGCAGAAAGGACGCGCGGCCCCTTGCAGACCTGGCCGGCGGTCGTGCCGGTGTTAGGGGAGCCGATGACCAGCCCCAGCATCATCGAGCCGTAGGAGGTGATGCGGCTGGTCCCGTGCAGGGTCATGACGGAGGCCTTGCCGTACTTCTCCTGGACCTTCGCGATGTTTTCCGCCGCGCTTGTGATGGCCTCGTCCCAGGTGATGCGCACCCAGCCCGGGTCCTCGCCCTTGGGGTTGGTGCGCTTGACGGGGTACTTGACCCGGTCGGGGTGGTAGAGCGCCTGGGGTGCCGACTTGCCCTTCGAGCAGAGGCTGCCCCGGTTGGTCACGCCGGTCTCGTCGCCGACGATGTCGATGACCCGCCCGTCCCGGACGGTCACGATGTTGGGACACTCCATCTTGCCGCAGGCGCGGCAGTGGCTCCGTATGTGCTTGACCTCCCCCCCTCCTGGAAGGGGGGCGTCGCCTTCTTCGGCGAACACCTTGGATGTAAGGGCCGGCTGTATCGCCAGGGCTGCGCCTCCAACCGCCGCAGCCTTGAGCAAGCCTCGCCTTGTCATCGTTAAGCTTGACATAGAGTCCTCCTTCTCTTTCGCCTCATCCGATACTCCTTGTTGCTGTGCGGGCCTTTCCTCCTTGTCCTTTCGCCTTCCTTTGTTTCCTCTATAACAGATTCTTATACACCCTGCCTTCCGCATAGGTAAAATACTTTTTTGGCTGCTGCGGGCTCCCGGAGGTTCTTCATATCATTGAAAAATTGCATGGCCCTATAGAAATATCGCATACTTGCGCCCCGACAAAAACAGCGCGGAATATGGTAAAATCTCCATAACGTGCCTACATGCTTCTGTGTACCATGGACTCGGGGTGTCGGGGACGCCTGCCAGGAAACGACGCGTCCCTCCGAAAGCGGAGGGGGAAGGCCTGTTCCGCATTCTCTTGTCAGGGGAAACGAGCTTATGCGTATCGACTACTTTAGGAACTTTATCGAACTGGCTCATTGCAACAGCTTCAGCGAGGCTGCGCGGCGCCTGCACATATCCCAGCCCGTCTTGAGCAAGCATATCTCCCTTTTGGAAAAGGAGTTCCAGGCAGACCTCTTCGCGCGGACGAAGCCCCATGTCGAGCTGACCGAACAGGGGAAGACCCTGCTGGAGGAGTCCTACCTTATCATGGAGCACTTCCAACGGGCGAAGGCGATGCTTTCCAAGGCGGAGCGGAGCAGCTCGCCAGTTGTCGCCTTCGGCGGCCTGAACCGCAACGCAGACGTTGTCGAGCTTATCTCCCGTGTGCGCTACCAGATCCACGAGCAGCAGCTCGACCTGGTCCTCAAGCGGAAGGAGTACCAGAACCTGCCCTTCGTCGAGCAGCTTGAGGAAGACCACGTCGACCTGTTCTTCTCCATGCTGAACCTTGAGGACTACCCGCTGGGCCCCACGATGGAGGCCCACCTCCTGTTCCACAACTCCGTCGTGGCGCTCATACAGAAGAACCACCGCCTGGCAGGCCGCGAATGCCTCTACCTGGACGACTTCTCGTCCGAGACCATCATCGTGCCGCTCGGGTCATACGCCCTGACAGGCAGGCAGATAATCGAGCCGCGGCTCGGCGCCCTGGTCCCCCCGCCGAGCATCCGGCCCATCTACTTCGAGGGGATCAACGACTTCGCCAACATCGTCATCGAGGACGACATCCTCTTCATCGAGGCGCCCCTGTACGAGACCTTCCGCTTCCCCGAGAACATCGTGGCGGTGCCGGTCGCCCCGGAGGCCCTTGTGTTTCCCATCTACCTCATCCACAAGGCACAGAGCAGCCATAAGATGCTCCCCGTCTTCATCGACCTCACGCTCAAGGAAGCCCACGCCATGATGGCCGAGCGCTCGTCGCAGCCTTGAGCCCCCCCCCCCCCCCCCCCCCCCCCCGGGGGGGGGGGGGGGTTTTTTGTGGTAGAGCGTTTCTTTCCTTTCCTCCCCAAGGCGGTTTTTTTTTTTTTTCTTTGGTAGTTTTCAAACAGACGCCAGAAATAAAGAGCAGGCAGCGTGTTTGTTAGCAGTCGAAATTCGAGACTTGCCTGTCGCTTGCTGAAATTCTCGCAGTCTTTTCTAATTTCCTGGACTCTATTCACAGCAGACACATGAATGAGCACTGTCAACTCCTTTCATGCTCACGATGATGTCGTAACGCGAACGGCGTGAGAGGGCTTATCAAAAGACGACTTCAGCATGGAGGCAGGCTCACCGTGATGGAGTGCTGTACAGCCGGTTGAGATACCGCGTCCTGGCTCACGTCTTTGTTTGCTTGTTTGCTTGTTTGAAGCTTTGAAATGTGAAATTCGTCTATATAAAAAAACAGTTTAAGTCTACCGAAAACACATTGCAGTATTTTGATAAAGTTGAAGTAGATACAGGAGAACTACACTTATCCGGATTAATTGGGATGGCGAGTCATCCAGTTATGTAGAATATCCGGATAATTGGATTTTTCTTTGAAAATAGGCTAAATTGGCAGTTTGAAGTTCGGCTGTTACTATTTACAGTATGTACTTGCGTCTAAACGTTTCGACTACGCCTGATTGGAAGTTCTAGATGCCATAACACTACACTGTACTTGATGTGTGGGTGTGTGTATGTGTGGGTATTTTAGTTATATGTAGATTTGTATTTACTGTGTTTTGTATTGTGTGTGTTGTGTTTTTTCTGTTGTTTCGTTTATATACATTTATTCTTAATTGTTTTGTTTGTACTAGCGTTAAGGACTACTGCCACCGAGTGACAACTCAAATGCAGTTAGTAATATTAAAAATAATAACGTGATTCAAAATTACAAATGTTATTTACTGGCAATATGGTACGTCGGCCATAGGATACACGTTTCTTAAATCAACATTTTTTTGGCTATAATAATCTATTCATGCAACTAGAATTGCTAACTTTGCTACTTTACTCACGTGTTAGCTTGACAGTTGTTGACTGGAGTAGGAAGAGGGGCGGGAGAGAGAGTGGTGGTGGGTAGGCTGGGGATTCCCCGCATTCAAACGTCCTGCCGGCGACGGAAATCCCCCAGCCGTGTTACTGCATTGGATTGTCTGCAAACCAGTCGCAACGAAGGGACAGAAAACGTGAAACTCCAGTGGAATAAAGTTTCAGTAACATAAAACCCGAAATCTCGCCAAGAAAAGACGTTGCGAAGTTAGACTCGTGGCTTCCAACTTTCAGGTCACAACCCAAGTAGGACAAGGGCGGAAACCTGAGGCTTCTTATCCTCTGTGGTGAAACATGAATTGCAAGTGTCTGAGAGCAAAGTACGCAATAAAATCTTGTGTCCGGGGAAGAATGAAGTAAGCAGAAAATTTAAGCTTGCACAATACGTAAAAGAACTTCATTTATTTGTGTCC